>Ga0209358_10000020_pt1 | contig 162668 bp, 146 predicted proteins | sample LauGreFa1BDMLBSN_2_FD_187574 | JGI IMG/M metagenome (GOLD analysis project Ga0209358, IMG submission 187574) | Freshwater lake microbial communities from Lake Michigan, USA - Fa13.BD.MLB.SN (SPAdes) (version 2) | ecosystem: Environmental > Aquatic > Freshwater > Lake | place: Lake Michigan... | reverse complement strand
ACATTGCCTGCAACTGGCCCCACGGGTGTTGGCGCAACCGGCCCCACTGGGATTGATGGGCCCACCGGCCCTACCGGCGTTGGTGCAACTGGCCCCACGGGTGTAGGCGCAACGGGCCCCACTGGCCCTACCGGCCCCACTGCATTATTAAGTTCTCCAACTGTCCTTACTCTTTCATCTGTTTCAGCACTAACCGGAGAAGCAGGAGTATATACCTCTTTTGGAGGACCAACTGGGTTTACTGTGCCCGTTTCAGGCAATGTACTTGTTGCCTTAAGTTCAGAATTTGCGGCAACTAATAACGGAACAGCACGTCTTTCGTTTGCACCTACAACCGGTGGCGGTGGAGCACTAGATGCGTTTTCGATTGGTTCTGGTGGTAATCATGCACAAAGTATAGGTGCAACCTACTACGTCACCGGCCTGTCTAGTGGTCCGACGGGTTTTCAGCTGTATTACAACAATACGGGTAATGCGGATACGACACTAACGTTTCCGACGGCGCTGTTGTTCCCAATGCCTTAAAACCAGGACGAGGAAATCATGTACGGATCATTAAGATAATAGTAATATCATAAAACCGCGAAATAGCGATTGATTTGGCCACATAAACAATCAAATCCATATGCCCCCCCCCCCTGCAAACGTGTAAAGAGGCGGAACACGAGATATACTGAAGGTCATATAAGTTATGTCGTATTTGCAGTATATTTATGAATTGCGTCAGTAACAATGTACAATAAACCCAGCCTTTGGAAATTTTAACGTGATTGAAGCTTTTGAGCTATGCCAAGGACTTCAGTTGCTGCAGTGGAAATGGCTTCCTTGGAGCTTTTACCCTCGCCAATAGCCTTCACTGCATTCTTAATAGCTGGAAGAAAGCTGGCATTTATTCCACTCCTCTGACAAAACATGTTCAAGTCCCCATCGCACTCCTCCATTATTTTCTCAAGTTCCATGCGCTTCATGGCTTCCTCGTTTGTTAGTTCTTCATTAGCCATGCGGTCGATTGTTTCTTTCGCTTTCTTCTTGGACTTTACAGGTTTAGCTACAAATCCAGAATGACGCAGCGACTGGCGCTTGGCACGCAACAGTTTTAAAAGATCCTCTCTGGATCGCTGGGGCGGGGTCGGTGGCACCGGTGCTGGCTCCATACCAGGTGCCGGCTTTATCATCTTTGCTCTATGCCGAATAACTTCCGCCATTCCTGCAATTGGGTTATCGTTCTAATCACGAATTACAGTTGGAAGCTAGTGTGAACGATGGCATGTCTTCATGTATTGTGTCTTGCATATGCATAACGCCAAACTTCAAGTATATGATGTCTCAAGACGCAATAAAGTTCATTAAGGATAATATACCAGACGTAGAATTGGTTATATTTCTTCCTCCGGTTGACGGTGACGGTACGGTTGCCGAACCCCTGGACGCCAAGATATGGTCGTCGTCGCAAATGCTGGCTAGGTCCATACGTGCGTACGTCAGCGGGTTGCCAAGTTCATTGCAGGCATCCATTCTCATACTGCCAACCTTTAGCACAGCCATGCCTTCTGTGTGCTCGTTAAATCTGTTGACAAACCAATCTTACGCTTATGGTGGTATCTGTGACGGGGCACGAGAGCAAAGAAAGATGAGAAACTACATGCGTCTTCTTGACATCATGCCGTTAGATGACTTATGCACCTTGTTAATTAATATAACAAGAGAGGGCATCGCTCTGGGGTCCCTACCTCCACTTCCGTTTAGCGGATACGAAGCCGTAAACAGTGTTTTTGGTTGTCTGCAGCTTCTTGTTGCAATGTGGGTACGAGATTTCGAAATCTCGTCTGAAAATGAATACGTTCAAGTGCTTGAGCCCGTATTTGCAACATTAGAAGATGTTCGCAAAGCAGGCATTGAAGCCCCAACACCTGTAAGCGCCACAGTCGTGGGCGACATCCCTCCCGTCAACACGTACTGTGTGTACGGACGGTTTGATGCCGATGAGTTGGAAAAGGAGTATCCAGGAGATGGACTTCGTCCTTGCAGTTACACTGTTGGGGCTGTACATTTATTGCAGTCCCGGTCATTGCCCTACGTTGTTGTAAACATTGCCAACGCAAGGGATCCCAAAGTTCCCCCCACAAAACCTGATGGCCACACCACAGTTCCTGTTATATTTTACAAAAGTAGTAACAACAAACTGACTTTTATTGGAGGGAAGGATGCACTGGAGCTTCACCTGATGCATTTACCGCTTGTATCAGCAACTTAATAGCTGCGAGTTTTGGTTTGACGTACGTTTTACCGTAGTGGGCCAGCATGGTAGATATGGCCTCGACACTGAACTTGTTCAGGTCCTTTTCACACCAGGAGGTAACGGACTGAATCAGGTCAGTGGCATCGGTCTTGACCTTTGGTTTTTTCTTGCTTGAATCCCCCAAATGAGCTATGCGTACATTTGCCATGCTCTTTAATGGCTCGGTTGACACGTACGTCTCGACTATTTCATTAATGACATCTGGCGGTGAGTGAGGTACTACTGGAAGATCAACGACAACTGCCGGGTACAATGGATCCGTTTCTATGTCGGCATCATCCAGTTGAAATGCAACCTCCACCGATGAGTACTGCAGATTATTGAACATGTCATCAAATTGTGTGTTACCAGCGAAGTCTTCATAAGGGGTGTATGCAGGTGTATTCCCAGCATTATCTTCCAAGATAATTTCAACCCGGGGGGAATCAAACACTGCTTGCTGAGAAAAAGGCAAAGGCATGAAGCCTTGCACCACGGGAACCGGGTTTCCAGATGACATGACGAACAACTTTCTTTCTTGGTCCAAAAGCTGCCTCTTCTGAAAATCGATGACCTCATCCCGTGATTCAATTTCGCGCTGTAGCGCCTCAATAGTGGCCTTGTTCTGTTCCAATACATGACGGGTGGCAACAGCGTCTGCTTTCAAGGACTTCAGCTGTTTTGTCATCTCTTCCAATTGCAGCTGAAGGGTAGGTTGCTTACTAGAAGGCACTGGCACCACCCGACCGGGCGGCGGGTACAATAAATTCTCCATCCCAATACCAATTTCAGGGAGTTCCATTGCTTGGCGAGTTAAAGTTGTAAACACAAACACAAGGGAGTCCTGTCTATGAACGAACGCACTTCAGCACCACTTCCAGCGTTACGTCATCAGCTATGGACTGCAACGTCCTGTACACTGTAAAGTAGGAGTTGGGGGAGTCCTTGTCTGCTCGCTCTTGAATGAAGTGCAACATGACGACACGTCCATCTTTGTCCCTCTGAGGCGACATTTCAACAACTGTCCCATTCTTTACCTGGCGTAGCTGTGTGGCGTCGTACAGCAACGGTATGCTGGTGACAGGAAACAGCTCCTTCTGGTCTCCGAACCACAGCATCTTGGAGCTCCATACAAAGTCAATTGTGTGGGATTCCTTTATTTTCAAGATGCGGGGGGCAGTTCCGGGTTGACAGGTGGGCTCATTGTCGGGAGTGAGAATGTAGCCGTCAGTGGAGTAAGGGAGGCTGGCGATGTGGGAAGCGATGTCTTCTGAGTTGCTGCTGTGCAGGTTAAACATGTTTTTCACAGACATGGTCCAGCTGGTCACATTTATACTGACATTCCCAAGCGAGGATCGCAGCAGATCCAAACGGTCAGTGAGTTTCATGTACTCCACAGACTTCAAGCCTGCAAGTGCGCAAGCGTCGAATACTAGGATGCGGTGCTTGCCCTCATTGTCCTTTACCAGCTCAGCGTCCAGAACGGTGCCGTCGAAGAAAACAGAATCGGCACTTATGGGCAGACCGTATATTTTTCCTGTCCGTTCAAGGAGGACAGAATAACAGGTGGAACCAGCCCGGCATAGTATGATGCACACGCGAACCCCGTCGCTTTTATCCGCCACACAGTATGGACAGGAGGTCAGAATGGGAAGATGAGCTGTTTCAATAGACACTGGATTTCCAAAAGGGTATCTTTGGGAGATCGGTCTGCCACATTGTGTTAAAAATGCATCCACACCAGTCTTAGCCGATTCGTCTGCCAGAAATAATTGAGATAGTCCTTCCATGATACATTTGAAAATAGGATGACCAGTACCTCTGGAACATTTCATTAGTGCGAGCAGCAAACATATTGCACAGTTTTGATTTGAAATGTTCAAACAAGCGGCTGGTCTGTCTCTGGCGTTCTCTTCAGGGGCTGCTGCCGCTGACACCCCGGCTAAGAAAAGAGCTAAAGCGGCACCCAAAGCTAAACCCTTGTCAGCTGCAGCACCCAAGCGACCGCGCGCGAAAGTAACCGAGGATGACAGTGCTGCGAGCGCCAAGAAGAAAACGTCCAAGGGTCCTTTGTTTGACATTTCCAAGGCAGCAGGGGAATTGTCGGCCACGCAAATGGCAGTGCTTGAACACATCCTGGCGAAGAGAAACGTCTTTCTCACAGGCCGTGCTGGTTCCGGGAAATCGAGAATCCTGCACGTGCTCCTGAAACTTCTTGAGGAGGCAGGGTCATCATTTGCTATGACTGCCACGACCGGCATTGCGGCGGAGCCTTTCCACGAGTACGATGCCAGCACCATTAACTCCTTCGCGTGCGTGTACCCACGAACATCCACTTCGGATTGCCTGAAGTCTGCGTCCCGCCCCGCCGCTCGAAAGAGGATTAAAGCGCCAGATGTTCTCATCATAGATGAGGTGTCAATGATGTCATCCGAAGTGATGGATACCGTGCTGACCATCCTGCACTCTGTGCGTAAGGGCAATATGCCAGTGATTGTCCTCACAGGAGACCTCCTGCAGTTGGCCCCTGTTGAAGGCTCGTGCCTGCTGAACTCCAAGGCCTGGAAGTCATTGAATCTCGTGAACTGCTTGCTGGTGGATAATTGGCGCCAGAAGGATCAACCTCTCTTTCAGTCCGTCCTGGACGCGGCACGTTACGGTTCCCTGTCTAACCACGACATCGGTGTGCTGCAGGGACGTGTTGGGATACGCTTGAACAGCAACGGTGTGAAGCCCACGTTTCTGACTTCCTCCAGGTTTAAGGCGTCTGACATTAACACTAACGAGCTGAAACTGATTGATGCACCGGAGGTGGAATTCCTGGATGAGTTCTTTTACGGTAGAAAGGATTCTACCACAGGCGTGGTTATTCGTGCCTTGGATGCTGTGGACGTGGGGACAGATGTTCCTCGACTCTTCCTCCCCAGGGACTTGGCCCACTTCAAGATGGATTTTGTGCGCGCCGCCACTGATGCGAAAAAGCTAATAAACAGCATGGATCCCATTGTCGTGCTGAAGGTTGGGGCACAGGTAATCATTACCTGCAACATTAACCCGCCGACTGTCATTAACGGTTCTCGAGGAGTTATCACTGCCATAGACAAGGCATCCTCCTCAGTTGAGGTCACGCTTTTGAGCGGGGCCAAGACAGTGGTTACCCCCTACGAGTCAACCTTTCACCTGCCCTTGGAGAAGGGAGCCACACTCGTGTATCGCCAGCTTCCACTGAAGCTGGCCTGGGCGCTTACCATTCACAAGTCCCAGGGCATGTCCCTGGATTTTGCCGAGATCGACATTGGGTCTGACATTTTTGCGGATGGACAGGCTTATGTAGCACTTTCGCGTTTGAGGTCACTTGAGGGGCTTTCTCTTCGGAAGTTCCACCCCCAGGCGGTGAGAGCAAACCAGGAGATTGTGAAGTGGTACCGGGAGCTGGAGGCGGCCAGTGAATCTGCGCGTTTAATCCTTTAAGAGCTGCTGTATTGATGTGCATCACAGTAACAATGTGTGGCAAAAATGGCAGCACGGCTACCTGGTGTATCTTTTATAATTCGTGTTCGGGACGAGGAACAGTACTTGCCCGCGTGCCTGGCGTCACTTCGTGAAGTAACTGTACCTCATGAGATTGTGGTGATTCTCCACATGTGCACGGACGCTTCAAAAGAAATTGCCCAGAAGGCATTGGAAGCAGGACAGCCGATTGTGCTACTTGAAAAGTCGACGCCAGTGTCACGGGCGGGGTATGAAACATTGATCACCCCACAGGATCATCCCAATTCGTTCCCATCCCACAGCAACTTCTGTTACACTCACTCGAAGTACAATTGGCAATTCCGATGGGATGCCGACTTCCGGATGACACTACCTCTGCTGCATTTTGTAAACAGCGACCTGGACATTGCCAGCACAGTTCCCGTTAAGTACGGAATTCCGTGTCGTCTAGATGCCAATATTGTGAACACGGAGTTGTACCTAACCAACGCTTTCATTACTCACACAAAGTATTTCTTCTGGGAGGTTATGACGTGTCACGAGGATGCAACACGTGTATTCCTGCAATGCGAAATCCAATCCCTTCCCCCGACTGTAATTAAAACGTACTGGAACAGTAAGCCTTGGTTTCTTGATGGAGTGTGTCCAGAGCTGGAAGCTAAGTACATGGCGGTAGTCGGCATGTTGGGCCCCGAGCCGCCTGGCATGGCCAGGTGCTGCAATCTGGAGTGTGATGCATTTTTTCATGCTGTTTGTGCAAAACGCAGCGAGCTAGAAGCATTGGGAATATCATTCTATGTGTAAGTGGGCCTGTGCCACTGAGTCTTGCCCGTGGGAATGTGAGCGTAATAATTCTTTCCGGAGCTTTTGGAGGTGGCGACGATCCATCCAAATACATCAACTTCAAACATTTGCACGTTGGGGGGGAGTTTCGGTGGAAACATTTCTTTGGCGGAGAATAGCAGGCTCGTAACACCTGTCACTTCTGGGCTGTTCCGTCTCCACAAGTCCCTTACTCGACGTCTATCCTCCTTGGGCATTTTACACGAAGGAGTATTTTTTGCTCTAACAAACACGCCCTCCTCCTCTTCTTCTTCCAGGTTGCGAACAGTTCCTGCGGTGTACGTGCCGATGGACCCCGCACCGATTCTGTCGCGCAGGGCATCGTCCTCACCACCCCATCCCTCCATCTCATTTGGAAACCCGTCCACTAACACGAACTGAGATGGGTGCATGGCACAGATGCCACCAATGTATCCTGCCAAGGTGGCATACTCCCCTGTTGTGTTCAGCGCAAGAAGCAGGCGTGGTGAGGGCAGACATAGGCCGTACCCTTTGGCCCTGTTCACGTCAGGAATGAGGTCCACATCATGAAGTATAACCCGGTCGCATTCAGGATACAGTTTCATGGCCACGCAGAAGGTTGCGTTCAAAACCCGTCCCCTGGAGAACTTGTGTCCGTCAAGCGGCTGCACTCCGACAAATATCCGCCACTTTCCCGGCCCCAGGGCCAAGTCTAGAATTGGCGGCATTGTTTCCAAGAAGATCCTCAAATGACGCTCCCTGTTCTGGGACGGCTCATCCCTGAAAGGCACCAAAACAGCTACATTCATATGATCTTCTTTCTCACGGAGTTTGTCATCTGCTTTCATTTTAAAACAATACAAACTCCTTGCAAGGAATGATTTCATTCATCGGCTTCATCCCAACCAATGAAGGCGGTGTCCCACTTCACCGTGCTGGGGAATTCAGTGTCGGGCTTAGCAACCTTCTGTGCTGCCACCAACATCCAAGCGTAAGGGCGCGCCGCACTCACCAAATCCGTTTTCAGGTGCTCAGATAGCATGACAAAACCGGGCTTCGTCGCAACAGCAGCAACCCTTAACAGTGCATGGGTCCAATTTTCCGGTTCAGGCGGCAAGGAAGGCAGGGGGACAGATAAACCATCCATTACGTCAGCATTCAGGGTCTGTGACAACAGAAGAAAGGCCTCCCTGAACATGAAAATGTCCGCCAGGCAATCCACGGACATTTTCTGGACCGGCTTCATGGCTACCTTCATCAGCATGTACTGCTGATAGATGACGGGCACGAGGTAGGAGTGGCCTGTTAAGCAAACCGGGCCAATGTTAAGCTCCTTTGTAGCGCGCAGCAGGGAGTGGTGAAACCCGTGCGCTGAAGGTGTTAGTAAGCAAGCAGGCAGGTGGACATCCCAGAAATACGCCCGCAAGTTCCACTGATTAAGCTTGCCCGTCAAGCTGTAATGCCAGGATGAATTGTCCTGAAATCCACAGTGAATAACTGCGGCGGCCACGACAGCGTCGGATACGTGTTGAAACCCGCGAGTTTTTCGAAGTATGCTTATAAGGGACTGCAAACGAAGGGACGTGGAATCGCACTCCTCCAGTGACTTGCACAGCACCAAGGACAAGTACTTTTTCAGGGGCTCGAAGCAGTTCAGCTGCTCCTTGGTGGGTGCGATAAAACCGTCCAGCGGGGGGTACTCCTTCAGCAGGGCATCCATCTCCCGGTGAGAAGCACACTGCAACGGCGTGAACCCATGGTCCTTGAAGTCTATGGACTTTACAGAAGCTGATCCGCCCACGGCGGTCACACCGCCGATGGCCCGCGAGTGCACAGACACAATGCCCGGGTGTCGCGCCGTGCTATCTGTTCTGGCGTCCGTTAACGAAAACACATCTGCGCCAAAGTCATGATGAACGACATCATCACCAGCCCGGGAGTGCCTCCGGGGAGTCAAGACGGGGGAAGTGGTTGCAGACATGGGCGAAATTGTGACATGTGTGTTTGTGTTCATTTCAAAAAAACTTTAAAAATAACCAAACATTTTCTGTTGCGGTATTTTGAAGGTACATGTAGAAGGTTTACAATATAAACCATTCCATGGCATCTCCGCTGTGTACAACATGGGCTGACGTGGAGAAGCACATTTTGCGTCCTCTTCAAACCCGCCCCCTTTCAGCAGCAACCGTTTCAGAGCCACTGACGTGCGAAGGTCTACGCCAGTACCAAAACCAAGTGCAGTCCCTTGTTGCTTCCTACGGGAAAGGCGAGGATGGGGTGCTGAACACCCTGCGTTACATGTTTCAGCACATGCGGTGTGGCATTCTGGTTTCCATTCGGGCGGGAGGCCTATTCCTGTTTTGCCCATTTGCCAATGTCCGATATCAAAATACGTGGCACCACAAGCTGGTGTTCAGCGGAGGCTCCGAAGATTTGTACGTAGCAGAGAAGTCAAGACTCACTCGAAAACGTCCAGAGCCGTGGATACCACGTTTGCAGTGGTGGATGAACGGAGGCATACTGTGTAATGTCATGCCGGATGATGTGTGGGGGAAATCACACCAAGCGGAGCTGATAGATATGTTGACCTCTACGTGCAAAAATCATGTTATCCCGGACTGCGATTTCTTCATAAACAAAAGAGATTTCCCCCACATGAAACTGAGCCGAACTGATCCGTACACCGCGTTCACTGGCGACACGGACTTAAAGCGGGAAAAGTACTCGCATTACGCTCCTATACTATCTTTTTACACAGGACAGCAGTTTGCTGATGTTCCCATCCCACTGACGGAGGACTGGAAACTTGTGACGTCACCCTTCCCCGCAGAAGATAACTGGGAGTCAACTGCTCAAGTGGCGGTCTTTCGAGGATCTGCCACGGGATACGGCATCCAGCCGGAAAGCAACACTCGCATTGCTCTGGTTCTGTGGGCGCGCGAACACGAAGACTTGGTGGATGCCAAATTCGTCAGCTACAACTACAGGGACAAGGCGGTGTACGCCGACGAGGCCACCATTGTAGTGGATTTCTTACGCCCAGCTACGTTGGGTCTGCCTGCGCTGTCCGCTTGGATGCCTTTGCCAGCGCAGACTGCCGCGTTCAGGTATCTACTGTACGTGGATGGACACTGCGCTTCCAATCGATATGGGGCTTTAATGATGGCGGGCAGGGTAATCTTAAAAGTGCAATCCACGGGAGAAGCCAATATGCAGTGGCTGTTCTACGACTTGGTACCCGCCTCGGTTGACAGCGGGGACGCAACGGTGCCCTGCGATGCCGACCACTTCAACATCCTTCCAGACTTCTCTAATCTCGAAGCAACCATTACGTACTTACGCAGTCATGATGACGTTGCAAAAAAAGTGGCCATGAATGCTCGTGCAAAAGCTCCATCCACTGAGAAGATTACAGGTGCCATGGCCATGGCCCTGTCCGAAATCGGAAAACTGCAGACGGATCTTGAAACCTGTCCTGGAAAGATATGGTTCAGTCCCTACGATGCTCGGTACAGTCAGTTGGGTCGATTAGATGACAGCCTCAGATTCGTGTCTTTAACCATTTGAATATATTTGACCACCTATCCCAATTTTACGTTTCGCTTACGTACCGCAATCCAAACAATTGCACACAGACCAATGACAACAGCAGCACTTGCGATGCCGATTCCAACCAAGGCTCCTGTTGATAACACGTGTTTTGAAGTTGTTCCAGAGTGTCGTGATGCAGACTTACCAGGAGAGTAGGAAGGACCAGGAGTGTGGGAAGGACCCGGTGAGTATGAAGGGTCAGGAGAATACGAGGGACCTGGAGAGTAGGAAGGACCTGGGCCCGGAGAGTAGGAAGGACCTGGAGAATAGGAAGGGCCCGGGGAGTAGGAAGGACCTGGGCCAGGAGAGTATGAAGGACCTGGACCTGGAGAATAGGAAGGGCCCGGAGAATAGGAAGGGCCCGGAGAGTACTGAGGACCAGGAGAGTAGGAAGGACCTGGACCAGGAGAGTAGGAAGGACCTGGACCAGGAGAGTAGGAAGGATCTGGACCAGGAGAGTAGGAAGGGCCCGGGGAGTAGGAAGGGCCAGGAGAGAATGAAGGACCTGGACCAGGAGAGTAGGAAGAACCTGGACCAGGAGAGTAGGAAGGACCTGGACCAGGAGAGTAGGAAGGGCCCGGGGAGTAGGAAGGGTCAGGACCCGGACCAGGCGAGTAGGAAGGACCATGACCCGGACCAGGCGAGTAGGAAGGACCAGGCGAGTAAGCTGTGCTAGGGCCAGGAGAGAAGTAGCCGGGAGTAGAGGCTGGGCCGGGGCTAGGCACAACTGGCTGATTCGATTCTAATCGTTTGCCCGAGGCATCAACGGCAGATTGAACCGAGTCATCGTACCCGGAAACGTGGTACACGTATATCCCCGAGCAATCCAAGATGTCAATTTCTGAAATGCCCTCGTTCAATGTTGTAACTTCGAAAAATGGAATGCCAAGCGGGGGATTCATACTTGAAACAGGGGATTGTAATGTTTTTGAGTACGTCAGGCTTACAGTGTTCGAGCCGTCGTCATATGTGTACAGCCACAGGGGATTTGCAACGTTATTGATGTATAGGCTTGGACGATACTGCATCCCAGATACCAATTTAACTGTAAAGCTCATTGCAATGTTTCCGGTTGCGCTTGCGTCTAATACCATGTATAACACTACCTTCCTGGGGGCCGAAGTAAACTGCAGTGCTGTCTGAGCAGCAAACCCGTACAATGAATTGCCAGCCCCCTCGTACTTGTTCGCCAGCAAAAATGTTTGGCACGTACTTAGATTCAGTAAGTTTCCGGTGAAAGGTGTGGGCCCTGTGTTAGACACAGTTACTCCGGCGCTGTTATCTGCGAAAGCAACCGAATCGACGTTTGCTGTGACATATAATGAGCTTAAAGTGTCGTCTGCTATCGTTGCTGTGTATTTGTCAACTGAACCCCCAGCATAATCTTCGCCACACCTGCCTATTTCCAGATATAATTCCCCATTGGATGACATATCCGAACTTGTTGTACTCATATGATATATATTTCCATCACCCTATCTGTTTATGCGGCTCCCTTGTCGAAGACAGATTTAAAATGCATTACTGTGCCGAGTGCAACTATACCGATAGCAGCTATACTGCCGGCAACTATTCCTGCAACTGCGCCAGTTGACAACTGCTCACTTTTAGAACTGGTTTGTTTCTTTTTGCGATCCTCGATACAGGATTTGGTGTTACACGCGCCTGGTCCGGGGTTAACGACAGCCGGATTTGGACTTCCACCTGGCCCCGGGTTCACTACTGGTGGAATAACAGGACCTGGTCCGGGGTTAACGACGGCCGGATTTGGACTTCTACCAGGGCCGGGGTTGACGACGGCTGTTCCGGGTCCAGGGGTAACGACTGGCGGAATGACGGCTGGATTCGGACTTCCGCCTGTACCTGGACTTGCAATCAAGCGTTTTTGTGTTTGGTCAACAGCTTTAGATTCGGCGTCATCGACTCCATTCACATGGTAAATGTAGATGTTCGTAGACTGTGTAACAGTGATTTCAGATATGCCGTACGAACTTGTAATCTCAAAAAACGGGACACCCAGCGGTGGTAAATTCGCGCTAAGTGGCTTGATCAACGCAATAGCATATGTAAGAGAGATAATTTGCGAGGTGTCATCGTAGGTGAAAGACCATTTTGGATTGGCAACATTATTGATGTACAAAAGGGGACTGTATGGAGAGCCAGGTGGAGTTTTTACAGAGAAGGAGAGATTAGCGTTTCCCTGCGGTGCTTCGTCGATAGCTACATATACGGCAATTTTGTTTGGATTGTCGTTGAACGTTATCTGACATCCGGCTGGAAATCCGTACAATGCTCGATATGCGCCATGTGAACCTTTAATGTCATTATCATAAGGAAAGTATTGACAAGTACTGTCATCATCAAGTATGTTAGCTGTTGCTAACTGACCCCCTGAAGTGTTTGTTACAGTTGTTTTGTTCACGATAGGTTGTGGGTCATTCGCCGTTGCGAAGAAATCAGAGTCACTTTCCGAAATTACAGGAAAGTATTTTAGATTACAATCCACAACTTCCAAGTAAATGCTGTCGCCCATGGCAGTGTACAGTTCATGGTATGGAGAGAAAAGTTGATCCTGACGTGTTTCCTCGAATCGTCATTTTCCGTTGTGCATTGTAACGAAGCAAGTCAGCATGACAACAGTGAAGTCCTTCACTCTGTACTCTGAGGACGTTAAGGGATATGTCCGGGTGACACCAGGGCAGGCTGTGTTGACGCCCGAAGCCCCTACAGTGAACAACAACACTATTTTGTACTACGATTCCGACAGGGAAGTAATGGCATCTTTGTCCGAAATTGACGCCGCCAACGGCAAAGCTCTGTACGTCAACGCTCCCGTTGCTGTATCATGGGGCGGGATATCAAAAATGCCTATTACTGATAGAAGCGCACCCATGGTTTCCACCACAAAAGGCACCACCAAGATGTTGTTATCAGATGGAAACCCTTTACTTGCTTCCGTTAAAGTGGGCAAGTACTCCCTCCTTCCAAACGGTCACAGTAATTCCATTTTCGCTGTGGAAACCACCGGTCCGATGGCATTTATTCCTGTTCCAGCCAGCACGATGCTGAAGCTGTGTCTGCCAGACGGAAAGACGTACGTGGGTGGGGATTCTACCGGAAAATTTTTTGTCACTGAAGATGTCAGTGCCTCGTTGACTCTGGAAGTATTAAATGGGATGCTCATTGTCCAGGGGTCATACAATAACTCGGCGTCATCATGGAAAGACTGGACGGTCGAACTATTAGCTGCGTCCCCAACTGGGATGGTGTTTGTAAAGATTAAGGTCTGTCAACTGCCAGCAGCTGGAATGCAGACAATTAACGTGCTTCCATCCGGTCTGCAAATTTGCTCCAAGTCCGGAAGATGCTTATCAATTGGTACTCCCACTGCTGACGGGAAGCTTCCTACACTTCCGGGTTCTGGGAACGCGGCCTCCAACGTTATTCCAAAGGTCCTGTCTGTTATGTGGCCTTCTCAAACAGTTGCAATCATGTTCCCGGCTCATGTTGGAAACACAAAAAAGTTGTCTATTGCAGAGATCACTGGAATTGCAATTGCGTCACTTGTCGTTTTTATTATAATTGTATGTGGTATAGCTTACGGTGTTGACAAGCACATGGGTAAAGAATACGCAAAATCGCTTTCAGCTCCATAGGTTTGATGTTGGACCATCCATGTCCTTGCACAAGGACATCCATTCAACCACTATGCTGGGCATTACGTCAAGAGCCGCAACCACTGCAACATCCTCTACTGTCCACGCCTGCAGTTCCATTAGCTCGTTGGACGACAAAATAAAAGCCGCCGTGCTGTGATGCTTTGGTGCAAGGGAGCACAGACATTCGTACTCATGCGGCAGCTGTGGGATCGCGCCTTCCAGCCCTTCCAATATATTCAACTCTGCTTTACTTAACTGGGTGAGGTTACATAAATGACTGTCTCTGTAGTAAGGAGACGTGCCACAGGACCTGTAATATAAACACTCCTTCGACGAAATGGCTCCCGCAGCTAATGTGAAACATGCAAACATGGTCTGGGGGCACGGTTCAGCGGTTAAATGAGCAATGTGCATGGCAAGAAGAAGGGGTCTGAACCATGCTACGTACTGGCCCTCAACAAGGCGAAGGAGGGCAACACGGTCTCGCGAGGGTACAGTGTGGGGCCACCCAGCTGTGAAGGAGCGGATGTCGGCGGGGACGCTCCTCCTCGTCAACGGCCTCACGGCTGTCTCGCCTCCTGTTCCCGTTTCAACAAGGATATCCTCGCCTGCGTTTCGGAGGGTGGCCAACGGTCTTGGGGCGCATTCCGCAAAGAATGCATGGTTCTCGAGGTCCGCGGCTAATATTCTGTCACTCGGTCTAACTTGAAGAAGACCAGTTACGAGATCCGCCAGCTCTGGAACGGCAGCCCGCATTGCTTCCACAAATACTGGCAGGCGGCCTGGGACGTCTTTGGCAACCTTCCTTCCCATTATACTTTCCAAGTACGAATGATCCCCGCTGCCCACCAAGTTAATGACTTCCATCATGAACGTGCTCCGGTTCCACATTTTAAACACCGGCCTCCCACAGTACATGTCCAGCAGGATGATTCCAAGCGACCACACGTCTGCGGAGGGGCCATACACCCTGGTTTCGCAAAGCACTTCAGGTGGAGCATACCAGGTGGTGAACACTTGTCCAGTAAGCATGGAAGGTGATGTGTCCCTCACGTCTCTGCTCAGGCCCCAGTCGGCAACCACAACCTCTGGAGTGTCGCCAGTCATTAGAAGTATGTTCCCCGGCTTCAAGTCGCGATGCATAACGCCCAACGCATGGGCAGCCGCCAGTCCTTTGCATATCTCCCTGAAAACCCATTTTATCGTGCCTAATGTCATTCGGGGGGCACGTCGCATGTACCAGGCCAGCGAGCAGTCGTACAACTTTGTCTGAAAGATAAGGGACGTGCCCTTGACGGCGTACACCTGGGTGAGGGCAATCACATTCGGATGGCGCACAGTTGTCAATCCCCTCAGCTCCCGGAATGTGTCCTCATCAATGCAGGATCGACGGTGGCCCCGTTCGGACCTTGGGACCTTTAACGCCACGTCCCTGCCATCTGCTGTTCTCCCCTGCACAATGTAAGCATACGTCCCGTGGTCAAGTGCCTTGAATGACTCGAACGTCCCATCCAGTTTTAAGTCTCCTAGAAGCTTCATAGCGCGTCTGTCTCCTTTTATGTCCATGACATTGTGCGCAACAGGCGTTATCAGTTATAAATACTTTTTGCAAGGAAAGGAGCATCTTCACGAATTTCCAAAGAATTTATGTTGGTGGTCATTATGTTTTCTAAGAATGGAAGCCGCTTCGGCGTACGTGCCCACTTTTCCCAGACGTCGCAGTGCGTAAGCGGAATCTTTCGAGCCCTCCACTTGCAGCGCATCCGGTTTGTCCTTGGGTTCAGAAGACACGATAGCGGCTACTACACCTGTACGGTCCGTCATAACCCGATTACTCTGCACTCCTTGTTTTAAGATGCAAGTGTAGGGTGAACGACAGCTGAAAAACAGTTGCCCTCTTACAACAACAAACGCACAATGGGTGACAATACTATATGCTGCCCCTGGGAACGTCAATGCCAGAAACTTCAAATTGTTGTGCTTACAACTAAACCATGGGCAGCGCCCCCTGGCGGGTACCTTCCTTCCACCCCTGAAATCCCCTACCGCCTTCCGTCACGTGGAGTGTGCGGGGGAATTCGCCTGTCGGCAACAGGGTGCGTGGGCATTCCTGGCATCGCCGCGGACTTGCCAGCCAGCTTACTGACCACATACCAATCTACTTCCCACATATCTGTCATGAATTATGACTTTGCCAAGACTTACTTCTGCAGTGGAGAGGGGAACGCTTGCATCATTGCACGTGGCAAAGCGAACTGCACACAGGCCTCGCTAACGTTTAAGTACAGGTGGTGCGGGACCGGATTGGGAACTGGCACCTGCTTTTCCCCTGAAACTCCCAGGTTTGAGTTGTTGAAGTGTACGTACAATGGTCTTATATTCAATGTTATAGATTCCCAATTTTGGATATCGTCAAATAAGTGTGTTGGCAGCATTGTTGTGTTGGGTCTCCAGCAACTGTGCTGTTTGCCAGGATTAGATTCCTGCATTAGCGGGGTGTGCACGTACGCCGCGCTTCCTTGTGCCTCCAGCCCGTCCATTCCACCTATTCTCACACTGCCGCAGCCGTGTGCCCCCATAGTCGTAACCCCGACCGCCGGGCAGATAGAGTGCGAAACTGGGACATGTTGCAATGCTCGCATATCTGGAACACCGGCATCAGCGGCTCCTCAACCCGCTTGTCCGAGTTGCGCGTGAGATTGTTACATCTTCGCCTTAATTGCACTATCTACGGCAATCTGCAGTTTTTTCCATGCCTCCGCCCCCACCTGATTCTTTAACACTTCCATGGTGCTCACGTCATCATGCAAACGTTTCCCTTGAAAAGCAACTACCACTATCATAATCACAACCAGTCCAATTGCAAACGCGAATATAACCCACAGGTAAATTGGAACTTTCACTTTCGTGCCTGCTTGGACGCTGTACCGAGGAACAATAGTGGCAGGAACAGCAGGCGAGCCCCCAGACGCCGGCTTCGGCGAGGGGTGGACGGGAGCCACTGCCGGGTTGGGGGACGGGAAGACGGGAACCGCTGCCGGGTTGGGAGACGGATAAACAGGAACTACAGCCGGGTTAGGGGACGGGTAGGGACCTGCCGCTGGATTCGGAGCTGAATCGGTCATGACTACTTACAAGAGGGTGTTAATAAGTATGGTACACAAAAGCAGATGTCGCGTTGTTGACGTTGAACCGTTTATTTTGAGGCAGTATCAGTGTATTCAATGCCCTACTTTTTTGCGGACGTGCTCTTGCGTGCAGAGCATAACACGCTTTCCAGATCCTTGCTGAACCCGAACCTCAAGGGCAGGGTTGTCAAAACGTCTTCTGAGCACCAAGCAATGGCAGCCTTCTCCAACATCCTAGGGCAAGGACGATCACCAGATTTTATGGCTGCTTGTACACCCTGAAACATGACAGGAAGGTAAGAATTGTACTGGAAGGGAAGCAAGTAATGCACTCCTCTAGCTGTGCGGTGCTCAACCCCCTTTCGTTCCAGGAAGTTCTTCAAGTCGGATGGCGTTCCCAACAGTCCAGCCGATTCTTCGTACCCCTCCCGCGCGGCAGTGACAAGGGGATTTCCCCCGTCCACGTCCTCAACTCGTCCTGCAAACCCAGACCATTTTCCGCGCTCGCGTCCGTAGTTTTCCACACCCAGTAACAGGGACAAAGTCCCCTCGGCGTTCATTGCAAATGGGATCACTCCGGCAAATGTTATCTGTTCCTCACTGACAACAGCCCCCAGTTCCCTTTCCATTTTTTTCCCGAAGAAATGGCCGGTTCTTCAAATGTGAATTTTTATTTGCACTTTAATTTAGTACTGTACAGAAGCGAAGGTGTCCCCGGCATTGCCCCCTTTTACATCAGTACAATCATGAAGGAGATCATACAGCCGGCAGCTGTCATAAACGGAATCCAGGGGATTGTGACCTACACCCAAACCCCAGTTAGCTCGAATGATGCCGCAGAAGTTATTTCATCTGCGGCAACGTACAACATTCTGGTCACTTTTCCTGCCACAGTCCAAGCATTGTTCACCTCACAAACGTGCCCTCCAACAACCACCCCTATATTTACGACTGTCGATCTGACATGGGCTCGTAGTAATGTTCCAACGTGGTTGCTGTCATTTAACGCTTCGCTTGAATTGGGAGGAGACCTGTACGTGGACACGTTAACTTACGTGACAGATGTGTTGGGCACAACCCCATTCTTCTTGGATTACACACCAGCAACCTGGCAGTTGCCTTCAACGGCATGCCCTTTAACTGCTGCTCTGTTTTGACGACGCCAATTTTTTGTGGACAACCGCAAAGTAGTAAATTGCGTAAATTATAACGCTCAGAACTAAAAACCCGCCAATACAAGCCCCCACTATCCACAAGATTGTCACAGGAGTCAACGTTTTTGTTTGGGTCTTCGGAGAGGGTGGGAAGGGCCATGCTTCTCCTTTGTCAACCGGCCACTGGTAGGATATCAGGTTGACACCTTTCACGGATACCTGCTGCTGCATGAAACACATTCGGACAGGAGTCGCTGATATGGGCAGGCCAGAGACGCTCCCATCTGCTTCGTCCCTCACTAACGCAACATCCTGCAAAGAGATTACGGTGTTTTCCAGGATGGTGGAGGGCAGCATGCTTTCAGACAACGTGGAGAATGCGGTTAACGCTGCAGTCACTGTCGTGGCTGTGCCTTTCAGCATGTACGCAGATGGCGCCCCATTGTTGAACTGATAAGTCGACGTAACAAAGAACTGACCATTCAAGTACTCAAACAAGGAAGCTGCATTGGGATCAGTGGTCACCGACAAGACCCCATTCGTTCCGCAGTTCACGTAACCATTCTGGCTGCTGCGCATCACAAAAGCTGGCGTGATGGGAATCAGTTTCCATACCTGAGGCGTCTTTCCCAGGGACAGGGTCGTGTTAGGTGTGCTGGAAACTGTGCTCAGGTATTGTGAGTTCACGTTAATGAGAACGTAGCCATTGCCAGCATCCTCCAGCACAATCTTTATTGGAGACGGCCCGGATGTCCATCCCGACGGACCTGCATACAGTCTTCCCCCAGTATTCCAGTCCACAGAGTCTGCCAGTACCAGAGTTTGGCTGCTGGAGTCAACGTAAAACAAACTGCAGGCATCGGTACCCAGAGGCGGCGGCAGTGCCAACTCCCAAAACAGCGACCGTTGTGTTAAGACGTTGCCGTGTCCATCCCCCAGTTGAACGTATCTTACAGACATATCTAACCTTTCCACAGTTTATATATTAAGTTAGGTATCAGATTTGTAGGTGTCAAACTTGGAGAATGTCCGATTACCACCAGGAGTTTTTTCTGATATGTAATACACCGCGTACTCGCCCGATTTCCCATCCACAACATGCACGGTGAACCACGTATCTATACGGGTTCCAGTGGACGTTGCAACTGATATGAACAACTTGGGAAGAGACAACTTCAGCCACTTTCCTTTCCTGGCCCTTGCCACAGGTTCCTCACCCCCCGGCTTACTGAACAGCAACACAAAGTCCTCATCCCCACCGTCAACCATGCCAAAGAAAGTCCGGCTTTCCTCTTTCACAACTTCAAGCTTGGTAGTTATCTCGGCTATGGCCGCCATCGCTGAAGCCAGCTGAGAAGTTAGCCGCCCCGTGCTGGCACCTCCGAAATCATCTGCATCACGACCCACCGGCAGAGGATTCAAAGGGGCGTTCCCAGCAGCTGCTAACGCGTCATCATTGGCAGTATCCATGAACTTGTCACGAGTTTCAGGGGCCGGAGGAGGCGGAGGATAACGCATTTGCTGCTGCGGATTGTAGCTGTGTTGCGATGGATACTGCTGCTGGGGAGGATACTGCTGCTGTTGTTGTTGGCCTTGATATTGCTGCTGTGGGGGGTATTGTTGAAAATGTTGCTGACCACTGGACGCGCCACCCCGACCTCCGCGCCCACCACGACCTCCTCGTCCTCCCATGCCAGGATTGCCCATGCCAGGATTGCCCATGCCAGGATTGCCCATTCCGGCACCGCCCATTCCGGGACCACCCATGCCAGGACCGCCCATGCCAGGACCGCCCATGCCAGGACCGCCCATGCCAGGACCGCCCATGCCAGGTCCACCCATTCCGGGACCACCCATGCCAGGACCGCCCATGCCGGAACCACCCATGCCGGGACCGCCCATTCCGGGACCACCGCTACTGGGGCGGGTGTAACTGTACACGTCGCCCTGACGGGCGGAGCCCCTGCCGCCTGGGCGAGGAACAGAGGCGGATGATTTTCCAATGAAGCCAAAGTTATCAGACATACTTAATATAAACACGTTCGGTTACTAAAATTCCATACTTTATTACGTAACTGCTCGCAGTGAACGGAGAGACTGCCTACAGCAGGCCATAAAACCCTGTTCTCACGGGCAGGAACGTCGCAAGGGAATACTCTATTGCAACTTCGTGTTCAATGTCGGCATACCGTTGTAAGTGCTGACGGACGTGCTTAACGAGGTAAGGGGGGTACTTAAATTCTTCCAGGAAGTCTGAGAAATCGCGATTTGAAATACCCATGTAAATGATCATGATGCAATTAGTATCCAACATCTGGAAAATTGCAAGGTGGCCAGTTTCATACTTTCTCAATAGAGGCAAGATTTGTGGCATGTAACTGCCGAAGTGTAGCGAATCCAAGTAATATTTTAGTTTCTGACGAACATCCGTCGTGGCGCCAATTATGTACACACTTTCAGGTGTAAATGTTCCGTCCTTATGTAAAATGTGTCCGTAGCCTGCATGTGGCAATCCCAGGCGGTTTAATGCACGGTAGATGTGGATATCCTCGCTCAATACTTCAGTCCACGTCTGACGTAAGTAAATGTCTTTAGAGTGTACCAAAACGTTTTCTACACTGTTAAGTTCATTGCCAATCATCATCTTTAAGACACCTTTGCTGGCAGGTGGAGCATTAGAGTCGCGCTTGTCAAAGTGGTACGCGTACAATTCCCACCTCAATTGTCCTCCCACTTTAAACTCTTGTTTCACGCTGAACACCATGTTCTGTTTCCCATATTTCTGGAACTCGTTGGCGACTACTTGCATTCCTTTCTGGTAATCGTACACCATCAGAGATTCGTACAGCAGTCTGCTGGACGGAAAAGACTTGGACTTGCACTTGCGGCTTGTTACCTCCTGGAATAAGTTGTAGTGTACTGCCATTGCCGGAACCGAGGCCCACGCAGGTATGACTGATATAGGATCCAGCAAAGATGACTCGTCAGGGGAGAACATCGTGACGTGCTGCTGGCCTGACACAACACTCAACAGGCCATACGAGTTGTCGTAGTGCAAACCCGCATCGTGACAACCTCCCGATATCCACACGGTATGATGCATCTCTCCTGTTCCATGGGTTTTCACGAGCATGGGAATGGTCAGAGATGGCCTGATATGATCAAATAAGCGATTGTTGGTTTCCTCTGCCCTGCTCTGCGAATCCAGGGTATTGATGCAAGTTCCGTCAATTCCATCTGTAATAAAGTGTTGTAAGTTTCTGTTTTGGTGAAACTTGTTGTTATTTGAGTCCCAAACCGTAACCGGTCCCGTGTATGACATGAGATATTGTGGAAGATCGCGGTACAAACTGGACTGACGATGGACGCCAGGAATGCTAAAACCAAGTTTGGCCGATGGCGTGACATCATGAATCCAAACGTTAACTGCCACGGTGCCAGGTGCGCTCTTCACCCATTTCCACCAGTGCTTTGGGATCCAAAGAGAGTCGCCAGGGTTCAAGGTAAAAGACACGGAAGCCGCCAGCCAGTACGTGGGTTTAAACCATTTGTTTTTGTTGGTAATTGAGCTGTAGTGTCCGTGGTTGTACTCGTTGGTTTTATGAAGCTTTGAGTTTGGGCGCGTTACAATATTCACAAGAATGACCGTTATTCCGTAAATGATCATGGCGATGCCACATGCAATACATGCTGCCTGGGATATCTTCATTAACAAGTTTACTGTTACTTTAGGCGAACCTAACACAGAAGCAGTATATGTTTTGACGAACATGTTTATTCTCCACGTGTTTGCATGCTATCTGTGACAATTGGATCATTTGTGCAGCGAAACATGTAAAACCCATCATTTGCACATATATCTGCCACAAACTTTTCTCTGGCATGCAGACCCCTAAAGTTGTCCAGATTCGCTTGGCAGTCTGCTTTTGCGGAAAAACCTTTTAAAGTGAGCATCATCATGTAATCTATCAAGTCTGCGTGTGCGTATTCATCGTCAAGCAGTTTTGGGTTTACTTTGCTGATATCCTTGGAGATGACAAACTTTTCAGCAGTTGGGCTGCAGCTTTTTCGGTGCGAAAACCCGAATTTGGGGTAATACCCCAGCACAGACGCCAGGGCGGCCAGCTTTACTCCGTCGTACCCACGATTTTTGGCCATCACAATTATAGCCTCCATCCCCAGATTTCCAAAACCGTTATCAGCACAAATGATGTCGATGTAAATGTATGACAATCCTGTGTCATCTGTTTCTGCTCTGGCTAATACAAAGCCACGAGTAATGTCTCTTATGACCGGTGTGTCGCCTGATCTTCGAGTCCGAAATCTGAATTCAGGCACTTTTTCCACAAGCACAATTACAATCTTATTTTTTGGTAGCTGTGCCTTGATGTACTTTTCATTCACCGCGCCCCTGCATATGCCCTTTCGAGCAGTAAGATGCACGCCTTTGGCGGCTAATGCTGCTACTTCTTCATCAAGAATTTCTTCTGTTGTGGCCGTCGTTATTGCAGTTCTTGCCCATCCTTCGGTACACGTTTCAGCATGACCAATAAATCTTCTTACTTCTCCTTTCTCATTTGATAATGAACCACACGTAATTTTGGTTACCACATGTGTTCTGGTTGTGCGATCATCTTTCAGTCGATCCAAGTCAAATAACTGGAATCTGTCCTCTTTGGAGGCATAATTCAGTACGGGTGTTGTAGCCGCTGCAGCGGCCGCAGCCGCTACTGGCCGTTCAGGGGATGCAGAAGAGCGTAGACGAGTTGTCGTTTTTGGTGTTTCGGAAATTCGCACCCTGTCTCGATCGCGGTCGACTTCGGCAACTTCTTTTCTGTCTCTCCGAAGTCTTCGCCTGGGCTCATCCGGAGAAGTGGGGATTGTTAACCTCTCAAGCCCAGATCTTAAGCGACTCATGTGCGTGAAATATATTAAATATTGATCTCCCATTTTTCAGAGTTGTAGTACCGCCAAGTGTTCAAGTTATTTGACTATCGGTTTTGCTTGTCTTGGGTACCATTTTTCGTAATTTAAGTAGTCAAATAAATTAAACACTCAAGGGTATGGGTCGGCTTCCGTCCAAAACTGTAAATCCCCGTGTAAAACTTGATCGCGATACAGAAGCTCGTCGTATTTATAATGCACGTTTCTGCATGTCATCAGTCACAACCGCATCGTCTTTGCAGCGAATCATGTAAAATCCATCATCTGCGCATAGCTCTTCCACGAACTTCGCTCTGGCATCGGGACCCCTAAGGTTGTCCAAATTTGCCCGACAGAGATCATGTCCTGAATACCCTTTTAGCGTGAGCATTATCATGTAATCTAACAAATCTTCGTGGTGGTATTCATCTTCGCGCTTATTTAAATCTACTTTGCTGATATCCCTAGCGATGACAAACTTCTCAGCAGATGGGTCGCAGCTTTTTCGGTGTGAAAACCCAAATTTGGGGTAATACCCCAGAACCGAGGCCATGGCAGCCAGCTTCACTCCTTCGCACTCACGATTCTTGGCCATGGCAATTATGGCGTCCAGCCCCAGATTACCGAAACCGTTGTCAGCACAGATGACGTCAATGTACATGTACGACACACCCGCGTCATCTGTTTCTTCTCTGGCCAGCACAAACCCACGAGTCAAATCTGTCATTGCGGTTCCGACTCGGGTTTTAAGTTCTGGCACCCTTTCCACCAGCACAATTACAATTCTGTTCAGTTCAAACCGCCCAGTAACATATCCTGGGAATACTGCGCCTCTGCACATTCCACCTCGCTCTGTGACATGCACGCCTCTGGCGGCCCATTCCCTCACTTCAAACATTGATATAGATTTAGTCACGGCAGTTTTAATTACAGGCAATGCCCATCCCCTGGTGCTTGTTTCAGCGTTACTGATATATCGTTTCATTTCTCCTTTCTCATTCACGTTTGTTCCGCACGTGATTTTGGTTACTACTTCTATTTTTGTGGTGGGATCATCACGCAAACGATCAATATCAAAGGATTCGTATCCGACCAAATGAATTACGGGTGCGACAGCAGCAGCTGGGACTGCGGGGGCCACTGCCGCTACTGGTCGCTTGGATGTTGCCGCTACTGGTCGCTTAGGGGGCGCAGGTGTGCGCGGCCCGGGAGCATCTGACGACTCAGGAGTTGTTATCTCTCCCCCAAGTGCATCCAGAGAAGTGGGTTTACGCAATGTTTCTAACCGAGACTTTGAGCCACGCATGTGAATAAGATGTATTAAATATTCATTTGCCATTTTCTTGAGTTGGAGTATGGGTCTGCCACATAATCCAGCACGGAATGGTAAGAGGCCACAGCAAACCTGTTTCCATAACGTCCATTGCTTGATACATGCATTGTTCACGCTTCCAAGATGTGGCACTAAAAGCCACGGCCATTCCATATGCTGCGCCCGCCGAACCGCTGGCAGCAGTTATTATCTTCCACATGCTTGGCTCAGTTACTGTTGGCACATTGAATTACAAATCGTCTCGACACCGCAACATATGGAATCCGTTTTCTTCACAGGCGTTTTGGTAGAAATCATGCTTTCCGCCGTCCTTATTCTTGGCCAAGTTTTTGTAAGCGCACCTCTTATTGCTTGTTAGCCCACGGTCTGCTAACCCAATCATGAATTTCATCATTTTTGGGTCTTCCATAGCATCATCGTCGGTTGCATATCTGGGTAAGTTTCTGGGTAGTGACACTGACTTAGCAGAGCAGGATCGACGCAATTTGAACTTGTGCTTGGCATACACTGGCATCACTGACGGGAGTGAGCTGAGTTCAACGTTGACGTCATGACTGTCGGCCAAGTGGATGGCTTCTTTCAGCAGGATGGATCCGATTCCTTTTCTGCTGGAGCAAACCAGCTCAATGTACAGCACATCTTTCTTAAACCTGGCCATTAGAAATCCGGAGGCTTGCTTCTTATTCTTCTCCACTGCCACAAATTTCACTGGGCATCTCGCAATTGCTGCAAGGGCCCATTTTGGTTCTACTGCATCTGCACACGTTTTATCGGCAATCGCTTTCTTAATCAGTGAAGTCAGGGCATCGTCCCGGGCATGGACACGGCGGACAGCGGTAATGGGCTCCCCATGACCTTGGGCATGGACAGTTATGATCAGTGAGTGGGAGGATTCAGCGCTTGGTTCCCTCCTCTTGGACTTACTGCGCGACATCCTTCTGGTTATCCGTCGTTTTGATGACATCCCCAAGTAGTTACACAGCAATCACACATTCCGCTCAATGCACGCACATGCCCTACGTACTGTAAGCAATTAAACTTTGAAGTTGGTGCAAGAGATGATGTCTTTTCTGCTGACTGGTCTCCTGCCGGTGCTCATCTCTAGTGCGATTTTCACGAATTCGGGTCTCTATCGTGTTAGCATACATTAAAAATGCCACTTCCACTTTTGATGTTTGGCCAAGGCGATGTATTCTTGCAAATGCCTGAGCCTCCATGCCTGCATTCCAAGGTGCGTCCACAAATATGGCTCGTTTCGCGTGGGTCAGGTTTAGCCCCAGAGATGCCGCACGCAGGGTAATTATGAGAATGCTCCCTTCGACGGTTTGTAGAAAAGACTTCACCGCCGCCGCACGCTGTCCTTCCGTCATGTCTCCTGATAAGGTGCTGATGTGAAATCCCTGTTCCAACAAGACAGCCCGGAGGCATTTTAGAGTGGCATTAAATTGGGTGAATATAATGGTTGGAACTGTGCTGCTAAGTAGATACGTCAGAAGGTGGCTGAATTTCGTTTGATTTTGCATTTCCCTTCTGTCGCCCGCCGAGGACTTAGCGGTCTTGCTTAACTTGTCTGCCTTGCGGGCGGCTGCCCACATGTCCGCACCGACACCTGCAATTCTGCACACTGGACAGGTTGTCTGCCCAGCCTCAAGTAACGTGCATAGGCACTCCCGACAAGTGACGTGCCGGCAGGGAAAGCCGTTAACACACGGCACGACCTCCAGGCAGACAGGACATTCGGTGCTGGGTTCCGAAGGAGGTTTGGAAGAACAAATCGTTTCGGCGGGAGTCGACGGCTCGAACCGGATGGAGCACGCGACCCGCTCGGTGTATATGTGGGAGAAAAGAAGGATGACATTTTGGGGAACCTCATCAATTGTAAGGGAGGCCAGCAACTCGCATGTGGCGGTGTTGTGCCGGCGGTACGCAGCGGCTTCCTCTGGTGACATGGTTACCCATAACGTGGTGGTGGACATGCCAGGAAGCGCGACGTCCATGTCCTGCTTGACGTGTCTGATCATGATGTCTTTGATGAAGTGTGGGAGGAGTACGTAAGGATTGCTGCGAACGGCTGATAGGGACTGGCCCAGAAAAGCCAGCTGCCCGTACAGATCAGTGGCGTTTTGTTTTTGCATCGGGGTCCCAGTGAGGCACCACTTCCTTTCCGCGACAAGTGTCTGTACGTCAGTGCATAGCTGAGTTCGCAGCGCTAGTTTATGGGATTCGTCAATAACTATGCGTCTCCATTGCACCCCATGCAACGGGGAGGCGGCTTCCAGCAAAGCATAAGCCTCCAGAACGTTTGAGCAGTTGTGTCCGCACGATGGACACTTTGACAAATTGCCTGATTTGTGGACCTCGTCACAGGAAGCCAGTTGGTACAACGTGTGGGACATGCCTACGGGAAACCACCGGGTCATTGTTTCCACCCCAGCACTGCCCAGCAGAATGCCGCGGCACCAATCCGTGAGGTCGTTCTCCTGGCACGTATCAAGTGAGAACGCATAGGCAGTCGTCCTCTTGCACCATAAATCCACCGCTCCATCGTCATGGATTGCGTCCACCAACCACACGTAGCCAGATCCGGCAAGAGTGACCACCTGGCCTAGTGCCACGGATGTGGGCATTACCTTCAAGCGCTTCACAAACACGTTGCCCTGGCACATCCAAGACATGCCTGCCAAACAGGATGCTTTGGCCTTGTGTTGCTGTCTCATATCGGCGGACACGGTTTCGTAAGTTGTGATGACCACATCCGCCAGCTGGGTTTTGTGGAAGTTAGCTGCTCGCTTGGGTCCATAGTGCAGCGCCACCGTTGGAGCCTGTTTCGCCCTTTCCTTTATCTCGGCGACCCACTGGCTGCAAAGAGTTACAGGGGTGATAACCAGGGTCCCGCCGCCAACGCGGCGATTCATCCGAGGAGGGCCTATCACTAAAGCACGGGAAGGCTGCCGGAGACGATCAGAGAACTTCTCTGAAAACGTCCTTGCAGCTTGAACGCTCTCGGCAGCCTGTGGCATGGTGTCCACTTCTCCTCTCAGGAAGTTGTCCTCCAGAATAACTGCCAACGTTTCAATTGTTTTTCCCATGCCCATCTCCTCTGCCACCATGCCGCCCGTGGTGAACACCCTGGGGGAAGGGGTAAAAGACATGTAAGCGTCTCGCATCTGCATGGCAAACGTCCTCGTGTCGCTGCTGAAGCCCATGACCTGATCCAGGTATCCATGGGCTTCCCTCCACATCATCCAAGCTACTGTGAATATTTGGTACTTCTTCAGTGGGACACGCAGCCAGGCTTGAGACTGGAGCGCCCTGGAAAGGAATTCCGCAGGCGGAGAGGCGTACATGTGTGTGGAAGACCCATCCTTTAAAAAGACATCTCTGTGCTCTGCCTGTACGGCGTCCAGGAGTTTTACTGGGAGGGGAAGCGCCTCCTTCTCGTCAAAGTCAGACACCTTTTGATTGAGGTTTGGAAGGGCCGTTGGCAGGGAAGTTTCGCTGCCTCTCAAGCCCCGCAGGTCGGATAACTGTACTGATACCCCAAGGCGGAGCAGGGGCTGTGACAGCTTTGTGTGCGGCAGAACATGGCCCATGACCACCAACTCAGTCAAGTAAGAAATTCGGATGGTAACGTGCTTCCCAGGATCAATGTCCTGAACTTTAAACGTGTACAGGATGTGTTTCTTCATGTCTGCTGGCCAGGTTTTCATGACAATACGAACCGCTTTAAGGGCTCCAAGAATGGGGGAGTCCGGGGGGAATGACACCGCGGCCCAGACGTTGACAAGGGTAAAATTAATGCAATCACCAACCTTGTAGGCCCTCCGTAAACATTGGGAGTGGTAAGACAGCACGTCACGGTTGCCATTCAAGGAAGTCAGGGTGGTTGGATCTTGCAAGTCAGGCAGACGGATGTCAGCATGTACCGGATGCTGGGCGGAGTGGTCCGCTGGCTCCGCCAAACATGCCGTGCATTTCCGTGCCTGCTTTTTAACCGCGGCAGCTGGAGCACCGTTCATCTGGCACCGCCGACCTCTCGTTCAATCCGTTACCTGGAACATTCTTCCCGGCAGTCACTTAACCTAAACTGAAACACATGGATGACATGCCGGACGAGGAAGATGTGGTGGCGTCTGAACGCCCCTCCACCTTCCCTCCTCACCACGTTTTCAACTTAGCAGTCTCCAGCCAGGTGAAGGCCCTCATGGTACGAGACAAACGTCAGATATTTGTGTCCATGAGAAGTGGCCCTGTGACAGCCAACTCCTTCTTCCCAAAGTTTGGGGTTTGCGCGTCGGAGTTTTCTACTTGGCAAATCCTGAATGAAAATCCGCGCAGGACGCTGGCACGCAGCTTGAAAAACACTTTGAATGCGGTTCCATAGAGTAACAACCAACACTAATAACGAGCAAATGAATCTCGTAGTTGCTCTCGGGAATCCGTGAAAAATACATGATTGAAACACGTGTGAAACATGGAGGCCGAACTGCAAGAGAGGGCGGCTCGGTACGACGCCATGGCAAAAATGCATGCCATTGTCACCTTTGACGAACGGCGAGCGTTCGACACGGCTTCCGTCCGACACCTGAACAACTTCGTGAAGGCTTGCATTATTGACACGGCCTGCAGTGTCATGGCCCGGTCATGCAAGGATGGGATTCGGGTGGTGGATGTGGCCTGTGGAAGAGGCCAGGATCAAAGCAAGTGGATGTATGGTTGCAGGAATGCTCACACGCACGTGGCGGCATACTGTGGCATGGACCTATCCCACGCTGACATTGAAACTGCCAGAATCCTGGCCAGGAGGTACATCTCCCCCTCCACATCCCAGGTCCACTTCCAAACGGGGGACATGGGCATCTGCCACTGGGACGTCCCAGACCTGTCTGCCGACGTGGTCACATGCCAGCTGGCACTTCACTATTTCTGCGATGAGGAGGACCACCTTCAACACTTCTTCCGCGAAGCTGCAAGGGTGCTGACCCCGCGCGGCTTGCTGCTCGTGTCATTCACGGATGGGAGGTCGGTTGTGCGCCGAGCCAGAGAGTCTGGAGGGCGACACACAGCCAGATACTACACCTTGGACGTCCCACCTTCCTCTTACGCCATTCGCCTACCCTCCCCATTTTCCAACAGGTACACCTTCACCATGCCTGGGTCGGTGGAGGAAATCCCTGAGTACCTGTGCCACGAAGGGGCAGCATGCCGAATTGCGGGAGCCTATGGTTTACTGTGGGGAAATTCCATGTATTTCGATGAGTTGGGGGTTATGTTCAACAAAATGCCATACTTTCAACAGGTGTCAGAGAAGATGGGAGGAAATGGAATTGGGGACCCTGACGCCCTGGATGCCGCTAACCTGTACCGGCACGTCGTGTTCTCAAAGAACAGGGATGTGCTTTCTCGATTTAGCGCTTCCATGAAAGGCCATCACCACCCCGTGCTACCGAGGACACCCGAGACAGGGTTGAGGCCCAGTCCGTGTAGTTAGCCATGGGAGGGGTTTCCACCGTCTGGGGACGCAGCCTTTCACCCCCGTAGTTGCTTGCCCTGGACAGTGTGGATGCCAGGTCTGCGGGAATCACCGGTGGCGTCTCCCTGTGAATTCTGGAGGAGACGGCCGATGCGAAGTCCTCCACCGGCTTGTGTGCCACTGCTTCCTCCTCCGCCGTCTCCTGCAAGGAAGACGCAACTCTTTCAATCCTTGCAACCACCTGACTTATGGCTTGGGCGCACGCCTGAAGTTCGGCTAGTAACGCTGATCTGTTCATCTTTTGTAGTTACTGAAACGGAACCCCATTTACGCACTTACCACCCAGTAACCACATGAAGCGTTCCTTGGATGGCTGTCTGAAAACCGGGCCTTACGTGCCCGAGGACCATGCCGTGCAATATGCGCCCACCATGGCACCACGTACAGTAGCCATCCTGGCAGCCTACTCCAGTCACAGTCTGCCACAGGCCATTGCAGCCATGGGCGAACACGATTTACAACTCCTGTTCTCTGTCCTGTGGCCTGCTGCAGATGATGTGCACGTCCAGCAATGCATGCGAAGGTTGCTGACACCTGACAGTCAGAAGTGCACACCATGGCTATGGCTGTTTTCCTCCATCAATCCAGTTGCCATGCCCATGGCAGCAGACCCCCTTCATCCTCCCGGCAATGCGTGGGTTCTTGTCACCACTCCCCAGAAGAAAAGGGTGCTGTACCGCGTGCAAGGAGGCACCCACATTTCAAATGCATTCCAGGTGAAAAGTAAGGGATTGGCACATATGCCCATGGACGTCGGATGTTCATTCACACGGGCAGCGGGAAATAGAATGGCAATTTATATTGACGGAACAGCTGGGGGCACGGTGGTCGAAGTTGCCGGGCCACCACCATCTTCAATCGGGTCAGTTGCCCCGTCGGTGCCCAGCACAAAAGCCTGAGCTGCCAACCGTGAAGCTTTCTCCACCTTCGCGAACCCTTGTCGCTCCTTTATCTTCCTCCTCAGTCTGGGGTCCACTGCGGCTGTGTTCACCATTACCCGACAGCAGGCTCGACGGATGTCCAATGACTCGAATGCTTCCAGGGGAGCCACCCCGTCTAGCATTAACTCGTCAAACAGGGCCTGCTTATTATTTACCGGCATGCCACACTGAAAGCACAGTAATGGCATGTTTCTCTGACTTGTCTCATCTGTCATGTGTTTTTATGGGACTATAGGTATAACAATACAATGTCTGCTGCTACCCATGCCGCCATCCAAGTTCACACCAAGCATGATTGCTGCAGTCACATTTACTGTGATTGCAATCTTGAGCCTGGCGGTCATTCTGGCTGTTACTCTTACGGGCCCCGCTGCCACAGCAAAAGCAATATTGCCGGAGGCAATAGAACCTGAATACCGCACCCCATTCCCGATTGACGCCGTTGGCCTGTGGGTCGATGGCAGCGACCCCGAATGGCGAAGCATGGTGAAAAGATACCATCAGGAATTTGTGCAGCAGCACCCGGACATGGGTGCCACACACACATTAGAGCGGGAACCCGCAGACGTTTCCAGCGGCACTAAAGATGAGCTGTACTACAGCGTGCTGTCAATTGCCACATTCGCCCCATGGGTAAGGACTTACTTCCTGGTGACCCAGCGGCCACACAAGCCGTGGTGGTGGCCTACATCCGGAAAGGTGCGAGATTTAAACATGCGACTGGTACACCACGACGAAATCTTCTTGAAACATGCAGATGTCCTCCCAGTTTTCAACTCCAACATTATACAAGCCCACATTCACAACATACCTGCCCTGGCAGAACACTTCATCTTGTTCGACGACGACGTGTTTCTCGGCCAGCCAGCAGAATACACCAAGTTTTTCAGCCAGGAGGGACAGCCCGTCATGAGGACAGAGCCGTGCTTGCATGACACCTGGCCAGCGGGAAATTGGAAGAAGTCACTTGAAAACATGTTCACACTGGCCAAGGAGTCTGTGCTTCTGCATCCCGATGATCCGGTGCGCATACCCGCCCACGTGGCCTCGCGCATGCGTAAGTCCGCGCTGAAGCACGTAGTAGAGGACATCCTCCCACAAGCTGTTGCCAAGCTGCAGAGGTTTCGAACCAATGCGGAATTCTGCCCGACGTACATGGCGGTGATTTACATGCACAACCGGGGCATGGTCATTCCCCTTCCAACGGAACACGTAACCGCTTTTATCATGAGCAGCAATCACGGCCGCCACTTGAGTGGCTACCCCACAACCCCAGACGAGTTCTGTTTGAACGACAGGATGCACCCCGCCGACGCCAACTTTTTGGAGAATTTGTTGCCAGCATCTTAATAACCAATGAAAAGTCAAACCTGGATTCTCCTCGGTACCGCCATCGTCCTGCTGTGCGTGCTGACGTATGCCCTGATTGTTGTTACCATGTCCAAACGCCAAACTTTTCCCATCGACACTGTCACCCTCTGGGTCGACGGCGCCGATGCTGGATGGAGGGACAGGGTCCAGGAAGTGTTCAAGTCTGCAAAGCTGGCACACCCACGGTGCGGCCTGGTCCACAATGAACTTCGGGAACCAGAACCTGTTGGCCCCGCCACCAAAGATGAGCTGTACTACGGGGCCAGGTGTGTGGCTAAGTTCATGCCATGGGTTCGGACGTACTACGTCCTAACTCAGCGACCACACAAACCTTGGTGGTGGCCCGCATCTGGAAAACTAGGAAATGTCCGCATGCGCTTGGTGCACCACGACGAAATATTCGGCAACCACGCAGACGCGTTGCCCGTTTTTAACTCCAACATCATCCAAGCCCACATACACAACATTCCCGGCCTGGCGGAACACTTCATCCTCTTCGACGATGACTTTTTTGTTGGCCGCCCCCTGACCAGGGACAACTTCTTCACACCCGACGGGAAACGAGCAGTGAACTCATCCTACGAGATGAACCCCCTCACTGCTCCTCCAGGCAATTGGAGGCAGGTGTGCATGAACACACAGAAACTGGCCCGGCAGTTTCTGCTGGTTAATAGCACGGCCCCAGTTATGGTGCCCGATCATGTGGGATACCGCCTCCTGAAATCGGCCCATAAACACGTCATGGAAAATGTGTTCAAAGACCAAGTAGCCGCCCTGCACAGCTTCCGATCAAGCACCGACTTTGTCCCCCACTACCTCACCAACGTGTTCATGGTGGGGGCGGGCTTAACTTCCCCCCTCCCAAAAAGCTACAAAAGCGTGTTCGTTGGGGTGCTGTTCAAGAAACGCATGGACAAATGGGGGGTCCCTCACGAATTCTGTATTAATGACAGAATGCAACCCGAAGATGTTAAGTACTTGGAAGATCTCATTCAATAGGAATGAATTTATGTCAATGTTTAGACCATACCCTGCACAACAGAATACATTGCACTTTCCTATCTTACAAAACCCTCTCATGGCTGAGTACGATGACTTGTACGGATGGGTGAACGACGACGATCAGTCCCCCATGCCACGACAACGCATTAAGGTAACCGAAGACGAGGAGGAGTCCAAGGCCATGCTGGCACAGATTGCGGAGGATATTAACAAGGGTGTCGGATCAGACAGCGATGATGATTCGCATGCAACTCCGCCACGCGTAACTTTGGGGATGGTGCTCCCTAGCTCTCTCCGCCCCATGGGTCCAGCCTTTCCAGAATGCTTCTTAGCCCCCAATCCCGCAAACGGGGACTGCCAGTTCTGGGCACTGGCTCAAGCATTGAACAATTATGCTGGGAGCCAGTACGGGGCGCTAAAGCACCGTCTGCGCCTCCTGAAATTGCACCCTCCCAACATTGTGGCAGAAGAGCTTCGCGAACTGGCGTATCTCATGTTTCTGAAATCCAATCCTGAACTGGACGCTCAACTTGAGAAGTGGAAACTTTACTCCACCGACCCAGCCATGGCGGACGCGTACAACCACGCCAGCTTCCTGCAGAATCGGCGCATCGATGCCCTCACCCTAGCCGAAAGGGTGGCCTTTTTTGACATACTGTCGGACTCCCGAAAAACTTGGGGTGACGAGACCTCCCTCCTCATCTTGGAAAGACTACTCACCATTCGCGTGGACGTCCTGTCTGGCGGCTACCTGCACGTCCGAGACATGTGCCATCCCCCCGGGTTCGACCCCATCGTGTACTGCGTCATGAACCTCTCCCTGCAGCATTACGAGTGCGTGGTGTGGCAAGGGCCAGACGGAAACATTAATTCCGCCTTCACGAGGGACACAGTGCCGCCAGCGATATCCGCCCTTCACCTCACACAGGCCGCAGTGGCCAAGGATGCTTACATTCGACTGGAAGCACCACCACCTATGGAGATGGAGTATGAGGACACGTTCCTGGCACACTTTCAAGCCTGCGAGTTGATAATGGAAAGCTCCAGCAGCATTGATTCCTGCCCCGTGCCACTGTCCTCGTTCTGCATGGAGCCCAGTGTTGTGAAGCTGAAGACAGTGGATGCCGACGGGGGAGTGCAGCACCCTGGAACAATGCCCCCTGTGGTGCACCGTCTGCAATGCGGCATTCCCGTGAATTCATCCACGCCCATTCCGTTGATACTGGCCCCTGCGGACACCATCCCCAGCCGAATTCCTTACGGAAACCCTGCTAGAATTTGGTGATGCATGGGTGGCTGTAAAGGAAAGAAATATAATACGGCTATTTACTGGTTGGCGTGCTTTTGATTGTATTCATAGAACACGTACTTCCCTCACACGATGGAGACGTACTATAATGACCTCATTCTGCAAAAATTGCCGGAAAGGGGAACGCCGCTGCCTGGCCCTGTTGACTATGCATGCACAGAGGTGGAACAGTACGTCAGGGACGTGGTTGAAGCCGTGGAACCTTTGGAAGAGAGTGACGAAGTGGTGAGGGCGGTCATCGCCAGCCTGCTGAGCAATGGTGTAACACCACCGGTGACAATTGCAGATGCAGTTTTGGCTTTGCAGCAGAAATTCACAAAGTCGGAAATTACGGCCCTGCTGAAAGCCCACGATCCATTGATGCCAAGACTGCTGAAAGCATTGAATGGGCCCACCCAGTGCGCCGTCCCTGACGCCGTACTCAGGGAAGCCGCTTCCCGGGAGAGAATCATGTCCTCCGCCCCAGCAGGTTGGGGAGTGTACGACCCACCGACGTACGCCACCGCATGGAGACTGCTAACATCCGCTGGACTGCCAGAGCAGATGTTGCCAGAGTACCGCACACTGCCCCCCAGAATGAGACCCAGACTAATGGACGCATGGGCGGAGGCTTGCATGGCCAATGGATGGGAGGTAACCAATCCAAGTAAAGATGAGAGGGCAGAAAGAGTTAGAGGCAGGCGCAGCATGTGATTGGAACATCCATTTTCGTGTGGCAATAAAGTAACGAATGGGCATTATACACCATGCTGCAATCTGCACTTGTGATTAATCTTGACCGGCGGCCTGACAGGCTAGCGGCCGTAATGAAGTACTACACGGACTCTGACCTGGCGTCCGTGCCAGTGTACAGACTTCCGGCCCACGATGGCAGCAAGATAACGTACACAAACGGACTGGTCACCCCCACCGCCGTGGCCGAGCTTGAGCAGCTAAAATTCAAAGGGGTCAGGGATTTCCATGCCCAGCTGTCAGTCGGTGCCATCGGTTGCTACCTTTCTCACGTGGATGCGTGGAGGTGGGTGGCTGAGCACGGAGCTGCCCATCCCGACCAGCCGTACTTGATTCTTGAAGACGATGCCCGCATTCCTCCTAAAGCCATGGATGCCATCCAAACCGGGTGGGCACTGGCGATGGAGGAGTCCGCCGGAAAGCCTTTTCTCCTGCTGGGACATATCATCTGCCTGGCAGGGTGTGGCGTCCTGTCCAACGGCCTTGTGGCCCCCGAACGGTTCTGGTCATTCCAAGCGTATTTCTTGAATGCCAAAACGGCAAGCGCTCTGCTGTCCATGGGTCTCTTCCCCATGGACGTCCAAATCGACAGCCAGGTACTGTACTTTCGAAACATGGGGTTGTTAAACATTTATTGGTATGACATCATGGTGAGCGGTCCCACGGACACGGACATACAGGTTAGCATTCGGAGGAATGCTCCACTGGACAGATTCATCGTGTAAATATATATATAAACTTTGACATGAACTTGACGTCAAATATATAATTGCATTCGAGTTCTTCACAAGATACCGATGCTCATTGCACTGGAAAAACCAAACGCAAAGATATACACACAATACAAATTCCGTATTTTGTCAAAGGACCTATTAACGATCTTTCGTGACCCAAAATATTAGGGCGCGGTAGCCCAGTTTGAAGCTTTTGCCCGGATTTTGCCTGAACTTGGGGGTTCCAAAATGCAAGATTTGAGGGTCTTGGTGTTTCCTTCAAAAGAAAACGTTTATTATAAATACCTAGGCCATATCTCGGCATTTATCTCACCAATTTTGTTTGGCCATCTCGATCCAATAGCATTATGTTCTTGATTGTCGTCATTCAAGAATTTCTCATAGTCATCCTTATTTTTGAAATACCCAAACGAAAAAAAGTTTGTGCTGTCGCGTGTAAAACAAACAACTAGAATAGGTAAAAGCCCTTGGTTACCCGAGCGAAAGATAAAAGTACCTTTCATGTTGTAGCATGTCAAATGTAGTTGGTCAGCGTTTTCAGCTAATTTAACATCGAGTTTGTTATACAAATTTAAAAGAAAATTCTTAATCGTGTTGAAATTATCTTCATATTTTACACTCCGTCCGTTGATCATCATTTCTTGTGAATTAGTTACCAATCCTTTTATGCGTTGGTTGAATTTCTCCTGTTGTGATAAATCTGCTGCAGCAGCTGTGGAGCCAGTTGCACCGAATGCTGGCGCTGCAGCGCCCGCGTCATCAACTCCAGACCATGATTGGTCGTATCCCTGTAATACAGGTAAGGCCGCTGGCATTTGTGGATCATATGGTCGCATCACTCCCCAATCAACCCCTCCCGTTCCCTGCCCTGCCAGGCCGCCTCGTGTAGATGTTTTCCTTGTCGATAAAGTGGACATGGCGTCCATTTTACTGTCGACCATGTTGACCAGCTGCAGCGTCCGCAGGTCGCGGGCACGTTTCGAGGCGGCTTTTAGCATGCGTCCTGCTGAATGGGACCTGGATTTGTGGTGCGGTCTACTCTTTCCGCTGGATGGGGACTTTCGCGCCCGCTTCAACAGTTTGGCGGCCCTACGAATTTCCTCTTCCACTATGGTGGCCAGGTCTTTCCGTTTGGTAGAGGACGACCGCCGCTTGGGCTTGGAACTTTTACGAAGCTCCTCCCCGATGATGGCTTTCAGAGTGCGGGTGCTGCCACTCTTGGCCTTTGGAGGCATGATGTTTTGAGTTAATACGTGGACATATATTATGATGACTGACATGTTAAGGACGCGAAATGGGGGAAAGCCTGTATTTTCGTCTGTTAAAATCGTCTCTAGGCCGTACATCTGCATGACGCTTTCCTTGTCTTTGTCCTGGAAGGAGTATTTTTAATTAAATTGAGGACGATCGGAATGAGTTAACTACTTTACTGTATCGTAGTCTTTTAATATAATGTCAGAGAGATTCGGATATTCGGTTTGCGTTTGTTCTTTATTGAAATACTCCCGTAAATAGCACTCAAACCTGCTGCGTACGTAGTTTTGTCGCCGTTGTTTAGAAACACTTCATTTAAGTTGTCATATTTCCGAATAATTCACGCAAGCAATTGATATTTGTTTTTAGCTTCTTGAGACAAAGTGTGAAGGTCTATCAGCTCTTGTCGAAGTGCATCAGGGATTCCTTCTTGATTTATTTTTAATTTTATGTTTGCAAGAAATACGGAATTTGTTTTCTAAAATGCCTCGCCGCTACGGCCGCAGAAAGTTAAGGTTTGTCTGAAATCGTTTTCAAGACAGCCTGTTCTCTAAAACCAGAAAAGGGTATAACTCGTGATTTGCTCCGCTTTTTGTAACTGCGCCTTGCAATTTTTAGGAGGTTTCTTGTAAATTGTGGTTTATATATTCTGGTCTGACAACTTCCGCCGTGTGCACGAATTTCAGTATCTGTTTTGCTTGGTGGCCGCTTTATCAGACTAGCTGGGTGGTAAATTTGTATTACGTACCTAAAGATGGAAATTTTGTTTTAAAGCGTTGAATGTCATTTTCAAACGCTTTTATCCCCCGAGACTCCTTAACAAATGTTTTGAAATTTTCTTGTATCGTATTCGTATCCGGTGTTGACTTCTCTGCCTCTACTTGAAGATTTCTTTTAGCTCCTAAAGCTTTAAGTGTTCTGGACATTACTCTGTTTAATAATTGTACATCCCCATGTTCACTTCCATCAGTAGTGTAAGGTTTAAAGTCGTTATGAAGCAATTCCTGCTGTTTTTTGCGTAATTCGAAAAATTTATCCTCGTCAAATTCCTCTGAAGTGATGATTTTACTTAATTCGTTGCGAAGATACTTTACCTTATCCAGGTACCATATGTTTTTAGCCCATCGTTCTAATTGTTCATAACGTTCTGAAGTAAGATCATACTTGATTGCTTGCAAAAAGTTTTCCAGAATGATATCTTTGTCGTCATAACCCGCCTTCTCAACGTCATTCTTGTACATGAGATACGGTCTTTGTGCCGCACCCTTGATTCCATTTGTTTCAAGTTGAAATTCATCCGGGGATGTTACTGTTTTAGATCTCGAATTAAATCCAGACCGAGAGGATCTTACGGCGGCACTTGCTGTGGAGGATACTGCAGACGAGTCAATCATTTTGAGGATGTTTACTACTCTGGCACTCTTCTGTTTCTCTACCTTCTCTTTGAACTGCCGTCCTAAAGACTTTGGTCGAATCTCCACATCCAGCGTTTTTGACCTTGACCTTCTGCTGGTGTGTTTGGATTTACGTGAGCCCTTTGATTTGAACCTGCGGAGACCTGTGCGGACAGCTTTCCGGATGTCCTCAATGGACGTGCCCTTACTTTTCGAAGCTTGGCGACGGGGCTTTCCTCGTGGCATGATTTGTAGTAGTTATTGTTTTAGCATTTATTTTCTCAGGATGCTGCACTTTGATGTTCATGTTTTTAGTTTCCAGGTTTACGCTACTCAAGTTATCCCTTTCGTTGGCTTACTATTCTATGGGCTTCGCGTAATAGTGCGTGTTTTATACCGCATTAGCCTTAGCATGCAACTTACGCAGTGTTTGGTCTCGTTTCTGTTTATGTTCTTCCGTAAGTGAGCTTAAATAATCATATTTGTCGTGAAACGTTTGTAAAGCCGCAAGTAGTTCCGCTTTATCCTTTATTGCTTGTAAAGCTTCAAGTTCAGTCAACATTTTCTGTACCAACTCTTCTAATAATTTGTCAAGGTAACTCATAGCGAGTTCGAAATTAGATTCTCGTTCATATAGCTTCAATTCGTCGTAAATACGTAGAATATTGTCTGCATAATCATCCGTCGTTAAGTCTCCTGTACCGTACTGATTCTTTAAATCCGTAAGTTCATGTATGACACCTTTATTAACAATAGCGGTCTCATATTGCTTTTGTAATTGCGTGATGTCTTGGTATAACCCATCGTTTTGTCTAATTTCCATCATTTTTCTTAATTCTAAGTGATTGTCTTCAAGTTTTTGTAAAGAACTCCAACTGTCCTTCAATTCAGATAATAATAAAGATAGGAATCTTAAGGTTTCAATTGTTACGCGAATATCTGCTTCCAATGTACTAAAGATTTTCTTGTCTTCACTTAAGAGCTTAAAGTTTGAATTTTTTTCTAATATCTCGAGTTTTAATTGTACTTTCAGGACTGCCGCTCTGTCCACAGGGCTTATGTTTAACATTTCCTGCAGTTGCGCCTTTAGATCAAGTATTTTAGCAAGGGACCATTTCTGTTCGGCCAGTGTCTTTACACATGTTCGATCCCGTTCAGCTACGTTTTTGTCTACAGTTTCGAAAAATAATTTCAAAGCTTCATCTTTCTCATCGAAATTAGCTGTAAATAATACAGACCAAAACTCATCAAGCATCTGTCGGTTTTTTCTGTTAGTCTCAGACTCAGGTTCCGTAATAGAAAATTTTGCCAACGAAGAAGTCGGACTGGATCCAGGCCGAGAGCTTGTAGCTTTTGCTGAAAAAGATGCTGTAGACGAGTCGAACATTTTGAGGATGTTTACTACTCTGGCACTCTTCCGTTTCTCTACCTTTTCTCTGAACTGGCTTCCCATAGACTTGGATCTTGACCTTCTGCTAGTGCATTTGGATTTGCGCGAGCCTTTTGATTTGAACCTGCGGAGGCCCGTGCGGACAGCTTTCCGTATATCCGTAATGGACGTTCCTTTACTTTTTGAAGCCTGACGTCGGGGCTTTCCTCGTGGCATGATATGTAGTGGTTATTGTTAAATCATTTATTTATTTTCCCAAAAGATGCTGCAGTTTGCTTTTAACACGTTTTCAGCTTTTAGGTTCATGAAGTCACCTTTCTCAGTTATTTGTTTTATCGGTTCGGCGGACGTCCCGTGACTGTGCATTTTTCTAACAGATGCAGTAATGCTCGCAAAGCATAACATACGCAATCTAGTTTAAGATCCTTGGCGTTTCATTTCTTCCAGCTGGCTCTTTTCATGACTTATCTTCTCAATCTTAATTGTAATGCTGCGCTCTCTTCCAGTATCTCCTTACTGTTTGTAATCACGAAAAACTGTACCCAAGCTCGTCTATTGGGGCGGCACACGAGCAAAACCGATAGTCAAATAACTTAAGCACTTGGCGGTACCGATAGTTTAATAATTCAAGCACTCGTCAATACTGGTATTTTTTTGTGCTAAATTGAAGTTCTATGGTTTTCAATTTTTCGCTGAGTACATTTTGTTCTTCTAGACTCATGCTTGAAATTAGTTCGTCATAGTTTGTATGAAACGCTTCTAACTCAAATGTAAACAAGACGGGTTCTGCTTTCATTGTATGTTCTAACTTTCTTATGGCCATATCCATTTCTGTTTTTAATTTTGCGTATTTAGATTTGAACAATTTGAGAGCAGTATTGTAGTATTCTTCGTGTTTATAAAGATTGTTTGCATAAATAACCAATAATTCATGTACGTAAACCTTTGTTTGGGCAATTTTGGATTCTATGTTCTCCAATTTTTGTATAATTATGTTATTGTCTTCAATTTGTTTGGTTTTTGTAATTTGTTTAACAGCTGCATTGCATTTTTTCAATAATTTCTTGAGTAGTGGTTCCAACGCGACGATTTTATTCTCTGAATTCTTCGATTCAATTTTAGCGACAAGCTGTGTAAGTCCAAGCAAGTTTCCACTTCTGTTGAAAGTTTTTATATCTGCTTCATATGTTCTAATTGGTTCTAAAGATTCATAAGATTGCGCAAAAAAATTTTTCACGTGGATTTTTAAGTCTTTAGTTGCACCATCGACAATCATGCTTTCGATGTTACTCTCAAATTCATCAAATTTTTCCTTTAAATGTACAAAATCGGTTACATTAAGTGTTTGCTGTTTCCAGATCAGTCTCAAGGCTTCATTAAATTTTTGGAGTTTGGAATGCATCCATTGTTGTTCTGCGGGTTTTTTGTATAATCTCGCGGGTTTTTGTTGGAGATATGTTGTTAAAACTTCATCTATACTATCCAAGTTAGCATTTTCTAATAACTCTTCGAATTTGATCTTGTCTTCGGCGTCTTGTTTTTGCTGAATGAATATGGCTTCTTTGTCTTCTTTAATTCTTGCGGACTCCTCGTGAGTGCTACGGATTGGTGGGGAGGAGTTTAGCATTTTAAGAATGCTCAATACTCTGGCACTCTCCGCTTTCTCTTTGAACTGACGTCCGATTGTTTTGGACCTTGACCTACGTTTTGAATTATACTTGCGGAGGCCTGCACGGACGGCTTTCCGAATGTCTTCAAAGGATTTTTCTTTGCTTTTTGAGGAACGTCGGCGGGGCTTTCCTCTTGGCATGATATGACCGTTGTTATAGTTTTGTCTTTTATTTCTCTGGAATGCTTTCAGAATTTGGCCGACACGATTCACGCTCCCTTACGAGAAACCCTGACGATCGAACTGACTCAAGGCATTCATGACTCGCTGACCTTTCTGCTTTTTGATTTCGGCTCGCAGCTTCTTTCCCAGTGACTTGGGTTCCAGGTCGAATTCATCAAAGGATACGTCTGCACGGGAACGCGGCACGGACTTCCTGGGCTTCTTGCGGCCCTGGGTTTTCTTGGTCTTGGAGGCCCTTGACAGGGACCTGCGGATTTCGTCACGGACCGTCTTCCGGACAGCGGCCTCTGTTAGGCATACTTTCTTGGGTGGCATGTTAACTTGCGTGTTGTTCTGTACCAGCGCAAATTGTATGGTGGTCGAATGATAGTGTCGCGTATTGTAAAATGAGCATACTATGTTCAACCCTGCATCCATGAGTTCTCCCGTGAAGGAGGTTGAGAAGGCCACAAAAGAAATCAGTTGGCGAAAGTCCGTCAAGTTGGCGGCCATCGTGGTGGCCACCATTGTCGTGTTCATATTCATGTTTGCCACCGCCTCCTCTTGGATTTTGTTCACGGAAACTGCCCTGCCGTGCATATTCCATAGCACCCCTGCTACCTTATTCAATGCCAAGGCGTACGGCCTGTTTGCGCTCGTGTTGACCGTCACTACGATTGGACTGTCGCTTGCATTTGCATTCGCCACCAGGAACACACAAGCCAAGGTGCCAATTGATTTTAACACACTTATCAAAAACGTGCAAGTAGATGTGGACGAAGCTCACTCCAACAGGAAGCACAAACTGTACATGAAGAAACATCCATTTGAGTTATGATGTCACTCTTCTCGCTTTCTTTTGTCGCCATGGAATTGGTAGGCTCGCTTTCGTAAAAATACGTGCCCGAACCGGAGATACATTTCCAGGGACCTTTTGCAAATGGCCTTCGACACGGCCCTAGTCCCATCGTCCCGGTGGATGGCAGACCAGTAAAACATGGCAGCCCCATGCAAGCACTGCTCTGAGGTCATCTTCTGGGGTGAATTCCAGCGAAGAACTGGAGTAGTACCCCCTCGTGGTCCACAGACGCGCTGCTCCTGCACCTGCAACACGCCTCCGAGGTACGATGCCAGAGGCTCACATACGTCATGCAGATCTGCGAAGTCGGCCAGGGTTCGTCCTTTGCACAGCCAGGCAGCCAAGGCCCCCCATGACATCATAGATCTGGACACGTTAAAGTCGTCGTCGTACACAGCGTCATCCCATGTGAGGGGTCGGGCCATGGCTGCGGCGGACTTGGTCATTCCGGGCATCGAGTCCGCAAATTTGGACAGCGCGTGGCTAACTTCGGTGTCCTTGACCCACCTCAAAATGCTGGCCTGAACCCTTGTCTTGGGGGGCGCACACCCGGGCAGAAGCGGCACGGACACGGTCCACGCTTGGGCGCAAAGTCGGTGGGCAATTTCGGGGCTACGAGATCGATACGTTGGGTGAAGGGTGAGTGTTAATAGGACCCACCGCCGACTTTCTGCGGCCTCTTGAAACTGCGAGCAGGCAGAGTGTCCCTCAACCGAGGCCAGGTCCCCCACATCGGCTACGCCCTCCATGAATTCCCCCAGCAAACGGGGAAGTGAAGACGGCCCGCCCGGTCCAGCAGCATACAACACGCAAGGAACAGGGTGTGGAAGGGAGAAGTCGTAAAACTCAAAACACGTGTCGGATGTAATGGTAGCATCCTCCAGGCTCATGCATACGGCACCGCGGGGTATGCGCACGCTCTCCGGACCGATAACGTCCACCAAGGCCGGGTCTGTTTCCACGCCAAGACGGCCGGATTGTGGCCAAAACATGTGAGTAGAGGTGTTGTAATGGCCAGATACGCCATCCACCAAACGCAGTGCCAAACGTACGGGTTCACAGAATTGGTTTTTCACCGGCCTGCTGGGATTTTTGCACCTGCTGGGCTTCTGGCGCAGAATGGCTAGGGATTCGGGCGGGCCACAGAAGGGCGGGGGCTCCAAGTCATACTGGATTTCGTGCATCGTGTTACTGAAATGCAGTTGTGTAAACCGTATGAGCGTTTTGTTTGCCTGAAATATATTCGTGTATCCCTTTGCACAGATTGTGAAATGTATTACTTCTTCTGGCTTCGGCGCCGAAGTTTCCTGCGTCGACTGTCTTTCGATTTCGACTTTGTCTGCTTTCGGCCGCCCAGTGCAACTGTTGACGATTCCAACATAATTTGAATGGGATGAGTTTGCAGACCTACGGACATGACATCTTTCACATTTCGAACAGCCACATCTCCGGCTCCACCCTCGCCTGCCGCCAGCAATGCCAGTTTTATTTTGGCGGTTTTCAAGCTCAGTTTTATTTGCTCTTCAATGCCTTTGAGCAGGGTTGCTTGTTCAACGGGAGTGCCAGGTGCGGGCAGGTATATTGTGTTGTTTATCGGTATGGCTATAGTGTACGCAACTTGTTGAGCACCACGCATCATCTTGAAGTATTTAATTAATACCCTGCGTACAAAAATGATAACCAACACACCCTTGAGTGCGGAATGCATTACTTCTTCTGACTTCTGCGTCTGAGTTTTCTGCGCGGACTGTTCTTCGATTTTGACTTCGCCTGCCTTCAACCGCCAAGTGCAACGCGGGGCAGGGGGCTCGTCTTTGCGGAGTGACAAGCACCGTGTCGTCCAAATCTTCAACCGTCCTCGTCTGCTGCCAACACTGCCATTTGTATAATAACGCTCATCAAAGACTTTCTAATTTGCTGATATATGTCATGAACAAGGTCGGCTTGTCGAAAAGGCGACGGTAGGGTTATCATGCCGTTCTCTATAACAACCGTGTAAGGTAGGTACATGTTCCCGCGGTTCCACCTCGCGAACAGGAAACACTGCAGTTGTTCGTCATGCATCACGCCTCATAGATAATGACCTACTGATTTGTCGTCTCGTGGTATTCTTATGAAACCATCCTCCATCACAAACGAAATCGACACCCCAACTTTCTCGCCCAGCCGCGTCAGTTACTGTCACAAAATACCCATTACTAAAACACCGCCGATTTATTAATAAGCTGCACACAAGATGATGTACAGCATATTACAAATCCACTCCAGGTGCAGACGTGTCGTCCCATGTTCCAACATCTTCTTCCCCTTCGTCTGCCACAGCAGCATCTGTGAAGCTAGCGCTCCAAGCGCTAGCTTCAGATGCAGACATTTGTCTGGGGCGAATACACTCGGCCCTTTTCGCATCCAATTTGGCAGTTAAGGAAGCCCATAGTCCCGGGGTGGGAGGGTTCTGCAGCACACCAAGCTTGTTAAGTCGGAACTGCCACCTCTCAGAGGTGTTAGCAGCCAGCATGGAAGTTGTTTTGGCCATGGCCTCCGCAGACAGTGGGGCGGCGCAGGCTGCTGGCGAGGGGCTCAACCCAAACACGATGTCTCGGGGACTGGATGTCTGGGGTCGTCCACGGAACTGCAGGAAGTATGCATCTCCCAAAGCTTCAGACGGATCCATGACGTGGAAGCGCTTCTTCCCGTGCTCAACAGCTGCCCGCTTCATCAGCTCCTGCTGTCCGAAAGGTGTGAGTCGTCCGTGACACCCCTTCCCCTGGTACGTGTACAGTTTGGCCAGGTGGATGGCCCCAAAGCACCTGGCATACATGCAACGAAACTCCACGGCGGCTGGGTGCTTCGACTTCTTCATGTTCAAGTCATGCAGGATGGCGTACATGAACAGCACGGAGTCGTAGTGTCGCGACGGCTGCCGATGCGACATACCCCAATCAATGAATTTGGGCTCTGCCAGAACACGCTTCCTGCCCTCGCGCTTCAGCTGCTCGGTAGGCGAGTTGAAGTAATAAAACCTGGGATCAAAGGCCGGGCCGCCCGCACACTCCAACACGGAAGCGTACCCGTAATCAATAACGGTGGAGCACACGGCCGAGGCAACTACAAACACCCTGTCGGTGCCATCGGGGCCGGGCAAATGGTACTCTGCCTCCACAGGAGTGTGTCCGTCATTCCAGTACGTCAATCCAACGTTCATGGCGTGCAGGTCGTTGTGACGAAAACCGTTCCCGGTCACTAGATTCCAGGCCGCGATTGTGTACAACACCTGAAACACGACGACACGGAGGACATCACAGAACACGTCTTTTCCGGAGGCGTCCATGAGCCGTCCAGCCATGCCTTCTTGCAGCATGCTTTTCACGTCCAGGACACGCACCCCCCTTCGCGTCTTAAAACCAGACAGCAATTCCATGACGAGGCCACTGGTGGTATCAAAGCGACCACAGTACGGCATGGCATCCTTGGCAAACACAAACGGTAGAACACCATACACGCGAGGGACGTGGGGAGAGAGTCCACGCGCGGAAAGCATGTACCACACCAAGCAGGTTGCGTCTATCTCAAAGGGATCAACAGACTGGGCCATTTTCACGGACGCACCCTCCCACGCCTTGAACTTGTCCAATTTTACGGCGAACTGCACCTGGGAGGAAGTATTCGACAGGAGGGAGAAAACGGCACTCTTCAACCCTTCCGCCAAGTACTTGAACTTGTAAGATGCAGAGGAGGCAGACAGCACCACCGCGTGTCTGTGATCCGAGCACTCTTTCCGAAGGCGTTCGTACTCCGCGGAGGTGGCGTTGTTGCCGTGGCGGAGAGAGTGAGGAGGCATTTGCAGGGTGGAAGCTGGCGTGGCAGCCCGTCCGCTTGAAGCGACCTCCTCAGATAATGTACAGGCGGCCATCCTCCCACCTCTGCGGCTTTCGTGCAGGCATATGCAAAGTGATATTATTTTAATGCTGGTTTACACAAAATATATTTGGGCGCTTGTATTTTTGAATTACTTCCGGCTGCGACTTTTCCTTCCTTTACTCTTGCGAGTTGTGTTCCGGCGACGACGAGCAGCAGACTTTGATTTTGACAGCGACCTGACGGTCTTCTTCCCATGGCGCCTGCCGCCAAATACTATCAAGTCCCCCCCATCGTCGCTGTAGTCGTCAGCGCCCAGGACTTGAATGTAAGACGAGGATCGTCTACACCTGCGCTTTCTGCGTTTGCAGCACCTCCCTCCGGCGTGCATGCCCTTGTCATCTGGCAGTGCCATCAGCGACCCGTCGCGCAGGAACATACCATGCGTAGTTGACAAGTTCTTATCGTCTGCTGGCAGGACGTGACCGTTCTGGACCAGTTTCATACGTTTGTGGAGAGTGCTGTCAACTTCGTCGTACAGTTGCTTTGATGTTCCGGCATTGAATGTCATGTTCTTGCCGTCAAGTTGCCTGACCTGCACTTGTGTGCTCATGTTTCGGATGAATGTGTTGATGGGGTGGGAGTATTTTCATGGCTGGCAGGATGCGTGTCATAACTGGAGGAAGATGTGGTGTCAGAATCTGATGACGGTTCCTGATTGGATGTCGCTGTGCAACTTTTGGTACTGGTGCAACCTTTGGTACTGCCGCTGGTAACACACGGCATTCCGTGGAAGAAAGGCAGGTGCATCACTATGACGGTCGAGACAAACAGGAGGGACCAAGGACCTTGCAGGTTTGCGTGCACTGTCAACGAAATGCCGAGCAGAAGGCCGGTTAAGTAAGGCCCAATGTTAATCATGATGTTCTATGGATTAATGTTCTGCTGTTGATATACGTTGTTGACTCCGTTTCACCGCGGACCAATAACTGTAGACATGAACTCCAATTACGGGCCTGCCCTTGCCAGCACTGTTAATCCGTGTTATGGATTTCAGGATGGAAAGTATCCCCCCAATAGGATGTACGTGTTGCCGTGGTGGACCGAAGGCACGTATATGCCTTACTCTCAGTTTCGATTTCCACCGTATCGACCTGTACTAGCCGGGCCTTTTGTGAAAGGAGCCCGTCAGGCAATTGTGGCCAGCCGGACACCTCCTTTACGTGTAACCTGGTAACCTCGGTGTGACCACCTGCAATTTCAACTTTCCTGTAAGACAACAGGAGATATGCCCCCCAAACGTGCTTTGTCAGCGAAGCGCATTCGCAGCATTGTCAAGTCGGAAGTGGCCAGGGCGAAGAGGAAACTCAGCAAAGGCAGCAAGCGCAAGTGTGCATCCCGAAGATACACGCGCCCGTACATCTCGAGGTCTTCCTGCAGTTCTCGTCGCAGCCGGCTCCGTGAAGTCCTGGATGAAGACTCTGAAGACGCTTTTGGTGCGCTAGCACTGACAGCCCTGGGCAGCAGTCTAGCGTAAATTAATTTTACATAATACAGCATTTATTATAACCGTCTACAACTCTGGGATTTGCTGAATGACAGGTGTCTGTCTGGGCAACTGGACAACGTCCCCTGCGAAGGACACGGCTGCTCGTGACCTCTCAACGACTTCGTCCACGTCTGGGAGGTGGGCGTTGGCATTTGTCTCAGGAATGCGTACGTTATTCGCGGCAGACTCCTGGCGGGCTCGCCCTGCTATGCTCTTCTGGTGCTTGTTCTGGTCCATGACCAGCTTCATTTCGGAGTCGTAATCGGCATTTCCGGTGCGGTGTCCCTCCTTGATCTTGTCCGGGTCAACCTCCGTGGGAAATAGGAATTCGTACAAACACACAGTGTCCACTTTCAGGTCCTGGCACCATGGGGCGATCTCATTCTCATTCACTCGAATGGCTTCCTCCTCAGTTTCGTAGATACCTCCAAATAGAATGACAATGGGTTCCATTCCCGCCGCACCGGGAAACTCTGGAGAATCCTCTGGAATATCCAAGTCGTCCACGATTGCAATATTCATGAACTTTGCCCTTCTTTCCAGGTCCCTAGGCCACTCTGCCACCACCTTGTCATCGTCCGCCTCTTCGGGAGCAGCGCCCGCACCTGCCACTGGCAGATCTGCCTCTTCGGCCTCCAACACTGTGTCGGGAGCCTTCTCAAGCGACATGAAATCGCGAAATCCGGGCCTGGGAGGTGCGGGAATAGCCACCGCTGCCGCCGCTTCAGGTGCGGCGCTTTGCATGATGCGCTCCACAATTGCCCTGCCGGTTGCGGCCGAGGCTCGGAGGGCCTCCGCTGCGGTCACCTCGTCTCCTGGGGCTACGGTAGGAGCCGCATCTGCGGAGGACAGTTTCAGTGTCCTCCTCTTTGACAGGTACGTCTTGCATCTGTTGTACTCGGACAATGACACTTCTGAAGGCTCCTTTGCTTTTCTTTCCACTGGCCCATCTGCCTCGAACACTTGGTCAACGGTCACATGTTCCACTTCCGCGTGTTTAGCAAACTCGTCCTGCCTGTACTTGTTAAATGCTACGTGTCGGTTTGCATTCCTGTTAATTTTGGGAAGCGTGTGGGTTGGTGTTCGAGCAGTTGCCTCCGAGAACGGGATGAGATGGGGAAAGTTTGCGGGGACGATGTTATGAATGGTGTTCTTCAGTCTGGGATCCTTCGACAAAGTCTTCACCCTGCGCTGGGCCGCCTTCAGTGCCACAGCAACGTCCTCCTCCCTGGACGACTTCGCAGGAAAGAAGTCAACGCCCCGAATGTTGGGCACCATGCATCGCATGGGGTACTCCAGGTTAGCATGGTGTGCAATGAAAAACCCGGTGTTGCTCTCCAGGAATGCATTCTTTACGGCAGAGTCCGCTGGCGCAGACGCTGCTGCTGCCACAGCTCCTCTGTCCCTCATTTCCTCGCGCCGCATCTGCTCCTGTATGGCACCTGACGGGTTGGCAGCTGGAGCTGTCACTGTAATCCCACAGTCCACTTTTTCTGTCTTTGCCACCTTTACATCCATGTTCTGGAGATGCGGGTTTTAGTTATCCTTAATGGATTCTGTTTACTAAAAAGCTGTTCAGGCAACGCGTAGCCCAACTTTTTAATTTCATTTACGCAGTGTAAATTCTATCCTCTCACAAATACATTCATAACAAATGGCACTTCGACAGCGGCAGCGGGCAGCAAAAGACATGCTGGAACTTCAGACGTGGTGCGAGGCCAGAGGGGTGCCTTTTGCCATGGTGGATGATGAGGATGGTCTCACCACCTGCCACGTCACCATATCCGGACCAGAGGAAACGCCTTATGCAGACGGGAAGTTTGTCGTGTGCCTGCAATTGCCGGAGCACTTCCCGATGAAGTCGCCGTCAGTGGCATTTAAAACCAAGGTGTGGCACCCCAACGTCGAGAAGTCCTCCGGCAGCGTGTGCCTGGATGTCCTCCAGCACCGTTGGACGCCCATCACGCACCTCGTGTCGGTGGTGGAAACGTACCTGCCGCAGTTGCTACAGAATCCTAACGTGGAAGATCCCTTGAATGCCTCTGCTGCTGGAATGATGAAGGATGATGCAAACTCTTACGCTGACCACGTCAGGCTGTACACAAGGAAGTATGCCATGGCAGATGACACGGTGGAATTGCCAGAGCTGGCTGATTCGTCAGATTACGACTTCGATGAGGAGGACGACGACTTTACGGCCGACATGTCGGGAGGGGCCGGTATTGAGTGAACCAAGTTGTACACATTCCTCCCCTTTAAAACATGAATGGTCGGAAGATTAGAAGGGCGGGAATGAGGTGCTGGCAAAACTTGCCACAAACAACTCTTGACCCGATAAGGACATTGTCCGGTCGGTATGGTCAAAATATGCACGAGGTGGGAAAAAATCCGTGTTGATGTACGTTTGGCATCAATAAGCAGAATGCACAATGACTTGAATAGGTATCCGGTTTTCTTCATAGCCATGCGGTGTCCTTAAGGGGATTGTTTTGTCGACGGCATCCATCTTCCCGTACAATTTCGCCCTGTTGCCCACTTTTTTTTATGTGAAGAGGGATCATAACGTAACTCCAGCTGCAACCATGCAAAGTGAAGGAGGGGACTTTATCTTGCCAGAGTACGACGCTGAAAACATGCTGCGTCCGGACTACACAGTGATGATGGTGGGTGCACGCGGGTCCGGCAAAACCATAATGATGCTATACTTCCTGAACATTCTGGCACGGGTTCTGGATTTGGCAGTGGCATTCATGCCAACCACTGACACCCAGGAACAGTTTGCGGAGCACATCCAGAAATGCTTCATCTACCCCGATTATGATGAGAAGGAGTTGGCGAGAATCGTGGACGCCCAGAAGTTCTTGACGCGCCGGAAGCCTTCCCGGCTGGCTGATGGGTCCTATGTTACTCCCAATAACCGCAGGGTGGCCGTCATCCTGGACGACTGCATGTACGACCCCAAGTCTGGGAAAGGGAAGACACTGCGCTATCTGTTCATGAATGGGAGGCATGACAACTTCTTCTTCATGAATGCAGCTCAGTACGTGATGGACATGAATAAATCCCTGCGGTCTCAGATTGATTTGGTGGTGGCCTTCCCAACCGAGGACGAAAGCATAATCACACCCCTTCGGGAGAACTTGTTGGGTTGCTTCCGAAACGATGAGCAGTTGAAGCGCATGTTCCAGGCCCTGCATGAGAACGAGGCCCTGGTGTATGACCGCCGCAGGGCAAACAAAAAGCAGCCGTGTCTTTTCTTTTGCAAGGCCAAACACCCCCTACCAAAATTCAGGGTGGGGAATAACATCTTCTGGGAAATGTATTACAAGCACTTCGTCCGCAGTTCCTCCGCTCACATTGACGCCCACATTCAGAACCGCATCAGCTCGGCCAAGGATAACGTGGTTAAGGCCGCCGAGGCAGGGAAGGCCGTGACGAAAATTATTCGGAAGAAGAAGCAGGTGGCCCCCATGATGGCTGCCCTACCAGATTTGGATGAGTAATATATGTGTTAAGCAGCAATAAGAATATGTTGCTAGCCCTAGCCACCTCCATCGCCGGAAGCCCTTACGCTGCTTCTTATGCAGCCGCGTTTTTGCTGTACCCTGGACCCACCACAGCCATTACTTGGATTGCGTTTAAGTTTGTCCGTTATGCGGTAAGCACAGCGTGCTCATGTGTCAGCACGACTTACGTACTTGTGACTGGGAACTGCGAGAAAGAATCGCGGGAGGAGTGGAAGCCCGTGCAGGAACAAAAAAAGTCCTGGACGCTGTGAATATCATGAACGTATTATTTCAACATTAACGCGCTCTTTTCCGTCGCACAGCTGGTGCTGCAGCTTCGCACACGTCCTGTTTCTTTGCAAACTCGTCCAGGACCTCCCGTTCCCTTACTGCCAGCGGCACGGTCACAAACTTCCCAGCTGCTTCCAACTCCTGGGTGATGCGGTCGTAGTGGCCATCATCGGCGGAGAACACGATTGTCTTGAACTTATTGATGGGCGGGGCGTCTGGGTTAGGGTTGCTCATGCTTCTGTAGCCACCAATTTTCAACGCTGCTGCACGTGCCGTTCACGGTTAACCTGGCGGTGGTCAGACACCAGGGATTGTCCACCATGCGGTCTATCCCAAATAGCCCAGCAAGTTTTGTGAAATCGTCCCGCATGACATCTGGGCAAGGGGGGTGCATGAGGACATCTCGACGGGTGGGCCCGTCGCGACGAAGCGTGACCTGCAAGGAAATGGGGGCGCCGCCGGGCAGGAACCAGCCATGCCGAGTAATCTCATCTTCACAAGATAAGACCTGTGCAAGGCCGAATGTCACCTCTCGGCCGTCAGGTGGGCAAGCGTCAGTGTCGTACAGACACACCGGCTCGTGGACAGGGATGCATCCCACCCACTCGCTGACAAGCCTATTGGGGAAGGCTAACGGCCGCAAAATTTCGCCAGTTATGGGAGACCGGTGCCAGGCATCACTCTCCATGCTGGTTAGCAGCGTGTCGGCGTTGTACGTGTACCCATCCGAGGCAAGGACCGGGCACGTAAAGTCATCTAGGGATATGGGGTCTCGCAAATTCATGGCTTCCATTTTTCAAGGTGTGGTGGGTTGTTATCGAGTAAACACAAAACTGTTTGAGTAGCAGCATTTAGCACGGCGGAGGACCATGACATGAAGCTGGCACTGCACCTCCAGGACAAGTCGGCAAAAGGGGGATGTGCTGTCGTTCAAAAAGTCCCACGCAGACTTAACACCACGCTTGAAAACCTCCAGTTCAGGGGAAGTGAACAGAACTCCATAGAGCCAGGCTGGCTGATATGGGCCCACGGTGGCACTGACTGTCAGGAGGGAAGCGCGGTCCTGCAACAAGTGCCCCAGGATGGAGAACATGACCAGTAAATTCACTTGCATTGTAAAAGGATCCCGAAAGTCCCTCTGGAAAGCCGTGGGTCTGAGTACCGCATACAGAGCACGCACTGATGCAAGCAACTCGGAACTGTGCACACGTGCCATTTTGTGCAGCATGTTCCACAGTGCGACAACTGGAACATGAAAATTGTCATGATCCTCTTGGAGCTCCGAAGAGGCAAACGTTTCTGTAATGTCCACGTACAGGACCGCGGTATGGAAACTGAGAAAAGCCAAGGCGCCGAACCCATCCAATACCTCCGGTGTTAGCGTGGCTGTGAGGGGCAGGTCGTGGAACCACCGCAGCATGTCGGACAGGCGGTGGGTGTACATGTTCGTGTTAAACAGTTGCTTGGCCGGCTTTAGAACGGGCTTGTCCCTCGTTAATTCGGCGGAAGAGAAAACGGAGGACATGACCGCCGGCAAAGGGGCCAGCAGTGACGATATGCCATCCCTGCCTGGAAGAGGAATGCGGTCCAGGCGTTGGGTGGGTTTCCCCATTAAAAACTTCACAAGGGTTGCCAGCCCCAAAGGCGTTTCGACCGTTAAACGTTGACAGGCGGACAACGCCAAAGAGCTCTGCAACTTCCCCAGCTCGTCCGCAGCTTCAACAGAGCATAAATCCCCGCGGACCGCAATCCATGCTGCCATGCACTGAATTTTCACCTTCTTCGGGGCAGCCAGTTCGAAGGCACGCATGCGGAAGGAGACAAACACACACCGGTCAAGCTCTCGCAACCAGTTAGTGGAATCACTGGCTTGGGTGGCTTCCATCTCATCCTCCAAACAGAAGGGGGTCATGTACACCTCCCCGCCGTCTGCACTGAACCCCACCACTGCCCCAATGTCAACCTCTGACCGCGGTGCCCCCGACATTTATTTGCCGCGCGCGAAAATGTTTGTGTGCTAATTTGGTTTCCCAATCCCATGATTTAAATTTTTGTAGTCTGAATAGGATAATCACTCTTTCGGCGTCCACCGCAGCGCTGAACTCCCGCCCCTTCTTCTTAGTGCCTACTGTTCCCTACCTGCGGAAGCCACCACCCTTACTGCTAACAAAATGGCTGCATCGACTGCGGATCGGGGCCCTATTCGTCCTGGCAATGAAACTTACTGCGGCAGCTCTCCTTCTGGCAAGAGCCGTCCACTGGGGATTTGACGTACGAGTGTCATTCAACGGGAAATCATGGACGCCTGTGTGGAGAATCTCCTTTGGGTCTGCAGTGTTAGAGCTACATCCACGTTTCTGATATCTTTGGCATTTTTAATCCCGCCACACACAGGTTGGGGTTACCGTCAATGAACAATATATCGTCGCACAGTAAGCATTTTTATTCACGCAAGCGGTTTTTGCCAACAATTACTGCAGCAATACTACACGGAACAATAACTGGCAGCATAACTGGAACGATGCATCCTACGCATCCGCCCAGAAGAGTGACTCCCGTCAGCGATAAGGCTATCAGAGGGACTGGAAAGTCCGGAAAATCCCGCATCTTCATCCCATTCGACAGGAAATATATTCCCCCTCCGAACCCAGAAGCTGCGCCAGCCACGAAACCTGCAGTTTCCACAGTTTCCGTATTAAGTAATTTTAATCGTTGTCGGACGCCTGAGGACATGCGAGTGAGCACTGACATACTCAAGTTGAGGATGGAGATGTATAAATTCGATATGAATATGAATACGAGAAGATAGAAAAAACATTAACTCAATATAGAATTCATGTCGTCGGATTTGTACGTTGTATTTGTGGATGGAGAGTTATTGCCTTCCATCACAAACCATGAACCCTGGTTGGGTTACATCACCCATCCGGACGAAACTGGATATGTTTATGAAGCTCGAGGTGAAGCTGAAGCCGCGAGATCGTCTGCAATTTACCGTGGCTTAGCCGCTGGGTTTCCCCGTCTGCTTACACTGGCAGAAGAGTGCGTGGTTATTTGGTCTCCACGTGGCTTGCGTCTTGGTTATGCGAACGCGTAAACGTGAACAATTTACTTTTTTCCCCGTCTACGTGATGTGGATCGGCGTTTACATGCTCGCCCACCTGCCCGAATGGATGCTGTGACTCCCTCAAATGCTGGAATTTGGGAGACCTTCGGCACAGATGAGTAAAACTCGAAGTCAGCTGTGGGAGCTGAACTTTCTAAAATGATAGTGGTAACAATCCCTCTTAATCGCACCGTCTCTTTTTGCGACAAGGCCTTGGCAAGATCAGCAGCAGCGCGAACAGTGACACGCTTATCCCAGATGCAATTCCAGTATGCCGCTGATGCTTGGGGGGTCCACCTGAAAAATGGATTGGCTCTGACCACGTTGGCAATCCACAGCAGAAGCTTGATGTGCTCATTACTTGTTCTTCCGGCTGTACCATTCGCTATGCGCAGCATGGTGGCCACCATGAGACCCATACTGTACACATCAATCTTGTCAACGAGCAGGAGTTGACCAATGAAGTCTGGCGACTTACCAGATGCAAGTAACCTGGACCAATCCCAACTGAATTTGTTGTACGCCCGACCATTCAGCATCCTGTACTCGTCCCCATCGCGTGAGCTAATTCCCAGAGTTTCAAACATGTCCGCATTTTGATCTACCAATTGTGGTCTTGCTTCTCTTATTGCCCCATATTCGGGGGGATACAAGGGTGAATGTGCGAGAGAGTCATACAAACTTGCCCGAATTTCGTTGAACGTAAGCGATATCCCAAAGTCGATGAGATGGGATGTGCCGTTGTTGTACAGCACGTTATCGAGCTTAATATCCAAGTGCCCCAATCCTGCTTGGGCCATGGCAGGAAGTCCAACAGTTACAATGTTGGTCAGGGACATCAGGAGTTTCTTAGGCGAGAGAAGGGTACGTGTAATCATGGTTTTCAACGTGTTGCCACCATTTGCCGACGCCAGCTGGGGAAGAGTTGCGGTTTTCTTCTTTGCCATCTTGAACTTGGATCTGTTCTTGGTGCACATTGACAGGGACGCATCAGTGGCAGACACCGGACAGTGCACAGTAGGCACAATACAAAATGTCCCTTCCGGGTCAATGGCCCGAAACCGAGCAGCACGGAGCCACTCCTCATCGGCATCCTGATCGTCAGAGAATAGCTTTCCAACGTACAGGGAAGGGTTGGCGGCCAGTGAGTTATTGAAGTCACCGTCACCGGATTGGCAAGGAAAAGCGGGCGACAGCACGCACCCAAACGCGCCTTCTCCCACCGTTTTCGCTTGTGTTTGCAGCATATATACTGAATTACTTCATACATAGTATTTGTACAGTTGACGCTTCAATGTATAGACGCGCAAAACATTAAGCCTTTATGTTGCCGGATACTACTCCTCTCGTCTGCTGAAAGATTAGCTTGAGGTCGGACTGAATCTTTGTAACTGTGTCGTTCGGGACGCGACAGTCGTAGTCCAAACACAATGGCACAATGGTGCTCCTGTCCATGTCAGGGAGACACCACAGAAACATAGCTAGAACTTGACCCCGGCCGTTTCGACGTAAGGGCTTGTACATTTCCCACTCCACAGGGGGCAGCGGGAATACGCCCCCAAGGTCAGAGAGGACACTCATCTCGGCGGCTGCAAGTGCAGCTGTACTGTCACACCCAAATGGAGGTGAGTGTGTGGAGAAATCTCGACCCTTCATTAATGTCCCCATGGCACCGAACGCTAGAGACACGCACCCCAGCAGAGTAGTTGGGGACACCCGCTTCAACTGCCACGACATGTGCATTGCCATGAGGTAAGACCGAAAGAGGGTGGACCCGAACATGCGCACAACAAAGGTCGTCAACACTTGCAAATCATCATACGTAACAGTGTCGCCCATATTCCACCCATGTCGGAACAGAACAACATCAGACTTGGGGCAGTTTAGAACTTTAAGGGACGCCGGCGCTTTCGTGGGTCGTTCCTTTGCGGGAGATGACGCGTGCTCCACACACGCCAGCGTGTCCAGCTCAATCAAACTTTTGCTGGCCTCCAACAGGAACGGGTGCACACACACCTGGTCCCAGGTCATTCTCTCGCTAGGAATGTATCTCAGCATCCCAGTCAGTAAGTGGCGTAACGAGTCGGACACAGAGCACACGCGGAGAATGCTGTTGAATATGCCCGGGCTGGTTGGCATGTCACATGTCCTGGGATACAAGGACGGCATAACAGTGTCAAACCACTGCCGTTCCGCAACAGAGAGTGTCTCATTCCCCATCAAGTGAAAGATGGAGTGTAGAAACTCGGGCCTGTCATGGGATGTGTGCACATTCCTCCCACTCAGCATGTTAATCATCACCATGCCCAAACTCCAGACATCTGCAGTCTGTCCGTAGGTCCTCTGCTCACAAATGACCTCCGGGGGTGCGAACCAGAGGGTGATCACCTCCGAGCTCATCTGTCCCGGCGTGGTGTCCCTCACATCCCTGGACAGGCCCCAGTCGGAAACAGCCACATCGTCGCCTCGCAGGAGGATGTTGCAGGGTTTAATGTCCCTGTGCATAATGCCATGAGAGGCGGCGTTCGCCATGGCAAGGGCTACCTTCTTCACGATGTAAGCCACGTGGCTCTCGCTCATGTACCCAAATGTTTGAAGGAGGCCCGACAGGGAGCAGTGGTACAAGGGCATCTCCAAACAGACCAAGTTCTCCCCGATAATGATTCTCTCCAAGGGCATGATGTTGGGGTGGCACAGGGACGTCATGGCTCGTGCCTCTCGACAGACGTACGACGGCAAGGGTTTGCTCGTGTCGCACAGCATGATCTTCAGAGCAACCGGCTTGCCGGTAGAGGATATAATTTTAAACACGGACGCGTACGATCCCCTGGATATGTACTGAAGGGAGGATCCATACCCAATGCTGACCAGCTGCTGCCCCAGGCTGATAACTTGAGAGGATGAGTCAGCTGCTGCCTTGGCCGCCATGTTGTGGATGGATATGGAAACTGTTTGTGTAGGAATTTTCAATTTCGCTACGTGCTAAAAATAATTCGGAAGAGGTATATATTTTAAAACAGAATTGCACCTACTGGCTGGTCTCTGAGAACTGAGATTCCGCATCGGAATCGGAACCATATTCGCTGTCCTCGCCACTGCCACCACCGTACGAATGCGTTCCCCCACCAACCATGATGCCGCCCATGTGCATGGCACGGTGCTTGGAGCTGGATCGGCGCCCCTTTGAACTTCCGCGCCTGGACTTCTTTGAGCCAGACCGTCTTTCCAGGATGCGCCGTCCCCGGGCAAGGTCATTCCTGCGCTTAGACTTCTCCGACACGGACAGCTTGGAGTACAGTTTCTTGCCGATGGCGGACTTCCTCTTTGACACAATCTTGCCGTGTTTGTTCACCGTCAAGTCCTTCTGGGTAAGGCCGCCACTGGTTTGCAGGGCGGTTCCGTTGAACACCTTCGCGTAGGCGTGCAGCCTGCGGCCCTCATCGTCGGTTTTTCTGGCGATGCGTTCAATAATTCGATTTCCACGGTCAGTGCGAACACGCACCATGCCCCTCGGACACGGGGTAGGATCTTTGGAGACTGCCAAGATGTGGACACGACTGCTCATATGGCTGCGTTAGTGTGAAAATTGCGTTACTGGTATCATGACATTTTTCAACGTGGTGGTGTGATGATACATGTCAAATTGCCGGACGCTTCATTGGCGGCCCATCCTCAGGGTCTTGTAAATCCTTGGCGAACTCGCTGTCAATCATGCGAAGGGCCTCCCACACCGGCGCGATGAAATTGTACACCACCTCAACAGCCTTTTCCCCCAACGTATCCTTCAGTATGGGCAGAGCATTTAGCAAGGTTTGGACCCTGACAAACATGCACCCATACTTCATGCTGGGAGACTGGACCAGAATGTTATACGTGCAGTAAGCGCACGCTCCCATCATCACGTCAACCTGGGACCTATCCGTGAAAGCAGACTCCACAAGAGCTTTGGACGCCGTGTCAAATACGAGGCACAGATCATTAATGATTCTGTCCGTGCGTTCCAACAGGACCTCCTGCAAGTTCGAAGCGACCAGGGCTTGTTTAACAATCATTTCCACTCGACGGCGCACAAGAGGCGCTTCTTTCGATCCTCCAAAAGAGTAAGAAATGCTGAGGTCAGTGGTATCTTCCATTTTGGGTTCCGAAGGAATGTGTAACAACCAAAATGTACTTTACATTTCAAATTTCTACACAAATTAACATGCTTGAAGATATGGAGTATCCAGACTTGACGGATGATGAGGGTGCCAGCTCTGACAGTGAAACTGAATATGCCATCAGCATTCCATATCTGGATGTCCAGCAGGTGTCGGGTTACAGTCTTCTGCACACCCTGCATCTGACTCACGTTGGGTTAGTGGAAGCCCCAGCTTCTTACCCGCCAAACATGGTTAAACTTCAGCTTTCAGGAAACCGTTTGACGTCTTTCACGACTGCATTGCCAGTCACCACCACCGATGTCGACGTGTCCTCAAACTGGCTAACTACCATCCCTGAGGGGGTCCTGAACCCTGGGTTAATCGTCCTGAAGGTGGGCCAGAATTACTTGGAGTCGTTGCCCACTTTCCCCAGAGCACTGGTAGAACTGTACTGCGGAAGAAACCAACTGAGGACGCTGCCACACCTTCCCAACGGACTCGACCGGCTGTATGCATTCGAGAACAAGTTAACCTCCCTTCCTTGTGGACTGCCCGGCTGTTTAGCTTACTTATTTGTCAGCGAGAATTATTTAACTAAGCTCCCCATCATGCCCTACGGCATGATTGAGTTAGTGGCTGACCGTAACTTCCTCGAGTCACTCCCTCACCCCATGCCCCCCACCATTACTATGCTCTCCGTGCAGGACAACAAGCTGACCGTGTTGCCGCCCATGTGGCCAGCCCTAAAGTACTTATGCTGTTGCAGAAACTTGCTGACCGTCCTCCCCCAGTTCCCCCTGGACGCGCAGATCATATACATCTCCGCCATCTCCAATCGCATTTCGCGCCTCAGCCACTACCGACCTCCGCATCTTATCGATCTTTTCTTGCAGGAAAATAGTTTTGTCGTGGTCCAGGAACCCAGAGACCACGATGCTACTTTCTGGGATGTAGTGGTTACGGAAACGGATAAGGTGGACGCGTGGAAGGTGCATGCTTTCTGTACATTGCATGGCTTTAACCACCCGGAGAGATTCCTAAAGTATATTTTATCAACTTGACAGTCAGAAGAATGTACACAAATTACTGTCACTCTTTTCACGAATGATGAGATTAAGAAAGCGTTGCAGGGAGAGGGCAAGAATCATGGAGGCTGCTGAAGAGTGGGATGCCAGGACAAGGGGGGACGACGTCGTTTTATTGCCGGCAAATATCGCCGACAAGAAAGACACTGAGCGTGCAGCTGATGAGTCAGCCTCAAAAGCGTTAACTCTGACAATGCCAGGACTGGAGTTAAGCATGAATTGGATGTAGAGAAATGCAAAAGTCATTTTGTTAAAAGTGACACCTTACAACTCTTTCATAAACCTCTCAAATAGTTCGTTGGCTTGGTTAGCGGGCACGTTTCCACTTTTAGCGTGAGGCAACTCCTCCGGGGACTTCAACGAGTACAAGAACTGTTTGGAGGTTACATCCACCGGCATTACCCAAGATAAAGCCGCGAACTGCTTTGATTTCGGACATGGGGAGAGCTGCACACGGTAAATACGGTCGGAAACGCGTCCTAATTCCATGTTGGGATTGACCACCAGTGAACTCACAACGGACAAACTTGTCTGCGAATGCGGCTGAATGGAAGAGGGCACAATCCCGTGCATCGGATACGGCCACTTGTACACCAACCATGGCTGTGCCTGTTCTCGCGTCTCCACGTACTCGTCAACGTACAATTGCCCCAGTAAGACTCTTGTCACCACATGAAAATTTGTAGAGAAGCTCGTCTCCTTGGACAGCTGAGATGCTGACGCGCCAAAGGGGGACAGCACTAAAGTGAGTCGAACTCCAGTATCAGGATCTTTAAACAATGGCAGGCAGCAGGATCCTGTCGCCACATTCACGAAAGAGTTGGATGTGATCGCTGCTCCGTTTTCGTCAAACATATTTCGCAGTTTGCGTTTTGTGGACTTCAGAGAGAACGGACACTTCCAAAGTCCGGCCATTCCTAATTTCAATGCCTTGGTCAACATTTTAATAGAAAGGAATGTGGAATTGTATGTTTCAAATTCATTTCGGACTCTAATACACGTCGTGTACCTCGAAGTATGTTATGACTGCCTGTTCCCTCCCGAACACTTCCCGAACGGCCACAATTGCACCCATGGGAAGACCCAAAAATCGAACCATTGGATCCCTCACTAAAAGCCTTGGGAACTTGCCACCGACAAATCTATCTACCACAACTTTTGTCATGGCTTGATTCAGAGGCGCGTGCCTCGGAACAAGCTTGTGATCCACAATTGGTTTCTGGAGGTCACCGTACTGAAAGTGCTGAATGACTTCCCCTGGCTGTGCCTTGTCGGCCAGGAACTTTTTGGAATAGGTTGTCAAAGGCAATCTGCTTACCAGGATCAGTGTCTGCAAACCTTCGTCCACCATGGTCTGCAGGACACCCTTCATTGCCCTCACGTTTCCCTGGTCAATGGCAATGACACCCAATTTGCTGCCCGGCGGCAAGCCGAGTGCCCAGGCAGTGGTCATGCGTGCGGGGTCCTCCGGGACTTCTGCATACAGTATTATCTCCCTGGAGGACTCCACTTCCTCAGCTCGACGTCGGTTCTGGTACTGATCAATGTCTTCCGTGAGGACTGTGTACCCACGAACTTCCATCATCCGGAGTAATGTCCGGAGACAGCGAAATAACGTCACCCTGGCGTTTTCCTGCTCTTGTGCTAGCTGTAAGGCCGCGGCCGGGGCATTGTCTGCCGCCATACCGACACCGTCATCGTCAGCCGCTTCTAATCTCGAGCTACTCATGTATTTTACATCCGAATACGGATAGTCGGAGCTTACAACTTGTTGGCGTGCTTGTATACTGTTTACGGTAAATGAATTTTAAACCCTTCACAGGTTAACCAAGATGGCATTGCACTTCTCCACCATAAGGCTGTCTCCCACCAAGACTTTCTTAGCGGCTATAACTTGATTGACAAGTGGGAAACGTTGATTAATCTCGGACAGACGTTTAGCGGCTTCTGTGGAGCTGGTCATCACGGCGTAAAGGAAACAAATACCGTTGTACTGTGTCTTCCCACTGGTATCTTCAGCCATTATGGTCGCGTACTCTTGCACAACCTCATGTAACAGTAGAAGGTCCGCGTACTTGCGGAGGAGCGAGGGGATAGTATACTCCTTCAGGCATTCCACAAACTCACGTAAGCGGTAAGCGTCGCACGGAGAAGCAAAGAACATGTCGAAAGCATCCGAAATATTAACAGACCCCTTTAATATCTCTTTGAAGGGAAGCAGAGGCGCCTTTCTTTCCCTGCCAGCAAGTGCAATGGCATAAGCGGTGGATGCAAGCTGGTATTGCAGTTGGTAGAGAGGAAGGCCCTCGTCTACGCCAGTTCTTCCCAGGCGGCGCAGTGCGGCACACACATCTTCCCGTGATTCTGGAAAAGCGGGCTCCATTTTCCCTTTTGCTGTAAGAAGTCCTTTTCCAGTTTTGTTGTGTACTTTCTATGTCAACGTTACACAGAATATATATATTATGTATTGGCGTTCAAAACGCGTATTTAAGTCGTCGAGAATGCAACCCAACCCGCGGGCGTGTACCCGTAAAACACTCCGGCCTCGTACTTTATGGCTCCCGGCAAAGTTGCTGGCGTGGCGCTCGAACCCACAACAACTGGGCCATTCACAACCAGAGTCGTGGATGTACACACGTTATCCACTATCTTTACACCATCACAGGACGAAGTCAGCAAAGAACTGGCGGACAAGCAAGACTTCACAGCATTTGTAAGCTTGGCCGTGTGACTGCCGTTCAGCTGCAAAGTAAGAAACAGCATGGTCGCTGGCTGTGATGGGGCCAAGGGTTTAGATGCACAATCGCCAATCATGACACCATGTCCAGTCGGTGATAGCAACACAAAATATGCGGCCCAAATGAAGGACGAGCACGGGCAGGCAAGAGGACGGAGGAGAGAACAGACATTTCCACTGCAGTTCACCCGGATAAGGAAAGGAGTCACGGTCGTTCCCAACATAAAACCAGTTGCCTGGGGCACACGCAACCCCAGCCAGGGGAGGTTGGGCACTGAAATGGTGCTGTAAGCCGTGCTATCTGGGGGGGACACGTCGGAGAATAGGTTGCCGAACACTAACAAGCTGCCGTCATATGTACGGACAGTGGAGCCAGTTGGGCGTGCAGCTTCACCAGAGGAGCCGTACCAAGTTGTGATTCCAGATACGGTGCAAGCCGTTGTTAAAGAGGACACGGGTGTGCCAAACGACAGTATAGCATCCGTGTCGCAATTAAATGCGTGGACAACAGTGACGTACAATGGGAGCGGGGCCCCAGAAGATGTTGTACCGCACGAAGTGGCGTAAGTCACGCCGGCATCGTTAATTTGGACCGATACTATAGACAGTGTCGACACGCTAGCGGGTGTGCGCAAAAACCCGGTTGCCGGGTTGTTGTAAGATGTCACTGTAATTGGGGACATCAAAGTGCCGTCCAAGTTCACGGCCCATAGCAGCGAAGAGGAGAAGGAGGTGCTAAGGGGAACAGAATAAGCAATAGTCGCTTGTACTGCAGCCACGATTAAGTTCAGTTTTCCAGAGGAGGCAATGGAAACTGCATTGGAGACGTCAAAGGACTGACCCGTCGCTAAGAAGTTAGTTGTGGGTAGAAGGACATACGGAAGATTAGTTGCTGGGAGAGCGACCGGCATGAGTGTGGAGCAGTCCAGCTTTCGGATAACTGCCTGGACGGGCCCTGCTGTTCCTACTTTACCATTACCCGCTACCAAGTACGACCCGCCACAAGCCTCCAGCTGCACATCATTCCATTCCTCGTTGATTAATGTATCACCATTGCCAACTTGAATAAAGACGTCATTTGTGCACAGGTTAACCCTGGCCACCGCTGGCAAAGGCCCGCTATTTGTTGACTGGTCAACTGACACAATGTACCCAGTTCCCACTACAATCACGCAATTCTCTTCTGGGACAGCTAAAATGCCCCTGGGCACATTCAAGTACGCAAATCCAGTGGCTGTGAACGAGCTGAACGTGTACGTGCTCTCCGTGCCAATCACCAGGACTCCAACATTTCCCCAGGTGAAAGAACTTAACGCGGTTCCAATGCTGGCAGTAACGCCTTTTATTGTTGTGGACTTAACCAGTCGGATTACTGTGGTGTTTGGCAGAGGTATCACGGCCATGGTGGTAGGGATGTTCGACTGCTCATACTGGTTTGGAGTACAAGGACTGTCACACACGGAGGAAGCTGTAAAGCCTAATGTTTCTTTCAAAACGGGCGGGGCGCACCCGGGTTTCTTTGCAATCTGATTTCCCAGACTGTCTGCTTGAAAAGCAGATCCGCCAGGAAATGGACCACAGTTGCACGAGTAGGGTAGTGACATGTTCCGTGCGGGGTTGACACTGGGGGCATAAAGTTCATGCCGGAGGAACTTGATTGCAAGTTTATATTTTACAAGGGCTCGCGCAAGGCTTCTTTTACGCGCGCCATGTACTCTTCCGTTGTCCACCGCGCGCCCGCCAACGCACGTTTTCTTACGGGTGCTGTTTTCTTGGAAGCGAAACGCACGGTTACAGCCTTTGAACTAGGACACTGCTGGCCAGGAAGCAAGCCACAATTTTCCAACGCATGCTCATAGTCGTATAGGGCATCGCCGCCACTAGACACCACCCCAGTTGCAGTGGAATGAACAGTGCTGGTTTCCTCCACCTGACAGGATTTCAGAAACGAGGCCATGTACGATGGAGACACGCCGTACCGTTCATGAAAGGTGGCAACGTCGTCGTCCGCATCAAACACTAACTTCAGCAGGTGCAACACTTCCCACGTGTCCAAGTCGGTCATGGTGAAGTAATGTGGCGACCCGGCAAAGGTGGAAGCCGCGTCAAAAGTACGCGTCTTGGCCAAGTCCTCCATGCGGCCCTTCAACGTCTTGTACTCCTCCATGTTCCTGGACCCGTTGCGGTAGTCCGACAGGGTGGCGTGAAAACTGTTAAAAAGAGAGGGGCCACGTTCGTACTTTAGAGCTGACAGTGGCAGCGGGACCTTCGATCTGGCAATCCTGAGAGACATGACCAGCACCCCCGCCGAAAATCTTGAGTAGTGGGGAGACAGATCAAATACGCTCCACGCATCAGCAGCATAGGCATTGGACATCATGTCCACATTTGCGCAGATGTAGTTGCTGTGAAGCACAATTTCCGTGCCGTGAAATTTACGGTACACTCCGTCCATGTCATCAAAAGCTATGTCCTTCTTGTTCATCAGCAGTCGAGCGCTCTCAAATCCGTCAGTTAGTTCCATGTCTTTGTTGGTGTGCTGACAGGTCACTCGCGAACGAATGGCCAGCTCCGTCCGCAGGATGGCCTGCTTGATATCCCCATCAAAACTGTTCAGCACCTGGCTGGATATGTTGCGATGTCCTGACAGGTAACAAACCCTCTCCAAAACTCGTGCCAGACCTTCCGCCAGGTACTTGTCTGTGTACTTGGTTGGATCGATGCGATAGCAGGGTAAGATCTTCATGAAGGGACACGCACGAAGTTTCCACCCCACCTTCCCTTCCAAGTCATGAACTGTGAAAACAATGGGCGGCATTCCGGGGCCGCAGAAGGACAGGTGGGACAGCAGCTTTGTTAAATCTCCTGCACCAGCGTTGTCGCTGGTTTCAGCGGATGCGCTCATGAAGCCATCAATGCCAGAGAACAGGAACACGCGGGGCCGTGGGACTTCACTACTGAGAGAAAATTTTGAAGTCGACGCGTTTTCGAGGACAGCATCCAAGACATCCCCCATCGACAACGTCTCCGGCTCAATGCACTGAACACCCAGCACCCTGCAGATGGTGCGGACCAGTGTGCACTTCCCGCACCCGGAGGGTCCACTGAGCAGGAGCGCCCTCTGACTCCCAACAGTGTTGTCCAACCTACCTTTTATCCACGCCAGGGCCTCCTGCTTTGTGCAATCAGGCGTGACAAGAACCTCCCCAACGCTTCCTGGATTCAACAACGCGCTGTCTGACCACACATTGCTGTCCGAGAGCTGATTCGATAAAACGACAGGACTGGCATGGGAGGAGGGAGCGGGAGGGGGCGGCGGAGGACGCGAAAGCCGCTGAACGGGGGGAGGAGGTGGGAGCGGTGGCGGCGGCGGCACAGACTCAATTGCCAACTTTTTGAGGGGCGGCGGCGCGGCGGCAGCTTTTCTATTAGGCGCTGGCGCGCGAGCTTGGCAAAGGGATGGGATGGTGTGAAAACCAGATAGTTTCATTGGCAAAATGAATATGTGGGTCTTTTATTTAAATTTATCGAAGCGGCCACATACATGAATACTTTGTTAAAGAAAATGAACTATTTCTTATGAGCGTTCACCGGGGCATGAATGCTCACAAGTGGATTGAAATGAGCGGAGAAATATTACCACCCGAAAGTTTAGGCCATCGGTGCGCCGGCAAGCTGAAGCTGGCGACAGACAATGAGCATGTGCTGGACAAGGACATTGTGTTTGTGGAGGACGGGCATAAGTATTACGTGCGCGGTGAAGTTATGCCATTGTCTGTCACTGGGTTGATCGATTCGGTCGCCTCTGATCACTTTGACCCTGATGCAATTATTGAGAAGATGAAATGTGGCAGGAACTGGCCCAATCCTCAGTACGCAGATATGGATGTCACCACTGGGGAAATGGTCCCTTGGACAGATGCCAGCATCAAGCAGCACTGGGCTGTGAACGGGAAGGCCGCTGCTGACTTGGGAACAGATCTTCATTCCAAAATTGAGCTGTACTTCAATGACATTCGATTCCCGCATATTGCCGGACAGGCGAACTACGTCGAGTTCAATTACTTCTTGCAATGGTGGAACACGAAGAAGACACACTTCACGCCATTCCGCACGGAGTGGATAATTTACGATACGGACGCCAAGGTTGCTGGGTCGGTGGATTTTGTGATGAAGAACACAGTCACTGGGAAGTACTACATAGTGGATTGGAAGCGGTGTAAAACGCACGACGCCGGGTTTACCAAGTCTTTCGGGAAGAAGCTGCTTCCCCCATTGGCGCATTTGGACCAGACCAAGTCCCAGAAATGGGCGGTGCAAGTGAATGTGTACCGGGAGATATTGGAGAAGAACTATGACATCGAGGTGGAAGGGATGTGCATGGTGGTTTTTCACACGGAAAACGAGCAAGCTCAAGTTCATGAGTTCCCTCGTCTGGATGTCCGAGACTTGCTGTGGGGAGCTTGAAGAAAACATCTGTTGTTGCCACATTTTCTTTAACCCTAATTAACTCACAAAAATGGCAGGAAGCTTGAAGGATTTATCCAGTAACTTGGTTAAGGGATTGAGCCAAGATTTCAACCTGAATAGGGGCTTAGAGTTCAAGTTGTCGTGGACATGGTTGTTAGTCGGTGCTGGATTGTTCGCTCTCATTCCATCGTCTGTGGGCTTGGCTGCCTACGAGAATGACGAAGTGAAAAGCGATGAGACTAATAAAAACTTCATGAAAACGTGGGTTGCCTTTTCAGTGATTGCTTTTGTCGTTGGCATAATAATGTTAATTGTGCTATATGCACAAGAAGGCAAGAAACTGATAAGTTCAGGTCTGTAAAGACTCATGGTTGTTATGACTCATTTTTATGCTTGGTAAAGGACAACCTGAATAAATGAACACGTCACCTTTTCTGTACTCAGCGCGAGGATTAGGAGTTTCTCCTTTAAACTCAGCCGGAAGCGTGAACGGTGGCACCATGTCCCCAGATACAGTAAAAGTTAACACTATTCCCATCCTAGTGTCCCCCTTCACGTGTAATGCCATTAATAGGCCATTGCTTACAATTGCAGACTTGACATCTCAAAATTGGGTCATTCCATCAGACCCATCTCCTTCCTATCCTCCTCAAAACTATGACCCCTCGGCGCCAACGTACTTAAGTCCTTTCACAAGTCCATACGCTAATCCTTACCAGTTACAAGCCATGGGGTACGTGCAAACCCGTCCGGGACTACCATACTGGAGCCCATTCGGTGGAGACATGGATCGTTTCGCTGCGGAAAAGCAAGCCATCAATCCCTTTGCAAATCCGTTTGGGAGTATGTATGGTGACCCCCGGAACACAGGATTTTGAAGCGTAAATAAATAAAGCGATTGTATACCCTTGACTGCTTAAGTTATTTGACCACATAAATCACGAAAACTGGTACGCAAGCTCGTCTATTGGGGCGGCACACTAGCAAAACCGATAGTCAAATAACTTAAGCACTTGACGGTACAACACAGCGGTATGCGTTCAGTATATGTAAAGATATGTAAAGGAATCTCGACCTTGAATTATGTGTTTCCTTGTCATAACTAACAGCCATGGAAAGTCTTGTAAACCAACAGGCCATAGCAGCCAACTTGGCATCTGGAAATATCCCCAATCAGCCCATTAAAAGCACAAACATTTACGTCCCTCCCACATCCTATTCAAACCAGGCACAAATCGCTTTAAGCCAATGCAGCGTAATTAGTACGTCTCCAACAATTACGCTGGCCCCATCTTTCCGAACGGTGTAACACGTAAATATATCAAGTTACATAACAATATGCACCCCGTCTCACGACGATACTATGGGCAGTGCAAGTTCATCCATTAATCAGTCCGCGACATCGGCTATGCTGACAGCCATGAAAAGTGAATGCTCGGATCATGCAACAAGGCTCGCAGCAGCTAACTGTTCGGTCGATGCACAGAAAGGATGCAGCCACAGCACTTTTTCATGCATGAATAATGTTCAAACAATTTTCACGTGCACATCATCTGACATGGTAAAGACCATTCAGTCAGCGGCAGTAAACTCTAGCGCTATTGCAAATGCTCCATTAATTGGAGGCTCCGCTTCAACAGTTAACAATGCTTCAGTACAAGATATTCAAACCAGTATTGATCAGTATTGCTCAGACCAGAGCAAGACCAATCTAAAAGCTACATTTAACATAAAATGTGCAGCGAGCGATGACACGTTCAGTGGAGGGAACTCACTACTAGGAGTTTCTGCTTGTGCGATGGCCATGGTTAATACGGCCATTCAGAAACAGCAAATGTCTGCGAAGGCTTCATCAGGAGGAATGGACTTGGGGCAAATATTGGGACTGGTATTTGGAATCATTGGCGGCATTCTTCTATTAATTGTTGTATTCTGGTTGACGAACAACATTCGAACAAGGGGACACATCTTAATTGGGGACGAAGCTAGAGCGGCAGCTATAGAAGACGCACAAATGCAGCAGAACGATGATACAAGCGGCACAGGGACGACAGCAAGTGACGGATCAGGAAACAGCAAGAGCAATAACAGCAAGAGCAATAACAGCAAGAGCAATAACAATAAGAGCAATAACAAAAGCAATAACAAAAGCAACAACAAGAACAACAACAAGAGCAGCAACGGGAATAAAAGAAAAGGGTCCAGTTCAGGAAAGGGATCGGGCAAGAAGCAAAAGAATTTGGGAGGTTTCATTATTGAAACCCCATATGAATGAAAATACAATGCACATAAAACTTGAATAATGGACCTTCCCAGCTGCGAACAACTTCCTGTATCAGTTACGCAGGAATATCATGACGAGTTGCAAGCTCTGCACTACGACATTACTCTTTCAAGGCAATTACCGTCGTGTTTGCAATGGCCGGCGGCCATGTCAGCTTTTGAAGATGTTTTTGAGCAGTCCATTTTCGCTGCCACCTCCTCTTTTGCGTCGATGCCAGCTCCTCTCCTACCTGCTGACAACATGCACGTAACCTTGCTCTGTGCTGTTCTCCATAATCATATCAGCAGCGTTGAAGTTTTGCATGAATATGGTTTGCACTCGGAGGAAAATGCGGAGGAGGGTACTGTCTCTTGGGACGCGGCAGGTTCCACTGTCCGTAACTTCTTGTTGGTTCATATTCGCGAATTATATGACGACATCACTCGCCCATCTTCCCCCATCTGGAACACTCGTCCGGCCACTGTCTACAGGTTGCATGAACTGTTCGGGGGCCGTCCATGGCACACCATATTGGAGTTGTTGCTCCATGAAATGGCACATCCCCCTGGTCACATGGTTTGTGACAGCCTCGTCCATTTGCGGGACATTGTAGACGTGCAACTCATTTACATCCGGGAATTGGTCGAAGCGAAACTGTTAACTCAGTTTCCTCACCTGTCCCCATTCACTCCCACAGCTGTGTACATGCACAAGGCAGAAGCCATTGACCGACTGGCGGAAATGTTTCACTCCCCTCCCAGTGTGGTGATGCGGTCCATCGAGGCTTACGAGGCCAAGGATTCGATTCAGTGGCCGGTTGTGTTCACCAGCCTGATGCACGCATTGTCGGGTTCATTGCGGGCTACCCATGTCGGCAGCAAACATGAGAAGTCATTGAAAGCCTGTGTTGATACCAGGAATTGGGTTCTACAGGATTTGAGGAACATATCCTATTCCTCGGAGGGCGTGATGATATCCGCCCCTGACGAACTGTTGAATTCGGAGACGATTGTAGCGATGTGTTCCCTACTCCGTTGGGTACTCAGTCATAGAGTCAACAGCAGCATCCCCCCCATTCGATTGGAGCGGATTGAAGCCATGTGCGCTGCTTTTCCTTTGGTACTCACGTCTTTCTGTTCTCGTTTACGGGATTCTGAGGTCAATCTGTCTGACGTGACTACTGCGACTCTACTTGAAAGCTCGCATTTTGCTGACGGGCCGGATATGGCAACGTTCATCGTAGAGGCCGTTCGCCTTTGTATCACGGTTCAGAGACAGTCCGTATTTCTGAATGTGTATCACTTTGTGAAGCATATGCACACTGTGCCAAGAAGCTGGCGATGTGAGGGGGAGAAAGCCCCACCCCACTTGATTGCCCGCCCAGATCCTTATTCGTTGAAGCTTGCCGCGCCGAGAATTGAGATGGAGATGTGTGGTTGCAAGGCTTGTCAGTCTCTTGCGTTGGGGATAGGGTATCCGGAGCAACTGGCTTTAGCCTTCCTGTCTCCTTCGCCGTGGAGTCTTTACGAGCGGTTATGCCGAGAGCCATATTTTCGCCTACATTACGACCTGGTATATAAGATGCTGTGGACTGCCGCTTTTAGTGCGCGCCGGGAACAGTTTATTAGTACTGGGGCAGCAGCAGCTGCTTGCAAACGTCGTCGGGCCGCTATTACCTGCGAAATCTGTTTTGTGGAAGAACCATGTGTTGTGGTCGAGGGTGGGTGTCCACTCCACCCACAGTGCTTGAATTGCTTCCTTACTGGGAAGGAGCACATGATTATCGACATGTTCTTGAAGGGGGTGATTTGCACTTCAGCCCTGGAGCGCTGTCCCTTTCCTGACTGTTCCCATGTCCATTCTTACCCTGCTTGGAAGGCGTACCTGGCCAAGGAAACAACTGCCATGGTTCACTTTCTGCTGTCCAAAACTCCAGGCTTAACTTGCGCTGCCTGTTCGTTAAGCATTCTTCCGGCATTCGACAACACGGTGGCCACGTGCCAGCACTGCTCCTCCCAGACTTGCATGCAGTGTCTTGCCCTGGCTCACGTGGGAGAAGTATGCCCCGTGTCCTTCCTGCGCTCACTGGGGACAACTCCAGATGTGGTGCTGTCAGAAGCAAGAATGCAGAAGTGCCCGGGCTGTGGCGCCCACTGTGTGAAAGCCACCGGGTGCAACCACATGCGTTGCACCTGTGGCACCCATTGGTGTTGGCTGTGCAATGCTGCCATTTCTTCCACCAATCCGTCTGCTCATTTCACGGATGTCATTGGTGGATCTCCCGACATGCCCTGCACTCAGTTCAAGTACTCGTTGAAAAGCGAGACCGCCAGGATGGAGGGTGTGATTCGTGGCCGTACCGACATTCCCCATGAGTTAAAAGAGGTTTGTGTGGCGATGTTAAGGGGAGTGGACACCGCCGCCTCAGTTTTTACGCCGTTGTCTGAACATGACTTGTGAAATACATGTAATTACGCCTTTATTTATTTCGAGGTTAAGGGGCTGCTGCTTGCAGAGAAACGCTTTCGGGGGTGTGCACTTTGCTGAGCTCAAACATGTACTGGTCCACTGCCTTTCCAAGAATGCGTTCTGACAAGACCGACACGAGAGCATCCCCCAGACAAGGAATGTCCAAGTACTCAGTCACCGGCAGCAGCTGACATGTTTGCTCCCACGACAGACGGGCGATGAAAGCGTGTGGGGAAATGCCACATGCCACCGACGCCCCGTAATCAACAACCATTTCCATTGCAGCATCAGACACTTCATCCAGGGGGAGAACCTCCTCTGGGTCATCCCTATTCTCCAAAAGATGCTGCATTAGACGGGAGACCTTAATGTCCCTGTACTTGTACGCACATGTAATGGAAGCAGACCGGACATGAACCACCATGTCATCGGCAAACATTTTAAAAATGTGTGCAATTCGCAACACTTTTCCAAATACTCACTCTTTGTCCGCCTGGCCAAAGTTTGAAAATACACACATTCCTTATACCATGCAATGGTTCTCTGTGGACTTATTGCACGCTGTTGAAGCTGAAGTTGGCATGGATATGGATGCCTCTGTGGCAAGTTGCTTACTTGGCCTGTCGTCGCCCCATGAAGCGAGTGCGCTAGGGGCAGTACGCCTGGCTTGCATCCGTGGATATGTCCATGTCTTGGATGTCCTTTTGCGCCATGGTGTCAGTGCGTTGGAAGTAGACAGCAGGGGGCGGAGTGCCGTGTTTTACACATCTCCTGGAACCCCTTTCTTTGTGCCTACTATGGATAGGCTCATTGCTGCCGGAGCGTCTTTGTTTGATACCACCGCTGTGAAGAAGCATTCATTGCTTCACAGTTACGTGCGCCTGTCCTTCTCAGCACCCGTGAAAGATGACATATCTATTCTACAAGCTGGAACAGATTACCTGCTTTCTAAGGGGTTCTGCATAGACGCGGCCAATGCCGACGGACACACTGCTCTAACAGTCTGTCGTACGGTTAAGCAGATGAAATTTTTAGTTAGTCGAGGCGCTTCCCTGGAGATTGCATTCCGTCCCCTGACTGCACTCTTCCATCTGTTCAGGTGCAGGGATGCCTCTGTAGTGGCGTTTGTTTGCGGCAAGCGGTCCCCTCTTCGCGGTATGGAGTGGAGGGGCTATGGGTTGGTGTATTGGATGAATAACGCAAATGCCACCGAGTTCGCTGAGCTGGCGGCCGCTGCCTGTCCAGATTTTTTTGGCCCCAAGCTGAAGGTCACTGTTCCCTTAAAATCCTTGTTGCCGCTGTAATGAATTCCCATCTACACGTATTTTAAGTCGGGGGGTGGTTTGTATTGCACACTGAAGTTTACAGGTGTGCACTGGGGGTTCAAGCCCTCCAGCGTGGCAGGGGATTCGGTTTTTAAGCCTATAAAAAAGGATTTGGGTCTTGGTTGGGGCAGTGGAACAAAAGACGGGAACGCGGGCCCAGCGGCTCGGGTTTGTAGAGACGCAGAATTTGATACCCAAGCAAGGTTAGCGGCGGTAATTGGCTGATTCATAACAGCGCGTTATACCTTTGATGTACATTTTACTTTCGCACAATCTCGTAGAATAAATCGATAATGTCGGTTCCGGACAGGGGGCTGCGGTGGAGAACCGTGCACAGCCTGTTGACAGCCTCATTCCATCCGGGGTGACCAAGAGTGCAGGTAACCTGACTGGCAGCCACGGATTCATCCTGCTTTAAACCCACCTCCAACAGGCTGGAGAAACTCTTGATCTTCTCCCGTGTCCACGACTTATCGTGCAGCCACTTGTGGATGTCCGAGAAAACCTGCGGATCCACGTGAGACACCGGCAGAGCAAAGGTTGCCGACATCGACTTGGCCGACTCTTGCGAAGGCTTTGGAAGCACGAGAGGGCTTGCTGGTGGGCACTGAGCATCCGCAGAAGACTTTGACTTCATCTCCAAACACCTGGGGGCGTCCATTAACACCATGTTAAGCAGGGACACAATGCGGCCATGGTCGTGGTCAGCAACAACTGGAGGGGTCGGCGGGCGGGATGTCAGGCCGACGGCAAACGATAAAGACGCGAGGGAGGCTGACACGGCCGGCTCTCCGTCAACTTCACTACCGAACCTTTCCCACATGCCACCTAGCAGGGGCGAAGGCATGTCTGCAAGGTCCGGCGAGCATCTTTGCCGCTTGGCATCTGCACCTTCCAGCTCGGGCTCCAAAACCGGCAAAACAGCTGGAGCGTACAGCACATTGAAGGCCTGGTGGAAGTACTCGATGGCAGTGACCAGAGCACCTTCAAGCACTCCACTGGCGTAGGTGGCCATTTTACTTGGCGAGGGCGGCACCATCTGAGAACAGACGTTGTTCACCAGGAGGTGCAACAGCTGGAGGGTGCACATGTCCAAAGAGGTGAGGTCCATTCGCTCCAGCGCGGGAAGGTACGTGGAAGGGGTGCACGTGGCTTCCGTGGCGCCCATGTAATAGTCCAGACGAGCCCCCTTCCCGCTGTTGAACACCAGAAAAGATGACCCGCTGGAGGTGACCATGCCCACCCCGAACTTGTTGTCGCACACAAGGTAGGCAACCTCGTCGTTTCGAGTCAGGGAGTACACCGCAGCTCCCACCTGTTTCTTGAATGCCAGATGAGGGTCATTGTCCAGTCGAAGCACGGCACAAATGCACTCCCGCTTCTTCGTCTTATCCTTGACTTTCATTAACTCTCGGACGATGTTGGACCGGCACAACTCCTTCATCTTTCGCCGACACAAGGCCAGGTCGAGGTGCACCTTTGGATCCTGTTCAGCGACGCACACGCCGGTCTCGACACCGATGCATGGAAATCGCAGGGGATCCAGCAGCCTTCCAGCCTTCTTTTCTTTCCTCTTTTTTGCAGCTATGAACATCGGCGGGGATAGGGCTGCCATATCTGACCAGTTTAAAAATGTGCCATTAAAAATGTTTATGATGGAACATTTATTGTTTTCTTTTTGAAATTAATATATAAAAAGCATGCAAAGAGGGCTTCCCGATACTTGCTTTCCGCAGAGGCAGGTGATCATTGCTGGCAACATGTTGTTGTTCGTGTATGGAACTTTACAAAGCGGGCGTCGCAATAATTTTTACTTGGCCAAATCAATGTTTCAAGGTCATGCGAAAACCCTTCCAGAGTACACCTTATCCTGTACGGACGACTACCCCACACTGTTAGAGGGCGGCACCACTGCCGTTTCTGGCGAAGTCTATGATGTTCTTCCTCACACCCTCTCACAGATAGATTTCTTTGAAAACGTTTCATCCGGATTGTTCACCCGCCGTAAGGTCTGGCTACAAGAACCATTTCATGATCAAATGGTACATGCCTATATTTTCGGAGCCCTGCCGTCACTCTTGAGTGAATGATGATGCCACTAATGCCAAAGCCGCCTCGTCTCGCTTGCTGGCGTCAGTGTATATGTGGCACAGTGAACATGTGTCGTTCTTTCCACATGAACAGAAATGAGAGTAAGACGTGATAACCGCCCGACAAATGTAACACATTTTTTTGCCACAGGGACAGGTCATCTTGTTGCACCCATCCTCCTTTACAAATCGATTGCCACAAGCACACTGCCGCACGATGGCCTCCGTCATTGCCTCGGTCATACGAGCAGTCCTCCTCTGTGCTGAAGTTACACAGACATGGTGTCCGGTAATATCTTCTCCGCACTGCGTGCAGGACATGCGCTTGCATGAGGGGCAGGTAATAACGGGGGGACAGTCACCATCCAACGTGGACATGCTGCCGCAGGTGCAGGACCAAGTGGATGTAGCTAACGTCTGCGCCAGTTCCATGCGGACAAACTTCTTGTAGTGCAGACCCAGGACCTGCTCCAAGTCAGAATCAGCGTACACGCCGGAGCACCCCGGACGAACGCATCGTCTAGTGGCCACTAGGGAAGCATTCATCTCCGTTATGACAAACTTCTCCAGGCAATCCCTGCAGGTCACACACTTGCAGGTCGGATCCCCGCACGTCCTCGGATCCGGGGAATCTTCGAGACAGACTGCGCAGAAAGAGGAAACAGTACTGGCGGCGACAGCACATGCAGCGTCCAAAGCCTTGAGCTCGGAAGTCAAAGCGTGGGGCACGTTGAAGTTTAGAGGGACGGACAAGACATCATCTGAACGCCGGCGCTTTTTTAGAATCTCGAGAATGGCACGATTATGTTCTAGAACTGTGCCGACAAGATACGGGCGGTAGTGAAAGCAGGCAGCGATTTCACGAATCTTCAGCTTCGGGACATTCAAAAATCTATTGTATAAATTGCCTAGTACCCAATCCATCCAGAACATCCCGGGAGGCTGGTGGGCCTGCATGAGTAACAGGAGCGTGTTCTCCTCCGGGTTTGCTACCCTAACGTATCCTTCGGTGGTCATGCGCAGAATATTGTCCTCTGCTGAAGCGCCAAGGACCGATTTCACATCAGCATCAGGAAATACTTGAAGCACCTTCAGTTGCACGTCGTTCAGCACGGGCATGTTGGATGCCAATTCCACACACACCGCCAGCGCCAGGACATCCGCAGGAAGTGACAGCCCCAATACATCCACTTTTCTGCAGACGCAGGTGAAAGCACGTGTGAAACGGAGAAGCGGGACGTGCACTGGCACCAGTAGATGCACCCTTGCCCGAATGTCGGTGGAGGTGCGCATTTACGTTTTTGAAATATAAATTTCGCGCCGCCACCGATTATCTAAAAGGCGGAGAACATTCAAATATTTGGCCGTTTGACACACACGGGCCTCACAATTCATTTCTGTTCCCGTGCTCAATGTTGGTCATACCCTGCTTGACGTCCTTAAAGTACACATCCGGGCTTCGAACATCCGTGTTCCTGGCCCTATCCCAGTCCGGTCTGTGGAAGAACTGTGTCGTCACTGACCTGGCTTCCAATATGCTGATGCAGCCATCAGCAGCGCCCGCGTGCTTTGAGTTGCTCAGCCATTTCCTTGCACCCGTGTTCATCCTCGACTCCCAGGATGACAGTTCCTTCATGCACGCCTTCCTCCAGGTGTATGGAGACGTCGTCAGGTCCAAGTTTGGACACAGAACTGCCCGCACGCTGGAGTGTCGCCCCGCCATTTCCTTGGGTGCCTACGAAGTCTGTGTCCTAACCTGCGTAGTTGCCACCTTCCAGTTCTCCTGTCCGTCAGCAACCTATGCTGCCCAGGATCATGTCCTTTATCTCCGTGGATTTGAGGAGGAGCTGTGCGTTCACTACCCCGTGAATGTCCGTAGAATGCCATTTTACATGTGGCAGATGAACTTACAGTACTTGGCGGAAACCGCAACCGCATCTTCGGGCCTGGTCTTCCTCCTGCTGTCGGCGTACAAGGAACTGAATGAGGTGCTTGCTCCTGCCACTAACGGCTCAGACGACCATCGCACATCGTCATCGACCCAAACCGACGACTCGTCTCCGCTTGAACTGTGCGTGAATTTGGCTTCTGTGTCCATATTACCGACGAAAAGCAAGGAGATGGAACGCATGAGGGTTGCCATGGACAAGATGAAAGACACGAAAAACCGCCAGGATAATGAAATCGCCAAGCTGAAGAGGAAGCTGGAGCGGTCATCCACCCCTGTGCCGTCTCCTCTCCCACCTTCTCGCGCCCCTATACCCCCACCGCCGCCACCACCTCCCCCACCGTCCCCCGTCTCCTCCACCATACCCCCGGCTCCGAATCCGCCCGCCAAAGCAGATTGGAGACCAAAAGCTGTCCAGCGAACGGTTGATAATTTTCTCAAAAATTTGGCCTCAAAACAAGGTTCCAAAGCCCGGCCAGCGGTTGCCTCGATGAAAGTCCTGAAAGAGATAGGGATACCCAGCGTCCTCGCGTCTTTGAAAGATATGCTGACGCGCATCGCATCCGTCACCGCGGCCGCAACCGCCACTGACAGCGAGCTGGGCCTAATGTCCGGGCCTGTTTATTTGGAAGAAGCCGATCGAGTGAATGTGATCAAGAGGTCCAGCATCTTTACCAGTTCTCTCCGCATTCTGGTGACCGACGAGCTGACCGACGTTCCTGGGGATATCTCCCCCGCGTACGTGTCGGCAGCAGCTGATGTGAGGTGTAAACTTGGAATTGTAGGCAGCCTTATCAGGTCCGCACTGTCCGTCATGCCGGTCAGCGGAAAGTTTGCGTCGATTCAGACCGTTTTGAGGGCTGCCATAGTTCAGGGCGCGCGGGTGTTCGCTTCGTTTGCGTATCCCGACATCGAGGAGGCAAGACAAAAGTTGATGGAGTTTCATAACGATCACACCGATGAGCTGATGAATCTGTGCAGCAAGTTCTCCCTGGCAATTGAGTACTGTCTAGACACCACCTGTGAGCACGCTGAGAGGAGGGGTGTGACCTTTTTGAAGGAATCATTGAACCGAGTTGTGGGTCCGGGGACGTCCACACACACCATCCACGCCATGAGCGCTCTCCTCGACACCATACCACAAGCCATGGATGTGTGCACGGACGTCCAAAACTTATTAACTTGGATAAGTGACACGGTGTCGTCTGCAGGGGATGCATCGTCCGTGTATACTGGTCACGGCAACACTGGCATACCGGAAGCGTTTGCATACGCTCGGGGAACCGCCTCCCCGGAATCAAACCCCGACCGACAGGAGTTAATCGCAAAAATGCGCAGTAGAAAAAAAAAATAAAATGTTTGGACATTCCGTATATTTTTCACATCCAGAAGTCAGATGCTGAAACGCAAACGGAACATTGCATCCCCGGGGCTTGATGTCATCGTCAAAGAAACCTTTGGACACCCATGGGCAGACGACCCCCGTGGGACACAGTACGACGAAGTCGTACTGAGACGAGACATATACGACGAGCTGGTCTCAACGTGCGAACACAATGCCAGTCGAAACATGGTCCAGGGACCCTATCGTCTGAGTGAAGACATGGCGCCTTCCGGATCCTGCACTGTTGACGTAAACATACACGCTGGTCCCTACGACCGTCCATGCTACCCCATAGTCCAAATCGACGGTGTGGGGAGGTGCCATCCCATCGACCCTGCTCACGCATGGGAGTTGAGGCACGCTGTCCAGAAAACGTCGTGCATCCCGCTGACAAATGGAGTTCGTGTCACACTCGTGAAGACGGTGGAATGGACTGACAGGCAGAATGGCACGTTGCGTCTTTGCATATCGGGTTCCCACCTTCCAGCTCATGTTGCAATCTTCCCCGCGCACAGCGACGATGGGAGGTGCACCCACAGATTTGCAGCATTGCCATCAGTTGTCCTAATTTTGCACGCAATCAGAAACATGGCCAGCCTGTCCACCGCCGAGACACGAGACAAGGTCAGCGATCTTGCCTCCGCATGCTTGCACAAGTGCGTTGTTGGCATCTCCCGCCCACCTTGGATGGAGGCTGCCACATGGCAGGCATGGACAGAGAGAATAGTGCAAAAGGGGGTCCTGCCGACATGCAATCATCTTCCCCCTTCCATCCAAAACTCCATGTATGAGTCCATGGCTCTAGGGATTGGTGCTGCCCTACTGGATGACGCCATGGCCAAACCCATGCTGCAGCGCATTCAATCCATGGATAAACGGGCAGCAGATGCCATGTTACATGCGGTGGAAGCGCTACGAAAGCACGCCGATGTGGACATTCACCACATGCTAGGTCTAGAACATGCGACCCACACAACCGGGGTGTGGATTAAAGCTGCGCGATCACTGCTGCATCACCTGGAAAGCATAGCCCAAGCTTGCATGGCGACGGCTATTGCTTGCCTTTCCGGCGGGGATGAAGTGGGGAAACCAGCTGCCAGCTTGGAGGTCCCCCATTCAACAGGGATAAAGATGGTGGCCCCTCAACACTGCCTACTCCCACCGACGGAAGAACATGTGACGGAAAGGCCATATTCACTTCGCATGCAAACCTTCCTCCATGACCAAGTCGCGTTCGCCCTTACCAATGCCGACGGGACGTTGGTAACAAAGATGTCTTGCATGGAGTTGGATGCGCTGAGGATCGCCATGATTGAGAACCATGAGAGGGACAGAAGATGCAATGTAGCTGGCAGCAAGATTGGGGTGTACGTGTGGTCCAGCCAGCCAGTTGTTTTGAAACAGCACACCCACACGCCTGTCGTGGCGTCTCCACCCCCATTCCCATTGCATCCTGGAGAATTCACACTGCTTACGGTGGAAGGATCGTGGTTGGAGCATCCAGGAAGGTGGGGAGCGTGTGTGGAGAAGGTGGCCATGTGGGCAGCGGCAGTAGGGATCGAGAAAGCTGTGCACACTATGGCAGGTGCGTCTCAGCTGGTGCAGGACCTCATGAGAGAGTACCAATGGAATGCCCGCAGAATAGGCAGCACAGTGGCCGTTTCCATCTGTCACACGGCTATGCTGAACAGGAGGTCACGCCCCCCAAAGTGCACGTCATGCTCATCTCTCGCCAGGAAGCTGGGGAGGCCGCACATATTCTACCCAGCAGCTTGGGAATTGGACGAAACCCCACTGTGCAACCGGCACAAAGTCAAAGGTGCAGTGGCTCTCGTTCCTGGCAAGGCATGTGCCACGTGCATTGCTCCCTACATGGCCACCCATAGTGACTGGTGTCGTCAGCACAAACCAGCCGGCACAATGTACGCCCCACAGAACAAGCTGTGCGTGGAGTGCACGTCTGTGAAAATTGCCAAGTGGTCGCCTCTCAAATGCGAAACGCCTTCACTATGCCATCAATGCAGCTTATCTCGGGTGGATTACGTGGATAGGCTGTGCGCGGAGTGCCAAATGTTCCTGGCCACTCACGGATATCCTAACCACGATAGGACTCGCTGCTGTACTCACGCAGCAAAAGGCATGATTCAGCCGTGGGGAACATGTCAGCATGTGTACTGTGAGCGGGTGCCCAGCTTCGGGTTCGTGTCCGTTCACCAGTTCTGCGCACTTCACAGCCACAAAGACATGTTTGATTTCACGCATGCACTCCCCCTGGCGGATGTACACGTGGTTGATCGCTGTGGCGAGAAATCCACCCCTGTCGCAACTCCCTCCCCTCAAGTACACTTCGCCACGGAGGCCATTGAGCCCATTCTGAGACCGTTTATTGCAATCAGCGACCCGTTCGGATCCGTGATCCAAATTGTAGACGAACGAACGTCCGCACTTACGTACCGTAGACCTGGATACTGCACCGTACCTTATTGTTTCCGACCGTTTTATTTGGGAGAACAGACATGCGTTTTTCACGCCGCCCGAGTTGTGGTTTCATAATTTTAGCGGTCCCCTGTATAATACACATCCTTGCATGTCTGCTCCAATTCTCCACACCACCGTGTTTACGGATGAGGGGCCAAAGGTCATATACTTCCCCAAATTTGCACCACCTGCGCTGTTGGCATCATACCTTCGGCACATCATGCCCGAAAAAACCAGCTACTACCTGGCAAATGACACCCTGTTGCATCCCCTGGCGTCCTTGACACAATCATGGATAACAGTGCCAATTGTTGTGACCGCCTCCAGCCCTCCCACCGTGCCTGACGTCATGGCTCACGTCCTGTCTCACAAAGAAAGGAAAACAAGCAAGCGCGCGTACAAGAAATGGAAGAAGACATTGGTGCATTCGCACATCATGGACGCCCTTGAAAACCCGGAGGACAACACGTCCATTGTTTCAAGCAAGCCAAAGACACTGCAATTTGCCAGGAAGTTGGAGGACGTGAGAGAATTTGATGAAGGGTGCAGCGCAAAGTCTGTGTCTTCGGCGGGAGAATGTGTATTTGACGATGAGTGCACGCCGGAAGCAATCACTAGCGGCGCTAGCGCAACCGGCAGTCAATGGATTAAGATGCAATTAAAATCGAAGAAGTTACTGGAACAGCTGCTGGGCAGCGACCTGCTTCTTGGTGTGCAGGACATTAACTTGATAGACAACACCATCACAATTCAGCCTCCAGCAGAGGTTCCTCTTCTGCTGAAAAACATGCCGAAAGACCGCAACGCATTGAAATACTTGAAAGATTTGCTGAAACGCATGTACGCACGAGGCATTTCTTTTACAAGCACCAAGGCAATTGAGTACATTGCACTCAGTCCATGCCTTAACAAGCTGTACTTCGTACTTCCCAACTGCTTGGGTACAACATCAGCATCCATGACCGAAATTCAACACCGCCGGAAAATGATAGCCGTTTTGCTGCCATTCATAGATATACCCTTAACTGCTTAGGTTATTTGACCACATAAATAACAAAAACTGGTACGCAAGCTCGTCTTTTGGGGCGGCACACTAGCAAAACCGATAGTCAAATAACTTAAGCACTTGGCGGTACCGATTTAAATAATGTTGCCCATATCAGTAATCCGTACCCAGCGCACAATATGAAAGTCAGAACAGCGGCTGGGTCTAGACGTCCATCCACAAGAGATCCAGCAGGAAGGGCATCTGCTGCTGATCGTGAAGACCGTGACCCCAAACACAAGGTCCTGGGATCAGGGACGTACGGATGCACGGTTTCCCCGTACGTGCCGTGCGCCCACGCTATTGATGAAGACGACTTAAGACACAAACTCGTCCCAGATCGCCGCTACGTCTCAAAACTCCTCGGATCGTCCTCGGAAATGGCAATCGAGTTTGAGAAGAATAACGCCGTGAGAAGACTTGATCCCAACGGTGTGTTCACGGTGCCGATTGTGAAAGCATGTTACACAAAACTTGACAAGTCTATCTTTCTAGGACCGGAATTCGATAGAGAAGGTCGAGAACGCTACCCACAGAAGTGCAAACACGCAGCGGCCAATCTCGAGACCGAGTATCAGCGCGTGGGATTTACGAAAGCCAGGGGGGAACTGCCTCAGTTGGTGTACGAGCATGGGGGCATGAATTTGGAAAAAGCGGTGCGAGCCAATCCCTTGCATGTCCTGCTTGCCTCCCTCACACCCATACTTTCAGGATTGGCCTCCATTCAAGAAGCCGGTGTGGATTTCTTTCATAGGGACATAAAACCTGCAAACATTGTGTTTCGGAATGGCGCGTCCAGGTTAATCGACTTTGGGAATAGTGTCACTGCCGCAAATGATCTGTTTGATGGTTATGTGGCCCAGAATCCGTACGAGTTCTGGCCCCCAGAGGGTGACCTTCTCTACAAATTAATGTACCACGAGGACAGACCAGAGGGATTGAATGCTGACCGCGGGAAGAAACGGTACATCTTCCCCTTTTCCAAGGTGAGCGCACCATCCAGACAAAGTCCCGACTTTCAGTATGCTGAAATGGCTGCCAAAGTGCTGGAAGATCTGGGGGAAAGGCCAAGCAGAGCAGGCATACAAAGCTACTACACAAGGCATTTCAAGTACAAATTCGACATCTACAGTATGGGAATCGTGGTCATGTTCCTTTCACTGAATGTCCCTGAAGTATACTCTGACCTATCCCCAGACACCGCCAGACTTGTTCGAAACTGGGTGTACCATGTAACAAACTACAACGCATTTCAAAGGTGGGATGCTGTCAGAGCATTGCGCGAGTGGCTAACTATTTGGCCGGTGTCAACGTTGGAGCCGGTCGAAGAGGCTGTGGTGGCCGACCTTCCTCCTGCAGTTCAATGCGCACCGTTGCCAGACTCGCCTGAACTGCCACCTCGCGGAACGTGTCGACGTCTCGGATCTTCCATTTGGAGCCGTTTTTCCAGTTTCCTGTTTGGTAGCAGCGCGAAGCTGGGAGGCGCAGCGAAGAAGAGGCGGCGCAGTGTGTCCTTGCTTCGGCGCCAGAAACGGAAATCCAGGTCCCACTCCAAAAGGCCACGCAAGAAATAGAACACGTGTGGCCATTTGTTTGAAAATCGAATAAAGTAATCTGTCTTGAACAACATACGCACCTAATGGGAACAACAGCGTCTCATGTCACGTACACGTACGTGTCCACCTTGCCTTTACGCACGACATCCTTTAACGCAGGCATGGCCATGGTAAAAGACAACATTTATGTAAGCAACAGTTTGCGAAATTGTGTGGATGGGTACTGCGTAAAAGACGGCCGACACGTTTTCCAGTGGGAGTCTCCACACAGTGGAGCGTTGGGAAGAATATGTTCTTTTGGCACTACGTCTCTGTTGGTGATCGACTCCGAACTTGGAAACCTGTACGAGTTGTCTACTCTGGAAAATGGCGAAAAGGCTTTAGTTGAAACTACAGCTTTTGAGGTTGGTTTATGTGCAGTTGCGGCGTTTGACCACACCATAGTCCTGGCGAAATGCGGTAGTGGGTTGGACCGAACGGAGGACAAGACCCACATTATTGTGTATGATTATGACAAAGAGGAAGAAGTAGCTGCTTTTGGTTCTTGTGCATCTTACACATCGATACGATTCAGTGATGACGGCAAAACAATAATGGCGGCATCATCGGAGATTGGCAGAGGTCTGGATGTGTTCACTTTGGACGGGAAACTTGTGAAGCACCTGTGTCCTGCGCTGTCGCGCGGAGGAGATGTGGACTTCGCTTCGGTCTCTCCAGGATACATCTTGTTGGCAAATGCGGATGCAAATGCCGTTTTTGTTCTGGCATTATCGGAAGATCAGTACGTGCACGTAAGAAGCCTGGAGAAACCTGAAAGTGAATTCGGGCTGGATACCCCTTGTGCGATTATAGTGGACGCCGACACGGTCTACATATTGAACAAGCACAGCGGCAGCATTGATGCATTCAGCTCAAAACGTTCCAAATAAATGAAGTAAATTGTATGTATTTTGGATGTTGTAGTTTTATGTAAGGGAAGTTGGGTCTTTGATGGTCATTAGTATTCTTCGACAGCTGATAATGCGTTCACGAATTCCTCGTCGGGATCTGATGGCGTGTACGTTTTAAGCAGTTCCTCATAGTGACGTTTGCGAGCAGCTTTGATTTCGCTATCCTGTTCGACCTGCTTCTTCATGTCTTTCTGAATCCGTTTCTTTAATTTTTCATCTGTTTCCTCAGCTTGTTGTTGTTTCTCTTCAATAGTTGCAGCTGTCTGCTTGAATGTGAATTCATCGCATTTCTTTTTAGATGTGACTCCAGGGGCGCTACCCAACTTTAGACCTTTAGTAACTTCATCCAGCACAGTATCTTCTGGAGTGTGTTCTGAAAAGAATTCGGCTGCTTTATCCCCCAGTACTATTTTTCTGAATGCAGGGGATCGCTTTGAGGCCGACATCATGTCGAATACGGCCAATAATTGATCAGGCGTATTTAGGGTTTGAATTTCTTCAAGAGATTGCTCTGTAACATAATCCATTGAGTCTTTTAGCAATTTAGTAATCAAAACAATAGCTTCGCCCAAACAGGGAGTGCCAGATAATCCCTTCATGTTGGAAATGCCATCAACGACTATGCTTTCAATCAAGTCGTGGTTTTCTTTACGCACAAATTCCCATGATCTGGAGGTATCTATACCTGTACATGCATTGCTGCAAGCCCAATCAGGATTTTCACCAGCCACGTTCTCAATCCACGTCGCTAATTCTGCAGCTTTAGGAATAGGATATGCTTTCTTCGTCATAAATTCTTCCGTGGATGCTGATCTTGAAGATGATACCATTGTAGAACCAATAGCGCGTAGCTGTTCTGATAACGGAACCTCGACTCCTTCTACCGCTTTTTTAATAAAACTTTCAAGTCTCTTGAATACAAAATTCTTCACTGTCTTGGCGGACTGAAACATCAGCGTCAGATGGCACGCAAACCACAAAGCCAAACGTTGGGAGTCATTTGTCAGTGCTCGCACGATCTTCTTCTTTTTCGGGTTGCCGTCAGAATCCTTCGCCGAACACGAAGGATCCTCCTTCTCAGCATCCGTACCACACACGGCAATCACATTCTCCACTGTGCCACACTGGAACTTGCCATGCTTGATGACGTGCTTCATGATCTTCTTCATGGCATCCAGCACCATGAGGCGGTTGCTGTGCACGCCTGCCTCCTCGGACACGAAGAAGCGGGTCATCTTCGACGTGATCGACGTGGTGAGCAACTCGTGGAAGCCCTTGGTCAGCTTCAGCCAGAACTTGTACTGGATGTACGCAGTGAGTTTGAAGGTGAACTCCAGTTCCGCGGCCTTCTCCGAACCAAGATGCAACTTGTTCAGGAAGATGTTCTGAATGATTTCCTTCCCACTGGCAAGTGACTTCTCCACATCCTCGAACAGAGGAATCAAGAGCATGGGGATTTTCTTGCAACACCCGCCCTCAACTTGGTACTGCATCGGACCACAATCCGAAAACGGAGTCTTTCCAAACACGGGCTTCGTGCCAGGATCCGTGCAGCACTTCTCGTACGCTTCGTCCTTCTGCGTTTTTAAGTCCCTGTACACACCCTCCATGCAGCAGAGGACCTCCAAAAGCAGTTGGCTGTTCCGGCCCTTGCTCGTCAACATGTTGCGATGTTTGGATGAAAGGCGCTCATCAAAACAAGAGCAGCAGTCCTCGGCGGCAGATTTCTCAAGGTACAAGCCATTCTTCTTGGCTGCAATGATCCTCACGGCAATTAAATCCGCAGCCTCGTTTCGCGTCACCTGAATCTCCTCGAATCCGATGACCTTCAAGTACCGCGCCAGGTCGGCAATGTCAGCCATCTTCAGCAAATGTGTGGCCAAGATGAAGAACTCTTGGTTGTAATCCGTGCCCTTGTGCCAGATCGGAATATACTTTCGCAAGGCGGCATCCGTGGCAACACGCGTCTTGCTGTTATCTGCCGGCATGGACTCCATGATGAATTCATCCTTCACCTTGTCGAACAGGTTAGTCTTCACGTAATCCAAAACTAGGCTTGTTGTCATGGTTGAGGCCGACTGTTACATATGGTCAACTCATTTTTTTTCATGGACTGATGACATCTTTCCTCAGATGTTGGTAACCGCAAACCCAATACCCACCAAGTGATTTCGCGCTTTTACCGCAGCATCGTATGACCGGAACGCGTACCCTACCCGGTCGCTAGCTTGACTGGGCACCACCCGAAAGGCGCTGCGGGGTTTCAGGGTTTCGTGTGGCACCGGTCGGACCCACAGCGTGTACACATCCCGTACTGGGTAGCGGGTTAGGATGTAGGTCTTGAACTGCAACCCCAGCACTCGGTCACAAGCATCCAACGATCCAACAATGTCGTGGGAAACGGTGTCCCAGTCTGCTAAGCTCACCCCTCGCTGGAAATACCTGGCCAATGGCTCCCACCTTTTGTTGCTTAAACACATTTTGTGGAGGTCGATGCATGCACGGGCTTCCTCATCCTCTGACCCATCCGCTGGCAACATCGTTGTATCGTCTTTTGTAATCTTCGACGAACCGTAAATGACAGGTGGCATAATTGTGCAGTATTGTTACACGTTCATCACACAAACGGAAAAGAAGGAATGAAGTCACCACGTGAATCACAGGGAACACACGCTTCCACGATCGTGCTGCAACACGGTCATGAACGATTCGGAAGCGGTGACTGCGAACGCATTCCAGTCTTCCGTGCTGGAGAACACTTGGCAACGAGGGCCATCAACACCCACGGCCGTGTTCATTGGACACGCGGCCAGCCACCCGGATAATATGTTTGAGGAAAGAGCGCCAGAAAACGTCCAGGTCACCATGTCTTTGGAAACCGCGGGCGGGCAGCACATGGCTTGTCCGCCACCAGCGGTTGCGTACAATGTACCGACGGTGGGGACGGGTGTCGACAGTGTGGACGGGTCAAGAGTGGCAGCTGGGTCAAGAGTGGAAGAGACGACGGCCGGTGGGTCAAGAGTGGAAGCCGGTGGAGGTGTTGGGAGGCGATCACGCGGAGGGGCACCCACCGGAGCCCTGCTGTCGCGTCTGAAGTTGTGAGAATATATATTGTTCGACGCGTCCAGAAATCTCAGTGTTGTAACGTGTACAAACGGGCGGGGAGGAGGCAGCATTTTGAAATTGAAGAAATTAGCACACGGGTACCGTGCAGTAATTTACCCCTCTCCCTTGTAACTACTCCCCCTAATCAAATGGGCACATCCTCCTCAAAGGCACCCAAGTGCAAGTCCTGCAAGCCGCTGACCATCGCCTCCCCTACCCCTCCTTCCGCACCTCCTTCTCCTCCAGTGGCATCTGCCCTGTACGCCAAAGCATTAGCGGAAATTAATTTGAAGCGGGCGCTCCACGGAGTGCCACCGGTCACCCTGCAGTTGGGGGAGCCAGGAGATGTTGCGATTGACAATGCCAAAACAGTGGCAGCTTCATTTTGTCAGTCTGGGTTGGTACACACGGGGAACACTGGGAAGGGGCCTGACAGCCCAAAAGTGGGCCAAAACATATATGCCATCACCTTGGGAGGGTCCACTTACAATGTGGACACGATGGGTGACCTGCTAAAGTCCGGAATCGAAATGTGGTACGATGAGATAGATAAGCCCACTCCGTACTTCACAGGGGGCGGCAAAGCAGAAACGGATACGTTCCAGGGAAGTCGGGGGCATTTCACGCAGTTGGTGTGGAAAAACAGCACGCACGTATCTTTTGGGGTGGCCCTGGCGCAATGCGCCAACACGCAGTGGTTGATTTTGGTAACAAACTTCAGCCCTCCAGGGAATGTAGTGGGGCAGTTCACAGAAAATGTCCTGCCACCAAAATACAAGATCTAATATTACAACGGTGTATTTTCATTACTGTGATGTGTTCAAGCTGGACAAGAAAGCTTGTGCCGACCCAGGCAGATTAGGAAACCTGTTAATCAGGTGCTCATTCACCGCTGTCCTTACAACAACAGGCTCAGGCTCGGCTGCTGCAGGTACTTCGTCTTGCTGTACTGCCGCCGCTGGGTGGCCCTCCTTGGCGGCCACCTCCCACTCCATCAATCTGTACCCAACCACGTCCCGGACATCCCTCAGGTACGATTTCTTGCAGTCCACGGAAGTGGGATCCGCCGAAGCTGTGTGGTATCCAGCATCCGAGAACGCATTACGTGGAGGGCATGACAAGTTCACCGTTTGTCTAGAAAACAGGTCGGTGGAAGGCACGATGGCATACGGCATCCCCCCTACGTAGTACTGATTAGGGTTCAGAAGCTCGAAAGCGAAGCCTGGCGGGAGCTGACCTGGTAAGTTTAGAGGTTGTCGAAGAGCCATGTGAGCTTGTGGGGTTATTGGGTTTGCAGGGGAAATATCGGGCTGCGCCTTCGTACAGAATGATGTTCTTTGGTGGCCCCTCCTTCAGGGCCAGTTCAGCTCTCAGTTTCAGCTCATTTTTCTGGAATGTTTCTGGCGTCCACGTCTCCCATCCCCTCTTCATGACGCATACTCTTGTCATGCATTATATGTGGATGGGAGGGAAATGTATCATCACGTGATGAACTCTGTGAACACGGTACGCAGCTGCTCGGTGGAGTAAGGCAAGACCTCCAGCACGTGCCTCAGCTTGTTTAGTTCCTTCTCACGGGTTGGGACGCCGCAGTCGAGAGGAGTGGTAACAACTCGGCCATCCGGCACCATCTTCGCCAAGAACTGCGCCAGCAAACGGATGTCACCCGAGCACCGGTGCTGCTGCCGTCGAATGATGTCCACAACATCGCATTCCAGTGGGCACAGTAAATCCTCCATGGGAATACTGCCAGCTTCCGTCGAGGTGGGGGGAGTGGCATTCTTAAAACCCACCAGAGTCGTTGTACACCATTCCCTGGCTACAAAGTAATGCCCTCGCCCAGCTCGGCTCAGACGGAGCTGCAGCCCATCGGGTGCAACCGGGCTGGGGTCTTCCCACACGGACTCCAGTCTTCTGACCAGAACCTCTTCCCAGAAGCATGCGGCGTGGACTTGCTCCAGGGTAAGGACCTTCGGTTTCGTGGACGTGGACACTTCCATGTCGCGGCTGGGGACCATTCCCACGTGAAACATGCCCACCACTGTGCCGTCCGGATTGAAGAACTCAATGTCCACAAATCCAGGAGACCACTCCATGACCGCCACGGTGCTTTCCGAGCTGGCTGACACGAACTTCAGCAGCCCGGCACCGGGACCGATGCCGAAAGATTTTGATAACAGCCGGTGGGAGGGTGCAAACGTGTACCCACTTGTTCGCTCCCCGAGAATTCTAGCGCCTCCCACACTTACCCCTTCGAGTCCAGCAGGCAGTTTTATCATATTCAAATGTTCATCATTGTGAACTTTTAATAAACTTTCGCACCGCGAGGTCATTTGACTATATGTATTTCTTTCGTGTTTTGAAGAATTACGGGAAGGATCTCACTTCACAGGAGCATCGTGAGTAGCAGGGATGGGGTGCGGGGAGGAACATTACGCTAACTGGCGGATCAATCCAAAGTTTCGGGGGCTTCAAAACAGGTACCGTGTGAGCGGACGGATCGAAACGCCACACTCCAGTGGTTTGCTGACAAGGCGATCCAACGCTGCTTAAAATGGCGCTATACACTCCCCCGACATGAAAAGCGAAGTATTCCACTAATTTCCTCCTTGTTGAATCTTGGAGCTGGCGACTCCCCTCGCCCAGCTCCATGTCCTGAAAAATGGACATGAATCGATCAGCATTGGGAGGGTCGGAGTGCATGGTCCAAGAGACGTAGGCGGCATAGGCAGCATCGCACAGCGCCAGGAGGGCCTCCTGCTTTGTGGGGTACATCCAAGACCGTTTCTTCCGCAGCGTGTAGAAGTTGAACGTTAATAAAAATGCATCGGACATGGTATAAACACAATGTGTAAGTGTTTTTAAATTTCATTTCGTGCAAAATGTTCCCCGCCTCGTTGAATATACTATCCTCACATTTCGTTTGAACACCGCCATGGATGCTGCTGCTGCGTCGTTCCCTGAAACAAGGGACGACCTTCTTCGGGAGTTGAGCGTTATGGGGGCGAACGTACCCGAGGAGTCCACTATGTACGACCTTGCCGCCCTGCTTGCCAAGGCGTACCGCGACCACTGGTTGAAGACTGTTTCTGAAAAGCCAGTAGCCACCGGAATTCCTGATTATGGCGTTCTTGCGGTTGCTGTCTCGGGCGAAGGTGTGGTGGCCCAAATTCAAAAAGAGTTCAAAACCGGGAATTTGTTCTTCGTTGCCGCGGCCCGTGTTCGAGTTGACTCGCATGTCATATGCCCGTACGGAACCGAGAACTTCGTCGTGTTCATTGGAGAGTCCATAGTTGCTGTTAACAAGGAAGGCGCTGTGGTGGAAGTTCTCTCCTCCGGCGAGAAAGTGCCACGACTGCTTACTGCGAATCGAGACAGTACCAGTTTTGTGTGGGCTGACGGCAAGAGAGTCTCGCACTATCGTGTTTTAGTCGAATTTGGTACTGAGGTATATGACATACGACGCACCACTTGCGATATTGAAACGGACTCTATCCAGCTCTCCCCGAACGGAACCAAGGTGTACTTACGCAGTAAGGAAAGCTTGCGGGTGTGGAATTGGGTGAATAATTACACGGGGCCGGTTATTGATGGAAGCTTGAGCGTCTGGGGATATGTGGCGTTCGGAGTGTCGGACACTCACTGCATCTTGCATCAAAGTTTCGGCGGGAAAGGATACGTCGCTTTTAGAGACGAGAAAGTTGTGGACGCCGAAGTGGTGCGCGTGAGCCCTGGAGTGTTTACCATTGGTGGCGTTGAAACGCGTGTGAGTGAGTTCTGATTCGAGGTGACTGTATTTTACATGCCAAGAATTAACTACTTCGCTTGAAACCATGCCAAAAACTGATAAGAGGGGTAAAAAGCGAAAACCTATCCGTCGAAGTTCGTCCGTAAAAGCTTCCGCAAAATCACGCAGTAGAAGTTCGACCGCCAAAAAGCCAGCACGAGTTAATAAATCTGTCTCCTTCTGGACAGACGACCGAAAGGTAATCCGGCGTGACCGGCAAGGACGTCCTGTCTACGGCGGCCCCCCGCCAAAGGGTTGGATGATGATGGCTTTTACAGGCGATCAAATTGAGCAGTGGTACAGGTGGCTGAAAGGCCATCCAAACACAGTAATATATTAGAGTCCGAGGGATGCTCGGCTAATTCAATTTCTAGTGCGGCGATCTACCGTCGCTTATGTTTGGATCCACTTCGTGACACTTTACGTTTTTTTAGCAGTGACTTTCTTGAAGACCGACTGGGGTTTCGACCAGATTTTCGACCCTTCTTTCTGCCTCCAAGCGCTGGCATCGTAGCCCCATGTATCACCACCAACACGCCAATGTAATCCTTGGGCTCTACAAAGTCGTTATCTTCAGCTGCATGTAATCCACGTTGTGGATTCACAAAGATCAGTATTTTATCAACTACAGCTTCGCCCCTGTACATTGCTTCTATGGCATCTCGTATGACCCAGACATAAGTTGGTTTTTTGGGGACGCCTATATTTACATTTCCACTAGGAGTTTTAAGTCGGTCAATGTAGTATTGCGCGGGTCGGAGTCTGGGTGGCACCACCACAAGGTTTACTCCGTAGTCGCTATCCCCATCATGACTCGAAGAATCATATGACGTCATTCGGGGCTCGCCTGACATGCTGTTTCAGTAATTGTAACATCCGGCATAATTTCTTCCATCGTAAATTGAGTTCGGCAAGTTGGCGTTCATAATATATAATGTAACATCTAATAATCAATTTATCCGGCATGGAAGATCCTGCGGCACCATGTTTGCTGCCCCACCAAATAGAACACGTTAACCAGGTAAATGACATCTTCTCCAGGTTCCGATTCAGTTTGGACACGAGCAAAATGGGACTTGGCAAAACGTACATAGCGTGTAAGATTGCTCAAGCAAGAAACCTTCGCCTGGTTGTCGTTTGTCCTCCCACACTGCAGTCAAAGTGGAAAGACGTCAGTACGGAGTGGGGCGTGGACGCAATCACGATGACGTACCATGCCGTGCGTGGGAGGGACGATGGTCCAACAGCGAACGGATATCTGATGCGGACCGACAAGGAGTTTGTAGCTTCTGAGGAATTCGAGGCCATGGTGGCGGAGGGAATCCTTCTTGTTGCTGATGAGGCTCAGAGTTTGAAGAACACGAGCGCGCAGGCCCGAGCGTTTGCTGCACTTTGTCTTCCTATCAAGCGTGCAGAAGCCACGGAGTCCCGCCTCCTTCTCTTGAGCGCGACGCCTTTTGACAAGCAAGAACACGTCATGAACATTCTGCAGTTTGCCCTTATTAGAGACCACAAAACTATGTACGTCTACGAGAAAACTGCATTTGGCACGGGGGAAGTGGTGCTAACTGGTGCAAACGAGTTAATTAGGGCGTGCTTGAACGTGGACCCCGCAGTGACCAAGGAACTACTAGGAACGTACCCAACCCACCTGTCTCGTAATGTCAGCAAACTGGTGTACAAGTTGTTTGTGCAGGTGCTCCAGAATAAGGTGTGTGCCTACATGGTTGGAGATGCGGAGAGCCAGTGCCCGCCGCCGGAGGTTCGCACAACTTTTTACGTGATTGAAGGAGAGGCACTATCAGTGTATCGGAAGGGAGTCAGTGACTTGCAGAAATCCGTACTGGCCATGCAAATGCAAACACCTGGAAGGGCAACAGCACCGCCAGATTGGGGCGGCATTGGCAAGGCGCTCCAGTGCATCGAGTGGGCAAAGCGGCACGTTTTTGTAAGAATGGCTAATGCTGTTTTAAAGGAAGACCCACAAGCAAAAGTTGTGATTGGTTTGAACTACACGAACACGGTGGAGTGGGTACGAGACAATTTAACAACAGATGTTCTCATCCTGAACGGCAGTGTTCCTCCCAAACTGCGGGGCGACATTCTAAAAAAGTATCAGGCAGCAAACACGAAGCATCGGGTGATGATCGGCAACATGGCAGTAATGGAGGTTGGCATTGATTTGGATGATAAAGAGGGCAGCTTCCCTCGCACCTGTTTCTTCTCTCCCCACTACCGAGCCACGGGCCTTCATCAGGCCATCGGCAGAGTATTTCGAGTAAACTCAGCATCGCAAGCTACCGTGCACATGGTTTACGGACCCCTTCTGTACGCTGAGAAATCCGTGTTGAATGCGCTGGCCAGGAAAACGGGAGTGTTGAAGGAAACATTGCCGGGGCAGGTTGCTGCTGGAACCGTATTTCCAGGCGACTACAATTGTGAAGAAGAGGTGACGGTTGGGACGTTCAGAGAAATAAGTAACGTTTCCGTGGCAGCCGCCGAAAAACAAGAAATAGCAAATCCTCATTTAAATGTGCGTGTTGTTCCTGGAGTAGGTCCGTTAGAAATCCCCCCCGTCGCACCTCCAGCTGCGGCGATTGCGCAACCCATGTCAACGACAGCTGTTCAATCTGAAGCAGTGATTAGGCTGTTTGCCAATGCAGTGAAAAGAAATTGGCAAAAATTCGGAGGGGAGTACACGAACGAGGACAGTATTCGAGCAATTGCCGTGAGATACGAAGAGATATGCCGTGGGAAACCATCACGATGGATTCAAATCTTGGATTTAATTCCGGATGTAAATCACAAACTTGAATTTGCGGAGATAGAATGATTGCAAGGTAGAATGTTTACTCACTGCTGAAAGTAATGTATTGAATTAATGCCCTGCTACAAACATGAACAATGTGCTCTGTGTAACGTTCCTGTCTGCCCAGACGTTGTTGGATATCCTCATTTTCCCGATGGTCGACCAAACCGAAAAGGGATTGTGATAGACCTGGACAGTGACAGGTTCAAATGGATGATGGACGGGGGATTTGGGAACGCCATCTGGGCCTTTACTAGAAGCAAATCCATCATCGGACCTTTTGCACCCCGACAATTACTTCGACAGCAGTGTTAAACCACTTAACACGGAGGCGCCAATTTCAGAAATTATGCAGCTAGAATCGTATTTTCAGGTTTACAGGGCCGCTTACCCAGGGGAAGAAGTAAGGAATTAACTATTTGCGAAAGCTATTACAATTACAACAGCGGTACTGATGCACGCAAGAGATGTTAACACAATCCGGCATTTGAATTGACGGACACAAGAGATCGGCGGAGTAGGAGGTGGACGCAAACCCGGAAATGGGGCGAAGGATGCGTCGGTTTTTCGTTCTGACGTGTAGCTTTCTAGCGACTTCCGCCAGGCACAGTCCACATCATTGAATTCGGGAAAGGAAGAGGTGGCGTAGCCATCCAGATTTGCAAAGTCTGCGACAAGTGTATTGCGAGCTTGGATTGTATCCGAAATGTTGAGCTGAGCACCGTTCATGATTACAGCATTCAACTCCTCCAGTAATGACCTGTACTGACTGCATACGGTCTGTACCGATGTCATAGTCAAGTGAGATGTGAGAATTCATTTCAGTTGAAAAATACAATGGCGACAAATACCAACGCAATGATTGCAGCAAGCATAACAACAATCCCGGCAATCTTTCGCCACAGCAAACGCTTCAGATCCAAGTTGTATCTTTCCATTTGCCGTCTCTTCCTTTCATAATCATGCATTTGAAGCATCTCGCGCCATCCCACTGGCTTTCGTTCCTCATCCTCAGCGAACTCAATTGAAAGGGTTCCTGTTTCGGCGTATTTTTCCATTTGTTTTACAATTGTGACATATACTTAGATAAGAAACTCTTTAAATGCATACAACCGTGTGCTTATAATATTTTACATTATCTTTAACACGTACAAGTCTGGGCATGTATGCCTGTTTTGTGCATTACATTCAGCACATGTGACCTGTGGACGGAGAACTTTATCCCTACGTGCAACGGAAACTTTTGCGAAAGAATAGAAAACCCCACTTGAGGGCAAAATAAATCACAGGGATACTTTCAAATTCTCCTTCCCCATGTTAGCAGCATTGCTTCTGGCCGCCTCTGAGGAGATCGCGCGACAGTCCGAACCAGAGCGCCACCTTCGCGACAGGGCGCCCGCTAAGCCAGCAACGAGCAAGTTGCTTTCCTGCTCTGTCTGTTCCTTCCGTACATATCATGCCGGACATTTAGATCACCACTTGGAAGTTCTGCACTCCGATAAGCCCCTTCTAAAGACTGCCAACGTACTGGTGTGCCCTGAATGTGCCTATGCTACCCCTCACTCTGGACATTTTCAGCGACACTTGCGGCGTCACACGGGGGAGAAGTCCTTCCGTTGTACTGAGTGCGGGAAGCGAGCCTCCAGGTCTGATGTTTTACTTGAGCATTTAAAAAATAAGCACGCCGAGTCGAAGCGTGCTACGGTTGTGTATGACCCTTGATGCATGTGAATGAATATATTATTACCCCCTCGCAATTTAAAAAGCTGCAATTTATCATCCCAGTACCTCAGGAATGCGTCTCGCCCTACGACTGTCTCAACAATTGTAAGGCATTCAAAGCAAGATTGCCAATCGTATGGACACTATGGCAAGAACAAGTGACATCTTCAAATTCAAATTTTTTGTAGGTCTAATTCAACTACGCCTCCACAACAAAAATGTCAAGGCCACTGAAGAAGCATTGCCGCAAGTCTTCCATCCCCCTTCAGGGTCTTCCTGTCGATGTCCTGACTCTGATTGTTGGTTTTGTGGGGAAGCCCCTTACGCTGGCGTGTCTAGCCCTAACCTGCAAGGTCTTTCTGCACGCGGTGCTGTCCCTGCCTGCTTGGCATGCTTGTTCACTGCGTGGCGGCAGTATGTTTCAGTGCACTGCGGTTCCTATCTCCAGAGCTCTTCGTATTCTGATCACTGGTCGGTGTGAGCTGTGTCAGAAGAAAAGTGTGCACTGTTTTCTGCCACGCCCCTTCGGCATTCACGCTCACGCCGCATGCATCTCCAAGCAATCTGTGAATGTGTATTACTTGACCCGAAACCAGATTGCGAGGCTGGAAGCCGCAGACACACCCTTGTCTAGCACCACCGATCTGTCCCCCGCAAGTAGAAATGGCTGGGGAAGGAAGGCGTACCTTAAGACATGGCATGTTTTCATGCATCCTTCTTTGTCAATCGAGGGTGTGGAGCTGCTTTCAATACCGGAGGCTGTAGCCTGTGGAGAGGCCTACCGCTTGCAACGAGCCGTCCTGGATTCTCGTGCGATCCAGGCGTCATCTGTTGAAGCTCAGCGTGTTCGGGACATGATTGAGTTGAAGGAGAGGCGCATTCGTGCCAGTGTTGAAAATCGTAGGCGCAATTTAAACAGTGCTCTGCTCGATGAAGATCTGCCAAGCTTGGATTCCTATTCCGAGTTGACTTTATCCTTGAACAGGTTTGTTGGGGAGTACTTGTCACCACGGGTCACTGAACCTTACCCCCTTTCTGAAGCCGTTTCTCGTGTCAAAGACATGATCCTGTCTTGCCGAAACCTCGAACAAGAAGCCATGTTTGTTGAAGCGCAACGGGAACGACGAAGGTTACGTACTTTATTTAATTAAAAATGTTTTGTTTAAGAATTCAAATTATTGGCGCGCACAAGTAAAATCTCCAACACTATGAATGTTAAAGTTTCAACCACACCAGAGCAGCCCGTTCAAGTCCGACCACCGCCACCGATACGCCGTCCGGGACTGTTTTGCACAATTCCTCACGACTGGAAGTGCGCAGAACGTTCTCCTCGTCGCGCAATACAAATTTCAGATCTTCGTGCCATGGCCCAAGAACTTGCGGATGACATAGCCAACTCGTGATTCTGGTGTATGTATTCAGTTATAACAGTGCTCGCACTGCTTGTTCCGTAACATCATATAATGACATCATTGTTCCAGCATCGTTCACAATGTATAACTTCCTGCCATCCTGCTTCATGTAAGAGGGCACCCTGTCGACAGATTCCATAATCGTGGACCCATCTGTTACGTTTTTAATAAGAAGTCTGGACCCAGGAACCAGAATCAGATGACGAGATTCAGAGAGAATCGCAGTGTTAGACGCTGCTGCAACGTCTGGGCTCGGTCGTGCACCCGCTTCTTCGATTCTTCCATAATCATCCAGCGTGTTCCATCCGAGAAATGTGAGAAAGGTGCACACGAACCCGTCTGGCCCGGGTACCAAATTCAAAACAGCTCTGCCAGGTAAGGCGTACACCGCTACTCGCTGAGATAGTAGCCAGGACTTTATGTCCAGGGGTGCCATAATTGTATTACATCCTCTGGCACAATGTGTTCATACCATCCAGTTTGAACGCCGTTATTTTGCTGTGGGTATAATATAATGAACCATGTTTGCGTCTGCTTCACTTGACCGCCTGTTCTCATACGGATCCGAGGGGCTTGATGACTCCGGATGGGGTTGTGTTTATCGCTCCTTTCAAAACGCTCTGCTGCACACGGGTTACCGTGTGCCTGGCTTAATGACCTTACTGAAGAATGTTGGACTGGAGTGGGGCGACTGGTCAGAACCAGCTCATTTCAAGGATTTTGCTAGGACAACAGCTTTTTTGGCGGGGCACTCGAAGAAGTGGTTGCAGTACACACACGAATCCGACTACGAATCGCGACTGGAATCTGTGGCGGAATTGGAGGACACGGTTAGGTTGAAGGGAGGAACCTGTGCATTTGTTGTGGATGATGGCGTTTCTGGATATGCTATCGTGCCCATCGACGGGGAGCCGCATTGGATTGACCCCCACACGTCCATCCCACGTCGCCTGAAATTCAAGAACCAGTTGCAGCGTTCTCCGGGATGGATGGTATTGCAGGTTTGTCCTCGCAGACAGCAGCCTACGGTTTGAATGTCAATCTTCTGACCGCCATTTGGTATAACGGATCTGTATCCTGCACCTGCTGCCGAAAAGTGTACATGGGTTTGCCCATAGCTTCGGCTAGCTGTATGGCTTGCTCGTGCAAGGGACCCTTATCCGGACCAACAACGGCAGTTGCAGGTTCCGTGTTCAGCTCCCCAATACATGCCACAGTTGGTCGCCAATGAATGACTTCCTGGTTTGCATCCATGTTCAATGCAGCAACCACACGTTGAACGTGTGGCGTGTCTGCTGTAATCCACCACACGTTTCTGGATAGCAGTAGACTTGACATTTCTTGGGAATCATACCCCTCACCACCAATGATGATGACTGGAGGGTTTCGTCTTGTTGGTGGGAGGGAAGAAAAAGGCAGGATTCTTTGGGTGGCGTTCGATGTTGGATAATTAATGCATATGTTGCAATGAGGTTTCAAAACCCTTTCAGCTGCGTAATACTGGAACGAGAATTCGGTGTTTGGTCCGTGACGTAATATAGCCTTGTTATCCATGCCTAGAAATATTGCAAGTCCCACTGGCGGCAACTGGTCTTTCTTTTGGTATTGCCTGAACGGAAGGCACTGCATGGCTCGCAGCTTATCGCCGTACTTATCCCACATGTCCCTGAAAACAGTTTTCGTCAAGGGCACGAAAACATGCGCTGGAAAATTATTGAAGGGTGGGCATGTTTTTCTTAGCATGTGGTTAACATTTCGCCAGGCAGAATAGAATCCATTGTCTGCATCGTACTGCCAGTTCAAGCAAATGATGGAGACATGTAAGATTGGAACCCCATTCTGAAAGTAATCGCCTGGAAATATGTGGTTGGTTGCGTACATGTCATCATTGGCGTACAGAAATTTTTCCGAAAGGGAAGGGATGTTGTGCAAGCCGCTCTCTATGACGTGAGAATTGAACGTTGGAAGGGCGGACACCGGCAGAATCTCATCGTGGTGAACTATCTTGCACTTCGGGAAACGGGTTTCATGACCAGGTTCCGTCAAACAGTGCGGCGTTTGAGGCCTGGCAGTTATTACGAATACGTGCCGCAGCCAGGGCGCGAACCTGTGGATGGACATTAACATGACTTCCAGCTCAGAATCGCTTCTGGTTTTTGTGCTGGGGTACCTTTGATGTTGGATAGGGAGGTTCAGTTTTGTTGCCAAGTTGTCTCGTTGTTTTTGCCAGTTAGCATCTGAACTATCAACCCATGTTACAACCATGTCTATGTCATGACTGGCGCCCAAAACGTACTGTCCCTTGTATTTCGGGTACCTTTCTGCCTCCAGGAAGTACGATATGACAAAGAATAGAGCTATCACTAAACACAAAATGCCTGAAACCAGCCCACAGATTAATGCTTTATTGGGCTTCATCGGATTCATCAAAACATTTTCCTGTATTACTTCCATGGGCGTATTTTCTGGTTGTACTGTCTTTGGAATGTGGGTGTCCTTCCTGTCTTTATTTAGAATCCAAAGTACGTACCGTACGTCAGGGTATACATTTACTTTCAAGCATCGCTGTATGAACAAGGGGCGAAAGTGGACAGGTTATCTGGAACGCTCATGGCACACTGTGGACAGGTGCACTCTGGCTTGGAAAGGAACCACCGCTGGACACAGTCGGTGTGGAATGCGTGAAAGCAGGGCAGATAAACGAACGTGTTGTCCTCCTCCTCCCCGAAACAAATGACACAGCGCAATCCAGGCTGCAGAAACGGGATGAGCGCGGCCATGCAAGCACTGCCGACGTCAGCCAGTACCTCGCTCCTGGCAACATGGTCCGGAATAAGCCGGCTGAGGAGGGACCTAGCCAGAAGATGGGACTCGCGACACAGCCTCGCCAATACAGTCATAAATGGAATGCCATTAACAGCAAAAAAACTCATGACGCGAAGGACGTCATGTCGCTCTTCGCAAAGTGGCCTGGTCATTAGCTCCAAAATCGAAAGGGCGTGGACTGGACTTGCGTCTCCACATTTGCAAACGGATGTCAGTACCCTCATTACGCATAGGTGGACGCCCATGGCGAACATAAAAGGAATGGTCCTGCTGTCCCCAGCAATGGCACAGAAGGTGGCAAACACAACATCCCAATACTTATCGTTAGACTCAACCACGGATAGCAGGGTCACGAGCAGTCCTGCAGCAACTGCCTTGGTCCCTAAATCGTGGCCACAACAGCACTCGCTAACAAACCGCAAGGCGTGGTAGACCAACCAATCTGCCCCCGGCTCATTTAGGTTCAACTCATGCACCGCCTTGGCCAGGAGATGAAACAGTCCACCCCCAGGAATGGCCAGCAGCAAACCAAGCGCCTCGGAACTACGCATCGCAACTTCTCGCATCAGGTAAAGCGCAATAGACTGGATATCCAAAGATACGGGTCTCCTGTCCATGACGCCATACAGCATGCGAACAAATGCAACCGCAACGTCTGCCGATAGCACGTCTGCTTGCACGGTAGGAGTCAGAAGACACTCCATTCCGCTGAGCAGCGCTATCTTTTGTGATTTGCTGATCCTGTGGGACAAGAGAGCAGCGTCCCAGGTTGCAACAATGTCTAAAGTGACGTCCATCGCTGGCGTTCGCCGAGAGACCATGGCCCAGAGATCGGGAATGTGGTCAGGCATCTTCATCACGGTTGGAGCGGCAGTAGCATAGCTGTGAAGTTCGCGCATAAGCAGCGTGCGCATGTCGGCCATGCAGGCGACAGACAAATGCCAAGGAAGCTGAAACAGAACCGCCAAGGTGGCCACCATGTCACTCCAATCCGTGCAATTCACGACCGCACTGCCAAGAGCGTGGAATACCCCTAACTCCTCGTACGTGCCAAAGCTTGCGCCGAACTCAGGTTGCGCCAGCAGGAAGTGGAGCACGTGTCTACACTGGCGTACGAGCAGGACGAGGTCAGGTTCAGCATCGACGTCAATCCTGAAGACGATGGAGAACAAGCACGCCAGGCGGCGATCCGCGACAAGGGGGACCAAGAAGGGAGCGACACTCGCCCTTCCGCGCATCAAGTTCGACAAGACATGCAACTGTAAGGAAATGGCAGGATGCGGTGCCTCCGACGAAATGATGACAAACATTCTGTCCAGGCACTCCAAAAACAACTTCTGAAAGTTCTCGGGCGACGCTGCAATGCGTTCATGATCCGCTCCGTGGTATACCATTCTTTCCACAAAGCCAGCAGTTTCTGGCCTCATCTTAAGCGCCTAACATCATAATACGGGGTGAAAGACGAGCAAAGATGACTACAATTCAAAAACTACCGTGGTGTCTGCCGGGGGGTTTTCCGTAATGTCTTCATTCTGCACAATAGATTAAAAAATTTTAAATACAGCTACATTTATGAAGGCATATCATGAAAGTACCAGAGGGTGGTCGGCGCAGGACATATCGTTAAAGGGCCAAAAGGCGGCGAGTACGGGTAATGTGTGATTTGTTTATAAATTGTTTAATGTTTTATTCACTTACTATTCTAACGCCTGATGTTAAGTGTTTCAAAACGGATCGCATGCCAGCGAGTCAAAGACAAGAACGCTTCCTATTTGTACACATCCGGTCCATCTGTTAAACTTGTCCCAGTTCTGTCGTTGAAGTATTTAGATCTTGATGCTATTACAGTAGAAGGACGTGGAATGCATCGCTCGTTTCCAGACCAGTTGAATGCCTTTTTTATACGAGGGACCGGAATACAGGCTCGTGACGTGAATGTCAGCATCTCCAATTGCGACGTTGTGAACGTCAAAACAAGTCCTGACAAAATTGAAGTGGATTACCGCGTGCATGCTGGCGACCTTAACGTAGAAGAAAGCATGTCGGTCACTGTTGTCATCGCCGGAAGCTTGCACAGTGTTTTCGTTGTCACCTTAGGTGTATCCTCCACAGCGGCAGCAGGAATATTAGGAAGTTTTCGTCCTGACCAGACCCAGTGGATCAGTGTCCTGACAGATTACGGTCACAATCGCGACTTAATACTCACAGCAGCGATCCACTACCGCTATGCGCGTGCGAATGGATGGTTTTTTCCTCCTGAACCTGCTCTGATTGCAATGATGAATCTGATTAATCGATACCATATGACTGACGAAAAGCTTCAGACGGAGGTTTTAACATGTGTTCTGCCAGGTCTAAACGGTGAGTGTGTGACTTCGGTATCTGGTCACGTCTTTGCTGCAATGGATGCCAATTTAACTTCAGAAATGGTGCAGTTTTTGGCCTGTTGGGCGATCTTGATAATAGCCAGAGAATCGTATGCGCATAAACGCCTACTGCTTCAAAGCCGGGCAGTGGAAGTTTGCTCTCGCGCCTGCAGAATTTTTCCACAAAACCGTCGTATGGGTCATACTTTGCAGTATTTGCGTAGCATGTAGAATGATCACTGCGTATATATCCTAAACATGTAACCCGCAGCGAGTTAAGAAAGAGGAGGGGGCATGGGCGGCAAGTAGCGTGGACGTTCTCAAGCAACATATTGGGGTGTCATGAGACCAAACATGAGCAAGATATAAGAGAACCCGCTTGCAATAATTGCGGTCATCATAACTCAGTCACTTTTGCAGGATTAACTTACAATTCCTGGCGCGTAAGTAAACATTTTTAATTTCGTACTAATTATTATTCTACATTTATTAGTATTGCAGTTCCCAAAACACGCAATCGATCGTGCTGCGTTAGAATTTTGCATGCTATTAACACTCTTTCGCGATCAAGCAGATGCAAACTTGAACGCCACTGTGTCGAATAGGGTCTAACGCATTGATGTAGAGCTTGGCCCGAATTTTCCAACACCGATATGTTGTTGGAATGCCTCTGCATTAAATCTAACAGAAACTGATACACTTTATCAACCTTTGCCACAGAACGTGGGTATCTTCGAACTGATGACAAAATAGTCAAAGATGCTGCACCCGACAACGCGGGATCATTGATGTGCTTCGACGCCACGGAAATAACCAGCTCGATAACGTGTACAACGAATTCTTCGAACATTATATGCAATGTCCGACGACAAATCCATAAAAAAGCTCGAGTTAACACTCCAGCGTCGTGTTCGTAATCCAATACCAGTTCCATCCATCGAGGAAATGACACGCAGCTGTCCGGATTCAGTTCTACAGCGACTTCCTCCAAAGTGGGAATAGGACTCAAATATCCTTCCCAAACAGAAACTCCTCCGACAATAACAAGAAGTTTAAAACTCAAAGCGAAGCCCGTATGAAGTTTGTAAGAAACAGTGACGGATCCGGGACATGCAAGGATACCGACGACCTCACACTCATCGGACGCGAATATACAAGTTACCATGTCAGCTGTCAAGTTGGGCAGAGTTATGGTGAACTCATTAGGCTGGAAATTGTGAAAACGAGTTAAACCGCGCCCTGAAAACATGGCGATGCCAAGGTCTAATGTTTTAATTGAAGCGACCGCCATGAGAGGTTTCTGGACAATGTTTAATCGTGTGCGAAACAGGCCGCTCCCTTTGCCGAAGGCTTCGTCGTACAGCTGTTGCTTTAGAAGACGTAAAGCGTCCATAAGAAATGGAATGTGTATAAATGTTCAAGCCTTTTTCAAAAACCTAAAACTGCAACGGCCACAAAGGCAAATTCTGGACACGGCGCCCGTGCACGGCTGCGAATTTCCAATCATTTTTATTCTTGCACTGGTTTGTTTATTCTGCAAGAGAACGGATGCGGGAAATCGTCGTGCGTAAAACTACGTTTCACATTTCCACAAATATTGCAGACATGTTGCAGTCCCTCGCTGGGAATGTATATGTCGAATCTGTTGTGGAGGACATAATGAATGCCGACAGTGATGACGACCACGACATGTGGACGAACCCTTGCCCATTTCAATGCATATTTCAAAATCTCCATGGCGCCATTTGCGAGCTGCGGGATGAGGATGCAGCTTCTCATGCCGAGGAACGGGTGATGTCGTACCTGGAGAGGGCGATTACCGTTGGTTTGGGGATTCGTCTGGAGGATATTGCCAACGCGGAGGTTGTGCGCGCCTCCCTCATGACAGTTTTGCTGGCACCAGGCGCCGTGGTTTCTGAGACAAGCGAAGTCATTGTACGTCTTGCTGATAGACAGCTGGATATATTGTTATTCTTTGTGAAGTTCATGCGGGAGAATCGCTTCAGTCCTTTTTCCACTCCTTTCTCCTTCACAAGTTTTTTTGCTTTGTTAACCAATTAAATTGAATCGGAATGTATTTTATTAGGCCCTACTGTGTGATTTTCTTCGGACAAGCTTATTACGTTTGCTTCGAGATTTCGATCGAGATTTTTTGCTGGAAGATTTGGACCTCTTCTGCGGGCGTGCTGACCGTCCACCGTACAGTAAGTTCATATTGTACCCAAAATTCCGAAGCAGGACTTTCATGGCAGGTGATTTGGAAAAGTCCCACTCATCTGCTGCTATCACATCAGGACGTAACACGCCCAGTTCGGCAAACACGCTTCCGTTGACAACAGTCTTGGTCACTCCAGGAAAAACAGGTTTCACATTTGCCATGAACCCAATAGCTGCTTTCGCCAACAGAATCGTGTTCGTACTTTCTACTGTGAAGTTGTGAAATTTCGGGTCCCAGGTCCATGTGAAGCGAAGGCCAGGGGCGAAGCTGGAAAACAGTTTCCTCAAGTATTCCTTCCGATCCGAGGATACACCTACATCACTGGGTGACAGCGCTGAGACGAATCGCTCGATGTAGTAGAAAGTTGTCCCTGACAGGCCGCTTTCGATTGATTCCAGAGCTCCGGTTTTCTTAATAGACATAATTTCTCCTACTGATGTTACCGTATTCCAGATGCGCCTGTAGTTCACGGGGGGGGAATCCAGGTTCATTTGACACAAACTCAACATGGGCAAGTCCGGGCTGGTTGGGGAATGATCGTCGTCGCCAAGGATGGTTACGTTGTACTCAACTTCGAGCCCAACAGCCCCGCTTCTGCTATTTTCACAGAACTGACGTATGCAATCATTGCGAATGGCACTGATGTTTGCTGACCCCTTTGGAATAATGGCTTTTACAGTCTTAAGGGGGTGCATGAATTCAGGAGTCCACGTGATGGGTTTAGCACCTGCTTTAAGTGGATTTAAATTAAGCTTGGAGTATTTCCCGTGGCGACTGTCCATAGTTTTCAGTTTTCCTTTTTTTAACTGGTTTGTCAACTTTTTAGCGATGTCATTCCAGCCCGTGCTGGCATCCCACCACATTGCTTTAATGAGGTATGTTCCCTCTGCATCTATACGGTTTATATCTAACCTCTGATCGGCCAATGCGAATTTTGCAATTGGGTCTGCGGATCTTAGCGTGAATCCGTCCAAGTTTTTGGTAATCTTTTGCAGAGCGAGGATAAGGTCCTGTTGTCCAAGACCCTCCATGTCATGTTCTTGTGTTGAAAGCATTATGCGCACAGAATCTCGATGTTAAAATTTTGAAGACATTTTCACGAGATGCCGGATGGGGATAAGATACGGCCTTGCAAGCCCATCAAAACTTTTGACACGCGACTGTTCCTTGGAAACAAACGGTGGGCACGAGAGCAGACTTCAAAAGCGCGACCGTTTGACAGACTGCGCTCGTGCTCCTCCGATTCTCCAGCGATGAACAAAATCGTCCAACATGCAATGGACTGCACGGTTTCCGAAGATAAATGGGCATCCATAGCAGCGATGGCGTTCCGAGAAACAACACCTGCGCACCGTATCCCCAATCCCAGAACCGATGTAATAACTTCCAAACTGGCTGTCTGAACTTCCTCATCCAACAGGTGATATGTCATACTGACGTCCATCAATGACATCAATGCTGATTCTATGCGACGGTAAGATCTCAGCAAGTAATGTTCTGATGCAGCCAAAACAACAGCGCGATTTTGGCAGTGGTCTTGCAGGACATTAATCCATGCCATGTCTGCTGGTTGAAACACGGAGAAGAATTCCAATGCCTCCGCGGTACAGAAGCCGTGTTGCACAGCGTGGACACTGTGCAAGCCTCCGGCAATTGAGATGGTAACGATGGTGACGACAGGGTCGTGCATGCGGTAATCAACATGAAGGACATCTGGGCCGGGCCTGATACTCACAAAGTCCCCGTTCGAGATAGTAAGCTGCACATCTCCAGCATGTAATCCACTTCCACGTATTGAGAAGCTATTCAACTCGTCCGGTACGCACCGAACCAAACCGCGCCCTCCCACAGTTATCTGTTCGAGATCAAGAAGCTTCAAGAACGAGACTGGAAAAAGTTTGCTTGAACCCCGGCGGCAGTAACAAGAACCAGCATTTTTGTTGATGACACGCTGGACTGCATTCCGTTTCAAAACGCTTAAATATGACATTGTAAAGTGGGATACAAGTTTGAATATATTTTTATGAAGACAGTTGGAGAGCAAATAGTAACCAAACGAGGTATGGGGCACATAAGGCGGCTCCGATGGGGCTGCTGGACGCTCCAATCATCATGGATATTAAAGTCATCGCCAGCATTCCAAGCAGAAGGTAACGAGCAGTGCTGGTCTTCCCAGCGGCGAATAATGGTGCCCAGGCCGCATTTAACGCCATCTGACCCAATAAAAAAGCAAACGCCGTCCAGACGTACGCTTTACTTTCCGTTGTTGGTGCCTGGGTGTACACCCACAAGGAAACAGCAATCATGGTGTACAGAATGGGCCACACTATCTGGAATGCTAAAGTGGGTGGCATGTTTGGTTTCCGCTCGTAAGCCAATGCTTTCATGTTGGTGTGCGTGGCCGCAATTACTGCAAACGGAAGGACATTTATACCGACCACCAACCCTGCTAATACACCGTACGACTTCAGAGGAGGGGCCTGCATGTGCTTCTTGTCATTGTATTCCGTCAACACATTCCGCAGGGCTGACGCTCCGTTGCTCGTTCCTGAGGATTAATTTATAATAGTTGCATGTTGAATAATATTTAAAACAACGAACACATGGGAGCTGTGGTGTCCTTATTGAAACGTGTGCTTGTCCGAAAGGAGCCCGTTCGCCAACATTTGCTGCAAAACGACTCGCTTGTAACACTAGATGGCTGCACGATGAACTTAGAGAGATTTCACAGATACGAGAAGGTGTAGCAGTGTATATATTACCGCCTACGTGGCGACTTCGAAGTGCGAGCCCGCTTGGATTTTTGCGATTTTCTGGACTTTTGGGATCGTTTTGATTTCGAGCTTTTCCCCCGTTTGGGTTTCTTTAGTTTCTTCCCACCGCCGGCAGACATTGCAGATTTACTTACGACCATGTCATCCATGGAAACGAACAAGTATCCAGATGCCGGATCATTATTTCGCAGTAAAGAGTCGTCAATTTTCAGTACTGCTTTTTTTCCCACAAGTCCCAGCAGTCTGCCGTCAGACCCGAAAGCTGCTTTAACTCGGTTAATGAATTCTCTGTTTGTTGTTGTTGCCGAATCCCATGGGATAAGCACTTCTTTGCCGTGCTTGTTCTTTACTAGGACAAGATTGGAAGTATGAACTATAGCTTCAATAGGGACCGGACTTTCACTGGACGCATACTCAACTTTGGTAAAAGCCTCCACTTTCGGTGCATTTAGAAAAAGTGGGAGACCGCGAAAGGCAGGGTCCTTGTCCGGAAAGAAATAAGCCACATCTTGATCTTGAGGATTACTGGTAGAGAACTTCTCATCTGTCGGTGATATAAGACGCATGGGGAACGGAAAAAACACTTTCCCAGCTTCATTAAATGCTTTGTTTACGTCCGATGCAAACTGCCTGAAAGTAGTGCCTGCATTCCAGGCAATGACACGCTCTTCCCCTGTGTACTCATTTTGCACTTTAATTTCCCCCGACATTTGTGACCGACCGTGTTTGTTATGGGGTAGGTCAATAAAATTGTGTTTCTCCGAACAAACAAAACTATGCATACAACATGATAGTAAAAACAGGCCAACACCTGAATGCTCATGTAACCAAACGAATGTCTATACCATCAGACGTGGAAAACGCACACCGTTCTGGGCCATGCCCCCTCTTCATGTGGTGCAAACATCACAACATAATACATTTTTTAACACGAAAAGTTAATCGTAGCAGCTGTTACAGCTGCAGAGGCCGACTTGTGCTTGGACGCGAACCGTCGGATGGTACTTACGCCATTCACCGCCTGAACAGCGGACTTGCCGTCCTCACACTTGGAAACTTCGGCAATGGTCCAGCATATGTGAATGTGCATGTCAGCAGCATCGGGAAAGTCAACTAACGCTTGCAACACCTTCGGCACACCGTTGGATCTGATGAACAGAAGCCGGTTTGTCGGACTGGTGCAAACAATTCTGAAGATTGAGCAGGCGGTGGACTGGATGGATTCATTGGGGGAGTATCGTTGCATTACTGCATAGACCGCCTCCAGGCCTCCGGAGCGAACAAACTCAACCTGGTTTTCAGGGCAGCCAAACACAGCACTCTGTAAGCTGGCAAAGCAGTCCTTAACAATCTCCTCGTCTTCGACGAAACGATTCATGGCCGTGTAAAAGTGATAAAGACCGCCTTCCATAACGAACGCCCGCTTGAACTGCGGACACATGACCAGATTACGGGCAGCTCCGTAAACACACAGCACTTCAGATCTATTCCTGTCAAGGTGCATGTCCATGGCCTTCAGCAATGCTTTCGCACCTCCAGCCTGCAGTAATGCCAGCTTAACCGCTGGGGAATGAAACGACATTCCCCATATGGCGTTCCACACGCCGTAGCTGACAAGACTTGAAGTGGGATTAGCAGATGCGGATGCTAGCAAACACGGAGCGCTGCTGGCAGCCTCGGGGAGCAGACGGGATTCCGTCGTGCTAAAAAGAGCTCTCAGTGCTCCGCAGCCAGCAATTTGCACCTCCGCGATCAACAAGTGCGTCTGCATACACCGCACAACTGTAGCAGCGGCCTTCCCGATTGTGCAACCCTCAGCCATGCTCTTCAAACTAATTCTACATAAGGCCACACGCCGGATGATTCCACATGCGCTCTCACAGATGATGGCGTTGTTAACATGCCTTGTCGTGATGTCACCCAACAAGTCAAACGCTCCTACCTCCTCCAGACGCTTCCGGGATCGGATGAGGAGAAGAATGTTGAACAGAAAGTTGCAGCCACGCTCTTGGGTGTCGACCGCTTCCGGACAAAGACGCATGACGCTGACTGCGGATTCCACCCCTCCTTGATCAGCTACTACCACGCGAGACTCCATCGACTCCGTCACAAAAGAAAGCAGGATGTCCCAAGCCCACAGGTTTCCGCCAGGATCCGCGGCCAAAACCATGAACAATCTTTCCGTCGCAAGCCGCGAAATTAGCACACTTTGCTGTGAACGTGTGATGCTGCGAAAGAACGTGTGCGCTGCCGCCATAACCAATGCACTCTTCGCGTACTGGTCAAGCGAGACCAGCAATGTCTGTATGGCGCCATTCTCAACTGCCAGGGCGAATCCTTCTGGCGTCCTGACCACTGCCTCCATGAAGTTGAACGCATACTGCACAGGAACATGACTCTGAACGGACACATCCAGCAGTACGGTCACTGATTCCACGGAGAGAGGTTCCAGAGAGTACATGAGTAAAGAAGACACAATAGAGCAGCAGTCCTCAATTATTACCGCACTGGACGAGGCATTTCGAAGAATGTCTGCGGTCATAACCAAGCCACCACAGGAAAAAAAACCCATCGCCGTAGTTGCAAGATCCTTCAAAGCTATCAGGCCAGCTTGCAGGACGTCAGATGAAGCTGCGTGGGCTTGGATGCTTTGCTGAACAACGGTAACGTACTCCTTGCTAACTAGATAAGGATAAATACTGATAACGGCTGAGATAACCAGACAGCCACACTTCTGCAACCGTGACGAATCAGGGAAGGCGCGCATGGCGGACAGGATGTTCGCCATTCCGTCATCGACCACAAACCGATAAAAACTGCTATTCAACGTTGACTCAGTAGAGACCATTCTCGTCAATGCTTCGAACCCTTTCTCTTGGATGATGCAACACGTGGAATGCGCTAACAGCACAGCAGCTAGGCTCTGGAAACAACCGCGATTGGCCGCGAGTTTAATCAAGAAGTCACAGCCAACGGAGTCTATTTCCGTGTAACCTTTATACTTTTTCAGAACGCCGCAAACGGCATCCTCTCCGCCAGCATCCACAATTGCGGCTGCTGTCAAATCATCAACCGTGAGCGCGGCGAGAATCTTGCAGCACTGGTAACAGATGGCCATCTCAGCAGAAACAGAAATTGCTCGTATGACTTCCACGTGCAGGCGACGATTCATGATGTCCAGTCGACCATCCCGACCAGTGGCCATGTGGCATACAAATTCCAACCCATTGAAACGCGTGGAGAGACTCAAATCCCGCCGGTTCAGGACAGGTGAAAGCCATCCAAGACATGCCTTTTGAACCAAGAGAACATGATTATCCGGATCCGATGCTAACAAGGAGAGGATTTTGTACAAATAGATTTGGACACAGGAGAGATTGCAGACAGCAGACAGTGCCGATAGACCGTCCATCTTCATGAACAATTCCAAGGGGGCGCTGCCGCCATGCAGGCAACACAGTATCAAATGCAGCCGGTTCGGCTGAATTCTGATGTTCTGATCATGCGGTGAAGAAATGCCGACAGCCACCTTCAGAAACGGCTCGTAAAAGTCCTCAACGCCCACCTGCAGCAGAAACTTATATGCAGCTTCCAGGAGAAGATGGTCGTCAGGAAACATAACCATAGCAGAAAGTACCACAGTGGCGACTCTGCACTTGAAGGTGGCTCGCACAGGAATCTTGGAAAGAACTTGGCATCCAGTCTGTAAGCGAAATGAATTGTTCGGCTCGCGTTCCATAGCGGCGCATATCACGTCGATGCCCTCCTGATTATGCGCCAAATCACCGGGAGCTGCGGAGAGCAACATGGAGAAACACCGGTCCACAAGGCTGGGCACGTCCATAAACCTCTGCAAGACGGACAACAGCTTCAACAATGTGTCGGAAGTCAGGCTAGATACACTGCGGCCGATGTAGTCTGACAATGCTTCAAATGCCGGCTTCGCATTCACCTCAATCGATTTGTTCACGTGAGAACTGGACAGCACACGAAGCAGAACTTCCCGAGCACGCTGCGCTTGAACCAGCATGGTACTGGGATTTGCAGTCCAGCAGCAGCCTGACAAACGGTGCAGGAACACGCAGCCTTGATCAAGAAAGCCAGCCTTGCCTCTGAACGGTGGAGCTTCTAATGCACGGGTGAGACTGTCAAGCACGAACTCCAGACAAGGAACTAAAACCGTTAAATCAGACTGGCTACAAGCCAGCGTCTTCAGGCAGGAGATGATGTTGGCATCAGAAGCGGGTGAAGCTGCCACGAGCACCAGATCCACAATGCGACTTACATCCTTGACGTCGACAATGTGACGGGACAGGTCGTCAATAACTTTGAACACGCTTTTCAAGACGCCAGCATTCTTCACGTGGGCGTTTCCGGTAGCAAATAATCTGGGAACACAGCCAGCCTCAAAAAATCGACGACTAAACGCGCCGTTGCCGGAAAGTCTGCTCAAAACACCAACAGCAGCCTCTTGAACATCAGCACTCTCGAGGTTGGTGGCCATGGCGGCCAGGGCGCCCTCGACCACGCTGCCAGACACGACCTCAACGTCATGGGCCCGGAACGAAAGCAGACCGTATAATGCTTGGCAAACGCGCAACGGAAAACGCGATATCACGCACACGAGCGCAGGTATTCCGCCGACGCGCACAAAAGTATTCGCGTTGGCCTTAACCGGAAGGAAATGTGTCAGGGCGTGAAGAGCAATGTCGGCTGAAACGTCATTCTTCCCAGTCGCGGCCGCAAGCAAGGTTCGCAGCGCACTCTCAGACACTTCGCCTGATAAAGTCGAAATTTCGATACACATTTCGGTAGTTACAGCTTCAGCTTCGACGGGATCTTCATTGGGATCATCCGAGCCGGTCGCAAAGGTTGATACAGTACCATGATCAAGTGGAGTAATGGCGGACGGAGAATAATCGGGACTGCGTGAAACAGGTGGGCTATCACGACGACGAGGTGGGCTATCAGGAGAGTATGTGGGACTGCTTGCATGACTACCGCTGGAGTGCACATTGCCAGCATCCGACCCAGCCGAGAAGGCAAGGGTAAAAAGGCGAGCGCTACCATCGTCTGGGTCCGCAGGGAGCGAATCGCCGAAATCAGAGTGTGCACCTGCGGCGAATGGGGTACCTTCATCATCGGAATTGGAAGAAAGCGAGCTAGGCACGTCCGATTCCGACTCGCTACTCTCCGACAATAAGGAGTGGATTGGCGACAGGACATACAATTCGTCATCGGAATTGGAAGAAAGCGAGCTAGGCACGTCCGATTCCGACTCGCTACTCTCCAACAATAAGGAGTGGATTGGCGACAGGACATACAATTCGTCATCCTCAACATCTGACCCGGCGACCACATCAACAGGGGGCGCGGCGGCAGATATCTCAACATCAGACCCGGCGAGCAGTAGATTAGCAGAGAGCGGGGCGGCAGATATTTTAACATCAGGTCCGGAGGGCACATCAGCAGGGGGCGCGATGGCAGATATGTCAACATCAGACCCGGCGAGCAGTAGATTAGCAGAGAGCGGGGCGGCAGATATGTCAACATCAGACCCGGCGAGCAGTAGATTAGCAGAGAGCGGGGCGGCAGATATCTCAACATCAGGTCCGGAGGGCAGTAGATTAGCCGAGGGCGGGGCGGCCAAGAAACGGACATCCTCAACATCCGAGAGCAGAGGGGGAGGTGCTGGAGTGAAAGGGACCGCGACATCAGTCATCGAGCGCTTCCCGCTGCGGCGGTCACAATCCGTATCTGGCTCGGAGCAGCTTGAATCGGACCTTGTGCGCTTGTGGTAGTCAGCAATTCGGGCAAACAGCTTGGCCCGGTTCAAAATCGACATGTTAATGTCCTCCAACACCTTGTCGAGTGCCACGCGGCCAACCGAGTCAAGGTGCACAAACGCCCTCCACACAGTCTTTACGTCATCGCCAGTGCAGAACTTAGCGTTTGACTTCTTTAAGGCTTCCATGGCCAGCGCAATGGTGCTGAGGGAGAAAGCAGACATATCAGCGTTTGAAAATGTTTTGTAAAGAATTTTGAAAGTGATTTTACTGGTATGGTACGGGTATTTATTTACAAAGAGGGCTCTCCGCGGTTGATAGAAGCCAGCACCGGATCGCGGCATATTGGGCAAACACACTTGTCCGGATTACAGAATGCGGACTTGATGCATGCTACACAAAAGTAGTGCAGACACGGGAGGAAGACCAGCGGTGCATTCCCGGCACCTAAGCAGACGGCACATTCCATCTTTGGATCTTGAAAAGGCGTCAAAGCAGCCAAGCACACTTCACTGGCGTACGGTCCAAGCATAAAGTCGTTGTCAGGAAAGAACTTGTCCAGCATGATATGGGCAGAAAGGACGATGTCAACGTTGCTGTGAAACGCCAGCCTGAACAACATCCGCCCGAAAATGGCATTCCCTCCCAGGGATTTCACCACGTGACGAACAGAAACTTCTCCTCTCACGGGCCACTGGCTAATGCGCTGCAGCAACCACGCGGCCATACGCAATGTTACATCCGAAGCTTTGTCAGCTGACCGGAGAACGTCCATGGCGGCTTGGACCAAAGGAATTGTGGTCAGCACTCGGAAGTGTTTGTGCGAAGCCGACACCATGAACAACAGTTGGAGGCAAGAGAATTGGAAGTCACCGGAAATGCCAGGCCTTTTCAACTCTGAGATGAGGAGCGGAAGAACTGGCATGATGTGCTGGTAACTGAAGACATTTATCCGAGCCACAAATGCCAGTACCGTGAACATGCCTTGAAGCACCGAAGACCGGTGCTCGGAACAGGTTTGTGATGCCCAATTACCGAGCAACAGCGAAGATAACCCGTCCCAGTGAGCGAGAGCCGAGATAACTGGAATCAGAGACGTGCAGTCCACTAAAGTTTTCACCTGCCAAAACAGGCACTGACGAGGAGCGGCTGCAGGCTTCAGTGCGACGACTTCAAGAAATCGTACAAACGTCCGGCCAACAATTTCCATGGCCTTTGAAGAGGGCGTCAGTGCTCTCAGCTTTGCCCAGTTAGAGATGTGCTGAAAGATGACAACGTGAAAGACGGACTCGGGCACGCGTGTCAGACACGACTCCCAGAAGCATGCCAAATCCTCCGTAAACTTGGGAAGAACAAGACCAGGGAATCCCTGCGGACGACAGTGGTACAAGAAGTACACGCTGCTTAGTGAGTGAACTTTCGGTCCGATTGGAAGACCGGGCAAAACGTAATTTCTTGTCAATAAGTCCATGAAGCGCTCATACGCCAACTGGAGTGCTGCCGGGGCTGCATAGGGACTTAAACAATCCAGCGTCCCCAAAGCCAGTAAAACCAGCTCCATGCAGTTCACTTTCTCAGCGCATTTCTGCAAGACAGGTACAATTCCGGCCGGGACCAAGACAGAGGCGGCTTGTCGCCCCTGAAACAGAACCACCTCTCGGACAAGCTGTAACAAGATGACAGCTTGTTTCAGGTACAGGGGATTCAGCTGACCGCGCTGAAGCAGAAACACAAGCAGGACCACGAGCACTCGAGCTTGCTTGTCCCCAACCCAACCCCGGGAGGAAGATAACGAGATTGCGGGCCTGCCCTGAAGCAGCTGCATGCATCCAGCCACGGTGACCTCATCGATCGACGAGCTGATTAAAGGCAAGTTCAGGGCGGCGCTGACCGCATCCGTGCAAGCCATGCCCTCTGTTTCGCACTTCCACCAGCAGGCATCACACGTGCGCTTACCAGGTTGGCACTTCAGCACATGCTCAGGGCTATCTCCGATGGACTGGTCCAGCCTGGGTCGTTTGCGCGGCGCGTCCTCAACAGGAATTTCCATGGCATCCTTCAGGCGATTCACGTCTGTCAAGAATGTAAGTGTCATCAAACCGCAGAACATGTAAGAGATGTCTTTCTTGCTTTCTCTGAAGTCATCGCACAAGTCCACCCGAGCGTGGATGGCCATCAGGCAACGTGATGCTGCAACCCTGGCAACCCCACCCTTGTCCCAGACAGCATCCAGAAGCTGCAAGACAACAAGCTTGGAAGAGCGGGAAATTAGGTGCAGACAGTCCTTCTCCGAAACAACAATCCGAACAACGGCGCTCCCATCTGTGCACTGCTGAATTCGAGCAGCTATGCGGGCCATCTCGTTCGTCGCCTGCAGGGAAGGGGAAACATACTAGCGGAAAGTCAGACGCATGTATGACAGGGTCCATACCTGCTCGGGTGTAAGAAGATCAGTTTCAACCACTTCCGTATCAAAATTCAATGTTGCAAGGGTTGCTTCTGGGGTCATCCTGTGAGAACGTGCACAAGTCGAACTTTGCAGGAGGTAAGATGTCGAGGGAACTTACGTAGCAGTGAACTTTCTGTTGTGAGGTGGTTATTCAAAAATGTGATACCGGTATGTTAAAACAGTACTGGTTTGTGTTTCATTTTCAGTTTTAGGAGCATCACTCTGTACGACCAAGCTCATTGTTCATTCTGCAAATACGCCAAAACAATGTCCACACGGCGGTTACGTGGAAAGATGCTTCGGGCGCGGGCGCAAACTTCCACGGCGCGGGTTTCCAATAAGACACGTTTATGATCAGGTGATTCTCTAACGATCATGAATATTGCCCAGCATGCCGTGAACTGCACCATTTCCGAAGTTAAATTTGCATCCATTGCAGTATATATGTGGCCGCAAACCACATCAACAGTGTCGATCGTCAGACCATGTGAAACACTCATCAGAGTTCCTATTTGGACATCCTCGTCTGACAGGTGATACCTGTTTGTCATGTCCATCAAGGTGATCAATGCGGAATCTAAGCGAACATAGCTTCGGAAATAGTAGTTCTTTGATGCAGCCAAAACAACAGCACGATTGTGGCCGTAGTCTGTCAGAACCTGAATCCATTTGGTGCTGTCAAGACATCGTTTTCCTATAAAACTGTTGCCTCAATAGTGGAAAGCGCAAGCCTCCGGCGATTGAGATGGTGATATCGACGCCGTCGAAATGAAGACCCCCGGAATGTGCATGGTACTCAACTTCGACGACATTTGAACCAGTTCTGATGCTCACGACGTCGCCGTTTGAGATGTTTACCTGCACGTCACGAGCTTGTAATCCAGTCCCCCGTATGGAGAAGAAGTTCAACTGGTCTGAAAACGAGCGATGTATACCCCGCCCTTCCACCGTGATCCGGTCCAGTTCAAGATATTTTAAGACGACAGCTGTGACAAGTTGCTTTGCTTGGGAAGGGCCGCATTGATAGTTAATGCTCTTGGTTGCCGATTTCTGCCTTAAAATTTGGTCCACACATTTCAGCATGGTACAAGTGAATTTAATGTTTTTGATTTTTTCTGTGCAGGTTACCCGTACCACGTCACCCTCATCAAAGTCAAACACAAAACATTTTCCGCCGGCAAACATGTCCGCCAGTTGCTTTATGTGCAAGCAGGTTTTTCTGGCCGCGCCAGTCGTTTTAAATGCCTGCAAACACAGAGTTTGCTGTCCCTGCTTTGTCCGATCCGTGAACAAGTGCGGCATGTGTCCGCTGTGTGAGACGCCCCTGGGCCGCAGCATCTCCCGTGACCCCTGCTTCGCGGCACCCAAGTCCAGGAAGGTGGTTGGCAGCCCCGTGATTTCCTCTGCTCCCGTGAAGCGCCTGAAGGGCATGCGGCCGGACTGGGCTGAGCCGGTTTGCTGGGCCGAGACCCGTCATGACGAGCTCTCTTTGGCTATGCAAGCTTGCAAGTCCTGCGGCATCCGCAAACCCACCTTTCTGTGTGGCGAAGACAGCTGCCAGTCTGTGGAGTGCATGCAGTGCGTGTACATGCATTGGATTCTGTTTCACCCCCAAGTCTTCAAGAGCGCTCGCATGGACAATGGTTTTTACGTCGCGAAGTGCATGGTTGTTGGCGGAATCCCCGGCATCCTCTTCCCCTCTGCCGTGGATGACCTTCGCAAGGCTTCGGGCAGCTGCGCTTCTGACCTGCACTGCGCTGACCACAAGGGGGCTCCGCTGGCGTATTGTAAGGATCATAAGGAGCTGTGCTGCGAGACCTGTCTTCTGTTTTCCCACTTTCGGTGTGGGTTGGGGGATGCCATCGTCTCGATTGGGACTCTGCGAGATGAGCGTTCAGCCGAGCTCGAGCGCGCGGCCGAAGAGATTCGGGCTGTGCTCCTGCCTGCTGTGGAAAGGTCGATTGCAGACGACCTGGTAGCGTTCAGGAGTGCGAAAATTAAGAGCCCAGAGGTCATCGCTCGCCACCGTAGCTCCCAGGCTTGTCTAACTGCCAGGCGCACGCAGATGGAAATGCGTTTACGAAGCATCGCTGATGCTGTCAATTCGCGCAGCTTGGCGGTCATGCAAAGAGCAGCAGGCGCTGTGACATCTGTGAAGATGTGCGAGGAAGAGTTCCCTCTTCCATGTCCCGTGTATGAATGAACGCGGTCGTAGATATATTATTTCTTTATAATATCTTGGGGGTTGAAGTACTTGGTCCAGTCAAGGTAAACTTCACTTATCAGAGTGTGTTTTTGCAGGGCCTTGTTGACGTGCACGATCATGGCTTTGAACTCGTCAACGTCCATACTCGCCATCCACTGCCCGAGCGTGCGGCTTCCTTTCGCCTTATTACATCCATAACAAGCCAGTAAGATGTTTCCAGCATCTCCGTAACCTAAACACTTGGGCATGACATGATCCTTGGTAAGATTTCCACGAACGCCTCCACAGTAGGCGCAGGCGTGCGACTTCAGTGACACTCGAATGTAGCAGTGCACCACATGTCCCCTGAATTGAGATAACGATTCGTAAGTGAACACCGCGTCCCGATGTTGTCGGATACGAAGTGCTGTATCCAAGGCTGTGGTAACCGGCACATACAGACGCCGTCCGCTTTTGTTCAAGATTGCGGAAGGAATGTCACGCATGTCATATTCCGCCATCGATAGAAAATGGACAAAAGAAATACATTTGTGAGGGTGATTTAATTTAAAATGATACTACTGCTCTCGCAAGGACTTGGTTAGTTGGAGGGTCAGACGATGAGTTGCAATTCCACGGAGTCGAATAATTGTGCGCACCAGGGCAATGCCGAGGTCGTGGGAGCCAGGAGTGGGAGTGCAGCCGGTGACAATCAGGAGGATGTCCCGCAAGCGACGAGCCGATATCTCAATTTTAATACGCAAACCAATTAACATGAAAGCGTCCGAGGAAGTGTGGACAGCTTCCATGTCTTGCAATCCGCAAAACGCCAACTTGCCCTCGTCTCTGTATGGACTGCGCATCATGAGGCAGGCGTCCGTCAGACCAGACCTGGACACGGCGTACGATTGCTGGAACATATCCAACTCCACCGCATCCAGCTCATGAACGTAATCACTGTCCAGCGCCTCAAGGTCATGCAGGATGCGCACAACGTGATCATAAGTCTCCTTGGCAAATCCGTAAGTCGAGTCCCCCACGAACTTTGCAAGTCTTCGTGTCTCCTCCGTGGCCGTGACAAAGTACAGCTCTGCAAGATTTGGGACGGAGGTGATGCGCATGCGGCCGGACGAAGACAGGGAAATGCCGTGCTGCTTGGCAACTGCCAGCATGGCCGCGCGATTCCGACGATCATGTCTGGTGGGGTGTGGCGGTAAGGGGGTGCTTATTTTCACCGCAATTTCGAAGAAATGCACAAATCCACCCTGCTGGAAGCTCACTAGGTCCAGGTGTCGTGCTGATTCCATGGCTGTGTGCTGCATATCTCTGAACACGTCACGTGACAGCCTCAGTTCCCCTTCATCCGCCCTGCTTAGCAGCGTGGCGTATTCCCTGATCTTGCTATGCAAGTGTTCAGCTTCGGGCGGCATGAATTCCATTAAAGCAGAAAAGCCGGACATGAGGGAAAGCTGGAATTTGTATTGTGGGGGAGGGGATTTAGATCCAAATGGTCTACCCGTACAGAGGAGATGAATTGAATTTGACATATGGTCCCAGAACCCAGGACGCACTTGATACCCTTGACTGCTTAAGTTATTTGACCACATAAATCACGAAAACTGGTACGCAAGCTCGTCTATTGGGGCGGCACACTGGCAAAACCGTAATCAAATAACTTAAGCACTTGACGGTACAGGTTCCCATTATTGTCCATGTTGTATCTCGTGGCCAGGCCCATGGCCAGCATCATGCAACACATCAGAACTGTTCGCATTTTCCACGACTGTAGATTTGAGTTACTTAATGATTTCATAATATGATTTATTTCTGTCGCATGTACAACTCATTCATTTCTTTCTCTCCTGTGCCACTGCAAACGTAGGTGGTGCGTCCCCACGGCCCTTAAGCGAATTATGCTTCTCACAAGGGCGTTAATGTACCCGGCAGGCAGAACGCCGTCCATGTCGAGGGCAGTAAACACAAGCACTATGTCCCGAAGGTGAGCTGCTGCCAGCTCAATCTCCAGCCATGCCAGCACAAACTGCATGGAACCGGCCTCGTATCCGAAACCCTTTGTTATTGCCGACAAGCCGACATGCCCAAACGTGCTAGCTGGCTTGAAACTGGTTGACCTCACGACGCACTCAAGAGAAACCCCGGGTAGGGTGTATTGGTATGACTTATGAAACAGCTCCATCTCCGTCGGGTTCAGCACCCTAATGTACGTGGCGTGCATTTCCGTCAAATCTTGCGCAATGTCTGTGATGCGTGTTTGAAGGACATCTCCACCTGGAAGCACCCGGCTCACGTACTGAGCGCTGTCCCTCATCTTCGCACAGGCCACATCCTTGTTCATGTTCCACACTTTCTGCGCATTCACAGCTGGGATGCCGATGCGACCGCAACGCATGAGTGTGAGACCCATTCGCTTGGCCGCTTCAATATTGCAGGAGTGCCGCCTTTTGTCGTGTTTAGAGGGATGGGAGGGCAATGGCTTGTTGGCCAGCGACGCGGTGTTGAATACAACACCAAGGTACGCGTCCTGGAACCTCGCTACAGTCGTCTGGCGCGTGACTTCAAAAGTTTTCCCCACCATAAAGGACCAGGACTCACTTTGCAGCAGATCCTGGTCCTTCATGGTCGTATGACCCATGCCGGAAAGGAAATGTTGTACTTCTGACACCTTGTCGACAAGTGACTGGGGGAGAAACTCTGCTTCGTCGGCTGTTATCATGTTTCGTTTAATATGTGGGGGCAACAAAGTCTTTTAATTTGAATTTTGAAATCTCAATTGCAAAACTTCCGTTTTTCGTCTGCAAATTGAAGTGCAAATTTCCATGCCTGGCGCTCGTGCGATTCTCCGGATCGCTTCTTTTGCTCGGCGGTGTATGTGCACACAGTTTTATCTGGAACAAATGCTGGGAAGTTATTTGTTGCAACAATGCACACAACCGTGTCCATGTGTCCAAAGTACGGAGATTCTGGCCATCCTTTAATGTATTCGAAGGATGCCGTGTCCAGGAGCATGACGTCCCCACTTTTTTCACCCAAGTAGAGCCAATTCAATCTGTCAGGGTGATCAAAACATCCTCCATTGCATAGTCTGGTTCTGGATGAATGGCATATCGCGAGGACATGATCAACACCGATGGAAGCGAAAGGAATGTCCGAGACCGGGAATTCATACGTGGCGAAACGGTAAAACACACCTTCTTTCAAGTGTTGAGACACAAAGGCGAAAAACTCTTCCGAAAAGACTTGATCAGCTGACGTCATGCAAGTGAATTTACCAGATGCAAGCGCAAGACACGCATTCTTTCCGTACGATTCTATCATGTTGTATCCATGCGGATTGGGATAGGTCTGATCCAGCTCGATTACAGTGACGTTTCCGTACCGTCTTAAATCTACCTTATCTCCGATGCGACACACATTTCGATCATCAACTTGTTCGCATATTAAGATTTCGTATGTCATGTCATATTTTCGCGCATAAAAGTCAATGTTTCTTGCGTACAGCACCATGGAGTCAATCAGCCATTCATAGTTTTTGCATATCTTGATCGTGGTTATGAACGTTATGTGAACAGCAGGAGGTGGCGAATCGCTTTCCATGCTGTTTATTCGTTATGCAATTCATGACATTTTTACCACATGCCGGCGGAATTCCATTTTCACAGTAAACGAGAGAGGAGAGCTTTTGTGTGTCGAGCCAACTCCGGGTCACCCGAAATCGTGGTCTGGGCGGCATCCGCCAAAGAGACAATACTCATGACATGCGGCTTGACGTGCACCAGCGCGGAGGCCTTGTCCGTGTGCAGCAGGATTGCTGACAGGGCGTGAAGACCCATGACTTGTACCTTGCGTACATTGGGGTGCGTCCGCATGGAGCTGAGGATATGGGGGACAACCATCTGCGTGTGCAAGAAGCCCACCGCCTCGTACATGCCAGCACGCTTGGCGATGCGCTTCAGCACAACGCCCTGGACATTTCCATTCTCCTTGTAGACGCGCAAAATATCCATCAACCTCAACATAACGTCTGCCACACGGAACAATGTGAGAAACCGAAGCAAAGGTATCAAGATGACAATTCTACATACTACCTATGCTGGGTCCACCAGACCGCACAACCTTGAATGCTTCCAGCTTCATGAACGCCAAAGGGGAATCGCACAAGGCTTGCAAAGACCTCGCTCCACTTGTTACGGTTTCGGCGCACACCTCAGCCAGAACCTTAAGAGCTGGATTAACCGAATTCAGGTCCGGTGCTACCTCATGCTCGGTTTCAGACGCCGTGGCGACTGGAGGAGCGCACTCTTGATCGATTGCAAGCTGCGGCTGGACAGATTTCCACCGTGCACTGTCAGATGACATAATATGAGCGTAAGGTGAGGCGGCAGTGAAGTGAGAGGCAATTGAGCCCGGCACTGCCGCTGCCAATAGAGATGAAATCTCTTTCGTGACATGGTAGGGAGGATGCAAACAGAACACGGAGTGTTTTGTTAGCTGGCTTGACCAGTTCTGAGAAGGCAGCGATGGAATGGGCCACATTGGAGACGGTTCTTGGAGGGGGATATTTGTGCTGTATTTGAAAACTTTAAAATGAATTGCCCAAAAAAGTTTTCCAGAATGCGAGCGGCTGAGAGTGCTCTTATTTTCGCTCGGACGTCACTCGTTTTTGGTCTCGCGCACACACTATGTGTAGTCTTCACAGAAGCGAAATAGCACTGACGGGAGCACAAGACTTCACGCCCGCAGAGGTGAAGGTTTGGGGTCTGGCAGACGGCAGCCAAACAAAAAAGCCACAGCAATCGGACCCGACCAGACATGCTAAGGAAAGAAAATAAAATGTGGAGTAAATATTAGGCACGGGAATTTTGTAATTTTATTTTACACCAACATAAAACAAGGTCTGAACCACCTCACTCCATGCGCCACACCTCCACCTTAACTGGGGTAAAGCGCAATGCTCCTGTCAGTACTGTGTCGTAGCTGTGTCGTGTTGCATTCACGTAACCGCGGTAGCCAATGTGAGAGTAGCAGCCTCCACCGAATTCGCCAGTAAGCCACAGATCACCGAAGACAGGTCCCCACGATGAGTGACCGCCAATAGAGTATCCATTGGCCTTTGAGGCAAACAGCGCAGGCGGGTCATCGTGCGGATTCACCACTGTGAACAGGAAGGCGGCGGGGTCATTGAGCCACTTACCATTAGCAGCGCTGCCCCACTCCACACCAGCATACCCACCAAACACATTACCGCCAGTGTCTTTAATCAGCGTCAGTGTAGGTCCTTGTCGGTCGCAGTGGCGGTGAAAGGCAGCAGCAGTGGTGCCGTCGCGCGAAGAACAAAACAAAAGTCGGCAGCGGCGTACTGCCGGCAGTGCTTCAGAGAGCAGCGACGTAAATAGTTCCAGTGTGGGCGACGGCACGGCAGACAGCACGGCACTGTCCAAAAACAGCAGTGAGGCAGGCAGAAATGACGCCACCATGCCGGCAATAAAGCTGGTAATATGACGGCCGCGCGCCATGGCCAGACGCCTGTCTAAAAGCAAGGCGGTTATGTCGTCTCCGTCATTTACCACTGTGGGCAGCCCGCCAGTACGTCTTTGGACAGCCGTAGCCAGACAGAAAAGCCACGGCAATCGGACCCGGCTAGACATGTTTAGAAAAACAAAGTAAAATGTGGAGTAATATTTTGGTCACGGGAATTTTGTAATTTTATTTTACACCAAAATAAAACAAATAAAAACCCCCTCACTCCAGTCCCCACACTTCCACCTCAGCGCTGTCGCGGATGGATGTCGTTCTGCTGAATCCAGGATTGGCAGAATTGCCTGATAACTACACTGGACCGTTATTGGTGCAATTTGGTGTCGGATACGGCCACAACGTCCGGCAAATGCCGTACTCATTTGAAAGATTGGTATGGGGAGTAGCTGGCGGAAAGCGCTTTGTAAATTTGTACAAGGACAAGAACGTAGTAGCAGAAGTCGACGCAGATTTGGAGGCAAACAAAGACGGTTGGGATATTGATTATGAATGGGAGCTGCAAGAAGATTTGGGCATGTTTACAACGTCTGGAGGCGGCATATGGCACGGAGCTGGATTTAAAGACATGGGCTACAGCTGCGTTATTTTGTTGTACAAAGACGAATGAAATAGCACTTACGTTAAATGCAAAACGCCACGCACACACTGTTTACCCGTGTGTTTTTTATGGAAAATTTTTGACTTTGATTTGCCAGTTCTGCTCATATATTTTAAGAATCTGGTGCCGGGCGATTCGGTGAAACCCGGCCGTTTGTAAATGTTACGGGAGTGCTCAAGTATTGGTGGAAGCCGGTGCCCGTTAGCAGCCTGTCGCGCTCCTCGCCCGTAATCTCCCGGTTGTACACCACTACATCTGCCAGCAAACTGCGGTCGTGCGGATGGTCCCTACCGCTGCCAGTTTCTCGCCCGTTCACGCCGACTGCAGACCCGTACATGCGGCCCGCGTACAGTCTGGGAGGTCCCTCTTGACGCACGTCCAGACGGAACAGCGCGTCCAGGGGCGTGGCGTACGTTATGTCGTCCGGGAATTCCCTGCCCAGCTCCCGCTCGTAGTGCGCCGCAAAGAAGGCTTCGCGTCCCGGGAAAACCCCCAAAGTTGGCGGCGGATCGACCGCAACATCGTACGCTCCCTGCGACACGACGACGGTACAGCTCGCGCCGAGCTCGGTGGCACACTCTTGTATTGTCAGCGTGTAATTCCCGGCGGCGTGCATAAAGTCCATGCTTTTGGCAGCGGCATCGTACGACACGGGCACTGCACCATCGTCAAAGAGCTTGCGCCACAAACTCCGCAACTCGCCGCTGAAAAGCCAGTGCATGTACTCGGGCAGCGTGTCCGCCCGGGCCAGTGGCGTCTGCACGCCGCCTTCCAGGTGGACAATTTGGAAGTACGGCATATTGTTTTGCAAGCCGCAAAAATGTGTCTTTGTGGGAAATTTACACACAATGGTCAGTTGTTCCGCGGTTTATTTGTTAAAAGACATTTAAGATTTTTATTTTGCACGATAAATAATCGTACACCGCGCCGAATTTCAGCCGGTGTACAAATCGTTCCACGTCACGGAGACGCAACCCAAAACCGCGCCTGCAGTGAGCAAAGCTGCCATGGAGGATCCAAATGCCCATTTTTGCTGGGGGGATGAGGGACTTTTGGAGGCAGCGATTGTGCCAACAAGGAGAAATGCCACGACAAAGGCCCCGAAAATAATGGCCGCCAAAACCACACGGTTTGGCGTAGAAGTGTACCGTCTAAAACAATGCAGAATGATTACTTCGCATCAAGTTGTTTTATGCGCGCAAATTGCGCATGCAATAAAGTGCGCTGCGTCTCTACTGGCACGCCTATAAGCAAATCCACAAGCTGTTCTTCCAAATCTTGTTCGTATTTATGTAGAACAGGCGTTGCTCTTACCGGAAAATGCAGTGCGTTGTTGCTCCATGTACAAGGACTGGCGCTAATAGGACCAGCATGGTACAGTATGCTAAACGCGTTGACACCGCCCACTGCAATAGTGTACCGCCTGTAAAACCGCGATGGCGGTACTTGCGTCGGGTTGTTATTCTCTCGAATTGCTACAAACACTTTTTCAACAACAACCGGCAAGCCTTTTGGATTGGTGTAATGTGGTAATTCCCACACCCATTCGCAGTTGCTATTGCCACGCCAAAAAGACAGCAATACCGAGCCTATGGGAAGTTTAAATGCTTCGCCCTCATCGTAAAGCTGCGAAGCGTAATGCTGGTTTGCAGGTACTTCCCAATGACATACTTGCACCTCACTTGCATCGAATACGGTTGGATGTTCGATATCAAAGTGCGCACACTGAGCAATTTCTTTTATTGTGTTACTCATACGTGCGTTCAAATTAATTTCGGGAATACCCTTTTTTTAATTTCTTTAAAGTTAGACGCAGTAAAATTACACCGCATAGACTTCTATAATTACGACGAGAAAGGCAGGCTTTCCGCATAAAACTTCTTCGGGCGATACACCAGCTAACCTTGCGTAGTTATAGCCACGCACGTATGACTTTTAATGTTTGCCCTCTTCCGGCAATGTATGGCATCCAGCTTTTATAAACTATACACTTCCACAATCGCTGGACGAAAATGCATCCTTCCAGTCATCACCTCCTTCGCAGGCCTGTCTGTGGGGTTGGCATACTGCCTGCCAGTGACATAAATAGCACACTTGTCATCAAAGGTACCGGTGACCCATATGCCACCGCCAAAGTACGGTCCATACGATAAGTCACGCAAGATAGAACAGCGGCCGCCAATGGATGAAAACAACATAGGCGGGGCGCCGTATGGGTTGACCACGCTAATCAAAAACGCTGCTGGGTCGCTAACGTACTCCCATACTTCAGGGCTGCCCCAGTCCTTCTGCGTGTAGCCACCAAACACGTTACCATCAGTGTCTTTTATTAACACTAACGTCGGCCCCTGCTCATCGCAGTGCGCGTGGAAAGAGGCGGCAGTGGCACCATCACGGGTGCTACGGAACAGTAAATTAGCTGCAGCAGCGCGTGCCCTAAAGTCAGGCAGGGCGTTAAAAAGCAGGTCGTCTAACTGCTCAAGTGTTTCTTCAGACACTCCACGCAGTACTTCGCAATCTGGCAAGAACTCTTTCCGCAAAAAAGTTGCCGCCATGCCGGCAACAAAGCTCATGATACGCGCGCCCTTGGTCCGCATTAAACGACGGTCCAGAAACAAAACGGCCGTGTCATCATAAATCGGCAATGCGCCTTTGACACTGGAGCTAACCATGGCGCTAAGCCATTCCCCTCTCTCGTCCGCCATTGTTTTAGGGTTTGTGGTTGGAACCCCGTAAAATATTTTCGATTCGTTTTTTTCTTAATTTTACATTCTTTGTGCTTGAGCAAGGTTTCATTGTTTTCAAACACGCGGCGGAATTCATGATCTACGAAAGGGTCCGTATCCTTTTGCTGCCCTCCGCGCGTCGTGTGCATCCCGCAATTCCTTGCTGCAGACTGCGTGCATACCTTCCTGCAGACAGCAATCCCAGTGTGGCGGCCAGCTCAGTGTAATATCGCACGCGTGTCCGCCAACAATCTTCCAGCACATGCCTCGTGGATTTTCCTCTCCGCAGCAATGCCAATACCGTGCACGCTCGTCCCAATCTCCGGGATGATTATACTTCACAGCCTCTGCTAGTGCCTTCTCCACAGCTTCTAGCCGTTCCAAAACTGACTTGCTCGCTGCCATTTTAGTTACGTTTTTGGTGTGAATATTGTTGAATGTGGTTTTTTTTCAAAAGATATGCAAAAAAATCGGAATATATTTTACGGATTTCCAACCGTAAAACTAAAAAAATGGCGGACGTGCGATTGGCAGAAAAGCTCTTTGCCAATTTAAGTCCATGGCGACAATAAGGACGATAAGAGCACAACTTGGCGCAGATTTGGAGGCGAAGAAACTCTCCATAGCGATTCTTTCAGATAAGCTACTCCAGCGTGCGGTGCGGAGGTAATAGTAGCAATCATTCTTAGCAAAAGTTTTTTTTACTTCCATTGCCGCATTTAGCGCTGCAACAATACTATTGAACACAAAAATGGCAGCTTCGTTTGTTCAGGTCTGCGCTGGCCAGTCGCCGTCCTTTCACTACGATTTTCCCACGCATACGCTGGTGGGATGGCTTTGCACGTTTATATCAGGCGGCGAACCACTGGCTCTTAACGCGATAGAAAGCAGTTTGTGCGTTGGGCCCGCCGACAGCAGGTCCATGCACCGCTACACTGTTATTCAAGCGTATGAGCAGAATTTGCCACTTATGGATTTTATTTGGGTGCGCTTCTGCCCGGGGTGGGATGGGCACTGTCTTAATATGGACTTTGTTTTAAGCCCGCCAGCACCGTCTGGGACAATTTTTATTATAACACTGCTTTACGACACGGGCCCGCTGTACGGCGGACTAATTGAGTACATTCAAGACGTGCGCGGCGGTAAGGCTGCAATTGATGCAAATGGATACGAGGCGGTAGGACTGGTAACGTGCCACTTGAAGCGGGGTCAGTAGGCGTTAAAGGCCATAGTTTTAGCCACATTGGAGACGGTTTTTGGAGGGGGATTTTTGTGCTGTATTTGAAAACTTTTAAATGAATCGCCCAAAAATGTGTTTCGGAATGCGACCGACTGAGAGTGCTCTTATTTTCGCATGGACGTAAGTAAAAATGCGCCCCAATGCAACAACAACATGGAACCTGGAAAGTATGGCGTTCGCCTGTATGTAAGGAACCCACTCCGACACTCTGTTAATGGGTACGGTTTGGTCAAGATATGGGGGCAACACGTGCCAGGATTGGCGGTGTTTAAACAACCGAGTGTCCCAAACACTCGAGGCTGTTTAAAGTTGGGCCCATGGTGTATAGATGAACAATGGATTCGTGTATGGAGGGGCACGTAAAACCCAGGAATTAAGGAGTCGACAGTAAATTGGTTCCGTATTCAATGAACTTGTATGTCTGTTATGTAACTCGGATACAACATGCCAAGTACAACAAGTGCCAGAAAGGGTCTCCGCCGGGGACAAAAACAGAAATCCAGAAGTAAAAGGCCGAAAAGAATTGGACGCCGAAGCCGAACCCTGGAGCGGAAGTCGCAGGCAAAGGGACCATACAGACTTGGCGGAGTTGTGGTTGCCGCCAGGACAGCTCGGGAGCTGGCTACGATGTCCGGTGCGTCGGAAGCCATTGCCGCAGCAAGTCGGCCCATTACCCAAGAAGTAACAGAGGCAGTGACGCGTGCGGGCAAACTTGCCGGACAGACGTTTGCAAGGTTTGCCAACCAAAGGCAGTCCCTAACTTCAAGAATTCCCGGAATAGAGGATTACATGGCTTACAGCAACTCCATGAACAGCTTGCACTCTATGCGGGACGCCGTTAAAGAGTATGAAGCGGGCGACACTACGGGCGCTGCAGTTGGCGCCACTCAAGCATTGGCTGGATTTGCAGGCGTACCCCTGGCCGCATCAAGTGCAATGCACGCTGGCCTGTATGCTACCGGACACAAAACAGGTTTAGATACTGGATTATTTCTTCTAGGCAAAGCTCATAAAGACTTCGCTACTTTTGATTCCTTAAGAAGCGCCCCACGAGCTAGGAGGGAACGACAAGACATGCTGGCCAGAATTTCAAAGATGCCAGAGAAGCTGCGTGAACTTGCCGCGCCATATACACCAGATGAGAAAGAAATTGCCGCCTATCGTAGAAAGATAGGAGCCTGATGTGTTTCAACAAGACCGCATTCACGAAAGCATGCCGCGAAATACACAGCTTCAAATACCCCGTTTCACATCTCTTGCTGTCATTGTTTACTCAAAATCCGCGGGCACAGGGGGCGGAAGGGGATTGGTGGCGGGAAACCAGAAATCGAACGACACATACCAATCGCAAGACCTCTTGAAACCACAGGCCTCGCACAGAGCGGCCATCGGGTATGTGATCACCGACTGGACCATCACCACCGGGTGCAAAGTTTTCATGACCTCCAACAAAGACCGACCAACACCCCTCCGCTGATAAGGCTCCTCCACAATCAATCTCTGAAGCACCAACGCGTCAGGTTCTCCCTTCGCAAAACGGCACACGACAAACCCTGCCGTGTACACATCGTTCGACACATTGAAATACCGGGAGGCGCGCAAGTTGCCGAACGGATTCGAGCTGATCCACTGCTTCAACTCAGTGAACATCTGTGTGGACAAAAGTTCCACCCACAGCAGGCGCAAAGCTTTGTCGCAGGCTACTTACCAGAACCTCGTCAAGAGATAGAGGTGCAGAATTGCAACAGTTGCAGTCACACTCCAGGCTGCACTGCCGGTCGCCGCAGTCGCAGGCACAATCCGAGCCTGACATTTTTAAATGTCTGGCTGGAATTGTATTTGTGGTCGCCTTATTTACTCGTACTGCAGAACGGTTTCAAGAGTAATATATTCGTACTGTACTGAACTACAATCAAGTTTTTAAGAAAGCCGGAATGCTCCTAAACCTGCAAAATGTAACAACAAGCTTTTCCCTCTGGCAAACCGATTGTGTGTGTGAACGGCTTGCATTCTTGAAAATGAAAACTATGCCTACTTGAATAACTTAAGGTTTGCAAGTAACTTCCTGCTACAAGACTTCACCTCCTCGCTGGTTGGATGAGCTGAACAGGCGGCGCCTGCTGCTGCCACAATTATGGCTGACTTGTCGCATAGGATAGCCCGCCTATCAGAAATCGACGCATTGCACACCAAGTTCGAAAACACCAGCATGCCCAGACATTGGACCTCCGTGCTGCCGAGATGTCGTAGCATTGCGCGACGTACGCGAGACACCACGTTTTTAATCACCAGGACATGAACGCACACCTCCTTGGTAGCCTGGACAGAGAGTCGGTGCAGACAGGCCACTTGGACCGAGACATCGTGGCGCGATTTCCACAGTATGCTTAAGGTCCGATAAGCGGCACGCTTTAAAGCGGATCCGTCTGCGTGCTTGTGCATGATGGCCATAACCGAAAGTTCTGACACCATGGCATCCATTTCCCCCTCAGGGAGCTTCACTTCGGCGGGAGTAACTTCCCTCGTGGGAGTCTGGAATAGAAACGCGGAAGGTGAAAGCTTACATCCGGGAGAGTCCAGGCCGGCACCGGCGGCGGTTGGCGCCTCTGAAGAGCCAAACCACGAACTAGGCGAAAGGGTGGACAGGGAGGAAGTGTCGCTGATGTACAGGCTTTCCGGGTCCTGTGGCAACGTGTCCAGTCGCCAGGAATCCACAGCAGATTCCATGTGCTCCACGGTGTCGGCTGCCGAACAAATCAGCGGGAAGTACCTGATCAGGGACCTCGAAGAATCGAACCCGGAAGGCAACGAGAGCTGGAGCAGACTTGGGGGCGGTGACGCAGCCAGGGTGAAGTTCGGCGTGAACACGATGCGGCTTGACCAGGATGAGTGGGCTGGAGAGGAGCCGTAGGGGGTTGTATGCATGGTTGGAATTTGAATTGTGTGTGGTGAGAGGAAGCTCAGGTAAGGTACGGGTATGTTTCAATGTGCCACGTACCATACCGGGTATCCACCCATTTTAAAGACCAACACAAACAAAAACTTCTTGCCATGTCCCGGACTTCTTCTTTCTTTTGTAAGAGTTCATATCTGGGGGTGTTGTGTTTTCATTTGCCACAGCCCATTGATGCTTGTGTGGCCTCTCTGCTGCAGCTGAGCCCTTCCCGCAGCCTGAAGATTGCTCTTTTGACTTTACCGCGTCGCCAGACGTGGCTTGGATGGTTCAGCACCTGGCAGCTGGAGGGAATGCTTCGCTTGCCACCGTTCGGATCTGTGTTATCGTCCAGCAGCTGTTGAATGCCGCGACCCCCCACATGTTCGTGTCACGAGAGGGAGTAGCGGCTTGCCTGGCTGTCTTATCGGACGGCTCTGTCCCAGGGATTGTAAGGTTGGAAGTGGGCAGCCTTCTGATGCACATTTTAGGGCGTGCTGACGTGACGATCGCTGAAGCCGGCATTGCCCTGTTCAATGGAGAGCATGGGCGGGCCGCTCACACCGTCATCGGGGACGCCATCTCTGCCTTCTCCAGCACCCCTGCTACACTGCCAATGAGTTTCGTCTTGTACGGCTGCCTGCATAGATTTATGATGATGAAGGCATTATCTCCACGCGCCTGCCTTGTGGAATCTGGTGCTTTGCCGGGCTGCATTGCCTTCCTTCTGGGCTGCCACTCTGGCATGCAGCGAAAGTGCGACTCTGTCATGGAGTGGGCGTTGCGCTTCCTCTGCACGTGCTGCGAGTTCGAGGATGTGAAGATTTTCGAGTTCATGGCAGCCAGCGAGCTGCAGGCTGTTATTATGAAGCTTTGGACCGCGCCCGGCTTCACTGATGTTGCTGAGGGGACGCATGGCATGAGATTCTATGGTTACCTGCGCGTCATCACGCGCAAGGCCTTCCCAAGCATTGAGCAGGACGTACTGAGCTGCATAGGCTCGGAGGTGTGTCGAATTCTCGACAAAGCGTCGGGGGAGTTGACCCCTGGGCTTGTTGTTCGTCACGTCGCCTCAGCAACCTTCTTCCCGAAGGATTTACCCATGGAGGCCATTCTACCCTGCCTCGAAAGTCCCTCCCAGACGACGCCCCTGAAGACCTGGGTTTCGTCTATTATCGCGGTTTCGACGTCCTTGACGATGCCCCGGGCATTCATGCTCCCCTACTCCCCGATTATGAAATCGGTTTGCCGTCTTGGAATGCCGATATGCCGTGTGATGGGTGCGGCTGGGGTGTTTACGTGCTTTCTGGAGTGCCTGACTAGTGATGCCCTGCCCCTTATGACGGCCAACGCCATCGTGGAGATGCTGTCGATTCCTTTGAAGCAGAACTTCTGCGAGGATGATGCTAATCTGGATAAGTTCTTTAGCGACGATGCGGGCTTCATCCAAGCTATGCTCTTCCTGCTGGGCAGAGTCTCTAGCGACCTGCCGGTGACAACAGACGGTTCGACTGATATTCGGAACTTGCTGGCATCAAACGTTATGCGGTTGCTGCTAGCGTTTTTTCATTTCACGCGAGGGGTCCAGCGCGACCAAGACACCATTAAGCTTCTGGTGGACACGTTCGTACTGCTGATGGTGCGCACATCCGCGAAGCAGTCTAGTCTGACGATCGCAATGGCGATGATATTGTGCCACCTAGCCCAGGCCAGTCTGACTCGGGACGGGACTGAGCTGGTAACTGACACGGTAATTGCCTCCGCAGCCGTCCCCCACCTCATCCAGTTCCTCTGCAACCCAGTTCTGAACACGGATCCCAAAATTGTCTCCAGTGCTCCGTACACGGGTGTGCTCGGACTGCTTATAGGTGTTGCCAAGAAAACAGACGGTTGTAGGATTATTCGGGAGGCGGAGACTGCTGCCACCCTGTCCACCTCTCTGGACATTGTCCTGTTGCAGCTGTCGCACCAGCCCCTAACTGGCTCTGAGTCTTTTCAATGCTCCCAGGCGTGCAATCTGCTTGTCGAGGTGAAGCCTGAACTGCTGATGTGGTCGGAGCGACGTAAGCACATTGTCAGCATGGTCATGGCCGCCATCCCGGAGCTGAAGTCCAGCAGCCTTTGCTGTGCCATTTGTGATGATTGGGGCGAGCAAGACATGGCAGATTCCTGTTCCTCTGCCCCCCGCCCCGAGTCGAATTTCCTTCGCCTGCCCTGCCTGCACACTTACCATACCGATTGCATCAACAGGTGGTTCTCGCAAGGACGGGACACGTGCCCGTTATGCACTGTTTCCGTGCTTAAACTCATCAGCATGTCTTACGCCTCTTGAACACAACAATGTTATGCAGTTTTGCTGTCCGTTCGTTTTCTGTGTTTCCACGGGATAAACGCAAAATTGTATCGACTCGACAGGAAAGAAAACATGTTCCTGGTGCATTAATGTGGACAAGGCGAATCATGCACGGATTACAGCTATCGCGTCTAACTTTGCCCCGGCAGTATGAACTCACTGGGCCTCACAAGCTGCAAGATGAGCTCGACACTGCAACTTTAATGATTGCCTTGAAGATAAACGGAACTGGTGCAAGAACGACCCCTCCAAAGTGCAAATCCATTCTATATTTGCTGCACAACTTATTCAGAAGAGATGTGATACCAAAGGAGATTGAAACTCTAAAAGATGTCCGTAGATTCATCGCACAGAAAATCCGTGAAGCGAGCTTCACGGGTGACGATGACGACATTACAATTAAGTACAAGGAGGGCCTGCCTCCATACGAATTCCTGCCAGACAATTTTAAGCCCATGTTTAATCAGACATTAGAAAGACAACTGGCGAAGATTCAAAACGGGTTAAATGCAGCTAAGCATCCCGAAACATTACGGGATATTAGAGACGTCTTTCGAGTAGGATCGAGTCCGTCTGAAAGGACCAGGCTTCTGACCAGGCAACAAGGCTTCGATACTGATGTTAATTATTTCGGTATGCGCGCTCTTGCAATCGTAGACACGTTAAAAGCTCAAATTGAGGAAAACAAATCGAAGGACAATGTCAGGTTTGCATCTTGTTTGCAGGACAACTTTGACGCCTCTCGGGTTACATCTCATTGTAAAATAGGGTATTACGAGAACGAGAAAGGCTGTTGTGAAGGTTTCCCGAATGAAATTCAATTCTCGACAAATGCGCCTGGTACAGGGGCCTATGATGAAGATGTGAAATTCTTTGAGCGGCAATTTTTAAACCTAACGTATGAAGGTTACTCCGTTCAGGAAGCGGTATTGATATCTAACATACTCGCATTCTTGCAGAATGAAATGTTCAGCACCATTCGCAAAATCCTGAATTATGAAACACGCTTTCGTGTCAATCCCTTGCGACAAGCCTACGGAAACTTGGACTGTGACACGCCTTGGCAAAAAACAACGAAACGTCTTAATAGAGGTAACAAGGCCAAGACAGTAGCGGGTGCCTTGGTAGATGCGACCAAATTAACTACAGGTGCAGTTTTTTACACTACGAAAGCAGCCATGATTGGAACTGGAAACTTGGTTACCGGTTTATACAACAAGATAATGTCGGGTGCTGTGAGGGGTATCAAACTTGAAACCCAAGGTGACCTTCTGGCTGCTGCGCTAATCTGCAATATCTCCTTAATGTTTAAAGTAGCTCTATCTATTTACGACGAGTTCGTAAGGCTAATCATTCAGCAAATTATAAAATTAAATTATTTAGGGGGTTATACTTACGACTCAACTGTTGATGACGGCAGTGCACTTAAAGAGTACTTGAAGACAGCCATTCCTTCTGAACGGCAACGCATGACCGTTGCCAAATTCATTAAACTTCGAGTCGGGGATCACAGTTACGAAGATTTTGAGACGGAAATGCATGCAGTTTTAGGTACCTTAGGGGAGACAATATCAGCTGCATTTGAAACGATTCCCGGTTTGAGTGCACTGTCGAAGCTAATTGTGACAAAAGTTACAGACTTTATACAGAAAACATGTGTGCAAGCTACTCTTGCCCTTCATTACAGCAACACTGTCGAAGCTTGGCTGAGTGACTGCAACATTGAGTTTCATTTGAAACAGATTGCTCCACTTATTAAATGGAAATATCCTGATGTGTATCGAAAACTGTTCAACATAACAAACGACGACGAATGGGCCAGACTAGTCGCAGATTCTAAGAACTTGTCTATCCAGAACCGTAAAACAGATGCGCCAGTGGCTGCAACAGTTGAACAAGCCACCCCCACAATCGGAGAAGGCCTGCTGGCAAGTCTTACTCCTGTCCAACCTGTTATAAAGTTATCGGACTTTGTAAGTGGAAGACCAGGTGGATATAAGAAGTATCGGGCCAGACGCTCTCGATCAGCATCCAAATCCAACTCAAAATCCAAAAGAAAACATTCCAGATCTGTTAAACGGCGATCAGGATCTAAGAATCGTAAAAAATCACAGGCATATAGGAAATAGAGGCGGGTATTTCGCCAGATTAAGGGTGGTATAGAAGGAAATGCTCGCGAAATACAGATTACTAACCATTCACTACGTACAAGTTTTGTATTACATCTTCCACTTTTAGGTGCATGACTTCATATGGCCGGCTCTTTAATGTTAGCTTCCAGTGATAGTTTTGCTGGTTCGGGCTTCATAAAGCGTTGAAAGGTCAGAGCTACATCACCATGGCCTTCCGGCAACTTGTATCCCTGGCCTTCAGGAAAGTATCGGTCCCATCCTGTTTTCTCCGGACATGGACACTTATAAACTGGAGGTATCTGTGGCTGCATGTTTGTTCACGTTATGACATTGCGTAGATTATTTACATCATTAAACTCGGGGAACGTGGGTATGGTCCGTAACTAACACAACGCGACGGCTACTTGACCGGTGCGCCAGAGCATCGCATATATAGTAGAAGCTGTGCGAAATACTGTTTCCACGTGGAAAGGCATTAAAGTAGTTAGGGTGGCGGTCCCTGTTGTGATGTCGATCACTTGCATGAACCGACTGCTTTCGTTGAACACAGCTACTTCCTTTCCTTGCTCATCGCAGGGCATCATGCAGCGGATGGTGGCTGTGGTCTCAAAAGCTTTAGACGGCTGGCCAGGGGTGAACGAATGATGCTGCAAATGTGCCGAGCTGCCGGACTTTGCAACAAACCCTTGATGATTTGGCAGAACTCGAACACTTTGCAACCCGCTGTGATAACCCAGGTCGTAAGTCTTCAACTTTACAGCCTCCAAACCACAGCTTTTCATCTTCATGTGCACAACTTTGCCGCGTGGAAAGACAATCAGCAGGTCATCCTGGTACAGGTCAAAGTGCATAGGCTCGTTTTCGGCTTCAAACGTTGCTGGAATTGAACCCAGCAAATCGCCTTCGAGAGAGAATATAAGCAGCTTTGGATCGAACGTTGGAAAGGTGAATGATGATAGGACGTACATATGCCCTTTGGAAGAGATGATGAACTGTTTGATATTGAGAGCACCGGACACCAGCTGGAAACCGCGGACGTGTCTTCCAGATGCAATTTCCTTAACAGAAATGTGGCCGCCACGGTCGCAAAGGTAGATATTGTCCTCATAGGCAGCGCCGAATCCATAAATGCAATTAGCTTCCATACGCACTGGGATGCCAACCACCCCGGTGATCATGAAGGCGTTTCGGACGACCGCATCAATCAACTCGACTTCCCGAACATACAGCCGCGCGCGAACCGAAGGACGGGAGAATGACATGGGCAGTGAACACAGTATTGAGCAGATGCCAGGACCTTCAATGACAACCCGACAGTTGTACTCAGGCAGGAGGACATCGGTTTCGGTGTCCAACAGTTGCAGGACGACATCAGCCTTTGCCAGATCTTCCACGGGCATGTTGCTGGCCGTCTTGGCGTCCACGGTCATGAAGTGTGGAATATCTTTCACTGTGGGACGCTGGCGAAGAATGCTTCCGTCAAACGTCACGGATGAATGGGTGATATCTACTTGAAAGGCGTACTCTCGGGAGGAAGCGGCCAATTTGGCCAGCACGGCTTCATGATCGAGTGCAAGCTGAGGGCACTTTTCATCTGGGACGATGCGGGCCGCGAATGAGCAGTCTGGAGGGAGGAAATCCCCGACCACTGAGAGATCACTAAAAATCTGAGCATGGCGCTGACCAGCCTGAATGCGATTAACAGCTTCGTCCCGGTGCTTGGCGCTGATGCGAGAGAATTCCTCTATGCGTAGCTTGGCTAACCCCTCGGCCTCATCCAGCTTTGCGCGAATGCGGTTAATGCTGTGGACGTACTCGGTGAGGCTGCGGTTCGACGCGGCGATGGTTGCGTCGAAGGTGGACTTAACTCGATGGGCCTGAGATGTCAGCCCAGCAGAACTGGCAGCCATATCTTCCAGCTTATCAGACAGGAGCTGTGCACGAGAGCGCTTCTTTGAAGTTGACGACTCGTCGCCTTGGTCCGGCTTTTTGAACGGGACGTCGCAGACATAGCAAGCTTCGACGTCAGTGTTGGCGAACATGGCAACACAGTGGCTGCAGGCAAAGTGGCCACAGGGTTTGAATTGCCTCAGCGGCTCATCTGGCAAGGCGGAGCAGCTCGGGCAGGGGATAGAAGACATTTTTAAATTCGAACGGAATTTATTTGTGGAGTGTCATTTTGGTTACGGGTACCTAGGTACCGTACAGATAACTTTGTGGTGACACTCGTTGTACTCGTACCTAAAGACCCCTCTCAGACGCTCTCTCAGCCATCAATGTCAGCATCGTCTGAGCACGTCCCTCCTGGCAATATAGATGTTAACCGCGATCAATCCCCTGACCATCTCAGACCGGTCAGTGTTTCCAAGTTTATTTTCCACCTCCCGGCCGCGTGCGTCCTCAAGTTTTATGGACTTCAGGGTGCGGCTCTGAAGCGTCGTGCCGCCGATGCCGCTGTTCGCTCCTGCGATGACCGCAAGAGACCTTACGTCAGCTCTGCTTCGCAGTCTGCAGTTGATGAAGCCGCTTTATTGGTAAACGTTTTCCCAACATCTGTAGACATACTTTTAAATTGATGTTTCGGTACAGGCCCACTGGACTCATGTTCCCGATGACCTTGATTCTGAGTCAAGCATTACCTCCGAGATTCCCCACTTTTCGCCGACTTCTTGTTTTGATTCGGACTCGGACTGCATTCCCCCCACATCTTGTTTTGATTCGGATTCGGACTTTGTTCCCCACTTTTCTCCGGCGTCAAGCAGTGATTAAATATACATTCATTTTACACGAATTAATGCATTGCGACAACTGAAACGTTCGACGGATCGTTTTCTAGCAGGAATACATGAGAACTTGTATTGCACACCAAATCCGGAGGTAACGGCAGTCTTAACGAGCGTAATGAGGACCCTGTGTCCATGTCAAACACGGTCATACAATTGAACTGGACAACAAGTACTTCCGGATGGACAGATCCATGGACGAGAAAGTCAGTGATGTGGATATCCTGGGTCAGAAGGACGGAGTACACAAGAGCATCGGTTGAAAATGAAAAGCGCAATAGACGGCGTTCTCCATGGCGGGGATCCTTCACGACCGTCACAAATCCGTTCCCGTCAGGATGGACACGAATGCCGGAGCAGATTTGCTTGGGGCCGAAGACGTCATGCACAACAAAGTCCTCCACCAATGCCAAGTCGTTTAAAACAGCTCGCATCACCAGGGAGTGGTGGGACTTTGCCAGGTCTACAACAACCACCAAGACGTTGTTAACAAGGTCGAAGCAGTAGACTTTCGTCTTGGGATTGAAGGCGTCAGGAACCAAAAGAACCCCGAGTTCCTGGCCTTGCAGCGAAAACGCATGTAGCTTGCACTCGGAATCCCGCAGCACCCACAGTCGCCCCTCCGGAGATATGACCATCTGGACCACTCGCGGCCCCAGCGTGAACGACGACACCCTTTCCCCCGTTGCCGCTGTGTGCACATTCACTAATCCACTCCTCATACGGCAGTACATCAAGTCCGCGTGTACAGCACACTCCACGTATGGCGACTGAGCAGATGGCATCCAGAGAACAGGTCCCGAAACACCGGAAAAGGCTGGGATCACTTCGATGGTCTTATTCAGCACCTCGACCTCCCTAACGTACATACGAAGCTGGTATTTGCTGGCCTCGAATGAGGCTGGTAGACCGAAAGATACTGAGCACATGCCTGGACGTCGCATCTCAATCTTCAGCTCGTAATTGGACAGCAAGTCTCCTGATTCATCATTCAGAAGCTGCAGTACGACATCTCTCTCAGACAAGTCCTCCACGGAAGAGCCCAGCCGTGTTTTGGCGTCCACCAGTACTTCCTTCAAAGGCGTACCAGCACCGTGTAACATGTGCCACAGATTTCCGATAGTTACAACCGTCTCCTCGGCATCCACACAGTACATATGCTCTCCAGAAGATGCCGCCATGCATGCAAGCACGGCTTCGTGATCCACGACCGGCTGAAAGCACAAAGCATCGGGCTTCAGGTTTGCAGCAAATGAGCAGTCCGGAACAATTGCGCCATCCAATGTCATCATTCGGTACACGTCTCCGCTGGCAATGGCAGCGGACATCATGTCCTTGAACAGCTGGGCTTGCTGCTTCCCAGCTTCCAATCGGTGCATCAACTGGCCCTTCAGAGCAGCACGACCTGACAGGTGATCTTGAGCCCTGCTTCTAGCAGCAACCTCCATCTCATCCAGCTTGGCACGAACTCGGTTGAGGCCATACACGTATTCGTGCAGACTGTGGGTGGTTGCTGTGCTAGTGATATCAAAAGCCTTGGCGAGCGCATCAGCTTGACTGGAAAGGCCATCAATACAGGCGGCCATGTCATCGACCTTCTTCTGAAAAAATGCTGGACCGTGGCCCTCCGTAGCAGGGCGGCTGCGCTTTGAAGGAGAAGGACCAGAGAAATCGTCGTCAAAGCGTGTATCGCACACGAAACAGGCGCCGACCCCCATGTCGACAAATGTTGTCTTGCAGGGGGTGCATAGAAGGTGGCCACACGGCTTGAACTGGACTGGAACATCCTCGAATGGAAGACTGCAGCTCGGGCAGACAGGGACAGAGGACATGAAATGGAAATTGTTTTGTGAAGAAATATTTTTTGGAGGATTCCCGGTATGATACGGGTATGTTTTTCCAGGAACCTTCTTCGGTACGGGTATACCAGGGTTACCCCAAAACTTATCACAACTCACTCGCCACACGTTTTCCCACACGGTTATATGTCCGCGCCCGTCCTCGCGGTAAGTCCCAGGGGTTCTTCAACACGTGTCCATGTGTGCTAAATAGTATTTGTGTTCAGCCTGCCTGCCACGCGGCCCGGCTGGTTCACTCCCCCGCCGCCGCTCGAGCTCTGGTACGATCTTTCCGCCCTGCTGCCACGCACGGGCTTGTATTATTGTTTCTTATCTGTGTTTTCAAGGAACCCCACGTCACCATAAGCACGATCATGCAGTTGCTGGGACCCGTGCTGCTCCAGCCCAACAGGGATGACCTCGGGATCGCTCTCCACGACATCAGGAAACGCCTGGCTGCTTCCTCGCACTGGGTAGTCGCCGACATGGCCATTTACGCTGAAGTGTTGATGGACTTGGTCACTCTCCCGGCTGTGCGGGCCCATGGCTGCGTGGTGGCCGAGGCTTACCTTCATCTAGGTCTGTTACGAACCTGCGTGGACGACCTTGTCCCCAAGCTTTTAGCTTGCTCCGGACGGGTTATTATGGACATGCCGGCTGTGCTGAGGTGTGCCCTCCGGGAGCCGTGCCATCAGGCGGCTGCAGTTGAAGCGGGCCGCGGCGGCAAGCGTGCCCGGACGGAGGATGGTCCCCGCCCTGACTTCTGTCGCCGTTTTGATGTTGTGGAGGACGTGTCCCCCATGGCTGATCTGGCGGTGGACATGGTGAAGCTGTGCCTCCCCACGGCGAACTGCGAGACGGGTTTCTTCGATGTGGTCGTCTCCAGTCCTGGGATGATTGCCTTCCTGACTGAGGTGCTGAAGCGTTGCTATCCGCCCGAAGCCGACAGCAACTCAGGCACGGTTCTGGCCTTGCTGCATTGTCTGGACAGCGTGGTGGCGCGGTCACCACAGGAAACCCTGCGTGATGTGTTCTCCTCCGGGATAATACCTGTCGCCACCGACTTGTTTGCTGGTCCGTATCCATTTGCGGTTTCCGCCGCCGCCTTGCGCCTCCTGCGGGAGCTGCAGGATCGCACTGGGGAACAACTTGTGCGACCCGCCTTTGATTCGTTCCACTGCCGGGCCACCAGGCTGATTGTCTACTCCCCGGACTTGCTTTGCTTGTTCGACCACTGCTTCCGCGCACAAGGCACCTCTGCGCCAGTGGTGGGACAGCTGTCCGCCGCCCACATTGCCATGTACGAGTGGGCGATGCACTACCCCGACCATGATGACCCCATGAGGCAGCTGATCGCCAGGCTTGCCATGGACCACTGCCGTCGGGATGGCTACAACGGAGTGCCTGGCATTGCGGGAGGGTTTGACCGGGACCATTCTACCCCCGAGCCTTTCCTGATCAGCTTCTGCCGGTTCGTGCACATGCACGACGATCTCGTCGCTCTTTTGAGTGAAGGAGTGCAAGCCGAGAGAGTGGAGGAACTGATCGCTGCCATGACGGCCATGGCCACCGACCTCGAGGAGGATTACTACCTTCGCCAGTTTGCTCACCAGACCTCACTTCCGTACCTGGCCCTCCAAGTCCTGGCCGATGTCGCAATTCCGGCATCAGATGCTAATCTGCGTCTCCTCATTTCGGCGGGGGAGCTGTTAATGCGAAGTCGGTCGTTCATGGATGACTCTGTTCGGGTGGGACTTTTGCCCGTCATTATCGACCTGTTGTCCAACGGGGCCCACGGATCAGCACGAACTATGGGCTCCCAGCTCCTGCTCACCCTTCTTCTCCGCCCGGACCTCAGTTCCGAGCTGCATGCCGTTGCCGTCCAGCCTTTGCTTCTCCGTGCCATGTGCCGCAGTGGCAAGGCAGGGACCGATGAGCTGCTGGGTTTATTGATGAATTTGTCGGTTGCTCTGGATCACTACCCACCCGCAAAGCTGGAGCAGGATTTGCAGGAGGCTGAGCAGATCACCGGGTTCAAGATGGTCAATGTTCTCGTGCGACTGATGCATCACCCCCACGAGCACACCCGCGAGTGGGCTTCACGCCTGCACGACAAGCTGCTTTACATTCCACAGGAGCATTTGCACCCTCAGGCGGCCCTTGAGGTCCTGCCAACCTTCACCCCATCTGACCCCCAGCCCTGTGGCATCTGCATGTGCGAGGACAGGGACGAGTTCGTGCGACTTCCTTGCTTTCACATGTATCATTCGGAGTGCTTCACTGCCTTCGCTTCCTCCTCGGCGACAAGCAAGTGCCCCCTGTGCAACACCCACTTGCTGGATAGCATTGGGAACATCATGGAGCAGTGTGGTGCCGAGTGAGGTGTTGGCGTGTTTTTGTGACGTGAGATATTTGCAAATGAAAGGGTTACCCGAACTCGTTTAATGGGGCGACTCCAACGAGATTGATTACCTTTTAGAGAACCCCAAAACTTTTTTGGGAAAAACGTGCATACCCGTACCTCGAGAACCCTCTCCACTACCCCCCTTTTACCATGTCCTCCGTTCTTAGTGTCACCACGTCTGGATCGTCGCCGTTCCCCGCGAATATGATTCCAGTTGATCTATACGACGGGGATGACGAGCAGGTGCCCTCCTCCGCCCCCTCTTTCCCGGTTCGCACATTTCTTGGTTCCCACGCCCTCCTTCCTTTCGCGTTCCAGTCCCCCCTTGCTCACCAGTGCAGTTTCGCGTCCGCTGCGTCGGCTCGTGGACTAAATCCGTACAGGCACATGACCCCCCTCACGGTAAGTTGGTGCTTTTCCTTGCGTGGCACATTCGTGTTGCTTCACTTCCCCTTTTCCCCAGGGCCTGTTGAAGCGCCACGTCAGTGCCGTGTCTCTAAACTTCTCCGACAGCGAGGATGAAGATGATGTGCCCGCCCGTGCTGCCGCGGTACGCCCTCTGGCTGGGCCTGCCAAGAAGCACCGGGGCGTGGCCCTTCACTTTTCTGATAACGAGGAGGAAGCCCTCCCTTTGTTCTCTGCTCCCGGAGACTCACCCGCTGCCGCTGTCACAGCACCCAGCTCTCCTCACCTTCCGGCCGTGGACTTGAGCTTTGATACTGAGACTGAAGATTCTGGCACCCGTCCTCCGGCTCCGTATCGGCCCCACGCGTGTGTTGAAACTCTGTTCTGTGTTGACTGTGCTCGCAAGTTCTGCCCCGAGGTGGACTGCTGGCCCATCCGCCACATGATGCATCACGTGGTTGAAGTCGCCCACATGGTGGAGGTGGTGGATCTGACCCAGGATGGTGTGATAAATCGGCTGCTCATCCCTCGCCCTGGGACGGCCCGCATGTGCCTCCACTTTGAGGGCCACACGGTGCTGACCTGCCCTGAGTGCAACCCGTGGTTTGATGTGTCCCGTGACGTGCCGGACGACGCGGAAGAGGTCTGCCCTAGGTGCACTGTGCCCGCCTCAGCTGGCGCTGAGGTGGTCTTTTGCAACAAGTGCGGTGAATGGATGTGCGAGAAGTGCTGGGTCTCGGAGTTGAAGCTGCAGAACTATGACCCCGTTGTGGCGTGCCCCCTCTGCGACGAGCGCCTGGCTTAAGCTCGCGCCCTTACCCCCTCACCCGCTTTGCTTGAACAATGAATGAGATTTCATGATATTATTTCGTGAGAATTATTGCGCCAAAAACCGTTACGACAAAGCAAGCCGCCACAACGACAGTAATCATGTCTGTATTATCTTGTGGCTTCAGTGTCATGGCCAAAGCAGCGGCTCTGGATGCCGCTTCAGTTGTATCGATAAGGACTGTACGGGATCCGGGCACCCGCTCCTCGCCATATGATAATGTCCGCGTAATGCGAACTATGTGCGAACCAGCACGCTGAACGACCAGGGCATCGACAGCGTCAAGAATCAGGGCGTCGAACATATCCTGGTCGGATATCAGGTCGAGTATTTCCTTGGTGGATGCGTGAATTACTCCCCGCACTCGAAGTTCAGCCGATTTAGTCACTCGTTGAACGGCCTGCATGAACGATGGAAGGGACCCATCGTAGCTGTCTTCAACCACAGTTGCCTTTGTGGCTATGGATTCGGTTCGAGGGAACTCTGCGCAGGCGATGACCACCTGCTTGCGAAGCTTTGAGTCTAGAACCATTGCGGCGATAATGGTTTTGAATTGTGATTTTAAAACAAGTGTGCGTGTGTTCACGTCTTCTTGGCATAAAATATTCTTCAGCATTTCTTCAGATTCAGCTCAATCACAAGCTGGCGTGCGTATACAAACACATCCTCACTCTCGGGATGGGCTGCTTTGGCGGACGCCATCGCGGCACGAATCTTTGGCGCCAAATGGGCAATCTTCTTCGCAAACACGGACGCTGAGGTGTTGCGAATAGAGTTTGACATGGCGTACATGCCCCAGGCCTGGACTTCAAAATCGTCGGGGTGTCGCCTCATGGCGCACATGATGTGGGCGAAGCCTTTGTACTTGGTGCGGCCGAGCACCTTGGCACAGCACTTTTTCCCGGCCTGAATAGCGATACTTTGCAAGGCGGCATACTGCAGCACTGCGTCGTCGGCAGTAATCCACAGAATCTGAAGAGCTCGCTTCACTGCAACCTTCAACTGCTGCTCAGTGTACCGCTTGTGGTCAGTCTTCATGTCGTCCAGCTCGCGCAAACATGCTGAGGCGATCTTAGTCGCAAGAGGTCCAGTCGTAAGTGGAATCGCGGGGCTCGCAGGGATTGTAGCAAAAGCCGGCGCGCCGGCAAAGGAAGGCACGGCTGCGTTAGGAACATGACGAATTGTCAGCTCAGAGAGGGACTGTGCCGTTGTGAAGGTCGTGGAAGGAGACGCCGGGTAGGCGCAAGATGCTTGGCGCATGGCGGAGATCATCTGCGAAGGGTTGGAATTTGTTTTGTGTAAATATTTTGTGATTACTTTCTGGGGTAGGTACACGGTATGTAAGAAAAATTCCATGATCATATACGTACTCGTACCTACCTGTAAGATCCCTCTCCAAATTCAAGTGTTTCACTATGGACCCCGTCCTGTGCCCTGCCTGCGCCATGCCCTTCACCTCCTTCAGCGAACCGGTACGGCTGGATGTATGTGGGCATGTTTTGTGCAAGCAGTGCGTCAATACCCTCATCATGGCCGAGAGCTTTAACTGCGATGTTTGCAAGCTCCCCTTTGTTGTGGAGCTGTCCGTGTGCGACTACGGACTGTTGGAGTTTGTTAAGGAGGCAAAGTGTGATGAAGACGAGGAGCCCTCGCCGTGCAAGAGGCCGCGACGGCCTGATGTAATTCCGGAGTCAGCACTGGCTCTGGAAGTTCGTGCCACGCGTACCAGGCTTGAAGCTGACGTCGCCGCGGCGCTGGAGGTTGGCAAAAAGTCATTGGAACAGCATGCATGCCAGGTGGAAGCCGCTAAGGCGGCTTTGGACAAGCTGCAGGCGGTTCGCGCGAAGGAGATGGATGTTTGGGAGCGCGGACTGAAGAAAATGTTGGAGGCGTCAACATCCGTGCTGGATGTGACGTTCGGGCAGATCCGGACTTTGGATTTGGCTGGAGAGCAGCCAGTTGTGAATTGGAAAGCGGTGAAGGCGTCCCTGCCCCGGGTGGACGAGCGAACCGTTGTCTTTGACGTTGCATCTGCCAAGGCTGGATTGTGCCTGGCTTCAAACATGCATTCTTCAGTTCCATCCCCAGGGAACTGCAGCTTTTCAGGCCAGGGACTGCGCGTGTTCGCTTCTCGCTTCCAGCACACCATGTTTATTGCCTGCTACGACGCTTTTGGACACGCTCTGACGGGCCTGGAAGAGGAGGACATTGTCGCTCATTTATCTGGAGCAGATGGGCCTGGGCCGGTGTGTGCCGCCCGTGTCAGGGATGGCGAGCAGGGGGTTGCTGAGGTTGTCTTCACTTGTGATGAAGAGGTCTTCCCTGTCCTGACTCTTAACGTCTCTGTGAGGGGTGTGAAAGTGCTGGCCAATAAAGAGCTTGTGAGGGGCTGCGTGTTTGGTGGAAGCAGGCTGTACAGTACCCGGTTTGAGGGCCCGTTTTGCGTGCCGTTCATCTCCCAGAACTGGAGGTTGGAGCACATCATTGTCAGCACAAGACGGCGCCTGGTGTGCATGATGTCCAGAGATGGTTTGGAGTTGAAGTTTTACAGCCTAGACGGGTTTTGTGTGGGCACGTTTGCCTTGGGCGTTACCCACATCCAGGGAATATGTTGGGGACCTGATGGTTCGATACTTGTTGGCACTGGGGGTTTTGGCGCTGGAGATTTCATTCGTGTTATTAACATTGCCTGGGACGGGGAGAGGTTTAACGGCACGCTGGCACGGGAGATACCTGCGCCTGGATTGTCTGGGCAGATTGACTGCGCAGGAGACAAGATCGTCTACCTGACTAGAAGCTCCGTGTCTTGCCACTGTCGTGTCATAACGTTGGATGGTCTTTTCCTTGCTGAGCTGGAAGCGCAGGAACCGTGGTTCAACTGCTTTTCGGCCAAGCTGTATGACAGCCTGGAGCACGGGACTTGTGTGGCTTTGGGCATTGAGGATGGCCGCGTATTGATGTACACCCTGGCCGGAGTGTGCCTTGGCGGTATATCTGGCCTGCCACCTCTGCATAACTTCATTAAGCATTACGTGGTCGGGTATGGGAGCGTCGCGGACATGCAGCCTTTCTTCGACTTCAGCATTTCGCACGCCGACGGCACTGTGGCTGTGCTGAATTACGAGAGGAGGTGCGGATCTGTGTACAAGCAAGGGTCCGGGGATTTCATTCGTGATTTTCCGGTTGAGACCGACGATGAGTGTTGGGGTTCGCAAGCTCTGCGCGTGAGCGGCGACCGTTTCTACGTGCTGCGCGCCGGGGGCGGGGTTCATTGTTTCGTTTGAGTGTGTGAACACGTGTGGCCGTTTGTCTTGTGAAGCAATGAGAGAACGTATGACCGTCTTTGGGGTGACATTTATGAAAGCATACCCGTACCTACCAAAAGAACTATCCCCCCACATTCGAATTTCGCCATGGACTTGTCCTGCACCTCTGGCCACGTGGATGCGGCCGTCCTCCCTGCTGAAGAGATGCATACAACAGTCTCGGACATGTGTGTCGCCGCTGGCGTCCTCGCCGATGCCAGGAAGGTGATAGAGCAGTACCGGGCTGCTGCAGTGGAGGCCAGGCGAGCGAGTTTGCAGTCTCTTGCAGTTCACGCGGAGAAGATTGAGCAGGTCAAAGGCCATCTTGATGCTCTTCACGCTTCCACGGCTTCCGTCATGCGGAAGTCGGCTGCTGAGGTGGAGAAGATTTTCGACGCCACCCTGACGTCCCTTGAGATTACCCGGGACCAAGTGCAGGCTCGCAGTCGCACCGCTGTTCCATTGGACTGGTCGATTGTGAAGACAGCCATGCGGCCCGTGATTAACACCCGTGTCGTGGACTTTGATGGGGACGCGTTCGCCGTGGCAGCCAGTGCCGCCTCTAAGTTAACTTTCTCTCTTCCTGACGCCTCGCGTTCGTTCCTGTTTGGCATGGGATGCCGGGCGTTTACCACCTCCGACCCGAATGTGTTTGGTCTGAGGTGTCGAGATGCTGGCGGGGAGTTTGTGACCGGAATCCGAGAGGATGAGGTTGTGGTCACCTTATCAAGCTCGGGGCAATGCCTGACGCACGTTACCGTCGCCGTGGAGGAGCCTGGGGTTGTGCACATCACGTTCATCGCGCGTGGCATTTCTGTGTCTGAGGTCCTCCTGTCGGTCTCCGTGCGAGGGGTGGAACTGCTGAAAGATTGGGAGGTCCCAGTTGCTGCGAGATATTTGATGGAGTTCAGCTCATTCTTCAACTTAACGTATCCGTCTGAAGAATTTCCGGTGCTTCGGTATTTCACCGGAGTCTACCCAACACAGTGGGCATTCAACACCCGGCTGAATTTGGTGTGCGCATCCAAAACAGGTGCGAAAGTCTGGGTTTACAGTCTCTCCGGCTGCCAACGGTTCCCGGAGTGCATCTGTCTTGGAGATCCAGCGGAGGAGGACTTGTTTGCCACTGCCATGTGTTGGTCCGATAACGACACACTTTTTGTCTGGCTGCAGCATTCGGTGCATTCTGGCAGTCTTTTGGAGGTTAAGGTCCGTGGTGAGACATCCTTGGATTGGGAAGTGGTGCGGAAGGAGACACACCCGGTCGGGGGCATAACTGGCATGGATTACTTGCGTGGCCACGTGCTGTTGAAGCACCGTGACTTCAACTGGGACAAGTACTCCGTCATTGACCCCTGTGGTTGCCTGTACCGTGTTCTGGATGGAAAGCTGGATGTCGGCACCTCAACGGCTGTCTTGTTCTGTAATGAGGAGCATGGAGTTTGTCTGGCGACTGGGAATTTTGAGACATGTGACATTGTAGCCTGCACGTTGGAAGGTGTGGAGCTGTGGACCATCTCAGCAGAGCTTCCCTCCTTGTTCCCGTTACGCTTGGAGCACGACCTTCCGAACTTTCAGCTCGCGTTTTCCCCCATCGACAACGGTTTCTTCGTGTTTTGGAGTGGTCCGCAGGTGCAGCACACGGCCGTGATCGAGGCCGTTACCGGGTCGGTCTTGCGTGAGAACAAGTTGACGAGTAAGTACTTGGCAAGCTCATTCTTGCGGCTGTGGGGCACCTCTCCAGGCGATGAGACTTTTTATATTGGAGATGGGAAGGAATGCCGATTTCAGCAGTATAGGTGAATGTTGAGGTTGTGAGTGCGACCATGTTGAAACCGAAATATACTACCCGTACCCCAAGATCCCTCTCCCCAACTTCGTGTTTTGGCTAATATGGCTTCCAACTCCTGTGGCGCCTGCAAAGATGCTTACTCTGCTGATTCTCCTCCTATTCGGCTCAATGTATGTCATCACATTCTCTGCCGGTCGTGCGTCGATGCACTCATCATGGCCGACGAGATGCGGTGCGAGTTCTGCTTCCTGCCTTTCGAGACCAGCTTGTGCATCGCTGATGAGGATTTGCTGAAGAATTCTACTGCTAAGAGGGCCAAAGTTGACGTGTCCCCTGCCACCGAGCTTGTGCTGGCCGACATTTCGGTCACCATAAACGCATGCTCTCTGGAGGCGATTGCTCTCAGGTCCGTCAACTTGGACCAGGTTGCTGTTCATGCTGGTAAGATTGCCCAGTCCAAGGCCGTGCTGGATGATGTGCACCTTGCCACAACTTTGAAAATGGAGGCCAACCTGTTGGCGCTGGAGAAGGCCTTTGCCAGTGGTCTGGCCTTGTTGGAGGATGCCTTCCTGCGTCTTGAGGAAAATCCCATGGACCCTGGCGCTATTAGGGCATGGGAGGAAGCCAAGGGCGCCGTCCCTCCTCTTAACCCGCCTCTAGCCGTGTTCGATGCAGCAGTGACGATGTCAGCGGCTCTGTCAGCGTCCCATCGGGGACGCAGACTGCCAGACGCGGGGAAGTCGAGCGTTGGTGGCCGTGGTTCCAGGGTTTTTGCTGTTAGGACCCGCAATATGGTTGAGGTTGGGTGTCGTGATTTCGAGGGAGAGTTGGTGCTGGGCATTTTGGCGGAGGAGGTGTCGGCATCTGTCGTTGCCGACACTGGAGACGAGGCAGAGGTGTTTGTTGAGGCCGGGGAGCCTGGGCATGTGCTGATCGTGTACCAGTTCTTGCAGGGCAGCTTCCTATCCGCCCGGCTGACTGTTCATGTGCGGGGCGTCGCAATTGTAGTTAACCGAGAGCTGGAGATGGGATGTTTGTTCGCAGGGGAGCCTCGGCAGAGGATAGTGGTCCATTCTGGCGGTGCCCGTCAATGCATCGTCGACGCCTTGCGAGACCTGGTTTGCCTGAACAGGATGGGCTCCAAGGAGTTGTGGGTTTTTCGCGCATCGTCCGGGGAGTTGCTGGGCAGCATCCCTTTTGCCGAGGAAGAGGCTCTGGATGATGCGAAGGGCCCCCTGTGGCAGTTTTGCTGGACTTGCGATGGGAGTATTGCTGTGTTTGGCAGCTTTACGGGAAAGGTGTACGAGGTCAAGGTTTGGGAGGATAGTGAGCTTGGTTTGCAGCACGAGCTGGTGTGGGAGTGTCTTGCAGGCACAACCTGCATGCCAGTAAGCATTGACTCTGCTGGGGAGCACATCGTCATCGGCGACGCCACCTATGACACGGGCTTTCGACACGCCTGTCAGGTTCTGCAGAGGGGAACACAGGTGTTGACACCCCTTCGCCCGCTGGATTGGGAGTTCACGTTTGGCGGGGCCAAACTGTTTGACGATGGAACTGGCATGTGCGTCGGTATCAGCGACTTGAATAAGGGCAGCGTGGAGATTTGGTCCTTGGGGACAGGCACCAATTTGCGCTCGGTGCAGGTCGGACTGTGCGGCATGTACTGGTCTGGGGCATCGGCAACCCTGCAATTCGGCTTCTCCTCCGCTGACAGGGGCCTGGTTGTTTTTGACGTGTTCCGGCATCACTGCATCGTGTTTTCCATCAGCACAGGAGCGGAGATTCGCCGTTTCAGCGTGCCACCCGAGGGAGCCACGGAGATGTTGATCGGCGGCGACGGCTTTTACTTTCCTTGTCGGGATGTGTTATCTCGCATGACGGGCGTGATTCATTCATTTACGTGAGATGTGAGATTATGTTTGGGTGCTTTCCTCAAGAAAGAAACACATATACCCGTATGAGTCATACCCGTACCCAAAGACCTTTCTCAGTTTTCTTCACAAATTATTTTCCAACCCATCCAACATCACCATGGAGCTGTCTCTGTCCCTGTGTCCCGCCTGCGATGAGGCTTACTCCAGCGACAACATGCCCGTGACGCTGACTTCCTGCCACCACTTACTGTGCACCAAGTGTCTTGGCTCTTTAACCTTGTCGGACGAGGACACGTGCCCAGCCTGCAAGCTGTCGTTCGTGCACTCAGAGTGCGTCCCTGACCACGCCCTGGCTGACTTCTTTGAAGAGATGTCAGCCCTGGCTGGGGATGCTGCCCGCGATGATGCCCCTGCGCCAGCTGCGAAGAAGCCCCGCGTGGCCGAGGATCTGTCCCTCCTCCCGACCGTGCAGGGTCTGCACGACAAGACTGTTGCCGACATTGCCCAGGTCGAGATGGTGGCGAAGGCGCTTAAGGAGAAAATGTTGGGGTCCAGGGAGTATGCCGAGATGTCCATACTGCAGCACGAGCATCAGATTCAGGAAGCCAAGCTGGCACTGGATGCCCTGCATGAGAGGAAGAAGAAGGAGGTCTTGCAGCTGGTGAAGGACATGGAGAAGACGTCTGGAGCGTCTATGACGTCGCTGGAGGTGACTCGTGGGCAGATGCAGGCTGCAGCTGCGATGCACCGCCGTGCCCTGGACACCAAGACCCAGCTGGGCCGCTCAGCAGCTCACGTACCTGTTGCGTGGGATATGGTTTGCGGCGCGTTGGCCCTGCCCAAGGACTTTGGGCTACGTTTCAGTGGAGAGATGGTGTCTGGCGTCCTTGAAAAGGCCTCCATGCTGACTTGCACCGCCCCTGACCCCAAGAAATCGCTCATGCAAGGTGATGGCCTTGACTTCTTCTCCGCCCGGACAGCCAACAGTTTTACCTTCTACGCCGTTGACATGTTTGGGAATTACATCAATGATCTGTGCCCGGAGGATGTGGACTTCAGCTGTGTTGGCAGATTTCCCCCGGATTCTGTTACTGTCACCGTTACTCCGCTGGTCAATTGCCTCGTGCAGGTGGACTACACCTTCGCCCCAGATTGCAATCCTGACGTGGTCATCATTGGCCTTTCAGTCCGAAGTGTTGACCTGTTCCCCAGCACATCCATACACCCTGGGTGCGTGTTTGCAGGGGAGCTGCTGGGTTCCACGGTATTTGAGGAGCAAGTAGTTGACCACAACCTTGCTACGGCGTTCCTGCTGGACACTGTCCGTGGTGTCGCATTTGTGGCCAGGACCGGCGACTTGACGGTGCGCATGTTCAACGTGCAGACCGGTGCGATGTGCCACTCCCACGCACTTGCTGGGGTAGGTGATGGAGACGTTGTCACTGCCTTCGCATTGGCGCCTGATGGCAAGCTGCTGGTCGGGACACCTACCCAGGTGCATGAAATGGAGTTGGATGGGTCTACTGTCACCGGTGTGCGAGTGCTGCCCATCGAGGTTGATCTCTCGGCTTCCATGGCCTGCAATGATGCCCATGTCATGGTTATGCGCCCGAATAGGATGAACTCCTGCGCCGTCTACAACCGTGACGGGGTGTTTCAGAAGGACTTTGGCTTTTTCTTTTGCCCACGACCATGTCTCTTCCCTTTCCATATGTCGTCGAAGAATTACGTGGCATTGGGCGGGCTTCCCGGGTATGTCGACATCTGGGATGTTGACGCCGGAACAATGTTTCGGCGGATTGAGTGCGAGAATGTCGCAAGATTGGACCTGGACCGCCGTGCCTCCAGCTTGTTTACTGTCGTCCCAGAGCAGGGCCTCATTGTGTTCCTTACGGACAAGCGTCTGTCCGTTATCAGCTGGTATTCTGACAGCCTGATTCGCAGCAAAGTGATGCCAGATATTGCTCCTGAGGGCAACGCGCCCCTCGCATTCGGTCGGGATGGTAATGAGTTCTACGTGGCTGGCTCCAATGCCACCCGGCTGCACTATTTTGCGTAAACCCTCACCCTGTCATGAACAATGAACTTAAGACACCTCATACCGAATATAGCACGCAAAGTTGACTTTGGGTGCTTTCCCCGAGAAAGAAACACGTATACCCGTATGTAACATACCCGTAGGCAAAGACTTCTCCCAGTTTTCCTCACAAATTATTTTCCACACCACTCAACATCACCCCTATGGAGCTTTCTCTGTGCCCTGCCTGCGAGGATGCTTTCTCCAGCGACAACATGCCCGTGAGGCTGACAACCTGCCACCACTTACTGTGTGCCGAGTGCCTCAATTCGCTGGCTTTGTCGGACGAGGACACGTGCCCTGTTTGCCAGCTGGGTTTTCTGCACTCAGAGTGCGTCCCTGACCACGCCCTGGCTGACTTTTTCGATGAAGTATCAGCAGCTGTGGCTGAGGACGATGGCATTGCCGCGCCGGCTGCAAAGAGGCCTTGTGTGGCCGAGGACCCGTCTCTCCTCGCGACCGTGCAGGGTTTGTACGATGAGGCCGTCTCTGACATTGTGAAGGTGGAGCTGGTGGCGAAGGCGTTCCAGGAGTCCATGACCAAGGCCAGGGATTCCGTGGAGATGTCCATTCAGGAGCATGAGCGTCAGATTGAGGGGGCAAAGCGGGCTTTGGATGCCCTGCATGAGAAGAAGAAACGTGAGATCCTGCGCCTGGCCAAGGATATGGAGAAGGTCTCTGGAGCTTCCATGACGTCACTGGAGGTGACCCGTGGGCAGATGCAGTCGGCCGCCGCGATGCACCGCCGTGCCCTGGACACCAAGACCCAGCTGACGCGCTCTGCGGCTCACGTGCCTGTTGCGTGGGAGAAGGTCTGCAGCACGTTGGTCCAGCCCAAGGACTTCAAGCTTCAGCTGTGTGGCGAGGCGGTTGTGGGCCCTTTCGTTGATGCCTCAAAGGTGACTTGCAGCTCCCCCGACCCAGCACGCTCGCGCGTTAGCGGAGAAGGCCTGCAGTACTTCTCTAGTCTGGATGCCAACAAGTTCACCCTCTCCTGCGAGGACATGTTTGGGAATCTCATACAAGACTTGCTGCCGGAGGAGGTTGTGTTTAGCTGCACCGGCGTGTTCCCCCCGGCAGGCGTCCTGGTCAAGGTCACCGTGTCTCCTCTGTTTGATCACAACGTGGAGGTCGTTTACACCTTTGCCGGGGATTGCCATCCTGACGCGGCCACTATTGCCCTATCGGTCCGAGGTGTTGAGCTGCTGGGCAGCCGTGTCATTTATCCGACATGCATGTTTTCCGGGCTGCTGGTGGAAACGGTAGCGCTGAAGGCGCAAGCAACGGAACCCCACATGTTCACGGGGTTTTTATTGGATGCTGATCGAGGGGTGGCATTCGTGACCAGGTATGACGCGAAGGTGCGCATGTTCAACGCGCAGACCGGCGCGATGTGGAAATCGCATGTTCTAGTGAAGGACGGTCGCAGTGCCTCCAATTGGGGCCGGGCCCTGGCATTGACACCTGATGGCAAGCTTCTGGTTGGGACAGTTTCTCGGGTGTTTGAGCTGCAGTTGGATGGAGTCACTGTCACGGCTACTCGACAGATTCCTATTAACGTGTATGAAAGCGCTTCCATGGCCTGTAACGAGGGCCACATCATGGTGACCAACATCAACGTGCCGATCGCCTGCTCCGTGTACAATCGCGATGGGGTGCTGCAGAGGAGCTTTGGGCACATGACCCGCAGCACGCCCGTGTGCGTGTACCAGGCGTTGAACAAGAATCTGGTTGCGCTGGCCGGACCTCCTGGTTTTGTCGATATTTTCGATGTTGACACTGGAATGCTTGTTCGAACCGCCCACTGCGCAGAAGTCGTTGAGTTGGCCCTTTCTATTCGCGGGGGTCGCGTCTCCAGCACTTTTTTGATCGTTCCTGAGCAGGGCATTATTGTCTTCTTGACGGACGGGAAGTACTTGTCTGTCGTTAGCCTCGATTCAGGCATGGTGATCCGGAGCGAAGTCCTGTCACCAGCGCCGGCCGAGAGACCCGAAAAGCTCACCTTAAGCCTGGCTGGCGAAAAGTTCTGCTTGACCGGCATGAACGCCAGTCAGCTGCACTTCTACGCTTGAAGTTTGCCTTGTGTGTTCCTGTGTGAACAATGCACCTCTTTCACTTGCTTGATGTATTTCTTCCGGGGCAAGGTTGTTTGTCGGCAGAATCCCGTTTAAATGGGGAGAGTAGATTACATACATTGTACAAAAATCAAAAATAACTGAACACACTACAGATAAATGCCCTGCTGGCGGAGCCCCTTGCGCTGCGAGGACGTAAGATCCTGTAACAGGGGCACCATGTACCGCAGAACCTGGTCATTTACAGCCCCGCCCTTGAACACAAATGAGCTCAGTGGTTCCCATTGATAGTGATCCTCTCCTCCCTCCTTGTAAGGAACCCACTCGTCTGTGGCAGGGTCTCGGACCAGGTACTGCACCTCCAGCAGACAACTGTACCCGTCCTCGTCCATCCGGTGGCTCCGGACTTCCTTTAACATGAATTCCGGCTGTGAAACGCGCCTCTTCTTTCGCGGTTCCTCGATGGGCACGAGGGACGCCTCCGTATCCTTGTCTTCCACCCACTCCAGTAAATGGCACGCGTGGCACAAATCCAAGAGAGACATGGGACGGACATGATCCCTGACGGGCATGCGCAGAACGTGTGCTGGGAGGGGAGCGGACTTGCGCAGGCGACGGCCTGGGACGAGCTTGGTGAATTGCTTGAGGTCCGACATTGAATATGCTGTGGGGCAAGATGTTTGTGACATGTTTCCGATAACCTTATCTTGTGGTACGGGTATGACTTCGGAAAGTTCCAGACATTTTCTTCAGAACATTCTTCACACTGTACGTACTGCGTACTTTGGTATGATACCCGTACCCTAAGACCCGTCTTCGAATGTCTGCCCGCTTCCCCTTGCTTCCCGACTCGGACCCAATGTGTGCCACGCATTATTACGCCAACGTTGCACTCGATTTAACTGATAGATTAGCTGCTGAAGAGGCAGCGGGTGCCCTGCCCAGGGATCCTCGCATGGACCCTGGCTGGGTTGAGTTTTTTCATGCCCTGGACAAAGCAAGACGTGTTGTGAGATGTTCCTGCGTGATAACGCCGAATGGGTACACCTGTTTGACCGTGGAGATGAGGAAGCGCGAGTTGGCCAGGTTCATGGAGCTGAATTGGTACAGAGGGGGCGGGACACCCATTCTTTTCCCAGTCCCGCCCCCTCTGTTCATGGCCAGCGATGCCGTGACCGATACCATTGCTGAAATGGTAATGGAAGATGACATGCAAAGCTCCCAGGCAGCCGGGCAGTCTTCCAGTCAGGCGCGCGTCCCCTGCTTTTACTTTGGCCAGTCTGGCCCTTGTATCAACCCAACTACAATGCCCTGGAATTCCTTCTCGTCAGCCTCGTGCTGTGATGCCCTGCCTCTTCCTGCCCCCTCCACCCCACCTCCATCGTCCAAGAAACGCAAAGCTCCTGTTGACACCCCCATGTGATTGAATTCAGAATGAAGTTGTTCTTGCATTATTATTAAAACAGAAAACCAAGAATTTATAGATGGCCCAAAACATTACCGGTACCTGCGTCCCGATCTATTTCGTTAAAAGGACAGTTTCAGAGCCCTTTAACCCCCACCGCAATTTTAAAGTTCGATGGCCAGTGCATCCTCTTCTGGGGCTGGAAAAGCTTCTTTCCGTGGCCCAAGTGTTGCAGTTGATATTGGAGATCTTGTATTTCAAGAGCCTCCAAAGCGCTTCCACTTTTCAATAGACAGCCAAAGGAGCATGTTTCCCCACATTGCCCTCTTCGACATCCTGTCCAAGATTACCGGAGACACCCAAGCGAAAGGCAAGATCAGTTTTTCATGCTCAGGCTTGGTTGTTGCAGACCTGGAGTGGTCAGATAAGCCGCCGAAGTTTGTTCTGACGTTCGCCGATCGTCCCGATAAAGTCAATTTTGAGTGCAGCACCATCTGCAATGCCAAGCCTCCGTTCGACTTTTACTTTCGTCATTACATCAAGAAACTCGCCGAGAAGAAACCTTGGACTGGCGTCCAGGTGTTTGTGCTGGCCATCTTCGAGACACTTCTCAAGTTAAGTGATCACCACACTGGGAAAAGCATGGTGACGGCCAAGGGTAAGAATGTACCGTATTACGCGGACATGTTAAACTCGGCGGATGCATTCTGTGCGAGGTGTCTAACACAAGGTACCAAGCGGCCACCCGTTCAGGATTCCCCGCGCGGTTTAAAGCGCATGCGGATTGATTCCGACACGGAAGTTGCCACGCCCATTTCCAGTGGCAGTTCCAATCACGCGGAAATCGCAAACGTGTTGTTTGCCATGTCCGCTTCGCCCGAGCGGCGCCCTGCTCAGGAGTTCAGCCCTACTCCCTTTCCGGCTGCTGAGAGGACTGCTACTCCTGCTCCTACCCAGGCTGTTACGACGACCCCCACTCCTGCTCCTACGACGACCGCCTTTTTTGTTCCCACCCCGGCTGTTGAGAGGACCCCCTCTCCCGCTCCCACATCGGCCGTCACGACGACCCCCCTCCCTGCACACATCCCCACGATCGAGTCAGCTCCCATTCCCTCCTCAGCCATTGAGACGGCCCCCATTTTTGCACCCACCCCTGCGATCGAGTCAGCTCCCATTCCCACCCCGACTGTTGAAAGGACACCCTCTCCTGCTCCCGCCCCGGCTGTTGAGACAGCTCCCATTTTTGCACCCACCCCTGCGATCGAGTCAGCTCCCATTCCCACCCCGACTGTTGAAAGGACACCCTCTCCTGCCCCCGCCCCGGCCGTTGAGACAGCTCCCATTCCTGCACCCACCCCTGCGATCGAGTCAGCTCCCATTCCCACCCCGACTGTTGACAGTATACCCTCTCCTGCTCCCGCCCCGGCCGTTACGACGACTCCTACTCCTGCACCCAACCCGACTGTTGAGTCAGCTCCCGCTCCTGCTCCTTCCCCGGCTGTTGATTCAGCTCCCATTCATGCACCCACCCCTGCGATCGAGTCAGCTCCCATTCCCACCCCAGCCATTGAGACGACCCCCACTCCCGCTGCTGCTCCTTCCCCGACTGTTATGTCAGCTCCTATTCCTGCGGCCTTTCCTGCGATTGAGTCAGCTTCCATTCCTGCACCCACCCCGACTGTTGACAGGACCCCTACTCCCACCTTAGCCATTGAGACGGCCCCCACTCCCATCCCAGCCATTGAAACGGCCTCCGCCCCTGTCCCGGCTGTTGAGAGGACCCCCACTCCTGCTCCAGCCTTGTCCAGTGTTCAAATGCAGACTCCTGCTGTCGATGAAAACCAGCCTTTGCCAGATTTCACGTCTTTGTTTAATTCTCCAGCGTCGCTTATGGGAAGTGTGGCCTTATGCACCCCTGACTGTTCAGTCAGGACACCTGCTGCCGATGTTCCCGCCCCTGGATTGACTCGGCAGGATATTGGGAGGCGCATTGCGTTGAAGACGCCTGCTGTGACAGACGCCCCATCTCTCCTGGTCGATCAACCATGGCTTTGTCCAGGCACTTCGTTTCCCACCCGCACGCCCGACCGTCTCGCTGATCCCATTCCTCAGATGCCGGTTTGTGTTCCAGACCCTGCTTTAAAGGCTATTTCACGGGATGCATGCGCGTCTGTTGACAACCAAGCCCTTGTTGGAGCCACAGGCAGGCTGAATGTGTTGATGGCTCTTGACACGGCCATGTCGACACTACAAAGCGCGGTGATTTCTAACGCACGTGTTACGGATCCTTCCTGCAATGTCACCACTTACCTGTCACTTATTGAGCTGTTTAGGTTATCCGTGACTGAGATTGTTGATCGCGAAGGCCGTTGCATGTTTAGACCTTCTTGAATTTGTGTTGCACGTGTGTGATAAATGAATGCCGTGCCATTTCGTTTGTAAGAAACAAGTGGGAGTGGAGGAGTGTGGGTGCTCAACTTAATAAGGGTTTGCAACGTGCTCGTTGTGGGCGGCCACAACGCACCGCTTGCAGGTTGGGCAGACCGCAGTCTTCTTAGCCAGGAACCACGCCATTATGCATGCATGGTGGTACATGTGCATGCAAGGCAGGACGACGAACGGATCCTGGTCGTCGCACAAACAGACAGCGCAGGACAATGGCGCAGGAGGCGTGAAAGCCGTGAGAATGGGGCACACCATCTGCTGGATGTGATCTCTTGTGAAGTGCTCATAGGATCCGTCAAACTCGGCCGAACGCGAAACAAGGAACTCCGCGCTGCCCCGCAGGGACATCAAGGGAGAGGTGAGGAGCCGGCCAATAACGCTGTTCACAGTGCTTGGTCCAGAGGCGTTGGCCACACCAATATCCCGCGTCAATGTAGACATAGTGTAAGCAGTCATGGTTGCCATGAGAAAACGCAGAACAGGTTCCAGCACGTAAGCAGTGTGCTTGGAGCTGGACACAAGAGTGAGTAAACCTGCCACAGGAATGTTGGCGGCCAGCATGGCCTTCGCCACCCGTTCATGAGACGCCATGGTTTGAAGAACGACAAAGCAGGCCCGCTTAACTTCCGGAAAAACGTTGTTCAGGGCTGCATCCTTCAGAACTGCCGACAGGCCGGCCGAGTGCAGGGTCTTAGACGTGGCAGGAGACTTGCACACGTAGCCCAAGATGCGGCAAGCAATCAGAAATAGCTTCCGGTGAGCTGGAACAGCCATGATGGGTGGCGTAACGAACTGGACAATGCCGAGTATCTGTCCTAAGGGCAGGGTTTGAGAGATGGCCAAAATCAGTGACTCCTGGCCAACACTGTGCTCCTCCATGAGCAACGCAGACAGCTTGCACAGCAGCTTCACCACACTTCCCAGCGCGTTGGGGTCTGGATAACAGCGAGTTGCGACATCCAGACCCTCGTACAGAGCTGCAAACTGCACAAATCTGGGAACATCAGCACCTGTTTGATTCCAGCCGGGGTGCAGCGAGGCGTGCTTTACCGCAGCGACAAAAACGGCATCCTTAACAACAGGCGAAACATCAGGGTTCAGCAAAGTTGGGAAGTAGAGATCCTCGTCAAATTGGGCGAAAGATAAAAAGGAACTGGTTCGTGCCACGCAGAGCGCATAGGCAAATGTATCCAGAGTGTACAAAGTACTGTCGGTGGGGAATCCAGACAGGTCAGCCAGCTTCGTGGAGACAAGGGCCTGTAGCGGGCCAAGAGAGGGCTGGACGAGATGAAAAGTGGGCTCAATGAACCTAAGGCACAGAATGGCTTGCCTGGTCACCTCAAGAGGCAGCGGCATGGATGGAATCTTGGCAATAAGGGAGATCAGTCCAATGTCAGACATATGTGGCAGGGCGTCAGTGTGTGTGCCGTTGATGATGATATATGACAAAGTCGACATGATGACGCTGGCCTTTGAGATGGCCAACAGCGGGTGAGGACGAATGCAGTACGACAGCATGATGGCAAGCGTGTCAATGAAGTCCGGGGACTCCATGAAGAATGTGGCGACGTGACGATCCCAGGACATGTTGCGCAAGTACAGGGTCCACAGCTTCGCCAGACCATGGAGCAAGGTAGATTCTCCACAGTGGGAGAACATGCCAATCAGCACGCCAGACCGGCAGCGGGAAACGGACTCCGAGTCCGGCTTCGCACGTTTGGTGGGGGCCTCAGCGCATCCAAAGGACTCCCCAGCTTTCAGCTCAGCGAGAGGTAGCGCCAAGATGACACGAGAAAAGACCAGAAGATCCACGATTACGTGCGTGCGCTTGGCCGAGGAGCCCTCCAGCGAGCAGTAATTAATGGCCAAAGACGAGAACTGGGTCCACATCTCGCTAAGGACGTCAGAATCACCTGACACACCAGGCAAAGAGACTGCGGTTGCCAGAAAGGACATGTACGCCACCACTTGCTCGCGACTGGAAGGCCAGGCCCGCTCTTGGGCTGTGGACAGGAAAGAGAGCGCGGTCTCTTTGGAGACTGCGCGAAGGATGTACTCGGTCAGCAGTGTGGACAGCTGCAATAACAAGCAAATACACACTCATTTACTCATGCATGGACCAGGCGTGTAAGGGGGGCGTACCGATTGTTGAAAGGCGTGCAAGCTGGCATCTGGCGCTTCGACCACTTTAATCTGAATAACAAAAATGACACGATGGAATAACAAACTAGTGCGCAGGGACGTTGGAAACAGCTACTCACCGTCTCAAGCTGATTCATGGCGAATGGGAAGGCTCTTAAGGTACGGGTAGGGGTTTGTCCCAACCTAGTTCGTAAAACGACCCTTTCGCGCCTTTTCACTGCTCACCGCAGGATATGACATCTGTTGCATCCTGTGCCATAAACCCTGCCTGGGTGACCGAAAGGCGCTGCATTCCGATTTCAGTTCAATTTCCGCCTGACCTGGCTTGCAAGTCGACCTTGGTGGACATTAGTGTGAAAGGGAAGGAGATGAAGTTTCCCTTCACCAAGCTGGTTCTGGCCCTCGAGGCCTTCTCCTTCCAACACAATTACGAGCAGTCCAATGGAGAGCTTTGGTTTCGTTGCGGCATACTGGCTGTTGCCGTGTTGAAGTGGAAGGAAGATGAACTCTTGCTGACCTTTAACCAGGAGAGAGAACCTGCCCTGCAGACGTACACTATTAAAGTCAAGCACAAAGGACCTTGTCCCCTCTGTGTTTTCAGCACCATTGAGCGGTCGGAGGCTTCCTGCCTTGAGATGTACGCGCTCGTGTTCCTTCAGCACTTGGTGCGCAAGGCGGGATATGACCTCGGGGCGATGCTGGACGAGCCTATGTCCATTAATGTTGAGGACGAGTCTCAGAGAAGACTTGAAAGGGCCGTGAGGTGCGTCGAAAAGTACAACGAGAAGTTGAGTAATCGGCTGAGCGTGGTGACCTCCGAGACTGAGGCTAGGGCCCCTAGCATATTGGGTGGAATCCGGAAGAACTCACCTCTGTTGAATGAGCGTTTTAAGAAAAGGTTCCGTGTTGGCGCTGCGGAAGGTGTTGAAGATGCCAGTAGCGGCTCTGAATTTGAATTTAAGTTCTGGGATAACACCCTGTCCTTGCCTCCTATTGCACCTGACGGTTCTTTCCCCGATGAGGGCGACGATTTATCGACGGACTTTGATTTCGTCTTTTCATTCGTCCCAGACAGCACCAACTGCCTGTCAGAGCCAAGTTCGCCGGCACTTGGCTCTTCCGTGAGCATTGACAGTGGCAAGGAGGCCGGGTTTGTTCCAGCCTTTCCCCCTTTACTGTTGGACCCTCCATCTCGGCAGCTTCCGGCCAGCGGTGCGTCCCCAACACCACTCACTCCTGCGGCGCCCTCAAACCCCTTCAGCCCGGTGGCAAGCCCCACTCCTGCGGCGCCCTCAAACCCCTTAAGCCCAGTGGCAAGCCCCACTCCTGCGGCATTCTCAATGCCCTTAAGCCCGGT
>Ga0209358_10000019_pt1 | contig 164126 bp, 138 predicted proteins | sample LauGreFa1BDMLBSN_2_FD_187574 | JGI IMG/M metagenome (GOLD analysis project Ga0209358, IMG submission 187574) | Freshwater lake microbial communities from Lake Michigan, USA - Fa13.BD.MLB.SN (SPAdes) (version 2) | ecosystem: Environmental > Aquatic > Freshwater > Lake | place: Lake Michigan... | reverse complement strand
CGAAATTGGTATAGAAGTTGCATATTCAAATTATCAAAAAGAACAAAAGAATTTAATTGAAGCAGAAAAAGTTTATTCAACAGTAAAATCACAATTAAATTCTGCGGAAGAAAAGATTAACCATTTGAATAAACATGAATATGACCCAAATTGTAAATTTTGTTGTGATAATGAGTTTGTTAAAGATGCAATGCGAGCAAAAGAAGCATTGCCTGAATTACAAAGGTTTGTTCAAAACGCAACTATACAATGTACGGGTATCCAACAAACTTTGGATTCTTGGGAAGGTGTAGAAGAACAATTCAATCAATGGAAAGAGTGGACAGATGAACATAAGAGATTAATTACTATTAGAGAAAGATTAGAAGGTGATATAAGAACGGCAGATTCTAAAATTGAATTATTACAAACTCAAACGGAAAGTGTAAACGCTGATATTCAAAGATACAACGATAACGAAGAAACAATCACTAAGAATCAGGCATTAGATGTTCAAATCCAAAATGTCCGTAGAGAGAAGCAAGGTGTAGAAAAGCAAATATCGGATGTAAATAAACTTATGTTGAAATTGATGTCAGATGTAGGAGCAACTAAAACCTATATTGATAATATGAAAGCTAAGATGGAAGAAGTAAAAGAATTGGAAACTAAAAACCAATTATATACATTCTACTTAGATGCAGTTAAGAAAGATGGAGTACCTTACGAACTAATATCCAAAGCACTTCCAGCAATTGAAAACGAAGTGAATAATATATTAGGACAAGTAGTAGATTTCTCAATCTCAATGGATACTGATGGAAAGAACATTAACGCTAAAATCGTTTACGAAGACCAGGAATGGGCTTTAGAGATGTGTAGTGGTATGGAGAAGTTCATATCTGGATTAGCGATTAGAGTGGCTCTAATTAACATATGCAACCTACCTAGACCTAACTTCTTAGTAATAGATGAAGGGTTTGGTACATTGGATGCGGATAACCTATCTTCATTGTTTATGATGATGCAATATCTTAAAACCCAATTTGATTTCATTTGGGTAATTTCTCACTTAGAACAAATGAGAGATATTGTAGATGGACTTATTGAAATTAAAAAGATAGACGGTTTCTCTAAAATTAAGTTCTAGAATTAACTGGTAATATATTTTTGGGTAGAGGTTTCTTTGAAGCTTCTACCTTTTCTTTTATAAGGGTTTCTACTAACCCATTTATTTTATATCCCTTCTCTTTACAAAATTCCTTTAATAAATGATGTATTTCAGCATCAATTTGTATCATTGCGTATTTTTTCATATAGTTCTTTAGTTTTCTTTAGAATTCTTTAATAATTATAAACATAAAAAATTTATGTAAATATTTATCTTAGAATAATAAAAAGACAAATGGCAGTAATAAAAAAATACGCAGACGTATTAACACAAAATTTAACTTTATTTCAAACTTATATAACCGATACGGCTAGAAATTCTCAGTATTTTAAAATTACAGAATTTAAAGATACGTTTACTGGTGGTAAGAATGGATTTCTTATTGAAGGTTCTGAGCATTTAAAAGAATCTACTGAAATTAAAATTCAAATTTTGGATGTAAATGGTAACCCTATTTACTACGAACCTGGTAATGGTGTGCCTGAATATTATGAAGGTACATCTAAATTAGTTGCCGTTTATGTTTATGAAGATACTCCAATTGGTAGCGCAAAGATTACAATATTAGGTGAATTAAAAACATATGTTGATGAAAATGGTATAGTACAACAAGTACCAGAAGAATGGCAAAATGTTTACAATTTAAAATGGGAAAGAACATTTCAAGTTAATAGATTACTTTCAAATGAAGATAAAGTAAGATTTTATAGAAGACCTAATGTTTTTATTAACGAAATTGTTAAACCAATATTTTCAAACATTGTAACTACTGTAACTCAAAAAGGTCGTGTTGATGGTTTTCCGCAAGTACCGGGTGAGGGTGAAAAACTTACTGATTATTCTTTACCTGCAAATTATCTTATTCAAATAAATGATGGTGGGGCTTGGACCGGTTCAATTGCTGGAACTACTATTGAATTTACTGATTTAGGATTTAATTCTGTTGTAGATGATGTAATTAGTAAAACCGATTTAACATTACAAACACCATATTCAGTTAATGGATTGGTACAATCATTTGTAAACCAAAGATACACCGCATCTTTTAATTATGTAGAAGGAGTTGATAATTTAAAAACAGCATTAACTGGTTCTTTTGCTAAAATTAATATTAGTGATTTAGAAACTTTTGTTGGTGATGTTGCTAGAGTTAAAATTTATAGAAGGTCTCAATCTGATTTAGCTGATTATCAATTTATTCAAGAAATACAATTAGAATCTAATGAAATATTAAAAGATTTAGAATCAACTATAAAGAATGAAGAATACTATGGTATATTTGACCAATTTAATTTTAAAAACTATTGGATAACTTCTTCAAATGATTTAACAACACAATTTAATCAAAATTTTTTATATAATTCCGTTAAGTTGGATGGTAATGCAGTAAATGCAAATTATTTTTATACATCCAAATCATTGGACATAAATGAAGGTGTGGAATACACATTAACATTTAATACTAGATTGCAGCAAAATATTTCACCTGCAAATTATATTAAATTTTTTATAAGTGGTTCTAGAACATCAAATAATGTTACTACTGCAGTATCTCAAACCATATTGACAGTAACATCTGATAATAGTATTCTTCAAAAATCTCAAATAACATCTAATTTCCAATCTGAGCAAATTGATAATGCTAAATTATATGTTGAGGTAAGGGGAACTGGTTGGTATATTTCTGATTTAAGTTTAAGAGCATCTCAAGAAAGTTCATTTTCACCAAATGAAATATCTTTTATTCAACCAATCCCAAGAACATTACCAAGAGAAACTTTTGATTTTAGATTTCAATTTTACGATATAAATAATAACTATATTCCTGTTATTGTTGAAGAAAGTAAAACTTTTGATGGTGGTAATTTAAATGTAATTAATAAAAGTTTAGAATTAATTCCATCATCTTTATATTTTCAATTTGATTCTGGGTCTGGATTTGGAAACCCAGTACCACCAACAACAATATTCATAGATATTGTAAAAAGTTATCTTACTGGTTCGGTAAACTTTACATCTCGTTCATTCGATTTTTATAATAATGAACTTTCACAATCACAATATACACCCGGTCAATTTCCTGGTCTATTATTAGATAGAAATTTAGATACGGCAAGATTGACAGTTGAAAACTTTACGGGTTCTAGAGAAGATATACCTGTTCAGTTTATAGAATTTACTGGTGAGTGTGAAGGTGTTACTGATACTATTGTAATTACAAGAGTTGTTGATGGTAAGGGTGGTGTAAACTATGAAATTAGACCTTATAGAGGTACTACTATTAGAAACAATGACCCATCTGGTTCATTAGAAGTTCAAGCTATTCGTATTGATGGTATAAACGAAATTAATTTAAGAGCAGGTTTGCCTGCTGGTCGTTCATTAGTTCAAATGCATGTTTTATCTGGTTCACAATATCTTTTATTAAGTGAGGCATCTGCTAGTGGATTTTTAAAAGGAGTTTCACCGGGTTTAAGTGGTTCTAAAGAACTTAACTATAATGCTATATTTAATAGAGATTCTATTGATGGGCAGAGAACAATTTATTTGATAGGTTCTGGTTCTCAAAATTATTCATCATCAATATTCACAACACTAACTCTTACCGATTTATTAGATGGATTGGATGCCGGAGTTTTTGTATATGATAATGATACATTTACAATTAATCCAAGATTAGCATCAACATTTACACCACCATCAGCATCGGCAACTGCATCTTTTTATAGAAGGGGTACTAATTTATATCCAATATCAGCATCGGTATTTGTTTATCCATCGATGTCTATTAATAATGATTTTGTTCCTGAATATTGGTTATATTATTATACATCGAGTGTTAATGCTGATATAAGTGTTGTAGCAACTGATGATAATAATTTTATTGTTCCATCTTTACCATTGGGTTCTTATGTACGTTCACCTTTATCACAAAGTAAAACACTTACTATTACTGCAACTTATTTAGAACCATACTCATCGGAATCAGTTAATGTAAGTAAAGTATTTTCTATTGTTCCCGAAGGTAAACCTGGAGATGAAACAATTATTTATGAAGTAACACCATCTGTTGTAAATTTAAATGCAAATTCAAGAGGCGCAGTACAAAGTTACTCTGCCTCAATAACTGATATAAAACTTAAGCAAGGTTCTCGTTATTTATCATTTACATCAAGTAGAGTTGCTGGTACATTCTGGGTTGCACAATCTTCAATAATAGGAAGTGATATAACTCCTGGTACAGTTTTAAATTCATTAGCACCAACTGGATTTGATAAAGATAATACTGGTTCTTTAAGAATTGGACCGGCTTCTAATATGACACAATTAAGTGGTAGTGTTACTTACAATTTAGAAATACAACCATATTACACATCTTCGGTTTACACTGGGAGTTATGTACAACAATATAATAAAACATTAGAAGGAGCACCACCAATTCAAATTGTAATATCACCAACATCGGTAGCACTACCAGCTGATGAAGTTGGATATATTTCTTCATATGCAAATGCAAATACAACAATAGTTGTAAAAGAGGGAGATGATTTTCTTACTTTCACAACTCGTTCTGCGGCACCTGGTACTTGGAGAATAAATTCAGTTGAGACAAGACAAGGAAATATTTGGAATATAAGAACAGGTTCTTTATCATCATCATCTCTAAGTACTGCAACTTTAAACTTTAATAGATTTGATTACCCATATGTATCCGGCAGTGCAATTTATACAATTCAAGTTTATCCTTTTGCATTAGGAGCGGGGCATTTATATACATCATCAATTTATCAAAGAACACAAACATTTACAAAAAATGTAGCACCACCAAATGCTCGTTCAGTTGATTTAAAAGCATCATCTTATACAATAAACTATAATAGAGATGGATTTAAAACAACACCTGAAGGTGGTGTTGATTTAATTGCAACGGCATTTAATACAACTGGTTCTGTTTGGTTTAGATGGTATTATATTGATACCGATGGTAGTGAAGTTCCTTGGCAAGGACCAGACCCAGAAACAACAGCTGGTTCTAGAGAAGCAATTCTTAATATAGATGCATCCGATGCAGCTGGACCTAATGAAAATAAAACTTGGAAAGTAAAAATTTGGGATGGTGATTCCGATGGAGTATCACCATATGCAGCTGGTAATAAACCAATTAGAGCAGAAGGTCAATTAACGATAGCTGGTATAAAAGCAGGAGCAGATGCCTATAAAATAGTTGGTACTAACGAAAACACATCTATATCAGGAGACCTTTGGACAAAAAATTTAAATGGAACTGCAATACGATTAACAACATTTAAAGGTACAACTCAATTACAAAATGTAACAAACAGTATTGTAACTAATAATGGATACCCAACTCCAATACAACCTGATGATTATGATTATTTAGGAAACTTAATTGGTAATTTGGGATATTCATCTGCATCTATTTTTTCAAAATCAAATTGGGTAACTCAAAGTATAAGTAGATTTACTACAACACCTGCTCAAGCTCCTAATTTATCTGATTGGAGAAAATGGGGTGTTTCACAATCCGCAGAAATTGTTTATAAAATTGATTTTGAAAATAATAGACAAACACAATTTGTAACACAATCATTATCGGTTCAGTTTACACCACCAGCTCCATATAACGCATATATGCAGAATGAAAACTCTGCAGTTGTTTATAGAGTATCTGGTGAATTGGAATTTAATGCAACTGGAAATGTAATTAAAGCATATAGAGGTAATACTGAACTTACGCACAAACCAAGCGGATTTACTGGGCCTCAATGGGATGCATATGATGAAGTTGGTTATCCAAATCAATACAAAGTTTCTATACTTTCATATTCATCTCACTTAACATTACCATCTCCATACAATACACCAAATGCGGTATTACCTGGAAATCCCGCATACATGCCACCAATTGTTGGGTGGGTGGATCCTGAAAATAATTTAACTGGTGAAATTGTTTATCAAATAGATTGCGAATACAACTCTGGAAGTATATCAAGACCGGGAAGTACATTATTTAAAACACAATCTTTATCAGTTCAATTTGAAGGAGCTGTTGGGCCTGGTATTGTGATGAGAGGTGAGTGGAGTAATCAAACTGATTATATAGGACAAGTTGAAACTACTAACAATCGTAGAGATGCGGCCATTTATAATGCAGTACCTGGTACTACAAACTATTACGCAGCTGTTAGTGGTTCTGGTCCTAACACTTATGTAAATCCAACAACTTCTACATTTTATGTAGGTGGTTCACCGCCAGTTGGATTTAATTTGATTGGTGCAAAACAACCTGATACTCAACCTGATTTTTGGGAATTTTTAGGACAAGAAGAATTCTTTGTAGCAGCTAAGATTGCAATATTTGAAGAATCGTATGTTAAGAATACAATTAATGTTGGTACTAAAAATGGTACTGGGGCATTTGCAAATATTGTAATTGCCGGTGGTAGAACTGACCCATATATTGCTATTGGACAAAACGCAACGATTGGTACATCTGGTGGTAGTGGTACAACTTTAAATCCCGGCGGAAGTGTGATTGGGTATGATAGACCTGGTATTTTCTTAGGAATTTATGAACAGGGTGCAAGTGGTACTACTGGAAGATTTTCAATAAAAAATACAGCAGGTGATAGATACCTTAAATGGAATGGTAGTGGGTTGGAAATAGCAGGTGATATAACTGTAACAGGTGGTAATGCAGCATCGCAAGCTGGAGTAAGTGGTTCAGTTGCATCAGGCTCTAATACAACACTGCAAGCAGCAAGTAGTTCTGCGGCAAGTGCATTGACAATATTTAGTGGTTCTTTAGGAGCTATGGCTGCTATTAATGCTATTAATGCTGGAAATGATGCACTTACATATATTGGACCTGGCGCAATTGTAACATCGCGTGTAGCAACAAATCTTATCACATCAACAAATTATTCATATACGGCTGGAAATTTCTCCGATGCTGGTACATTTATAGATTTAGCAAGCAGTACAATAAGAAGTAAAGGATTTGCGGTTGATAGTTCTGGGAATGCATACTTTAAAGGTAATTTAACTGGAGCTAGTGGTACATTCAGAGATACTGTAGAAGTTGGTACTGGTGCTGTTGCGGTTAAATTAACATCAACAAATGGCACAGGTAGTTTAGTTGGATACAATTTTGCTTTAGGACCAACTGGACTTCAAGTAACAGACGCACTTATATCCGGTGAGATTAATGCAAGTGCGGGTTCTATCGGTAACTGGACGGTGGATGCTGATACTGGAAATTTAAGAGATAGTACTAGTAGAATTTTCTTTGACCCTGCACTTCCTGGTATGGCAATTAAAGAAGCTGGTACAACACGTCTTAAAGTAAACTATGGAGCATTGACTAATTTAGCAGGCGCAACCATAAATCTATCTTCAGTATCTTTTGCATATGGACCAACCTCGATTGCAGGTGGTTTTGATATTAATGTGGAAAGTGCTGGGGAAACATTTAATGTGGCTTCTGGATTATATGTAGATAGTAGTGTTCTTTGGCCGAGTGATTTTGAAGTTATTAGTGCTTTTAACCGTACGGGTTATGCGGACTTATATTGGGGATATAGAATTTATCAAGGTGCAACTATTGGGGTAGATGGTTCTGGTACATTAATACAAGAAGTAATTGTTGCATCTACATACTGGGGTGGTGGGATAGATGAAACCTATGCGTACTTTAGTGGGTATAACGGAAGTTTTTCGTTTTCACCACCAAATGCTGGGGCAACTGATTATCAAATCAAATATTTCTTTGTTTGTCAAGGTTATAATAGTAGTACTGGTGGTAGTGGTGGGGGATTTACTGTTAGTTTTGGAGTAAGTGTACCAAGTATATCCGCAGCAAAAAATGTAAATGTTGTGGAATTGACAAATGACGGTATTCAAGTTGCAACATCACCTAATAGATATATTAAATTACAAAGAAATGATAATTCAGCTATTTCAGTATTAGAAAGTAAAGGATTTGTGAGTTTAATAGGTGATTCTTCTAACACCATACTTCAATTATCCGGAACAACTGGCGGTACTGCAATTGATATAGCAGCTAGTACTGGTAAAATTGTTATGAATGGTAATAATATTGAATTGGGGTCTGGTGCTATAACTTGGAATCCTGGAAGTAACGCCGGTATAATAACAACTTATGTTGATGGTGGAGTTAGACCTGCTATAATATTAACAAATGTTGGTAGTCCTGGTGGTGGTACTATTAGAGGTATGGAAATATCACTATCTACTTGGAGAGTTGGTAGAAATACATCTGCAAGAAGATTTAAAGAAGAAATAGAAGATTGGCAACATCCATCCATATTAGATGCTATAAATAATGTTCCAATAAGGACTTATTATTGGAAAATTGATAAAGATGCTGAAACTAGACCTCAACAAATAGGTATTATTGCCGAAGAACTGGAAGCTGGTGGATTGGAAGAATATGTAGATTACGATTGGTTTGAAGATCCTGATAATCCTGAAGGACCTAAAAAATGGATGACTTCTGGTATTGCTAAACAAGAATTAGTATTTGTATTATGGAAAGCGGTTCAAGAATTATCACAAAAAGTAAAAGATTTAGAAAATAAATTGAATTCTTAACATTTTGATATATATTTATATACAAAGAATAATATGGAAAAATATACTGAAAAATTAGAAGAATCTTTAATAGAAAGATTGAGAGAATTAAGAAATAAACAAACAGAATTAATTGTAAACATAGGACAATTACATTTGGAATTGAAACAAATGAATTCTGCTATGCAAAGTATGGAATCTCAATATTTGACAATTAATAGTGAATTAAACGATAAATTGAAAGATTTAGAAGCAAAATATCCAAATGGTGAAGTTGATTTAGTAGATGGTGTTGTTACCTTTGAAAAATAATTTGGTAGAATCAAAATAATTTCGTATATTTGTTACAATTTATGGCAAAGAAAAAGTTACTTTATGTATGTCCGCATTTATCCACAGGCGGACAACCACAATACACCTATAAGCAAGTAAAACACTTTATAGATGATTTTGAAATACAAGTTGTTGAAATAAACAATAGTGGTGGTGATTCGTATGTAGTTCAAAAAAATAGAATTAAATCTTTAGTTCCGGTACATACATTAGCAGAAGATAAATCTAAAATTATTTCTGTAATAGAAGCTTTTCAGCCTGATATTATACATTTTCAAGAAATTCCACAATTTGATTTACCTACATTTGTTTTAGATAAAATATTTTCAAATGATAGAAAGTATTTTATTGTAGCAACAACACATGGTTCTTATACAAATCCAGATGATATAATATATCAAGCAGATAGATATGTTTTGGTATCGGAGTGGAGTAGATTAAAATTTGAAAATACTGGCGTTGAGACAATGCTATGGGAATATCCAATAGAAGATTATACATTTGATAAACAATCTGCCCAAAGAGAATTAGGATTTGATTCTAATTGGAAGCATGTATTAATGGTTGGATTATTTTCTCCTGGTAAAAATCAAGCTGAAATATTTGATATAGCAAGACAATTAGAAAAATACAAAATTAAATTTCATTTTGTAGGAAACCAAGCTATGAACTATGAAGATTATTGGAGACCGTTAATGGAATTTGTTCCTGATAATTGTCACATATGGGGTGAGAGAAATGATGTAGATACATTTTATGCAGCTTGTGACCTTTTTTATTTTTCATCAAAATTAGAATTAAATCCATTATCGGTTAAAGAGGCACTAAGTTATAAATTACCTTGTATATTTAGAAAGTTACACACTTATTTGGATACATATGATAATAATCCTTTAGTAACTTACATTGATGATGATTTAAAATTGACCAAAAGAATTATATTAGAAAAATTACAACCTGATTTTTATGAAATACCTGGTTGGTTTTCCTATTCGGATTTGTATGATGAGGTTGTTGAAAAAGTTCCACCATTTGCAAATGTAGTAGAGCTTGGAGCTTGGTTTGGTAAATCAACAAACTATTTAGCAACTAAAATTAAGCAATCTAAGAAAAAAATTAATTTTACAACAATTGATACCTTTAAAGGAACTGATGATGAAGAATTACATCAGAATATTGTAAATTCATTTAAAGGTGATATATTTTATGAATTTATAGATAATACAGTTTTATCTGAAAATTATGATAGTTTTAATGTAATAAAAGATACTTCTAAAAATGCAGCAAATCAATTTGCAAATAGTAGTATTGATTTTATGATGATTGATGCTGGGCATACTTACGAAGATGTAACAAATGATTTAAATGTATGGTATAATAAAATAAAGCCAGGTGGTTACATTACTGGGGATGATTATGGTGGAAGTTTTTTTCCTGGTGTTACAAAAGCGGCAGATGAATTTTTTTATAATCAAATCGCAAGAGGAAATCGTTCATACATTCGTAGAAAACCTAGAATACAAATTAAACATATGTTGACTAGACCGGATGATATGAGAGAAAGAGTATCCATCCAATCTATTAAGCAATTAGAGAAATATGGTATGGTATATCAACCAATTGTAAATAAAGTTTATGAAGGATTGGCACCTGCTGAAAATTGTAGAAGGCCTGAACACATAAGTAAAGATAATAAGCCGGGTGAATTATACCCTGGTGCTGGATTGGGTTGGATGACTGGTAGACATTATGGATGTTATTTAGCACATAGAAACGCATTGGAAACAATCGATGAGGAAAACTTTGATTACACTTTAATATTTGAAGCAGATGCATTCATTTATACTGGATTGGAAGAATTTGTAAATGTAGTACATAAAGCATGTTTTATTTCTGAAAGAGATGATGTTTATTTTATAGGTTTAGCAGATAATCCATCTAGAGGGAAAGATAAAATAGATGATTTATTTTCAAAAACTGCATATAATCAAGACCTTGCACATGCATATCTAATTCCAAATCGAACTAAAGGTTGGTGGATGGAAAGAATAAAAGATTGTGGTTGGGATGTAGGTGACCTTTGGTATAATCACGTATTTTATAATCATCCAAAAAATAGATACACTACCAATAAAATTTATAGTAAGCAGGCAGAGGGATTTTCATTATTAGATTTGACAGTTAAAACTTGGAGTTAATGATATACGATAATTTAAAAAAGAATTTAAATAATAAAATAGATAAACAAAATAAACTTCATTATCATTTTGTTAAAGGACCTTTTGTAGAAATAACAGGTCCAAAAACAGCAAAATACACTGTTGAGTTTATTGATAATTCTAATGGAGAACTTAAATACAAAACAACAATAGGAAATAATTGTTGGTGTAGATGTAGTATTGAATATTTTGTAGAATGGAAAATTAAAATATTTGAAAATGGTAAACTATGGAATGAGTTTACATATGATGCATCTAATAAAAGAGTTTATATTGCTCTAGATTCAAGAGCATTGGGAGATACATTATCTTGGTTTCCATACTTAGAAGAATTCAGAAAAAAACATAATTGTAAATTGGTAGCATCAACTTTTATGAATGATTTTTTCGCAAGTGAATACCCAAATATAGAATTTATAAAACCCGGAGATACAGCAGATAATTTATACGCAATGTATTGTATTGGTTTATTTTATAATGAAGATGATTCTATAAATTTATTTAAAAATCCAATTGACCCAAAAACAGTTACACTTCAAAAAATGTGTTCTGATATTTTAGGATTACCATTTAAAGAAATAAAACCAAAACTTCAAAGAAAGAATCCATCATTACAAAAAATTAATCAAGTTTGTATAGGTGTATTTGGAACTGCACAATCTAAATTTTGGAATAACCCAACTGGTTGGCAAGATGTGGTTGATTGGTTAAATAATAAAGGATATACGGTAAAACTTATTTCAAAGGAAGGTGATGATTATATGGGTAATAAATTACCATATGGTATTGTTAAGCATCCAAACGGCCCAATTGAATTGGTTATGGATGAATTGAAAAAATCTAAAGCGTTTATTGGAATTGGTAGTGGGTTGAGTTGGTTAAGTTGGTCTTTAGATGTACCAACTGTTTTAATAAGTGGATTTTCGTATGATTGGGCAGAGATGGAAGATTGTATAAGAATAGCAGCACCTAAAGGAAAGTGTGAAGGTTGTTTTAATAGAGTAAGATTAAATGCTGGCGATTGGAACTGGTGCCCAGACCACAAAGGAACAGAAAGACAATTTGAGTGTACCAAATTTATTACATCGGAAATGGTAATTAAAGAATTGGAGAAATTTTTATAATGAAAAAGGTTTGGATAAACGGTACATTTGATGTTCTACACATTGGACATATTAGATTAATATCCCACGCAGCATCTTTTGGTGTATTAAGAGTGGGTATTGATACCGATGAAAGAGTTCGTTCAAAAAAAGGAGATGGAAGACCGTTTAATACATTAAATGACCGTATGGAATTTATATCTGCTATCAATGGTGTTGATTCCGTTGTATCGTTTGATTCTGATGCTGAGTTGGTAGAAAGAATAAAAGAATGGGAACCTGATATTATGGTAATTGGCAATGATTACAAATATCATCAAATAATCGGAGTTGAATATATTCCTAAAATAGAATTTTTCGATAAAATCGAAGGTTTTAGTACAACTAAGATTTTAAAAAACCAAAAGTAATATACTTATATATACAAAAAATAAAACAAAATATTATGGCAGAATTAGATAAAATTCCACAAAAGCAAGCAGTAGAAATTGAAACTGTAAAGTTGGAAGATAGCGTTTTACAAAACGTTACTGAAGTAAATAATCAAATAGCTAATATTGTTAGCAGATTTGGAGAAATCTATATAAGAAGAAACGAACTTCAAGCTGATTTAAAAAGATTGGATGACTTACAAATTCAATTTGATGATGAGTTTAAAGCAAAAAATGATGAATTAAGAGAACTTTTAGATGCTTTAGATGATAAATATCCACAAGGAAGAATAAATTTACAAGATGGTACAATAACATATCAACCTGGTGCACCATCAAGAAAACAAATACAACAACAAGCCGCAACACCTAATTCACAAGGCTTAAGAGTTGTAAAAGAATAATCCGAATATTTATATAGTAAGAAAACTATATGAAAGGATTAGCAAAATTTTTAGTAGAAAGTATATTGGAAGAAGCGGTTCAGATGGACAAGGTAGTAGTTGTCTATTCGGGCCGCTTTCAACCTTTTCATAAGGGTCACTACGCAACGTATGACCATTTGGTTAAGAAGTTCGGAAAGGATAATGTTTATATAGGAACTTCCGATGTAACTGATTCAAAAAAATCTCCATTTGGATTTAAAGAAAAAAAAGCTATAATGCAAAAGATGTTTGGTATTCCATCAAACAAAATCTTTAATGTAAGAAATCCATATGCTCCAGAAGAAATACTTAATAAATTTGATTCAGATACAACTGGTTTTATAACTGTTGTAGGTGAAAAAGATTCTTCACGTTTGGGTGGAAAATATTTTACTCCATATAAAGGCAAAGTAGAAGCTGGCTATTTAGATAAAGGATATGTTTATGCAGCACCTGCTCAACCCAATCCTATTAGTGGTACTGATGTGCGTTATTGGTTAAGTAGTGGTTCTGAAGCTGAAAGAAAAAAGAACTTTACAAAAGCATATCCAAAGTTTGATGACCAAATATTCAAAATGATTACTCTTAAATTAAAAAAATTAAAAGAGTGTATTAATGAAGAAATCAAATTGAATGTAAAAGTTGGTGACCAAATTCTAATGGGTAAATTTAAAAACAAAAAAGTAATTGTTAAATCCATAGGTAAAGATGAATGGGGAATGCCAACAATCAATGGTAAGAAAGCAGTAACATTCAGAATACCTAAAAAACAAGATTTAAAAGAAATGGGATTTCCTGGTGGAGCTGGTGTTGGTTTGAGTTTGCCGGGTGGATATATTAATGGTGCCCCAAAAGCTGATGATGTTAAGAAGGTTGGTAAAAAACTTAACAACAAAGGTATGAGTGGATATGAGGAGATTGATGAGATAGCAGTTCAGGTTGATAAAATACCTGGTGGATTGGCTAAAGGTAAAACTCTAATTGATTTGGCTAAGAAATGGGATAGTAAAGGATATTATGACCCAAAACAATATGCAGCAGAATATATCAAACCTAAATTAATGCAGGGTATTAAAGTTGAAATGGAACACACTACTGATGTTCGTATTGCAACTGAAATAGCTATGGACCATTTATGGGAAGATATAAATTATTATGATAAGTTAGCCAACATCGAAAATGAAAATGTAATCAAAGAATATACAGGAAATGGTGCTTTTTATAATGATGGTAATGCAACAACTGGTACTCAATGGAATGGTACATGGGATGAATACGATAATGAAACTTATTATTTAGATGGATTGGAAGGTTGGAATACATATCACAAAAAACCATCTGAATTTGAAAAGAAAAGAGCAGTAGACCAAAAACTTCCTATTGATGACCAAAATGATGGAAAAACAAACAAATATAATCGTATATTAAAAACAGGTATTAAAAAACCAAATGAGTTTTTAAAAGAAGAACTTCTAATAGAAGGTGGTGCGTATGGACATATGAATCATCCATTTGATATTGAAATGAATCTTACATTTGGTGATTTAAAACAAATTGTAGTAAGAGCATTAAATGGTGATTTAGAATTAGCAAGAGAAAAGACTGATGGGCAGGCATTAGCAGTTAGTTGGGTAAATGGTAGATTAGTTGCGGCTCGTAACAAATCACACCTAAAGAACAAAGGAGCTGGTGCTATGACAATTGGACAAGTTGCAGATAAATTTGCTGGTAGAGGTGGATTAACTGATGCTTACAATTTCGCTATGAGTGACCTTTCAAAAGCAATAGGAGCACTATCCGAACCACAAAGAAAAATGATATTCAAAGGTGGTAGTTGTTTTATGAATTTGGAAGTAATATACCCAACATCAGTAAACGTAATTCCTTATGGACAACCATTATTAGTATTTCACGGAACTTTTGAATATGATAAAGATGGTAATGTAATTGGAGAAAACCAACAGGCTGCAAAAATACTTGCTGGTATGATTAAGCAAGTAAATGGACATGTTCAATCCAAATATACAATTCAAGGACCACCAATGCAAAAGATTCCAAAATCAGAACATCTTTCTAAATTGCAAGGAAAGTATATTTCTATGATTGGTAAACTACAATCTGAATTTGGATTATCCGATTCAGATGGTGTTGCTGATTATCATCAAGCATGGTGGACTAAGTTTGTAGAAAAGGGTGCAAAAAAATTAGATACACAAGAAAAAATAGGATTGGTTAAAAGATGGGCTTTTGGTGATAAATCATTCCGTATCAATACAATCCAAGATGCAAAATTAAGAGCTTGGGCTGAGCAAACTGACAAACAAGACCAACAAAAAATATCTAAACAAAACCTAATGAAGTTTGAAGAAATATTCTTGGGAGTTGGAGCGGATGTATTATCCTTTATGAGTTCAGTACTTACAGCAAATCCTGATAGCGCCAAAAAACAAATGGTATCTCGTTTAGAGAGTACTATATCTCAAGTAAAAGCAAGTGGTGACCCTAAGAAAATTGCAAAATTAAAATTAGAGTTAGAAAGATTAAATGCTTTGGGTGGATTTGAAAAGATTGTACCAAATGAAGGTATTGTATTCGTATATGGTGGTAACACTTACAAATTAACAGGTGCATTCGCACCCCTAAATCAAATTTTAGGTATTTTTTTCGATAAATAATCTTTTTATTATATTTTGATATACTTATATATACGAATATATTGTATATAATATGGCAAAGGAATTTAATAAAAAGTTTATGCATCCAACTCGTAGGAAGTTGGTAGATATGGTATTAACTGGTGGTGATTATGAAAAGAATACCCAAATATCATTTTCTGGAGCAGATAAAGAAAAAGTAAAACGCAAGGTTGGTGAAAGATGGACTGATGAAAATGGTAAGTCTTGGGAACAACATGCAGCTGGAAAGATAGAAGTTTCTGAGTTGGGTGATATTATGGCAGATGCTAGAGCTTATTTAAATAAATTAAATACTTGTAAATCGGATGATTGTCGTACAATAAAATTAAGTAGAGCTGATAAAAAACTTATTTCTAAGACAGGATATTGTGCAACTTGTTTAGCAAAGAAAGAATTAGTAATTAAATTAGATGGATTGTGGGAAGCATATGAAGATTATAAAATATATAATAATATGATTTCATATGGAAAAGATGTTATTTCACAATTTCAACAAGCTTATAATGATGCTAAGCAAGAATATGAAGTTGTACAAGAAGATGGTACGTTGGAAAAGTGGAGTATGGAAAGAGATGTAAATGAATTAAAAGCAGAAATACTTGCAGATATTACTCGTTTTGAAGAAGAAATACAACAAGCTAAAAAATTAAGAAACGAAGCTTGGGAACAACTAAAAGATAAAGGTTACGATTTAGTAAAACCTCCTGTTGATTAATATGGCTACACCAACTGGAATAACACAAAAGAAATCTTTAAAAGAGATTATTGCAGATGAATACAAAAAGTGTGCGGTAGACCCAATTCACTTTATGAAGAAGTATTGTATGATTCAGCACCCTGTGAGAGGTAAAATACCTTTTCATCTTTTTCCATTTCAGGAAAGTACATTAACACAATTTAAAGATAACCGATTTAATATAGTATTGAAATCACGTCAAACTGGTATTTCAACCCTATCGGCTGGATACGCACTTTGGAAAATGATATTCAATTCGGATTTTAACGTGTTGGTTATCGCAACAAAGCAAGATGTAGCAAAAAACTTAGTAACTAAAGTGAGGGTAATGCATGAATTACTTCCTAGTTGGTTAAAAGGTGGTTCTTTGGAAGATAACAAACTTTCCCTTCGTTTACATAATGGTTCTCAAATTAAGGCTATTGCTTCTTCTCCTGATGCAGGACGTTCTGAAGCCCTATCACTTCTTATATTCGATGAGGCCGCCTTCATTGATGATATTGATGAGATTTGGGTGGCAGCTCAATCAACCCTATCAACGGGTGGTAGTTGTATTGCATTATCTACTCCTAATGGTGTGGGTAACTGGTTTCATAAAACTTGGTTAGGTGCAGAAGAGGGTGTAAATCCTTTTAACACAATTAGATTACACTGGACAGTTCACCCTGAAAGAGGACAGGCTTGGAGAGATGAGCAAGAGAAATTATTAGGACAAAAGAAAGCAGCACAAGAGTGTGATTGTGATTTCGTAAGTTCGGGTGATACAGTTATAGACCCAGAATTATTGATGTTTTATAAAGAATCATATTGCCAAGAACCTTTAGAGAAAACTGGATTTGATGGAAACCTTTGGAGATGGGAATACCCAACTGCAAATGGTTCTTATATGGTAATTGCCGATGTGGCCAGAGGTGATGGTTCGGATTATTCCGCAGCTCATGTTATGGATATAACAAGTTGTACTCAAGTAGCAGAATATAAAGGTAAGGTTGATACTAAAGATTTTGGAAACTTTTTAGTTGAATTATCTACACAATATAATGATGCTTTACTTGTAATAGAGAACGCAAATATCGGATGGGCGTGTATTCAACAAGTAATAGATAGACAATATAAAAACTTATTCTATATGAGTAAGGATTTGAAGTATGTAGATGTTGAAAATCAAATGAGAAACAAATATCGTGCAGATGAAAGACAGATGGTTGCTGGATTTTCGACAACTTCTAAGACTAGACCATTAATTGTATCTAAATTGGATGAATATTTTAGAGAAAAATCGGTAACTGTACGTTCTAATCGTTTAATAGATGAATTATTTACTTTTATCTTTATGAATGGTAGAGCTGAAGCAATGAAAGGATATAATGATGATTTGGTGATGGCATTTTGTATTGGATTGTGGATTAGAGATACTGCACTTAGATTAAAACAGGAAGGAATAGACCTTACAAAGAGGGCTTTGGGTGGTATATCATCAAACCAACAATATTCTGGGGTATATGGTGGTTCTAATTTAGATGATAATCCTTGGAAGATGAGAATCGGTGATGATTTTGAAGATTTAACTCAATGGTTATAAATTATAGCGTTTTGATATTTTCCGATATTTATTGTATATGTCAAAATAAAAGTAAACCAAAATGATTAAATTAACAAATATCCTAAAAGAAGATGAATATGTAGATAATGCATATTCCAAAGGAGATACACCAACGGATAACCCAATTGATGACTATGATGAATTGGATGTAGAGCAAGAAGATATGGATGATTTTATTCAATATCTTAAATCCTATTCACAATCTTTAGATGAAGCAGGATGTAATTGTGTTTACGAAGCAGAGTATCAAGGTAGAGAGGTTAAATTAGGTAAACCAATGCAGGGTGACGTTAAAAAGTTTAAAGTTTATGTTAAGAACCCAAAAACTGGAAAGGTAGTTAAGGTAAACTTTGGAGATAAAACAATGAGAATTAAAAAGTCTAACCCTGATAGAAGAAAATCTTTCAGAGCAAGACATAATTGTGATAATCCGGGTCCAAGAACAAAAGCAAGATATTGGTCTTGTAGAAAATGGTAAAATAAATTATGGCAGAACAAGAATTAGATGACAGAAGTTTTTTTGGTAGATTAAAGAAATTATTTTCAACAAACGCAGTCGTTACCGTTGATAAAGATGGTAAACGTAAAGTTGTTGATGTAGAAGACCGCCAATCAAACACAAACTTTGTGAATCTTAGAGATAGATACACTAAGTTACAAAGGTCATACTTCGAAACACACCAGGGTGCACAATCTATGGCATATCATCAAGTTCGTAGAGAACTTTTTAGAGATTATGATGCTATGGACCAAGACCCTATTATTTCTTCTGCATTAGATATATATGCTGATGAAAGTACAACTAAGAATGAATATGGTGATGTACTTCAAATTAAATCAACAAACGAAAATGTAAGAGAACTATTGCATAATTTATTCTATGATATAATGAACATAGAATTTAATTTGTGGCCTTGGATTAGAAACTTAGTAAAATATGGTGATGCTTTCTTAGCATTAGAAATTATGCCTGGTAAAGGTATTATTAATGTAATGCCACACTCAACATATAACGTAGAAAGATTAGAAGGTACTGACCCTAACAATCCTGATTATGTAAAATATAAAGTTGAATTGGATAGATTTGGTAAAAAAGAATATGAGCAATATGAAATGGCTCACTTCAGAATGTTATCAGATACAAATTTCCTTCCTTATGGTAAAGCAATGATTGAAGGTGCAAGAAGAATTTGGAAACAATTATCCCTTATGGAAGATGCGATGTTAATCCATCGTATTATGAGAGCACCTGAAAAGAGAGTATTCAAAATTGATATAGGTAACATTCCACCACAAGAAGTGGATAACTATATGCAAAAGATTATCAACAAAATGAAGAAAACTCCATTCGTTGATAAAAATACAGGTGATTACAACTTAAAATATAATATTCAAAATCTTACTGAAGATTTCTTCTTACCTGTTCGTGGTAGTGATAGTGGAACTTCTATTGATAATTTAGCAGGATTAGATTATGCAGCAATTGAGGATATTGATTATTTAAAAAATAAATTATTTGCAGCATTAAGAGTACCAAAAGCTTACTTATCTTATGATGAGAACGTAAATGGTAAAGCAACTCTTGCAGCAGAAGATGTTCGTTTTGCAAGAACTATTGAAAGAATTCAACGTACAGTTGTTAGTGAATTAGCAAAAATTGCAGTAGTTCACTTAGCAGCACAAGGTATTGAGGATTCGGAAATGACAAATTTTGAATTAACTCTTACTAACGCTTCTACGATATATGAGCAAGAAAAGGTTAATTTATGGTCTGAAAAAGTAAGATTAGCATCGGATGCAAAAGCACTTAATATGTTATCATCAGATTGGGCTTATCATAATATCTTTGGATTATCGCAAGATGAAATTGATATTGAAAGAGCAAAAGTAATATTAGACCTTAAAGATAGATTCAGACATACATCTATTGAACAACAAGGACAAGACCCAGCAAACCCACCACAACAACAAAATGTGGAAGAAGAAATCAGTAAATTAAAAACTGAAATTGAATTAAACAGGGGTGTTGGAAGACCAAGAGAAGGAAACACTTATGGTAAAGATAAGCATCCGTATGGTAGAGACCCATTAGGAGATAAGGAGAATCATAAGGAGAGAAAGAGAGATGATAGACAAATAAATACTAACGCTAAAAAGCTTGCACGTGAATATATAAACGGAATTTCATCAAAAAAGACGATTTTAAGTGAAAAATCGGGTATGCTTGATGAAAAAAACTTATTAGATGATACTAAAATTTAATAAAGAAAAATTTGTTTATATTTATATGTGTTAGTTTATAGGGTAGAACAAATATAGGGTAAGTAAATGAAAAAAATTAAACATTCCAAGTTTAAGAACACTGGAGTGTTATTTGAATTATTAGTAAGACAAATAACATTGGAAGTTCTTAATGGAGATAAAACTGAAAACGCTAAAAACATCGTAAAAGAATTCTTTGCGCCAAACACAGAATTAAACAAAGAATTACGTCTTTATGATATACTATTAAAGGAAAAATATAGTTCTGAAACAAAAGCAGATAGATTGGTAGAAACGGTATGTGATGCACATGCTAAATTGAACCAAAATACACTTTCTAAAGAAAAATTTAACCTTATTAAAGAAATTTCGGCAAAATTTGAAATTGAACAATTCCTATCATCCCCTATTTCTAACTATAAAGTACTAGCATCTATCTATAAAGTATTTGAATCTAAAAGAGCAGAAGGATATGATATTAAAGATATTTTTAATTCTAAGATTACCCTAATCGAAAACATTACTTCAAAGCCTGCTCAATTAACTAAACCAACGGAAGATAAAAAGTTAATTGAAACCTATAAACAACAAGACAAAGACCTTAGATTACTTACCTATAAGATTCTAGTAGAAACTTTCAACAAAAAATATACTAATTTAGATGATTCTCAAAAGAATTTGTTGAAAGAATATATAAACAACATCACTAATACTACAAAATTCAAAGATTATGTTGGACAAGAATTACCAAATATAATTTCAGAATTAAGTTCTATTAAATCAAAACTAAAAGATAAAGTTACTCAAATTAAATTATCAGAAACTATTTCCGTTTTAGAAAAAATGAAAATTGGAAAAACTGTATCTGATTCTCAAGTTTCATCAATTATGCTTTCTTATGAGCTAATTAAGGAACTTAAATCTAAAGTAAAATAATGGAAGCAAGAATAAAAGAAGCAATCCGTAAATACGTTAGAGAAAGAAACATTCAAAAAAGTTTGGATGAAATGTCTGTAACAGGAAATGTTGCAGGATATAATACTCCTGCTGCATTTGCTAAACCTGGACAAACTGCAAAGAAAAATAATAGATTAGCAAAAGTAACCGGTGGAACCGTAGTTGATAATTTAGAAGAAGGTGAAAAAGATTGGGCATTGGGAGATATTCCTGCTAGTAAGGATGAAGCATTACCAATGAAACCAACCGATGCTAAAGATATAGATGGTGGAAAAATAGCAGATATTAGTGGAATGATTTTGGATGAAAATCGTTGGTTAGAATTAAAAAGAGAAGAATCTTCACCAAAAGCAAAAGTTGGTAGAGGAGTTTCTAATATACACAAACAACTTTCTGAAATAGAGAAGTTTGTTAATTGGTATTCTAAAATTAAGAACGAAAACGGACTTAAGAAAGAAGATTACTGGAAAAGAACAAATGCATCTTTATACAAAATCAGAGAAAGGTTAATGGGAATAACTGAAAAACTAAGAACATTGTAATATGCCAGCAGTATCAAAAGCACAACAAAGATTTATGGGTATGGTCCATGCAACTCAAAAAGGTGATATGGAAGCACCATCTAAAGAAGTTGAAAAAGCAGCAGATTCGATGAAAAAATCAGATGCTAAAGATTTTGCATCTACAAAACACAAAGGATTACCTATGTACAAAGAAACAATAACAAAAGCAAGATTGAAAGAACTTGTGAAAGAAGTAATGGTTGAAGAAGCAGAATATCAAGCGTTCTTCAAAAAAGCATTAGAAAAAGCTGGTAAATCTATCAACGCAATGTCCGATGATGAGAAAAAAGCATTTTTTAATAAAATCGATTCCGCTTGGAACGGTAAAGGAGAAAAGAAATAATTATGAAATCGCTTTTAATAGAAACCCAATTATTTGAGGGAAAGCTTAAGGAAGATGATGGTGGTAGAGTCTTAGTTAAAGGCGTTCTACAAAGAGCTGGTGCGGAAAACCAAAATGGTAGAGTATATCCAAAACCAATCTTAGAAAGAGAAGCTAAAAAATATTTAACATTTATTAAAGAACGTAGAGCGTTGGGGGAATTAGACCATCCAGATTCTACTGTAATTAATTTAAAGAATGTATCACACAATATTAAAGAAATTTGGTGGGAAGGTGATGACCTTTGTGGTACAGTTGAAATACTTGGTACACCATCTGGTAATATCTTAAAAGAATTATTAAAAGCTGGTATTCTTTTAGGTATTTCTTCAAGAGGTATGGGTTCAACTAGACCAATGCAAGGAAACAAAGTAGAAGTTCAAGAAGATTTTGAATTGATTGGATGGGATTTTGTTTCTAATCCATCTACACATGGTGCATTTATGGTCCCAATGAATGAATCGGTAAATCCATTGAAAAATATTGGTACTGATGTTTGTGGTGAATATTGTAAGGCACAAGACCTAATGAGAGAAATAATAACTGAAATAGCATAAGATGAGCAAGAATTTTGATATATACAACTACGTTCACAACAACAAATTTAAGTTGAATGTGGAGCAACCTAAAGGTGTAACTAAAGTAGCTAAAGGATACAATGACATCCGTAAAACCGCACTTAGTGAGGTAAAAATTAAAGATGGTAAATTTTCTATTAAAGAGAATTTAGAACAACCTGATAGAAAATTATCTTTAGAAGTTAAAAAACACTTCTTAGAAATTATATCTACTTACAATACTTTCCAAGACCAAATGAAACGTAATTCAGATATGACTGAAGTTTCAGAAACATTGGGTGCAATTGTTGAAGCTGCAAAAGAATTATCTTTGAGAGAAGCTAACGATTGGTTTGATGCTCAGACTGTAAAAAGAAATATGAGTGAATTGGATAAGTTGGGTAAGCAATTTGATAAATTCTCTGTTGAAGCAAAAGCAATGGATGAAAGATTACATGCTTTATACGAAGATATGGGTCACATCCTAAATCGTTACTATGAAATCTCTGACATCCCAACTGATGTAATGAGAGAAAGACTTGCAATGAAAAAGAAATACTAATATGATTCGTTTAACTGATTTAGCTGGAAATGGTTCTTTCACTATGGGTGGTAAGAAATTTGAATATGGAAAGGTTTATTCTAATCCATTTGCATCTGCATTTAAACCTGTAAATGAAGGAGAAGAATCAGAAGACCACGAAGTTTCTATGGCACAAAATCAGTTAGATTCTATTATCAAACATGCAACTGAATTAAAACAAAAGATGGGTGAGCAAGAAAAACAAATTCCTGCTTGGATTCAAGACCACATCACTAATTCTGAAAACTATATTTCTCAAGCGGCTTCTAACTATCACGAATATGGTGATTCAAATGAAGGTATTAATGAAGCAAGTGATGAGGAATTGGTTAAGAATATGCAAAAAACTATCAAAGATTTAGAAACTAAGTTAAGAACAACCAAAGATTCTAAAGAAAGAGAAATGATTAAGAAGAACATAGCGGTAAACACCGGACTTCTTAATTGGTGGAAGACTAGAAAAGAAGTTGTATCTGAAGCAGGTCCTTGCTGGAAAGGATATAAGCAAGTTGGAATGAAAAACAAAAATGGTAGAGAAGTTCCAAATTGTGTACCTGAAAGTGTAATGAACGAAGCTTCTGTTGCAAAATTACAAAAAGATTATGGTAAGGTTGTAGAATTAATTCAACAACATTTACAAAAATATAAATCAGCAAAAAATGATGCTGAAAAGAAAAAGCACGTTGAGGAACTTAAAAAATTAAACACAACTAAAAAGAAAATTGAAGCAGAAATGGATAAGACTATTAGTTCTTTATACCAAAATGCAGAGTTAGAAGAAGGTTGTGGTTGTAAATAATTCTTTAGAAAATTACGTTTTAATTAATTTTTATATATTTATTCATACAATAACGTATCCTATATACGTTTTTTATTGGTAAATGAATACTCTCGTTTTATGAGTAGTGACCAAAACGCCAATTAATAATTCTATTTAAGCTCACAATACAATAGCTTAAGAAATCCGAAATAATAAGGAAACACAATGGCAAGTTCAAAATTGTTGAAAGAAGCAATTGCTGATGCTAAAGCTGTACGTGAAACTGCTATTGCTAACGCTAAAATCGCACTTGAAGAAGCGTTTACTCCGAGATTGCAATCTATCCTTTCTAAGAAGCTTCAAGCTGAAATGGAAAGTGAAGAAGAAGAAGCTCCAGAAGTAAATGAAGACAATCAAGCATCAAGCGAAATTGGTGGTGGTGATAACAAACAACCTGCAGACAAAGTAAACTCAGCACAAACTGACTTGAGTGGTATCTCTAAGCAATCTGGTGAACCAGGTTCTGAAGTAGAAGACTACGACAAAGTTAAAGACCTTACCGAAGGTGAAGATGAAGAATCTGAAGCTCATGTTGATGAATATGCAACAGAAGGTGAAGAAGAAGAAGCTCCAGCTATGGAAGGTGAAGAAGCTCCTGAAACTGACGAAGATGAATTAGATTTAGAATCTATCATTCGTGAGTTAGAAGCTCAAATCGCTGAAGAAGAAGGCGAAGAAATGGCACATGAAGATGAGCCAGCAGTAGAAGGTGAAGAAGCACCGGTTGAAGAACCAGTAGCAGCTGAACCACAAGCTGAACCTGCAGTTGAAGCTGAAGAAGTTCCAACTGAAGAACCAGCTCACGATGATGAGGAAATCGATTTAGATGAAATCCTTCGTGAAATGGGATATGGTGATGACGAAGAAAAAGTTGATGAAGCTGAAGAACCAGCTCATGACGAAGAAAAAGAGAAAATGGCTGAAGAATTACAAGAAGCTTATTCTACAATCAAATCTTTGAAATCAACTATCAACGAAGTAAATTTGTTAAACGCAAAATTACTTTACGCAAACAAATTGTTCCGTTCTTATAACTTAACAAACGAACAAAAAGTTAAGGTTGTTGAGAATTTAGACAGAACATCTTCTGTAAGAGAAGTTAAATTGGTTTACGCAACTTTAGCAGAAAGCATGAAGTTTACTGGTACTGAAAGAAAAGTAGCAGCTAAGAAGACAATGACCGAAGGTTTTGCTTCTAAGCCACAAGCTACAACAGCTCCAGCAAAAGAAATCATCGCTGAAAGCTCAAACGAATTAGCTAACCGCTTTAAGCAATTAGCTGGTATCGTAAAATAACAATCCATAAAAAAATAATAAAAAATGGCAAATTTTGATTTAGGAAAACTTATGGAAGGCAAGAACCCACAAGCAGTAATGTTGGCTGAAACACGTCAATTGAAAAACAAGTGGGAGAAGACTGGTCTTCTTGAAGGTTTAAAAGAAAGAGAGCAACACTCTATGGCAGTGTTGTTAGAGAACCAAGCTAAGCAATTATTAGACGAGGCTACTCAAACTGGTACTTCAGCAGGTTCTGAAGAATGGTCTGGTGTTGCATTACCATTAGTAAGAAGAATCTTTGGTGAAATCGCTGCGAAAGAATTCGTTAGTGTTCAACCAATGAACTTACCTTCTGGTCTTGTATTCTTCTTAGACTTCAAATATGGTTCTGCACAAGGTGCTGAAGGACAGTTCGGTGGTAAATCACTTTTCGGTGGTACTAACGTAACTGGTTCAGCTTCTAACTTCGGTAGAACTAACTCAGCTACAAACGGTCTTTATGGTGAAGGACGTTATGGCTATTCAGTAAATGATGCATCTGTATCTGTTGGTAATGGTTTAATTACTTCAGCATCTGCAACATGGGCTGAATTAGGTTTTGATGCAGCTGTTTCAGCATCTGCAGCAGCTAACCAAGTTATTAAATTAACTATCGCTAAATCTAACATTTCTTCTGTAGCTGATACTGAAGCTGTTAGAGCATTTGCTGCACAAAGCACAAAAATCGCTAACCAATTCCCTCAGTACAACTATGTATCTGGTAATAACGTGGTATTATTCGTATCAGCATCTTCTGCTGTATCTTTATACCAAGGAGTAAGCTCTGCACCAGGTGCAACTAATATCCTTTACTCTGAGCAACCAGTTGCTTCAGATAGAGGTGATTTCGAAGACCAAACTGCAAATAGCGCTGGTAACACAACTACTGCATTGGATATTCCTGAAATCGATCTTGAATTAAAATCAGAGGCTATCGTTGCTAAGACTCGTAAGTTGAAAGCAGTATGGACTCCTGAATTAGCGCAAGACCTTAACGCTTACCACTCAATTGATGCAGAAGCTGAATTAACTTCTATGTTATCTGATTATATCTCTTTAGAGATTGATTTAGAAATCTTAGATATGTTAAAGAGCAACGCATTAACTACTGAATACTGGTCAGCAACAATTGGTGAAGAATACTTAAACAACGGAGCAACAGGCCAAGCAGCTTGGGGTTCTTCAGTACCTTCTGGTGCAAACACTTACTATACTAAGAATACTTGGTATCAAACATTAGGTGTTAAGTTGAATAAAGTTTCTAACAAAATTCATCAATTAACATTAAGAGGTGGTGCAAACTTCGTAGTTGCATCTCCTGATGTATGTACTATCTTAGAATCAATTCCTGGATTCACTGTAAACGCTGATAAAGATGCAATGCAATTTGCAGCTGGTGTAACTGCAGTAGGTTCTATGAGCAACAGATTCACTGTGTACAAAAACCCATACATGACTTCTAACGAAATCCTAATGGGCTTCAGAGGAAATAACTTCCTTGAGACTGGTGCTGTTTACGCTCCATATGTACCATTGATTATGACTCCATTAGTGTACGACCCACAAAACTTCACACCAAGACGTGGAGTTATGACTCGTTACGCTAAGAAGATGGTAAGACCAGAATTCTATGGTAAGATTTATGTTAAAGATTTAGCTAATATCTAATCTAAACCGAATCTAACTAACGATTCATAATAAAAAGGGGGTGAGAAATCACTCCCTTTTTTATTTTACCCCTTTCCAACAATTTTATATTTATAAGAGTATTAAACCGAATCATATATGGCAGCTGGAAAATATTCTTTTATAATAGAGCAAGGAGCAACAACAAATTTTCAAATCAATTGGAACGATGAAACTGGTTCAGCGGTTGATTTAAGTGGTTATCATGCTAGGATGCAGATTCGTCCGCAAGTGGAAGCATCTACTACAATCCTTTCATTATCATCATCTTTAAAGTTGGATGGAACTGGAATCAATTTAAGTGGTTCAAATGGTACAACTCCTGTTCAAAGTGGTTCTATTGGAGTATATATTTCCGCATATTCATCATCACTTTTAGATTTTGGTGAAGCATTTTACGATTTAGAATTGGTAAGAGGAAATGAAGTTACAAGATTATTAGAAGGTAAAGTTAAGTTATCTAAAAACGTAACCCGATAGGATGTCAGTACAAATAAATAAAGATACAACAGTTGTACAAGTTGAAAACCCAAAAACCAATGTTGCAATTGAAAATGCAGTAACTCAAATTACTGTCCAAACTTCAATACCGCAAGTAACAATATCATCGGTTGGTATTAAGGGTAAGGATGGTGAAACGCAAGACCTTAGTTCGCTAAATGATTTTACGGCATCATACTATATTGATTCTGCATCTATTGTTAATTTAATTCAACAGGCAACCAATGAGCAAGACCTTTCTAATTATGCTTTATTAAGTGGTTCAAATAATTTTATAGGTGTTCAGAATATAATTGGAGCAGTAACAACAACGGGTTCATTATTTGTAAGTGGTTCAACTATCCAAATTGGTAATAATACATTAGTAGGTAGAACTGAATTAAGTGGTTCAATTACAATTAGTGGTTCAACGGAGTTTGGTGGAGATTTAGTTCCACTATATGCAAGGGGAGCAACACTAGGAACATTAGAAAGACCATTTAGAGATATATTCCTACAATCCGCATCTATTAATATTGCATCGGATATATTAGGCGGTAGAAATGCAACTATTTCAAATACGGATGGTAATGTAACTATTCAAGCAGCCGGCTTCCAATTAAAAAGTGGTTCATTCGTAGCTTTTGAAGTTTCCGAAACTGCTAGAATTCAAATAAGAGTACCACTTATACCTGCTGGGGATATTGGGGCATTTAGTATAATTGGTAATACAAGTGGTTCTTATCAACCTGTAACCAATACGGGTGGTATGATACACATTACTGGAAACGATGGTGCAAGTGCTAGAATTACAAACGATGCATTTGGAACTGGTTCGGTAGCCGCATTTGTTGGTAGAGCTGCGAGAGGAACTGCAAATTCTCCACTTAATCTTAAGTCGGGAGATGTAATAACTAGATTAAGTGGAATTGGTTGGGGATATAACGGATTTTCTGCAGCTGGGGGATTAGCAACAACTGCTATTGAACTAACTGCGGGTGAAGATTTTGATACTCAAAAAATTGGAACTAAAACTAATTTTTACAATGCACCAATTGGTGGATATGTAAGAACATTATCTGCACAAATAGATACGAATGGTTTAATAGTTCCAAACATACCAACAAACAATACAGCAACTCAAGTATTAGTTTGGGATAGTGTAAGTGGTAGAATAGGAAAACAAAGTGGAGCAAATAATTTAGATGGTGGAGCAGCAGCATCAGTATATTTATCAGTATCAGAAGAATTAAATGGCGGAGGCGCTTAAAATAAATAGGATTAGCAATGGCAAGTAAAATACAATTAAGAAGGGATATAAGAGAAAACTGGGAAAATGTAAACCCAACCCTATCGCAAGGTGAATTAGGTCTTGAAATGGACACCAACAATATTAAAATTGGCGATGGTGTAACTGCATGGCTAGACTTAGGATACTATAACTATTTGGATACTGGTTCTTATGCAGTATTAGTTGGTGGTAACGATTTTATAGGTGACCAAACAATCGATGGAACTTTATTTGTATCATCTTCAACAATAGATGTAATAAGTGGTGTTGGTAATTTACAGGGATATGTACAAATTGGTGTAAGGAATAATAGTAATCTTAACGCAGCATCTTCTGACTTTGTAGCAACAAATGATACTGGAAATGAAAGTGGTAACTATGTGGATTTGGGTATCAATAGTAGTAGATATAATACTTTCTTAGGTAGAGAAAACGATGCGTATCTATATACAACTGGTTCAAACTTTTTAATTGGTAACGTAACTAGAGGTAATGCTTCCCTACAATTCTTTAGTGGTAACGATGGTATAGTTATTCCATTAGAAGTAAGTGGTTCGGAAGTATTTGTAAATGGTGAATTTTATATTAATGGAACTCCTTATACATCACAAACTTCTGGAACAGCAGGTACATCAGGTACATCAGCAACATCAGGAACTAATGGTACTGCTGGTAGTGGTGGCTCATCGGGAACATCTGGCACAAGCGGCACCTCTGGAACTTCTGGCAGTAGTGGTACAAGTGGTAATGATGGTGATAAATACAAAACAACATCAACAACTTCATTTACATTAGGTTCATCAACAACTTTAACAATAGGAACGGGATTATCATACACACCAGCACAAACGGTAATAATTGCATATAATGGTTCAAATTATGAAACAGCTGCAGTTGTTAGTTATAATCCTGCAAATGGAGCATTAGTAGTAGGTCCACCAACAACAACGGTAGGAAGTGGTACATATACTTCTTGGAATGTAAACTTAGCAGGAGCAAGTGGTGGTGATGGAACGGATGGTACTGCTGGTACTGGGGGTACATCTGGAACTTCTGGAGTAAACGGAACGAATGGTAGTGGTGGTGCTGATGGAACTTCTGGTACATCAGGAACAAACGGAACTGCAGGTAGTGGGGGTACGAATGGTACAGCAGGTAGTGGTGGAACAAGCGGCACTTCTGGAGCAAATGGTACAAACGGATTGGATGGAACAAATGGTAGTGGTGGTGTAAGTGGCACATCGGGAACTTCTGGAACTAGAGGCACCGCAGGTAGTGGTGGTACATCGGGAACTTCTGGCACAAGCGGAAGTAGTGGAACTAGCGGTACAAGTGGTAGTGGTGGTACATCTGGCACATCTGGAAGTAGTGGTACATCAGGAACAAATGGAACTGCTGGTAGCGGTGGTACGGCTGGTACTTCTGGAACTTCTGGATTAGATGGAAGTAAATATCAAGCAACATCTGATACTGAATTTACACTAGGAAGTGGTGGTACTATATTTGTTGAAACGGGATTATCATATACCGTAGCACAAGATGTTTTAATAGCATACAATATTTCAAATCACCAAATTTCAATGATTGTATCATACGATATAAATACAGGTGAATTGGTATTTGGTACACCATCGGAAATAACTGGTAGTGGTACATATAGTTCTTGGACTGTAAACTTAGCAGGAGCAGCTGGTGGTGATGGAACTTCGGGTTCATCTGGAACATCGGGAGTTAGTGGTACAAGCGGTAGTAGTGGCACAAGCGGAAGTAGTGGTACATCGGGGGCAAACGGAACAAATGGTTTAGATGCAACAAACGGAACATCAGGAACTTCTGGAACTAGAGGCACCGCAGGTAGTGGTGGTACATCGGGAACTTCTGGCACAAGCGGAAGTAGTGGCACATCAGGCACAAATGGTACGGCAGGTAGTGGTGGTACGGCTGGTACTTCTGGTACATCAGCAATACTAACTGCATATACTGGTTCTGCTGTAATAAGTGGTTCATTGACGGTGACGGGTTCTTTTAATATAAATGATGGATTTTATGTAAGTGGTAGTAAACAATTCAACTACGCAATGATGTATCATACGGCATCTCAAACTGTGGCATCAACAACAACTGCATACCAATTTGAATTTAGTACAATGGATGGTAATAGTGGCGCATTTGATATAGTTAGGTCTGGTACTAGAACAAGTAGAGTTTATACAAATGTGACTGGTTGGTATAATATACAATATGTTGCACAAGGGTATAGAAATTCCGCAGGTACATCTACAATTAATACTTGGTTAAGAAAAGATGGAAATGATGTACCGGCAACAAATGTGAGAGCAACTGTTAATAATACATACATTACACCAATTACAAAAACATCTTTATTGTATCTAAACTCTGGCTCTTATTTTGAAGTAATGTATCAGGGAGAAGGTACTACAAATTCGTTTGAGTATTATGCTGCAGGTACAACACCAACAACACCAATAACACCATCGATAACATGTGTAATAACACAACATGCGTAATATTTGGTTAATATCAAAAATAAATAAGGGAGATGGTAATACTATCTCCTTTTTTCTTTCTAAACACTATTCTTTTGGTTTCTAATATTTATAGGTAACGTTAAAATAAGTACTTATAATGGCATTAGAAACATTAATATATCCCGGTTCATCTTCATTCTTTCCGGGTCAAACACCTTTTGGAATTTATGATAATGATTATGAGTTTCAAGAAGATGCTCCAAAAGTGGCACTTTGGTGTGCTAGAAGATTGGGGTATCCTATTCAAAACATAGAATTAATAGATGAAAACTTCTATGCATGCTTTGAAGAATCTGTATCTGAATATGCGGCACAGGTAAATCAATTTAATATTCGTAATAATTTAGATACTCTTAAAGGAAAATCCAAATCATCATCTCTGACAAATAAACTAGTTCAGGGTTCAAATTTACCTACTTTAATTGGTATTTCTGATGCGTATGGTACTTTAGCAGGAGTTGGTGGAAATACTGATATTAAGAAAGGATATATAGAATTAGAAGCTGGAAAGCAAGAGTATGATTTAGATACTCTTTGGGCAGCTGTTTCTGAAAGCGGAAACCGTATTGATATTGTAAAAGTATTCCACGAACCAGTTCCGGCAATTAATAGATTTTTTGACCCTTATTCAGTAAGTGGACAAGGTACATTAAACTTAATTGATGAATTTGGATTCGGTTCATACTCACCAGCAGCACAATTTATATTAATGCCAATATTTGAAGATATGTTAAGAATTCAAGCAATTGAATTTAATGACCAATTTAGAAAATCAGCATTTACTTTCAATATTGTAAATGGTAAAATTCAAGTATTCCCAAGACCAACTTCACAGCATATTAATTTATATGGAAAATTATATTTTGATTATTTTGTAAGAGATGAATTTGTTGCAAACTCAACAAATGTAACACCAAGTGTAATATCAGATTATTCGGATATTCCTTATGATTTTATGGAATATGGTGGAATTAATGATGTGGGTAAGCAATGGATTAGAAAATATACACTTGCATTGGTTAAAGAATTGTTAGGAGCTGTAAGAGAAAAATATTCACAAATTCCAATACCTGGTTCTGAAATTAGTTTAGATGGTGCTGCATTAAGAAGTGAAGCACAAACTGAAAAAGAATCTCTGATGACTCAATTAAGAGAAACATTGGAAGAACTAAGTAGAACAAAACAATTTGAGAATAGAAATAGCGAAACAAATGCTCATCAAGAAATGTTACGAAAAGTACCTTTAGCAATCTATATAGGTTAATATTATGGCAAGATTTGCATTAGCAAGAGATATAAGATTCTTTGAAGGAATATCAAAGGAATTAGTAGATGCAGTTATAGAAACGGCTGTGGTATTATATAAACTTGTCATAGAAGATAGTAAAACTAATTTATACGGAGAATCGCTTAATAAAAGTTACTATCAAGGCGTAGAATGTAATGCAATAATTCAGAGAGATGATACTCAAGCAAACTACGAAGGGTTTGGAGCAGATGCAAACCAAACAGTACAATTCCGTTTTAATAGATTCACTTTAAAAGAAAAAGATTTTTACCCTGAAATTGGTGATATAATTTTTCATAATAGTGCTTATTTTGAAATTGATAATGTAACTGAAGATTTTTTAGTTGGTGGTAGAGTTGGTGAAGATGAAAACTTCTCAATTATTTGTTCAACATTTATGAGTAGAAGAAGTTCAATACAAACTGAAATGAGAGTAGTATAATGGATAAAAGAGAAACAAATAGAGGTAAACAACTTCCAATAGAAAAAGAATTTGTCAAAGGTGTTAAACTTATTGATATTGATACTACTATTGCAGAATACATGTCATCGGTTGTTATACCAAATGTAGAGGAAAATACTAATATAGTAAAAGTTCCTTTATTATATGGTAATGCGGAAAGATGGGCTACTGCTAGAAAAGATGGATACCTTAGAGACCAAAGGGGTAAAATACAAATACCTTTGGTAATGTTTAAGAGGAATTCTATTGAGAGAAATGATTTATTAGCAAACTTTAAAGAAGTAAATAAAATAACTACATTTAAAAAATACTCACCTAAAAATAGATACGAAAGATTCAGTTTACAAAATAATGTAACTCCTGTTTCTGATTTATATAGTGTAAATGTTCCTGATTATGTAACTGTAACTTATGAAGTAATGATATGGACTTCATTTACTGAACATATGAATAAAATTGTTGAAGCTTTTCAATTTGCTACTGATAGATATTGGGGAAATGAAAACGGATATAAATTTAAAGTAAAAATTGATTCATTTGATAATCAGCAAGAAGTTGGTGAGGGTAGTGAACGAATCATTCGTACAACCTTTAATATGGTTGTAAATGCTTACTTACTACCAGAAACATACAATGAAAAGCCTGTTATTAATAAATCAAAAAGTGTAAAAAGAATTGTATTTGGTATAGAAACTGATTTGACTGGAAACATATTTACACAACCATCGTTGTATAATGAATACGCTCAGGTTATTGATTTCGTAGCAGTTAGGGGTTCTCAAATGGCAACTTTTGTAAATGGAACAACTGTAAAACTTACAAATGTTAAAAAACCAATACTTCCATCTGAATTAGTTGGTGTATTTGATATTATAAATTGGTTTAGAGTTTATATTAATGGAGATTTTATATCACCATCATTATACACATATTCTTATAATGGTCAAACTAATGAAATAACATTTACATTTACTGGATTAGGGTTTGCAATAGAAGCTGAAGATGAAGTAGGTGTAACAGGTAAATTCCAAGAATTATAATATGAATATAAATCATCTTAAAAATATAATGAAAGAGGTAAATGAACCAAATGAATTTGAGTTGTTTCCTCACGATTTAAATCATCCATATTACTGGATTTATAAAGTTGAAAATGTTAGAATAAAAACATTATTCTCAAGATTGGAAGAATTTAGAAAACCTTCTGCAAGATTCGATGTTTTTATAAATGGATTATTTATATCGGAGAATGATTATGTTGTTGAGCAAATACAAAATGATTTTTATATAAATTTTAAAAAAATCAATTTTCCACAATTTGACCGTTTTGGAAATCCTTATGTTTTAGATGAAACGGATGAGGTAAAAATAAATGGTGATGTAGAAAATATTAAATAATGAGAAGAAAAGTACCAAATATTGCAATAGATACTACACAAAAGTTAAGAGATAGACTTGGATTCAAAAATTTTGTTATACAAGTTAATGCTGAAACATTTATTTATTCTTATACACCAAATTTAATTTCTGTATCGGATGAGATATACTTTACATTAACTTTGATAAATAAAAGATTTATTGTTGATATATTAGAAATTGACAATGTAAAAGACTACATTGATATATATTTATTTGGAGTAAAGCAACCACAAGATAGATATTCTGTTGAAGTTGTTGAAAATAATATAATTGTTACATTTGTTGCCGATATTACTAGATTACCAAATGAAGTAAAAGCAACAGATTTTGAAATAAAAGGAAAAATAGCGGAAGTAGTATAATGGCAAGACTGATACCTCGTAAACAAATTGAAGAACAACAGAATATAACTGGTTCTCTTACTGTGCAAGAAAATTTATTTCTTGGTAATGATGCTATTATATCAGGTTCTCTTTTTGTATCCAAAAGTTTTTTTATAGGAAGCGATACTGGTTCAAAAAGTGAATTAACTGGTTCTGTGTTTTTAACTGGTTCTCTTACAATAGATGGTGATTTATTTGTAGGTGCACCTGATACGGTATTATCTATTAAAGCAAGTGGTTCTTTGAGTTCAGATGATACTCAAAGATATGCTGGTATCCTTGCAAAAGATTTTGGTGCTAACTTACCTACACTTTATGTATCTTCAACCGATGGAGATGATACAAATGATGGTAGAAGTATTCAATATCCACTTCGTACAATTAAAAGAGCAGCACAATTATCATCTCCGGGCTACGATGGTAGATATGGTTTTGATACTGGTTCGATATATAATGGATATGTAATTAAGGTTCAAGCGGGAACGTATTTAGAGGATAATCCTGTGATTCTTCCTAAGAATACAACCATTTGGGGTGCTGGTTTGCGTATTACCAAAATTAATGCCAAGAACCCCACAGAAGACCTATTCTATGTAAACTCTGGATGTTATATTGCAGAGGTTACTATGGGTGGATTGAGATTATACCCAGACCAAATAAATCCTGAAAAAGGATTTGCCGTTGCTTTCCAACCGGGTGCATTTATTACAACTTCACCATACGTTCAGAACTGCTCGCAGATTTCTAACCAAGAGAATTCATTCACCGAACTTTATGAAGAAATTCCACCGGGTGGTGGTGGATTGTATGTTAATGGTGATGTGATAGACCCAGATTCTCCATTGGCTTCAATGGTATTGGATGCTTATACGCAGATTTCTCCAAATGGTGTGGGATGTTTGGTAAATGGTAGAGGATTTATTCAGCTGGTATCTTTCTTTAATAACTTCTCATACTATGCTATTAGAGTAAATAATGGTGGACATGCTACCCTAAACAACTCAAACATTTCGTTTGGTTTGTATGGTATGTATGCGTCTGGTTCTCGTTTTATTTCTGGTAGTGGTGGTAACGTTGATGCTAGAAATAGAGTAAGAGCAAGTTGGAGTGTGGTTGTTGATGTATTGAATAGAGGTTTAGATGCTTTACCTGAAGTAACTACATTAAATACTGCGGAAGGTATTCGTTTATCATCACCTTCACAATTTCCACAATATACAACTTCATCGAATGTAACTTTATCAACAACAGCAGCAGAAGAAATATCATCTGATTTTAAATTAATTAGTGCAATTGTTGAAAATGGAACATCTGATTTTCCAACTTTATTAGCAAGAAGTTCTAATAAAGGATATAGTGCAGATTCTCCATATAATATTTTAGGAGCTGAGCAAATAACATCATCATTATCTGCATCTTTAGAAGATTTAAATAGTATAAGTTCTTCATACGGAGTAATATTAAGTATATTCAATAATGGTACTGGTTCGTTCAAATTTACAGCCTCAGCTGATTTGGGTGTAAGAATTAGTGATGAAGCAATTAGTCAATTAGGGGCACCATCTTATTTATCATCAAGTGTATCATCATCATTTGAAACCGTAGTTAATATTATAAAAAATGGAATATCGGCAATTCCTCAATTAACATCATCAAATAGTGCTAGTATATATGTTGGTAATTTAGAACCATTTAGTACAGGCGTATCTTCATCATTAAATGTGGTTAATAAAGTAAGTTCAAGCTTTAGTATAATTTATAACATATTAGCAAATGGTACTGGTAGTAACGTATTAAGTATTCCAAATGACCATAGAAGAAGTTATACAGTAACTAATGTAAATAGTTCATCTTATAATTGGGATGGTGTTGGTCCAAATGCAACAATTAGATTGTATAGAGGGGAAACTTATAAATTTTACATAAGTGCATCGGAAGGACAGGGTGGTATAGATTATCCATTCTTTATTAGAACAGAATTATATGAAGGAATTGATGATAGATATGATTATAATAAAGGTGTTGTAAACAATGGTGATAGTGTTGGTAATATAACATTTACTGTCCCATATGATGCACCAAACACATTATATTATACTGCACAAATTAATAATACATTAAGTGGTAAGTTTGATATTGTAAATAATTCAGAAACACCATTCTATTTAATTTCAAATACATTAACATATCCACAAACAATATCTGGAAGTAATCAATCCACAAATGATGTTGATATATTAAATGCTTATGAAATTTTAACTGGAAGTAAGACATTTATACAAGAAGAAGTAATTCAATATGTATCTTCATCTTGGTCTGATTTTAGTTATGATGAAGCAACTTGCCGTAGAGATGTTGGTTACTTAGTTAATGCTGTTTGTCAAGACCTTATTTATGGTGGTAACAATAATAGTATTACTGCTGGTAGATTCTATTACGAATATCCATCTGAAGCAACAACTGTACAAAAAGACCCAACAAAAACAGCAGTAAAATATGCAGCTGGATTAGCTATAAATTTAGTTAAAAATTCAAACTTCACTAATATTTTAGATAATGCATATTTGCAACAAAAGAAAAATGTAGCTGATAATTTATTTGAAAATAAAAAATTTATACAAGAAGAAACTATAACATTCTTAAGTTCGTCTTGGTCTAATTTCTATTATAATGAAACTAAATGCCGTAGAGATATTGGATATATTGTAGATGCTGTAATTACCGATTTAAAATATGGTGGTAATGAAAGAGCTAGAGAGGCGGGTAGATTTTATTATTTATACCCATCATTAGCAATTGTAAGAGGTGATGGTGATTCAGAAGGACAATTAGGACAAACATTAGATGGTATAAGATATGCTGCTGGTGTAGCAACAAATTTGGTTAAAAATAAAACATTTAATCAACCAAATGCATCAACACAAGCTGCTTATGATTTACTTAAACAAAATAAATCTTTAATTCAAAACGAAACCATAGAATATATCAATGTTGCGTATCCACAATTAAAATATAATACTGATAAGTGTAGACGTGATGTTGGGTACATCATTGATAATGTAGCAACCGATTTATTATATGGTGGTAACGAAAGAGCTGTAACTGCTGGTAGATATTATTACGATTATCCATCTGTTGCAACTTCTATTCAAAGAAAAGAAACAATTGGTGGTATAAAGTATTCTAAAATTATTGGAGATTATATTGTACAAAATATTATTTTAGATACACCAAGAATTGTAAACAATGATGAAAAAAATATTAAAGTAACATCTAATACAAATGTTACATCATCTGTAAGTGGAACTAAAACACAACAAAATATAATTAGTAGTTCTTTCTCAATAATGGAAGGAATTATTAAAAGAGGATTATCAGCAATTCCATCTATTTTAGCACAAAACACTGGACAAAACTGGAATGTTGCAAATCCATTAAATGTAACAAGTGGTTCACAAATAACATCATCATATGTAACACCAAATGAAGTTAATACTATTGATAGAAACTTTAATATTGTTACTTCTATTATTGGTGGTGGAATTGTAGCAGAGCCTGTATTTACATCTTCTGTAGAAAATTTAATTAAAGTAACCGATATTGAGCAAGTATTTGGTTCAACTGTTTCTTCTAATTTAACTTCATCTATTTCACAATCATTTGCGTATGTTGTTGAAATTATTAGTGGTGGATTATCTCAATTAGATACATTTGTTTCAAACACATCGGCAAGTATTAAAGTAACATCAACTCCACAATGGATTAGTGCAAATGTTGGTACGAATAATCAAACCGCTAGTATAAGTTCTTCTTTTGGTACAATAATAAATGCAATAACAAACGGAACTTCAGTATTACCAACATTAGTTCAAAATACTGCAGGAAATATCAAAGTAACGTCAACTTCACAATTTATATCAGCATCTTATAGTGGTAGTTTGGAAGATATATCATTTATTTCTCAATCTATTTCTAAAGTAACTCAAATAGTTGAAACTGGAAATGTAGACCTTTTTGCAAAAACAATTTATACCGCAAGTATTTCTACTAAAGTTGGTGTATATCAAATATTAAAAGCTAACATTCCATTTATACAAAATGAAACTATTGCATATTTAAGTTCTTCTTGGAGTGGATTCCAATATGATGAAGTTAAATGTAAGAGAGATATTGGTTTAATAATAAGTGGAGCAGCTGAAGACCTTTTATTTGGTGCTAACTCCGCATCTATTGTAAACGGACAATTCTATTATGAATATCCATCACAAGCAACTATTGGTAATGATGGTGATACTGGTGGACAATTAAATCAAACTTTAGATGGTATCAACTACGCAAGTAGATTGGCACAAAAAGTAATTACACAAGGTATAACATTTAGTTTACCATCAACAAATGTTTCTGCATCAAACGCTTTATTATTTAATAACAAAGAGTTTATACAAAATGAAACTATTGCATATTTAAGTTCTTCTTGGGGTGGATTTGATTATAACGAAACAACTTGTAAGAGAGATGTGGGTTATATTATTGATGCGGTACGAACTGACTTAGTTTATGGTGGTAACGAAAGAAGTAGAGTAGCAGGTTTGTATTATTTCTTATACCCATCACAGGCAACTGGTTCTCAATTACTACAAACAACCGATGGTGTAAAATATGCTAGTAGAATTGCACAAAATATTGTAAGTGGTTCGATATTCCAATCAGCTAATTCTGATAAATTAGAAGCAAGTAGATTGATGAGCGAGAACAAACAACTTATAGCAAATGAAGTTGTTGAATATGTAAGTTCTTCTTGGAGTGGTGTATTATACAATGAAGATAAATGTAAGCGAGATGTAGGGTATATTATTGATGCAGTAAGAACCGATTTAGTGTATGGTGGTAATGAGAGAACATCTATTGCGGGCGAGTTTTATTATAAATTCCCATCATCAGCAACTGTTGGTGGTGTACCTTCTACAACTGCACAATTAGACCCAACTACAACTGGTGTTGAATACGCTAATAGATTAGCACAAAACATTATTTTAAATAAAGTTTTAGTACAACCAACAACATTAGTATTAAACGCTAGACAATTAGTTAAAGAGCAAAGAGCATTAATACAACAAAATGTAATTGATTATGTAAGTGAAGTATATCCTTCATTAAAATATAATACTTCTAAGTGTTATAGAGATGTTGGATTTATACTTGATGGTGTTCTTACTGACTTGGTATATGGTGGTAATGAAAGAAGTATAATTTCTGGAAGATTCTATTACAAATATCCAAATTTAGCAACATCTGACCAAAGTGAGGAAACAATTGATGCTATTAATTTTGGTAGAGATTTATCAAAACTAATAGCAATTGGTGGTAAAGCAATAGAAGATGGATTTGATACAGTCTCTAAAATAATAGAAAGTGGAAGCTCTGCATACCCATCATTAGTATCTAATACTGATGCTGGTATAAAAAAGACAAATTCTATACAATATAAAATAAATAATTCTACAAATGATTCTGATAAGTTAATAATATCATCATCATTTGGTAATGTAATCAATATTATTGATAAAGGGGTTGCAGTTATTCCAACAATAGTATCATCTTCATTAAAAGGTGTTGCAAGAATAGCAGGTTCTCAAATAACTTCTTCAAATAATGTAGATACAATAGATGTACAAAATGTAAGTTCATCATTTGCAATAGTTTTGGATGTTGTAGAAAACGGAACTGGTTCTATACCTTCTGTTGTTTTAAATACAACTAATAATATTAAAGCAACAACCACTCAGCAATACATTACATCATCATATATTGGTACATCAAATGAAGCAAATATACTTTCTTCTTCATTTGGATTGGTAATGAATATTGTAGCAAATGGGCTTTCAGCAGTACCATCTGTATCAGTTTATAGTTCAGCAACATCTGCATCTAATGCATATTACGCTTATAATTTATTAAAGCAAAATATTAAATTTATACAAGATGAAACTATCGCTTACTTATCATCTTCTTGGAGTACAGCTTCATATGATGAAAGTAAATGTAGACGTGATGTTGGATTAATAGTAAGTGGAGCAGCGGAAGATTTAATCTTCAATTCTATATCAGCATCTGCTATAAATGGTAAATTCTATTATGAATATCCATCACAAGCACAAGGTGCACAATTAAATCAAACTTTAGATGGTATTAGATATGCTAGTGGACTTGCTCAAAAAATTGTACAAAATGTAATATTCCAAACTGCATCTTTATCTAAGCAAACTGCATATGATTTACTATTAGATAACAAATATTGGATTCAAAATCAAACAATAGCTAAGATTAATGCAAATCTTTCAACAGTATCTTATAACGAAGATAAATGTAAAAGAGATGTTGGTTATATTATTGATAATGTTGCTACTGATATTTTATATGGTGGTAACGAAAGAAGTATTGAAGCTGGTAGATTTTATTTCTTATACCCATCACAAGCAACTGGTTCTCAGTTAGAGCAAACTTTAGAAGGAATCAATTATGCTAGAACTTTAGCAAATAGTGTTGTAAGTAATCAATATGTTTATACACAACATACATCATCTATAACTCCACAACCTGCTGATTATTTAAAAGTAAAAAATTCATTTGATATTGTTATTGATATTATTGATAATGGCACAGGTTCAATACCAACAATAGTTAATAATGCTAGTGGATTGGTTAAGAGAACAAATGTAAATCAATTTATATCAACCGCATCAATATCTCAAACATATAAAACTACATCAAATACTTCATTTGATATTGTTTTAGATATTGTAGAAAATGGAACAGGCTCAATTCCATCATTGGTTAAAAATACAGCTGCATTAGTAAAAATAACTGATACTAATCAGTATTCATCATCAGTAGCTTTATCTTCATCTTATTTTGGAAATCCGTTAAATAGTGTAAGCGCAAGTTTCAACACTATAATTAATATTTTAGAAAACGGATTAAATGTAGTACCAACAATAGTTTCAAATACAAACAATAATATTAAAGTTACTGGTACACAACAATACATTTCAGCATCATCAGCAACTATTACTGAAAGTAATTTAATATCAGCATCAATTTCTATTGTAACCAATATTATAGCTAATGGAACTGGTTCTATAATAACTGGATTATCTACATCATCATATACATCACCTTTAAGTAATGATAATAAATGGATAGCTTATGGAATTCTTAAAAATAACATTCCATTTATACAAAATGAAGTAATAGCTTACTTATCATCTTCTTGGAGTACTGCATCATATGATGAAACTAAGTGTAGACGTGATGTTGGATTAATTATTAGTGGAGCAGCTGAAGATTTGGTATTTAATAGTAACTCTGCTTCGGTTGTAAATGGTAAGTTCTATTATGAATATCCATCTCAAGCGCAAGGTGCACAATTAAATCAAACTTTAGATGGTATTATATACGCATCTCAATTAGCACAAAAAGTAGTAAGAGGTGTTCAGTTTAGTTTACCTACTTCACAATCAAATGTTGCTTATGATTTATTAAAGTATAATAAGCAATTTATACAAAACGAAACTATTGCATATATTAGTTCTTCTTGGAGTACTAAGCAATATGATGAAACAACTTGCCGTAGAGATGTAGGATATATTATTGATTCTGTGGCAACTGATATTAAATGGGGTGGTAATGAAAGAAGTGTTAAGTCTGGAGTTTACTATTACCTATATCCATCGGCAGCAACTGGTTCTCAATTAAAAGAAACTGTAACTGGAGTAACTTACGCTAAAAACTTAGCAGATAAATTATTAAGAAACCAACAATTTATTAAAGTTTCTCAAAATAAATTACAAGCAAAAGAGCTTATTGTAAGTAATAAAAACTTTATAGCAAATGAAGTAATTGCTTATGTTTCTGCTAGTTGGAATGGATTCCAATACAATGAAGATACTTGTAAGAGAGATGTAGGATATATCTTAGATGCGGTAGCAACTGATATTGTTTATGGTGGAAATGAAAGAAGTATAGAGGCTGGTAGATATTATTACATAGAACCATCAACTGCAACTTCAACTCAATTAGGACCAACATTAAGTGGTATTGGGCACGCTAAACATATGCTTGAGCAAGTATTGAGTAATAATGTATTTGTATCAAGTTCATTATCTAGACAAACGGTATATCAATTATTGGTTGATAATAAAGAACTTATCCAAACTGAAACTATTGGATTCTTAAATTCAGCATGGAGTTTCTTTGAATACAATGAAGCTAAGTGTAGACGTGACGTGGGATATATTGTAGATGCAGTAGCAACGGATATTTTATATAGTGGTAACGAATCATCAGCTAGAGCAGGTGAATATTATTATTTATATCCTTCATTAGCAACTGTGGATGGTGATGGTGATTCGGCTGGACAATTAGGACAAACTTTAGATGGTATTAAATACGCTAAAGGTATTTCTGAAAAAATAGCAAGAAACATACTTTTACAAAAACCAACAATATCTGAAATAACAGCTTGGGAATTACTTAATAAAAATAAACAATTTGTTCAAAAAGAAACTATTGCATTCTTAAGTTCTTCTTGGGTTGGGATTAATAACTTCCAATTTAACGAAGCAAGTTGTAGTAGAGATGTTGCATATATTATTGATAATGTAGCAACTGATTTAGTATATGGTGGAAATGAAAGAAGTTCTAAAGCAGGAGAATACTATTACCTATATCCTTCAGCAGCAACTGTAACATCATCCGTATCACCAACAACTGATGCACAAAAAGGACCTACTTTAGATGGTATAACATTTGCAGCAGGAGTTTCACAAAAAGTAATATCTAATCAATTATTATCATATCCAACTGAATATGTACAATCCGCTTATTCATTAATGGTTTCAAATAGACAATTTATTCAAAATGAAACTATTCAATTTATAGATGCGTTTTATCCATATTTAGTTTACAATAGAGAAAAGTGTAGACGTGATGTTGGATATATTGTAAACAATGTTGCAACTGATTTATGGTATGGTGGTAATCAAAGAAGTATTATCGCCGGAGATTACTATTACCGTTATCCATCAAAAGCTACAAAAACTGAACAAGTAAAAGAAACTGTAGCTGGAGTTGATTATGTAAAAGCATTAAGTAAAAAAATAGTTCAAAATATTAAATTAGTATCTCCAACAACTACAAGTAATGTTGATAATAATATTAAAGTAGGAAATATTAACCAATATACATCATCAATAAATGTTGGAAGTACAAAAATATCAGAAGTAAGTTCATCTTTCTCTACTGTAACAAAAGTAATAGAAAGTGGATTGACCGCATTACCAACATTTGTAGGAAATGGTGTAAATGCAATAAAAGTAACATCAGAACCAATAGTATCATCATCAATTTCAGCAAGTGTGGTAGAAATCGGTATAACTACTTCTTCTTTTGAATTGATAAAAGATATTATTTACAATGGTAGTGCTTCATTACCTGATGCATTAGCTAGTAATTTTAATTATGGATTTGAATTATTAACTCCAACTTTATTACATATTTCATCTCATACGCAAATATTAGGAAGTGGAAGTTACAATTCACAAACTAGCTCAATAAGTTCATCTTTTGGAAATGTTATTAATATTATAAAAAATGGAACAAATGTAATACCTAATGTTGTCACAAATGTATCATCATCTGTAAAAATAACATCAGCTACTCAAATACTACCAATATTAAGTGGCTCTGAATATCAAAAGAATAGAATTTCTAATCTATTTGGAAATGTATTGAATATTGTAGAAAATGGAACAACAGTAATACCAACTCCAATACTTAATACTTCCGCAAGTTTCAAAGTAACAAACACTCAGCAAATTAGATTAACTGATGGTGTTAATAGAGATTTACAATCTAAATTAGTTTCATCATCATTTGGTGTTGTAATAGATGTTTTACTAAATAGTGGAACAAGTTCAATTTCATATGTTGGTCCACAAGCGGTAGCTAATACAAATACAAAGATAACTTCATCTTACAATTTATTAATCAATAATACTGATTTAATTGTAAATGAAACAATCGCATATATGAGTTCTTCTTGGTCTTCATTCTATTATGATGAAGCTAAGTGTAGACGTGATGTTGGATTGATTGTAAGTGGAGCAGCATTTGACCTTTTATTTGGTGGTAACTCAGCATCATTGACAAATGGTAAATACTACTATGATTATCCATCTCAAGCAACTACAACTCAATTAGACCAAACTATAACAGCGTTAAAGTTTGCTAGTGGAATTGCACAAAAAGCTGTAAAGAGTACATTAATGTACCACATATCGGAATCGGCTTGGTATTCACAAGCTACATCAGCATCTTATACATCTTTAATTAAAAATAAAGGATTTATACAATCTGAATCAATTGCATATGTTAGTTCTTCTTGGCAAGGATTTGATTATAATGAATTAAGTTGTAGTAGAGATATTGGTTATATCGTAGATGCGGTAGCAACTGACCTTTTATATGGTGGAAACGAAAGAAGTATTGTAGCTGGTAGATATTATTATGATTATCCTTCACAAGCTACTTCGGCTCAATTAGAACCAACATTAACTGGTGTTAGATACGCTAAAGGACTGGCTATGAGAGTTGTTTCTGGTTCATTATTAACATCAACCGATGCAGCAACTCAATACGCTTATAATTTATTAAAATCTAATAAAACATTCATACAAGAAGAAACTTTAGCATTTGTAAACGCTAAGTATCCTGAATTGGATTATATTGAATCTAAATGTAAAAGAGATGTTGGATATATTGTAGATGCGGTAGCAACTGATTTATTATATGGTGGAAATGAAAGAAGCAATAAAGCTGGAGAGTTCTATTATTTATATCCTTCATTAGCAACTGGAGTTCAATTAGATGAAACAACAACAGCAATAGATTATGCTAGAAGATTGGCACAATCGATTGTTAATAGTGTTTACATAAGTGAACCACAACCAATATTGAATACAGCAAATAATATTAAAGTAACTTCACAAACTCAATATACATCTTCAAATTCGGCATCAGCTTATGAAGTAAATAGAGTAAGTTCATCATTTGCTGTTGTAACTAATATAATTGAAAATGGTATTGGTGTAATACCATCATTGGTATCAAATGTATCTCAAAGTATTAAATTTACAACAACAAATCAATATCTAAGTTCATCTTATGGTACTGATTATGAAGCATCTTTAATATCAGCATCTATTTCAATTGTAACTAATATTATAGCAAATGGAATTGGGGTAGCAGGAACTCCTGTTAATTATTCAACTCCATCAACTGCATCAAATGTTTACTACGCATATAATTTATTGAAAGAAAACATTGGATTCATTCAAAACGAAACTATTGCATATATTAGTTCTTCTTGGAGTACGGCTTCTTACGATGAATCTAAGTGTAAGAGAGATGTTGGGTTGATTATAAGTGGAGCAGCGGAAGATATGTTATTTGGTGTTGATTCGGCATCTATCGTAAATGGTAAGTTCTACTTTGAATCAGCATCTCAAGCAACTACATCTCAATTAAACTTTACTTTAGATGGTATATTCTTCGCAAGTAGAATGGCACAAAAAGTTCTTCAAAATATCCAATATCAAACTGCATCTTTAGAAAGAACAACTGCTTGGACATTATTGAATCAAAACAAATCATTTATACAAAAAGAAACAATAGCATATTTAAGCTCTTCTTGGGTAACGGGCTCAAATACCGATACACCATTCTTATACAGCCAATCTAAGTGTGAAAGAGATTTGGGATACATCTTAGATGCGGTAGCAACTGATGTATATTATGGTGGTAACGAAAGAGTTAGAGAAGCTGGAAGATATTACTTCTTATACCCATCATCAGCAACTGGTTCACAATTAGATGAAACATTAGATGGTATTAGATATGCTGGACAATTGGCACAAAAATTAATTGTAAATACACAATTTGTAACGGCTTCAGCACACGCTTCAGCATCACATGCTTTAATGAAGCAAAACAAAGGATTTATACAAGCAGAAGTTCTTTCTTATATTACTTCTTCTTGGAATGAATTTACATATAGTTTAGACAAGTGTAAGAGAGATGTTGGATTGATTATAGACGCTGTAGCAACTGATGTTCTTTATGGTGGTAACGAAAGAAGTACTAAAGCTGGTACTTACTATTATACATATCCATCTAAAGCAACTGGTTCGCAAGTAGAACAAACTATAAACGCAGTTAATTTCGCAAAAGATGTAGCTGTAAACATAATTAAAAATACAACATTTACAACAGCATCTCAAGCAGTTTCTGCTTCAGTTGAATTACTTAGAAACAATAGACAATTCATACAAGAAGAAACAATACAATATTTAACTGCTAGTTGGAGTACATTTGATTATAATAAAGAAAAATGTAGACGTGATGTTGGATATATTATTGATGGTGTGGCAACTGACCTATTATATGGTGGAAATGAAAGAACTTATATGAGTGCTGATTTCTACTTTAAGTATCCATCTAAAGCAACATTGCTAGGAGATGGTGATGGTGAAGGTCAATTAAAACAAACTGTTGAAGGTATTAACTACGCAAGTAGAATTGCACAAAAAGTAATTCAAAATGTAGTATTCCAAACTGCATCACTTCAAGTATCAGCATCATTTGATTTATTAAGAAAAAATAAAACATTTATAGCAGCAGAAACAATAGCATATGTAAGTTCTTCTTGGAGCGGTGTTTATTATAACCAAGCAAGTTGTTCTCGTGATGTTGGTTACTTAATAGATGCGACAGCAACTGATTTACTATATGGTGGTACTGAAAGAAGTGTAACGGCTGGTACTTATTACTTTGCATTCCCATCAAAAGCAACGGTAGCTGGTGTACCATCTGAAGCATCACAATTAGACCCAACAATTACGGGTGTAAGATGGGCTGGTAGATTGGCAACTAAAGTTATTACAAACCCAACATTCCAATTACCATCTTCATCGTTAGTAACTACTGTTGATTTGTTAAAATACAATAAATCTTTAATTCAAAAAGAAACTATAACATTCTTAAGTTCTTCTTGGAGTACATTAAAGTATAATGAAGTAAGTTGTTCTCGTGACTTAGGATTTATCATAGATGCTATTAGAACTGATTTAGTTTATGGTGGTAACGAAAGAAGTATTGAAGCAGGTTCTTACTATTATAGAATACCTTCAGTAGCTATTTACGATAGTTATACTGATAATGGTACAATTGGACAGAAAAAACAAACTGTTGATGGTATAAACTTCGCAAGAGGACTTTCTGAAAAAGTTGTTGCAAATACTTTATTAACTTATTTAGCACCATCTACTAAGAGAAGACAAGCAGCAGTAAGATTAGTAGCAGCTAAAGAAGAATTAAAACAAAGAGCAATTGGATATACAAATGGAGCATTCCCATATTTAGTATATAATGAGGCGTCTTGTTCTCGTGATACTGGATTGATTGTAGATGCTTGTGCAACGGATTTATTGTATGGTGGAAATGAAAGAGCAATAGCAGCAGCATCTTCATACTATACGGGCCAATACGGAAGCGCTCAAGCAGTAATTAGTTCTCAAAAATTAGAGACTTTGGAAACTAATAGATATTTAAGAACAAGAGCAGAGTTTGTTGCAGCTGGTGCACCATTAGAATCATTTGGTTCATTGATTGTGGCAACTGGTATTGACTACTCTTATAATGGTAGTGGTGTTACATTTAAAGCACTTCCACCAAATCAGGGTGGTAGTGGTGTGGCAAACCCAATTTATGAGATTACGGAATTGGGTGGTGGTAGAATCTTCTTTACCTCTGGTAACCAAGATGGTGACTTTAGAATTGGTACGGGTTTAAGTATTAATCAGGCAACTGGTACTCTTGTGGGTAGAACATTTAGTAAATCTCTATTCTCATTAGTAACTCCGTTCTCATTGGCTCTACAAATATAAAAGGAAAATAAAATAAAATGGCAGAAGTTTTTGTACCGTTAAATCGATTCCAGTCAGTTGTAACAAATCTGACTGGTGAACAAGATGAAATTTATATAACACCAACAGGTGTATCATCTATTGTGTTATCCGCACAAATAACAAATAATAGTTTGGTAGTACAACCTGTTACTATATTAGTTACATCTAATAGAGAATTACCTATACCTAATTTTGAAACAGTGTATAGTGGTAGTTCTTTTATTAGTGGCTCTACATCTTTAGCAAATTACAGTGGAAGTTTTGATAGTGCATCTGCATTACTTTCTTTGAATAGACAATTTATAAGAAAAGAAGTTGCAGCATATACTCAATTTCAAAACTCATTATCAGAAACACCATTTACATTTATTTCTTCTTTCTTTGAAAATTATACATTAGATAATGTAGATGCTATATCATATGATATATCAAATGATAAAATTATAAGAACAAATAAAGCAGCAAAAGCATATTATACTAAAAATGGAATATCTTTAATAGATTCAACAGAGTATAGTGCATCTTTGCAAGCAATAGATTACATATCTGTTTTATCAAAGCAAATTATAGCTAATAATTCAATTACAGGTTCTCAACTTGTATCCAGACTATATCAAAGTGCAACAACTCAATCATTTAATACTTCATTTAGTTCAAGCATACAAGAAGTTTCACAATCTATGTATGTAATCGATGGATTATTGAATGTAATAAAATCTACAATAGAAACGCCAAACTTTGCAGCTCAAGAAGCAATTCAATTAGTAACAAATGTAACAATACCGCCAGCAGATTCACTTTCACCGGTTGTTTCTGGTAAATTGGTGTTGGAAGAAGGTTATGGATTCATAGTTTCCGGCTCAACAGATTTATCAGTAGTTCTATCACTACTAGAATCTGCGAATGAATAACGATATATATCATCCTATAATATTTATAGGTGATTTTTTGAATATTTATAACAAAGCTGGAAAGTACGAATGGCAATTAGTAATCTATTAACAGGAAGGGTAAGGGTTGTAAACCCAAAAAATGTAACGCAGGACAGGTATCAATTTATTGATTTATCTCAAGTTGAACCTAATTTGGGTGTACCAAACTTTAGCGCTTCACTTTCTGGTTCTCCTGCTATCGTAGTTTCTGATGACCAGGGTAATAGAGGATTTGTTCGTAGTTTAGATTTAGATAGAGCTTCTGGTAGATTTACTGGCTCATTTACAGGTTCTTTTACTGGAGATGGTTCTGAATTATTTAATTTACCATCAGCAACTAAAATAGCTAGTGGTTCTGCAACCGCATCTTTTGTAGAAGGAAATTTAGATGTAAATACTAATACATATATTCATGGTAATTTGGTAGTTGATGAATCAATCTATGCTGACCAAATTATTGTTAATATTGTATCTTCTTCAATAATTTATTCATCGGGTTCAAATATTTTTGGAAATGATGATTCTGATATACAACAATTTACGGGTTCAGTAAGAGTACAAAGTGAATTTATAGGTAATAATATTAGCGGTTCATCATTTACTGGTTCATTTACTGGTTCATTCTTTGGAGATGGTGCAAATTTATTTAATTTACCGCAAGCTGTAAAAATAGCAACTGGTTCGGTAACAGCATCTGTAAGTCCTGGTGATGGATTTAAAGTAATATCATCTGAAAGTGGTTCACAATTTACTGGTAGTATTTACCTAAGTGGAAGTTTAGTTATAACAGCTACTTCTGGTGCATTAATTTTAGAATCATCATCGGTTTATTATGGTGAGGGTACATATCTTAGAAATATTCCTCGTTCAGCTTTAACACCGGATGCAGAAGTTGCTAGTTTAATTGGTAGTGGTTCGGTAACGGCATCAACATCTCCTGATTTTGGATTTAGAGTTGAATCTTTAGCAAGCGGTTCTCAATTTACAGGTTCATTAATTGTTAGTGGAGCTATAATTGGAATTTATAGTGGTTCATTCTCTGGTAGTGGTGAAAAATTATTTAATATTCCACGTTCGGCATTAGCACCTGATGCATTACTTTCTCCATTAATTGCTAGTGGTAGTGTGACAGCATCTGTTTCACCAAATCAAGGATTTGTAGTAACATCAACTACAAGCGGTTCACAATTTACTGGAAGTGTTTCTATTACGGGTAGTTTATTTGTAAATCCTAATAGTGGTTCAATACGATTAGCATCTGGTTCTACATATTATGGTGATGGTACTAATCTTAGAAATATTCCTAGAACGGCTCTTACTGAAGATGCTCTTATTTCTGCTGAAATTAAAAGTGGTAGTGTAACCGCATCTGTTTCTCCTAATTTTGGATTTAGAGTACAAACTCCATTTACGAGTTCTGCATTTGGTTCTCAATTTACTGGAAGTGTTGATGTAAGCGGTAGTGTTAGAGCATTTACTTTTATTGGAGATGGTTCTCAACTTACAAATGTACAAGCAGCAGCCGCACCAAGAATTGAATCTGGTTCGGTAACTGCATCCGTTTCTCCTGTTTATGGATTTAGAGTGGAATCATTAAATAGTGGTTCTGAATTTACCGGAAGTGTGGATGTTAGTGGTAGTATATTCATACCAAGCGGTTCTGGTGTTTTCTCTGGTAGTGGTAAAGGATTATTTGATATACCTCGTTCAGCACTAGCACCTGATGCATTACTTTCTACATTTATAGCTAGTGGTAGTGTAACAGCTTCAGTAGCACCAAATGAAGGATTTGTTGTAACTTCTGTTCAAAGTGGTTCTAAATTTAGTGGTAGTGTTTATATAGAATCATCATCATTCTTATTTGCGGATGGTACATATTTAAGAAACGTACCATTATCTGCTTTAGCTGTTGATGCCCTTAAAGTTACTTTAATGGCAACTGGAAGTGTAACTGCTTCAGTAAGTGCTTCGGTTAGTCTTGAAAAGGGATTTGTTGTATATTCTCCAAATAGTGGTTCTCAATTTACTGGTTCATTATTTGTAAGTGGAAATATAGAATTATTTACTGGTTCTTTCTCTGGTAGTGGTAAATTATTAAGAGAAATTCCTATTGATGCTATTCCTGATTTAGACCTTTCAAAAATTGGTAGTGGTTCTGTAACGGCATCTATTAGACCAAATGAAGGATTTAGAGTAAATACATTCTCTACATTCACTGGTAGTATGATTATATCAGCATCAGCTACATACTTACCAAGTGAATCTATACAAACTGTATTTAATGTAACTAATAGTGGGGCATCTGCTTATTTATTTAGTGGAGCAGCAAATGGATTAAATCCAACTTTAACTTTAGTAAGAGGAATAACATATACATTTAATGTAAATGCTACGGGGCATCCTTTCTGGATTAAGACAGCACAAACAACTGGTACTGGTAATGCATACAATACAGGCGTAACAAACAATGGTGATGATGTTGGTGTAATAACATTTACTCCAGAGGTAGGTTCTCCTTCTACTTTATATTACATATGCCAAGTTCATAGTATAATGGCTGGTACAATTAATATTGTAGATGCTATTTTACAAAGAGGACCTGATGTGGTTATTAGTGGTAGTTTATTTGTATCAGATAGAATTGTAGCTAGAGAAGTTACCGCATCGATAAGTGCATCATTTATTCAAGGTGACGGTAGTGGATTATTTAACATACCTCGTTCAGCTTTCACTGGAGATTCGTTTAGAATTTCTTCTGGTTCAGTAACGGCATCAGTTTCTCCTGTTTATGGATTTAGAGTAGAATCTGCAGAAAAAGGTTCTGAAATATCTGGTAGTGTTAGTATTAGTGGCTCTTTAACCGCACAAAATATTACTGCCGTATCAATGAGTGGATACGAAATTAGTGGTTCATTTGTTGGAGATGGTAGTAGATTAACAAATATATTTATACCACCATTAGAGACAACAAAAATAGCTAGTGGTTCGGTAACAGCTTCTGCATTACCTGATAAAGGATTTATTGTACAATCTGGTGAGTTGGGTACTCAATTAACTGGTTCATTATTTATTAGTGGTGCTAGAGGTATCGAATTAACATCTGGTTCTTCATATAGTGGTAGTGGTGAAAGATTATTTAACATTCCCAGAACAGCGTTAGCACCTGATGCATTGGATACAAATAGAATCCTTTCTGGGTCAGTAACCGCATCGGTTTCACCTACATTTGGATTTAGAGTAGAATCAACTGAAAAGGGTTCTCAATTTACGGGTTCATTATTTTTAAGTGGTTCTGTATTTTTAAGAACAGGCTCATTTAGTGGTAGTGGTAGACAATTATTTGATATTCCGGTTGCGGCAATATCTGATTTGGATACATCAAAAATATTTAGTGGTAGCGTAACTGCATCAGTATCTCCTAATTTTGGATTTGTTGTTACTTCGGTAGCAAGTGGTTCTACTTTTAGTGGAAGTTTATCAGTTAGTGGATTTACTAGATTCCAATCTGGTGTATCTGCATCTGTATTTAGTGGTAGTGGTGCTGGATTGACAGATATTCCATTCTCAGCACTTTCGCAAGAATTATTTAGAATTGCAAGTGGTAGTGTAACTGCCTCAGCTTTACCTGATAGAGGATTTATTGTAGAATCTCCATATAGTGGTTCAAGAATTAGTGGTAGTGTTTATATATCTGGTAGTGTAATTATAAGTGCTATTAGTGGAGCATTAATGCTTGGTTCTTCATCTGCATATTTTGGTGAAGGTACTTATTTGAGAAATATTCCTAGAAACGCATTAAGTGAAGATGCATTAATATCAACTGAAATAAAATCAGGTTCGGTAACTGCATCAGTTTCGCCTGTATTTGGATTTAAAGTACAATCTTTAGCAAGTGGTTCTCAATTCACTGGAAGTGTATTTGTAAGTGGTTCAAAAACAATATTAAGTTCAAGCTTATCTGTCGATGGAACTTCTTTCTTTAATAGTGGTGTATCTGCATCTGTATTTAGTGGTAGTGGTGCTGGTTTAGTTAATATACCTCGTTCAGCAATAGTTGAAGATGCGGTAAGATTGGCATCTGGTTCTGTAACTGCATCAATTTCTCCTAACTATGGATTTGTAGTAAATACATTCTCTACAATTACAGGTAGTTTTATAGTATCATCATCTGCTAGAATTATAAATCCGCAAGACCTTAATAGAGTATTTGATGTTACCAATGATGGTAGTAACGCTTATGTGTTTAGTGGAGCAGCAAGTGGTTCAAATCCAACCATTACTTTAGTAAGAAATACTGAATACACATTTAATGTTAATGCATCTGGTCATCCGTTTTGGATTAAAGATACGGCAGTAACTGGACTTACACAACAATATAATAGTTGGGTAACAAATAATGGTGATGATGTTGGTACAATAACTTTCTTAGTTTCTGGAAGTGCACCAAATACATTATACTATATTTGTCAAATGCACTCTGCAATGCAGGGAATTATAAATGTAGTAGATGCGGTATCTGCATCCGCACAAATATCATTGTTGGGTGATGTTGATATGAGTGGAAGCTTATATGTAAACGCAATAAGTGGAGCAGTTTACATTGATTCATCATCATTTATTTACGCAGAAGGACAATACTTAAGAAGAATACCTCGTTCAGCATTAACTGAAGATGCTTTAATTAGTACTGAAATTAAAAGTGGTAGTGTAACAGCATCGGTAGCACCTGATTATGGGTTTAATGTAATTACTCCATTCACAGGTTCTCAAGTTGGTTCTAGATTTACTGGTTCATTGGATATAACTGGTAGTGTTTATATAGATTCTGGTTCTTATATATTTGCAGAAGGACAATACTTAAGAAGAATACCTCGTTCAGCTCTTACTGAAGATGCGTTAATATCTACGGAAATTAAATCAGGTTCTGTAACTGCTTCAGTAGCACCTGATTATGGATTTAAAGTTATAACTCCATTCACATCATCAATAGATACTGATTTCTTTAGTACACAAATCGGTTCACAATTTACTGGTTCTGTTGATATAAGTGGTAGCTTGTATTTGAATGATGTAAGTGGTGGATTGTTTATAGGTTCATCATCATTTATTTACGCAGAAGGTACATATCTTAGAAGAATACCTCGTTCAGCATTGACTGAAGATGCATTAATCTCAACCGAAATTAAATCTGGTTCAGTAACCGCATCGGTTTCACCTGATTATGGATTTAATGTAATAACTCCATTTACTGGTTCTGAAATAGGAAGTAGATTTACTGGTTCTGTTTCAGTTAGTGGTTCATTGACTGTAACTGATTTCTTCTATGGTGATGGTAGATATATTACAAATGTACAAGCGGCAGCAGCACCATTTATCGCTAGTGGTTCGGCAACGGCATCCGTAGCAAGTGGTGATAAGTTAATAGTAACAACCGCATACACTGGTTCTGATGTTGGTATAGAATTTACAGGCTCTGTTTCAGTTAGTGGTTCGGTATATGCGCAATTCTTTGTTGGTGATGGTTCGCAAATCACCAATGTACAAGCGGCAGCAGCACCATTTATCGCTAGTGGTTCAGCAACGGCATCGGTAGCAAGTGGTAAACAATTTGTAGTAACAACTTCACAAACCGGCTCAGCATATGGTTCATTATTTACCGGTTCAGTTGATGTTAGTGGAAGTGTAAGAGCATTTGCATTTATTGGTGATGGTTCTCAAATTACAAACGTAGCAGCGGCTGCAGCACCAAGAATTGTAAGTGGTAGTGTAACAGCTTCAGTAGCACCAAATGAAGGATTTATTGTAACATCATATAGTAGTGGTTCTACTTTCTATGGTGATGTAAAACTTTACACAGGTTCATTCTCTGGTTCTGGAGCAAACTTATTTGATATTCCGGCATCAGCACTTCAAGACCTTCAGTTAGATAGAATTCAATCTGGTTCGGCTACAACAATTCAAAGACCTGAAATTTTAGATGTAAGTACTGAAATAACAGCAGCACGTTATAGTGGTGATGGTGGTGGATTATTTAACATCCCTGCAAACGCATTACAAGACCTTAAATTGGATAGAATCCAATCTGGTTCTGCTCAAGCTGTAATATCTCCTGATAAAGGTTTAGAAGTTAATACTTCATTAAGAATATTCTCTGGGTCTGCAACTATTAGTGGTTCTGTGTTTGTAAGTGGTGGTAATGTTATACTACAAAGTGGTTCTACATATGTAGGTGATGGTAGTGGATTATACAATATTAACATTGCTAATTTATCATTTGAAACATTCATATTAAAGAGTGGTTCAATAACCGCATCAATTTCACCTGATAAAGGATTTGTAGTTAATACATCTTCATTCATTTGGGGTGATTTTTATAATGTATCGAACACTGCATATTTAAATAAAGTTACTGCATCACAATATGTGTTTGCACCATTCTTTACTGGTTCATTCTTGGGAACTTATAATTTCCAAGGGGTTGGGCCTACTGCATCTGCGGAATATGATATTTTAAGATTTGATGAAAGTAGAGGATATTTTGTACCTCAACCTGAAACATCATTAACTGAAACTGTATCATTCAATAATGTTAGTGATTTAACAATTGTACACAATTTGGGAATTAGATACCCAATGGTTCAGGTTTACGCAACTGGTTCTGAGGACCAAATTTTGCCTGGTACTGTTAAATCAATTGATGAAGATACAATACAAATTAAATTTGCCGGATTAACTTCTGGACATGTTGTAATTGGTAGTGGTGGTTCTTTAATTAATGGAACTATAACTGGTGATAGAGTATTTGGTGAGGTTTTATCATCATCTTATGCTCGTAGAGCTGGAATAGCAGACGCAGTAACTGGATTTGATTCTGCATCATTAGTAGCATTATCGGCATCATTAGCAAATGCAAATGCATATGTAAGAAATGACCAAACATCATCAATGAATGTGTTTGGTGCAGTAAGTTCTTCTTACGCATTAACCGCATCATATGTAGCTAGTTTACAAGGTTTAGAATTAACCGATTATGTTAAGAATAGTGCAACTGCATCTATGACAGTTCTATCGGCATCTTATGCTAGAACTGCATCTTACGCATTGTACGCAGCAAACGCAGCAAATGTAGATGTTAGTAACTTTGTACTTTCATCAGCAACTTCATCAATGTTGGTTGGTACTGCTTCATTAGCATACACCGCATCATACGCTCTTTACGCTCTAAATGCGGAAGGAGTAAATACGGCATCATTCTTACAAGTAAACAAAGATAGTAGTATTAACGCTAATTTAACTATTAGTGGAAGTTTAGGTGTTAGTGGAAGTTTATTATTAGGTAATTTACCTTCTGGTTCATCTGAAGATGTTGTTATTTGGAATAGTATAACTAAAAAATTAGAAAGAAGAAATATAGTAGCAGCAGTTGGTTCATCTGGTACTGCTGGTACGGGTGGTTCTTCTGGTACAAGTGGTAGTTCAGGTTCGTCTGGAAGTGCTGGTTCATCTGGTTCTTCTGGTACATCTGGAAGTGCTGGTTCTTCTGGGTCTTCTGGAACTTCAGGTTCGGATGGTTCATCTGGTTCAAGCGGAAGTAGTGGTTCATCTGGTTCAAGCGGTTCAAGCGGTAGTTCAGGTTCTTCTGGTTCATCTGGTTCAAGCGGTTCATCAGGAACTTCTGGAACAAGTGGTACTTCAGGAACTTCTGGTTCAAGCGGTTCATCAGGAAGTTCTGGTTCGTCTGGTTCATCAGGAACTTCTGGAACTTCTGGTACATCAGGAACTTCTGGAACAAGCGGTTCAGCGGGAACATCTGGTACAACTGGTTCATCGGGAACTTCTGGTTCTTCTGGAACAAGTGGTAGTAGTGGAACGTCTGGTTCAAGCGGTACATCAGGAACGTCTGGTACATCAGGAACGTCTGGTACATCGGGAACGTCTGGTACATCAGGCTCATCTGGTAGTGGTGGTTCTTCTGGTACAAGCGGTACAAGTGGTACGGCTGGTAGTGGTGGTTCTTCTGGAACTTCTGGTACAAGCGGTACATCGGGAACTTCTGGTAGTGGTGGTACATCGGGTACTTCTGGTTCTGGTGGAAGTTCAGGTACTTCTGGAACTTCTGGTTCTTCTGGAACAAGCGGAACAGCTGGTACAGCAGGTAGCGGGGGTACTTCAGGAACTTCTGGAACATCTGGAACTTCTGGTAGTGGTGGTACATCCGGCTCAGCTGGTAGTGGTGGTTCTGCTGGTTCAAGTGGTTCATCCGGTAGTGGTGGAACTTCTGGTACAAGTGGCACATCAGGAACTTCTGGTAGTGGTGGTTCATCGGGAACATCTGGAACTTCTGGTTCGGATGGTATAAGTGGTACTTCTGGTACATCGGGAACTTCTGGTTCTTCTGGCACAAGTGGTACTTCTGGTACAACAGGTTCTTCGGGAACTTCTGGTACAAGCGGAACTTCTGGTACAAGTGGTACATCAGGTACTTCTGGAGAAGATGGTACATCGGGTACTTCTGGTTCAAGCGGTTCAAGCGGTACAACAGGTTCTTCTGGTTCTTCTGGTACAAGCGGAACTTCTGGAACTTCTGGTACGGATGGTACATCAGGAACTTCTGGTTCAAGCGGTTCTTCTGGAACAAGCGGAACTTCTGGAAGTAGTGGTTCTTCGGGAACTTCTGGTACGGATGGTACAAGCGGTAGTAGTGGTACATCCGGTTCAAGTGGTACATCTGGCACAACAGGTTCTTCTGGAACGTCTGGTTCTTCTGGTTCTTCTGGAACTTCTGGTAGTGATGGTACTTCTGGAACGGCTGGTTCTTCTGGCTCTTCTGGTTCAGCTGGGTCTTCTGGAACTACGGGTTCTTCTGGAACTACGGGTTCGGATGGTACATCTGGTACATCGGGAACTTCTGGTTCAGATGGTACAAGCGGAACATCTGGTTCGAGTGGTACAAGTGGTACGGATGGTTCTGAAGGTACATCGGGTACAACTGGTTCGTCTGGTACAAGCGGTAGTAGTGGTACATCTGGAAGTGATGGTACAAGCGGAACTTCGGGAACTTCTGGAACATCTGGTTCAAGTGGTTCAACTGGTTCTTCTGGTACAAGTGGTATTGATGGTACATCGGGCACAAGTGGCTCGGATGGTACATCGGGCTCATCTGGCACTTCTGGAACTTCTGGAACGCAAGGTACTTCTGGTTCAGATGGTACATCAGGAACTTCTGGTACAAGCGGTTTAGATGGAACTTATTTTGGTTCTTCAGGTACTTCTGGTACATCGGGAACTTCTGGTTCGTCTGGTACAAGCGGTACATCAGGAACGTCTGGAACTTCTGGTTTAGATGGTACATTCTTCGGTTCTTCAGGAACTTCTGGAACGTCTGGTACAAGCGGAAGCACTGGTACTGCTGGTACAAGTGGTTCAAGCGGAACAAATGGTACAGGCGGAACTTCCGGAACTTCTGGTACAAGTGGTTTAGATGGAACTTACTTTGGTTCATCAGGAACTTCTGGTTCTTCTGGTACAAGCGGCACAAGCGGAACTTCTGGTAGTAATGGAACTGCTGGAACGTCTGGTTCATCTGGAACTTCTGGTTTAGATGGTACATTCTTCGGTTCTTCAGGAACTTCTGGTACATCTGGTTCAAATGGTACTTCTGGTACGGATGGAACTTCTGGAAGTAGTGGCTCAAGCGGTTCTTCAGGAACTTCTGGTTTAGATGGAACTTATTTTGGTTCTTCTGGAAGTAGTGGTTCTTCTGGAACTTCGGGCGCAGGTTCGTCTGGTACGTCTGGTTCAAGCGGTTCGTCTGGTACGTCTGGTTTAGATGGAACTTATTTTGGTTCTTCAGGAAGTAGTGGTACATCCGGTACATCTGGAGCTGGTACTTCTGGTTCAAGTGGTACTACTGGTACGGCTGGTTCATCAGGAACTTCTGGTTTAGATGGTACATTCTTTGGAAGTAGTGGTACTTCTGGAAGTAGCGGTACAAATGGCACTTCAGGAAGTTCTGGTACAAGCGGTATAGCTGGTTCAAATGGTACTTCTGGAAGTAGTGGTACTTCTGGTTTTGATGGAACTTACTTTGGTTCATCAGGAACTTCTGGTTCTTCTGGAACTGCTGGAAGTAGTGGTACATCGGGTACATCAGGAACTTCTGGAAGTAGCGGTTCATCTGGATTTGATGGAACTTACTTTGGTTCTTCTGGTACATCAGGAACTTCTGGTACATCTGGCTCTACGGGTACGAATGGTACATCGGGTACATCGGGAACTTCTGGTATAAGTGGTACTTCTGGATTTGATGGAACTTACTTTGGTTCATCGGGAACTTCTGGAACTTCTGGTACATCGGGCTCAAACGGAACATCGGGCTCAAACGGAACATCAGGTTCTACGGGTACAAATGGTACTTCTGGTACAAGTGGGTTAGATGGTACATTCTTTGGTTCGTCTGGTACAAGCGGAAGTAGTGGTGCACCTGGAGCTACGGGTTCGGCTGGTTCTTCTGGTACTTCTGGTACTACACCTCCGGGCTTTACATCTGGTACAAGCGGTAGTGGTGGTACTAGTGGAGAAACTGGCACATCGGGTACTTCGGGTACAACTCCACCAAACTTTACATCGGGTACTGCTGGAACTTCAGGCGAAACAGGTTCTTCTGGTACATCTGGTACTACGCCTCCTGGCTTTACTTCTGGTACATCCGGAACTGCTGGTTTAACTGGTACTTCTGGTACTTCTGGTACAACTCCACCAAACTTTACATCTGGAACTTCTGGTACAAACGGATTTAGTTTGACTGGAGCAACTGATAATGGTTTATTGACATACCAAGTAACCCCTGTGGCTGCAATCGTTGAAAGTAATTTAACTTTTGATGGAACTACAATGTCTGTAACTGGAAATGTAGCATCAACCACATATAGAGAAACTTATTATGATTATGGTACAGGTGGAAGTGTAACAATAGACCTTTCATTAGGAAATAATTTTAGAAGACAATTTAACGCAACTTCAACAATTGCATTTAGTAACGCACCTGCATCAAATTCATTCGGATTTACATTTACTATGGTTAATGCTGGTACATACGCATTAACATGGCCAGTTAATTTGGATTGGGCTGGTGGAAGTGCACCTATATTAACATCAACTGGTATAGATGTATTGACATTCTTTACATTTGATGGTGGTACTACTTATTATGGATTTGTAGTTGGTAAAAATATGAGTTAATAATTATAGTTATGAGTATAGCAAGAAAATTAATACCTTCAGATTCGGCACAAGTATTTCCATTTGTATTTAAAGTAACAACAACTGCTGCAAATACTGTTTTTACTGTGCCCTTATCGGATTATGGTTCATTGACTCCATCTGTAATAATTAGTTGGGGTGATGGTACTGCCAATTCACCATTAATAACTTCATCATCTTCTGTAAATAGAATTCATACATACGTTTCACCCGGAACATATACGGTTACTATTAGTGGGTTTATGCCAGGATTTACAGTAAACAACAACTCAGCTATTAGAAGTTTAATTACCGAATTGGTACAATGGGGTATTGTTGGATTAAGAACAATTAATTTTTATGGCTGTGGTAATTTAACAGCGATACCTGGTAGTGGTACTTTGAGTGGAGTGGGTGGTTACACCGGATTAGCAGAAGTAGTAAGTTTTAACTCTGCATTTCAAGCTACTAAATTATCATCAATACCATCTGACCTTTTTGATTACTCACCAAGTGCAACAACATTTTCAAATACATTTGCATCAATATTGACATTAACTAGTGTACCTAATGGATTGTTTGATAATGTACCAAATGCAACAACATTTTCATCTTGTTTCTTTGCATGTACTGCGTTGACATCCGTACCATCTACTTTATTTGATTTGAATGTAAATGCAACAAACTTTTCTGGTACGTTTAGAAACTGCTTATCATTAACAAACGTATTACAATTTACATATAATACTAATGTAACAATTTTTAACAACGTTTATAATATGAGTTCAACTTCAAATGCATTAACTGGTACTGCTCCAGAACTTTGGAATAGAACACCAACGCCAGCTGGGACAGCTGCATTTAGAAATTGTACTGGTTTATCAAACTTTGCATCAATACCATCAACTTGGAAATAAAATATGTATTTAAGAATTATAAATAACACAATTACTTATCCATACTCTTTGGAAAAATTAAGAGAGGATAATCCACGTACAAGCTTCCCATCAGAAATGACAGAAAATTTAATGGGTGAGTTTGATATTTACGAAGTAAGACAAACACCTAAACCAAATGATTATACAAAAAATATTGTAGAAGGAACTCCGATATTAGTAGATGGTGTTTACTATCAAAATTGGGAACAAACAAATGCAAGTGATTCTGAAATAAGTAGTAGAATTGATTTGAAATGGGAAGAAATTAGACAAATAAGAACTGAATTACTTCAAGAATGTGATTGGACTCAATTGGGTGATATTCCAAATGAAACAAAAACTATTTGGCAATCATATAGACAAGAATTAAGAGATGTTACAACACAATCAAACCCTTTTAGTATAGTATGGCCTGTAAAACCTTAAAAGAAGGATTGGTTTATATTTATACCTATACGAAAAATAAGCAGGTAAAATGGTAATACACAGTCCAATATTTTCAGGTTCAATTATTCAAGATAGAGTGAACGCATATGCGGACTTAAGTGGTTCATTTACTGGTTCTCTTACAGGTTCGTTTAAAGGTACAATTGAAGTGCAACAAGCTACTTTTGCTGATTTGAATGTAACAAATAAACTAAACGTAAGTGGTTCACAAATTATAACTGGTTCTATTTATTTGACAGCAGGTGGTTATTTGGTTGATGGTGTAAACGTTTTAGATTCAGCGATAGCCTTTGCAATAGCATTGGGATAAAAAAATAAAAATAAATGGCAAACTCATTTAAAAATAGTATAACAGGTTCAATTGGAACAACGGGTGTTAAAGTTTATGAAGCACCTGCTAACACATCTACAACTGTAATTGGAGTTGGTGTTGCTAATGTAAATTCAAATAATATTTCAGTTAGTGTAATGATTAGAGATACATCAGCAAATAAAGCTGCTTATTTAGTTAAAGATGCATTAATTGTGCCTGGCAGTTCTGAAGTTTTGGTTGGTGGTGAACAAAAGTTAGTTTTGGAAACTGGAGATTTTCTTTCAGTAACATCATCATTGGCTAATTCGGCAGATGTAATTGTTTCAGTATTGGAGATAACATAAAAGTTGTAATGAATGGAGTATTTGGGTAAAAGTCCTAATGGATTAAATCAATTAAGTTCATCCTTAGTTGCTTTATTTGTAAGTGGAAGTAGAATAATAGATTTTTCATCTGCATCAATGAATGTAGTTGGAAAAATTACTGCTTCTGGTGTACAAACATATGAAATTGATTCATTTGGTACATTGCCTTTGGAATTAAAAGCAAATACTCAAATTAGTGGGTCTTTAGCAATTTCATCTTCAATCACAGCATCATTATTTAGAGGTGATGGTAGTGGATTATTTAATATACAAGCATCATCTATTGGTAATATAGATAGATTAAAATCAGGTTCAGCTGAAGCTATAATTTCCCCAAATAGAGGATTGGAAATAAATGTACCAACTACAATTAGTAGTAGTTTGGGTGTAACTGGTTCTGTGCAAATTTCTCAAAATTTAAATGTAGCTGGAAGAATTCAAACAACTGAATTTTTTGCACAATATATTTCATCTTCTATAATTTATGCATCTGGTTCTAACAAATTTGGAGATAGAACAAATGATAAGCAAGAAATAACTGGTTCTCTTTCTGTAAGTGGTTCTATTTTAGTAACTGGTGATTCAATTCCAACCGATAATACAACAAATGAGGTGTTGGTATTGAATACAACAACAGGTAGAATTAGCAGAAGATTTGCCGCAGCAACATCTGGTACATCTGGTACATCGGGCACAAGCGGAAGTAGTGGTACTTCAGGAACTTCTGGAACATCTGGAACTTCTGGTAGTGGTGGTACATCCGGCTCAAGTGGTACATCTGGTAGTGGTGGAACTTCTGGTACATCTGGTAGTGGGGGTTCATCTGGAACTTCAGGAACTTCTGGAAGTGGTGGAACTTCTGGTACTTCTGGTAGTGGTGGTTCATCTGGAACATCGGGAACATCTGGTACAAGAGGTTCGGCTGGTACTTCTGGTAGTGGTGGTTCATCAGGAACATCTGGAACATCTGGTAGCACGGGTTCTTCTGGTACAAGCGGACAAAGTGGTACATCTGGAACTTCTGGTACAAGTGGTTCAACAGGTTCTTCGGGTTCGTCTGGTACATCAGGAATAAGTGGAACTTCTGGTACGGCTGGGTCAGCTGGTTCTTCTGGTACGGGTGGTTCTTCTGGTACAAGCGGACAGAGTGGTAGTAGTGGTACAAGTGGAATAAGTGGTAGTAGTGGTACAACCGGTTCTGCTGGTACAACCGGTTCTGCTGGTACAACTGGTTCATCTGGTATAAGTGGTTCTTCAGGTACATCTGGAACTTCTGGAACATCAGGAACTTCTGGTACATCGGGAACTTCTGGTAGTGGTGGTATTAGTGGTGCTGGTGGTTCTAGTGGTACAACAGGTAGTGCTGGTACATCGGGTTCATCTGGTTCATCTGGAACTTCTGGTTCATCTGGAACATCGGGAACTTCTGGTACAAGCGGTATTGGTGGAGCTAGTGGTTCTTCGGGAAGTAGTGGTACATCGGGTACATCAGGAACTTCTGGAACTTCTGGTACAAATGGTACTAGTGGAACAAGCGGAGTTTCAGGAACATCTGGTTCAGCTGGTTCAACTGGTTCGGCTGGTTCTTCTGGAACTTCTGGCACAAGTGGAACTTCTGGTACAAGTGGTACATCAGGAACTTCTGGAGCTCAGGGTAGTTCTGGTAGTGCTGGTAGTGCTGGTACAAGTGGAACGTCTGGTACAAGCGGACAAGCTGGCGGAATAAAATATAATTTCAATACATCAAACTCTGATGCAGATCCTGGTAATGGTTCTATTGCATATAACAATACATCACCGGGTGCTATATCTCAAATATTCATTGATAATATTGACCAAAGTTCAAATACTCAAACGGCTTGGTATGATACTTGGGATGATAGTACAACTACAACAGCAAGAGGATATTTAACTATTTCAAGTAGAGATAGTGGTACAATTAATAATATATTTTTAGTTACCGGAGCTGTAACTGCAGCAACTGGATATTATAAAATTCCTGTTTCTTGGATTAGTGGAACTTTACCTGCTGTAAATGGTGCACAATTGGTTGTAACATTCTCTAGAACAGGTAATAGTGGAAGTGCCGGTTCATCTGGCTCTGCTGGTTCTTCTGGAACATCTGGTAGTGCTGGTACATCATCAACTTCTGGTAGTGGGGGTTCGTCTGGTACATCAGGTACATCAGGTACATCAGGAACTTCTGGTACATCTGGTACAAGCGGTAGTGGTGGTTCTTCTGGTACAAGCGGTAGTGGCGGTACATCTGCAACTGCTGGAACGGGTGGTACATCGGGAACTTCTGGCACATCGGGAACTTCTGGTACATCGGGTACGAGCGGTACATCCGGTACAAGCGGTAGTGGTGGTACTTCAGGAACTTCTGGTTCTGGGGGTTCATCGGGAACTTCTGGTAGTGGTGGAACTTCTGGTTCTGGTGGTTCTTCTGGAACTTCTGGTACAAGCGGTACATCGGGAACGTCTGGTAGTGGTGGTTCATCGGGAACTAGAGGTACTGCTGGTTCAGGTGGTACATCGGGTACTTCGGGAACTTCTGGCACATCAGGAACTTCTGGTAGTGGTGGAACATCTGGTAGCGGTGGTTCTTCTGGAACGTCTGGTTCTGGTGGTACAGCAGGTACTTCTGGTAGTGGTGGTACTTCTGGTTTATTATCATTAAGTGGTACAACTGATAATGGTGTAATCACATTAAACGGAACTGCTCCAAACGGAACTGTTGAAAGTAATTTAACGTTTGATGGTACAAACCTTAGAGTAACTGGTAATGCAACAATTACTGGTAACTTAACTGTTAGTGGTACAACAACTTCAATTAATACCGTAACTCTTTCTACAAATGATAGTATGATAACTCTTACAGGTTATGCAACTGGAAGTGGTTCACCTATAAACGTAAACTCTGGTATTGAAGTTGTAAGAAACGCTTCAGCAACAAGACAATTTTATTGGAGTGAGGCAAATAGTAGATGGACAGCAGATACAAACTTTAGAGTAGAAGGTAATGTAACTTTAAGTGGTACAATTGATACAGGAATTGGAGCTACCGAAGTATATTTAATGAATCAAAACATCAGAACAACTGATTCAGTAACTTTTGCAGGTATCACTGGACCACTAACTGGTAATTCAACATCAACAGACCAATTAAATGTATTTGATACAAGAAGTTCTGTAACAGGTCCTCAAACAGGTGGTAGAAAAGTAAGAGCAGATTTCTTAGCAAATAGTACTGATGGATTAAGTGATGGTGGTACATATCACGGAGTATTAACATTCCAACAATGGGGTGATTCTTCTGGTGGTGGTACAAGACAATTAGGATTTACTGATAACGATAACCTTTGGATAAGAGGTAGTGGTGGTGGATTATCATCATATGGTTCATGGAAACGTATAATGGATACAACAACGTATTCATATGCAGCTAATATGAACCAAAACGTTAGAACATCTGATAACGTTTCATTCCAATATGTTTTTGGTACATACGCAAACTTTTCAGCAGGTAACTCTGAGAATCCTACTATTGGACAAATATGGACTCAAAGTACAGGAGATAACTATTTAAGAAAATCAACACCTGCACATTTTAGAAGTCAAGTAACCGATGGTGTTTATATCCCAATAAACCCTGATGGCGATGGTGCTTCTTGGAACTACTCAGATGAAAATCCAACAATAAATGGCATTTATGTTGGTGGTGGACAAAGATTTGGTGCAGATGGAGATGTTAATGGTGGATTTTTACAAGCAAGAATTATAAATGCAACCAATGGTGGATTTGTAAACTCAGCTATTGGTTATTATATTGGTAATAATGATTTTGGTGCAAATAGTAGTACATATTCTACAACAAGAGTAATTGATGGTTCTGGTAACTTCTATGCAACTGGTGGAAATATTACAATTAGTAAAAGTGGAACAAACTCTTACATAAACTTTAATGCACAATCAAACGATCCTGGTTATATTAGACACTATGAATCATCAAATACGGCTAGAATGTATTTCTCTGTATCTGATGATAATGGTACTAATGATTACTTCGGATTTGGATATAGTGGTGATACTGAAAGATTTTTAGTATATGCTTCTGGTAGAATTGATACACCTATTTTATATGATAGAGATAATACTGGGTATTATTTAGACCCTAATAGTACATCTATTGTTGATATAATGGAATTTGGTGGTGATATATCAACTAACACTTCAAATGGTTCTAAGATATTTGGTATGTTTGTGCCGGATGGTAAATACCAAACTCGTAATTGGCATGCTGGTGATGGTGGATATGTTTGGGGTGGTATGCAGTATAGAACAGGTCTAACGGATTCTCCAATTGGTTCATATGCACATAGTGGAAACTTTGCCGCTTGGGCAGGATGGAGACAAAACGGATGGGTGCCAATTGATAGAACAAAAACATATAAAGTTTCTGCTTGGATAAGAACAACATCTGGTAATCCATATTGCTATCTTTCATTTACGCAAGCTGCATATGATTATTCTCAACCTGATAATGGTGGTTGGGGACAACCTTATTATTGGAGTGGTGTAGCACCATCTTCTTGGACAGAATACACAATGACTATTGGACCTGCTGGGTCTGGTGCTGGATATACTTGGTATTCATACGCAAGATTCATGCAGTTAGGATTTTTACACAACTATTTGTATAGTGGATATAGTGGAAATGCTGAATTTATTGGATTTAAGATTGAAGAAGTTGATAATACTTTAGCATCAAATACAACTGTATTAGGTCCTATTTACGCAACTCAATTTATAGATAACAATGATGGTAACTTCTTAGCTGACCCAACTGGTACTTCTAGATTTACTAACTTAAACTTGGATGGTACTTTAGGATTCCGTAGAGCAAGTGGAGATTATGGAACTTATATAAGAGCAAATGGTTATCCAGCTCAAGGATATGCAAACTCCGATGGTACTAGGTATTGGGTGGAGTTAGGCTCAGCTGGTGGTGTTCATATTGTTCTTAATACGGATGGTGGTGTTGGTGCTGGTGAAAACTCATTTGACCATTTTACTATATGGCAAGGAAATAATAATGGTAACAGAGTATTTTATGTAACAAACACTGGTAACACAACCGCAGCATCTTCATTTAGAGCACCTGAAATTTGGGGTGACCGTTTTTATGATGATGATGGTACATTCTTCTTTAGAACTGGGCAGACAAGTGGTAATACAAGACATATTAACTTAGCAAATAGTACAACTGACCCATCGGCAGTAGGTTCTGCAACTGGTATTTCATCAGGACAACGAACTGATAGCCAACCGTACTATATGATGTATGTAAAATCTCCATATAACAATGGATACTCTACATATACAAGACTTTCTTTAGGATGGCACACTGGTTTAGAATTGGGTGGTAATGCATCATATGGTGGTACTACAATATTTAACGATTCACCTGGTGTAAGTAGTACAATATTAATGAGTATTGGTAGAGGTGACCAACATGTAAGAATTTCAAATAACTTATATCTTCCATATATTCAGGATAGTACTGATGGTTCTTATTATTTAGATTTTAATGGAACATCTCGTTTAAATGAATTAATTGTAAATTCATATGTAATTCAAAATAACGATGGTGGTACATTCTTAGTATCTAACACATCCGAAGCAAATAACTGGATATTCCAAGAGAATGCTAGAGGTTGGGGTATATTCTATTTTAATAAAGGTTCTCAATCTGGACAAACGTATGGTACATATTCAACTGTAGGCGCAGAAACATTCTTTGTAGGTCAATCAAATGGACCTTCAATGCCAGGTTGGGTTGGATATAATAGTAGTAGTAGAATTGCTGCAATGATTTCACATTATACGGGATATATTTGGTCAAATAGTACCATATATGCTGCTGGTGAAATGAGAGCACCAATTTTCTATGATGCAAACGATGCTAACTATCGTGTTGACCCTAATGGTGATTCTCGACTTTGGTATTTGGGAGTTGGTTACGCATTGCCATCAAAAAGATTGCATGTAATTGGTGACCACGGAAGTTCTTCTTGGAGATTATCTTTAGGTTCTGCATACAATGGTTCTGGACAAGGTGAAGTTAGTTTACAGGCTTGGGTATCTGAACCTGGTAACACTTGGAATGGTGCTGGATTTGGATATAATGTTGATAATAACTTAAACGCTAATACCAATACATATTATTGGGGTAGAATGAATACTAGCCATGGACAAGGTTATTTCCGTTTTGAGCAAGATGGTGGTATCGTTCTTTATAATACTAATACATCTGGTACTCGTTATACAAACCAATATTGGGGTATTAACTACACTTATGTTTATAACTACTTAGAGGCAGCTAACTCTTTAAGAGCACCAATATTCTATGATTCAAATGATACTGGATATAAATTAGACCCTAACTCAACTGATAATGATGCTTTAAGAATTAGAGGTGGGGCATTGCATGGACCAAACCCGTCTTGGGGAGCATATATGTATGTGGGTTCTAATGGTAGACCAAATAGCTGGGGGTCTGCGGTTGTAACGAATGGTAACTTACACTTAGATTGCCAAAACGGATACGAAACTTATATTAACCACTATTCTGGAAATAGAACATATTTGTATGAAATTCGTACAAACTTCATTTACGATAGAGATGATACTACATTCTACTTAGACCCTAACGGAACTTCACAAATTCGTTATATGGTTGTATGGGGTGGTAACTCTATTCAAATGAATGGAGCTAATAACTCTGGTGGATTTATTGCATTCAATAACCCATCTACATATTGGGGATTGATTGGTAACCAAACAACAAACGATTGGAGATTAGGTTGGGGTGCAACTACATCAATGTATGGTTGGAACTTACGTTGGGACAATGGTAGTACTGTTTGGGCAAATGGTTCATTCAGAGCACCAATATTCTACGATTCAGATGACACTTATTGGTATATAGACCCAAGTACTTCTGGTCTTTCCGCAAGTTTTAGAGGTGCAGTTCGTATAGTTGATTATTTCTCACCAAATGGTTTCCCTAACTGGAGTGACGTTGCATGGTTGGGTAGATACGACCAAGTTCAAGGTTCATATCCAATGTACTCACCGGCAGCTATGTTTGGAGTTCACTTCCAACGTTCATCTGATGGTGCTTCAATTGGTATGGTGACTAGAGGTGGTGGTTATAATGATTACAACCTTCTTATTAACTGGGGTGATGATAGTGGTGATATTTTAGAATGGAGATTCAACAATAGTAGAGTAGCCCTAATGGATATTGGTGGTCAATCCCAATTCCCTATTGTATATGACTACAATGATACATCTTGGTATAGTGACCCTAATAGTAACTCAAACTTACAATTTATTGAATGTAGAAGATATGGTTTCCGTTACCCTGGTGGTGATTCTGGAATAGGTGCTGAAGCATATAATATGTTCCAAGAGGCTGGTGGATGGGGCTATCCTTATCCTGACTTAAGAATTGCATATCATACTGGTATTAAATTAGGTGCTAACCCATCTTATGAAGGTATGAGATTCTATAACGATTACCCAATGGGTTCGTTAATTATGCAAGTAAATGGTGGTTCTGAATACATCTACAAATATCGTTGGATGTACACATCCACATCGGGCTTCTATTCGGATTACAATGGTGCACACTGGTATCCAAACTACGCTACATCATATGGTTCTTGGAGAGCTGATGGAAGTAGAAGTGGTTGGTATGGTATTAGTATTGGTACTGGTAATAGCCCACACTTGATGTTTGATGGTAGTGGTAATGGTGGTATATATAGTGAGGGATATGGTAGATGGTATTTATATCATTCATTAGGCAATAACTGTTTAGGTATAGGAACATCTGCTACATCCGGTGCATATAGAATGTATGTTGGTGGTGGTATTTATGCGGAAGGTAATATCGTAGCATATTCCGATGAACGTAAAAAGGAAAACATTATTACTGTTGATAATGCTTTAGATAAAGTATTAGGAATAAGAGGTGTTTACTTTAATAGAAAAGATGATGAAACTAAAACAAGAAACATAGGTGTAATTGCACAAGAAGTAATTAACGTTGTTCCTGAAGTAGTAACATACGCAGAAGATGTGGATGAATATGGTGTTGATTATGGTAAATTCTCTGGTTTGTTCATAGAAGCAATAAAAGAACAGAACGAAATTATAAAAAATCAACAAAAAGAAATAGAACAATTGAAAGAAATTGTAAACAAATTAATATTTAATAATAAAGGATAAATTATGGCATTAATAAAAGATTACGAAATACCAGGTACTGGAGTTGTTGTTGAAGATGCATACCATGTTGTAACAGATGTAGCTATTAAAAAAAGAATAGCAGATATAGCACCACCGGTAGATAATTCTAGACCAGATAAATTAACTGTGAGAGATACAACACCTGGCACCGAAGTTTATTGGCAAGCTGGATATACTGCACAAATTGCTGTTACAATTTGGAAAAACAAAGCAGCTAGAGAAGCTGATGCTAGACCGATAGGATTTATAGGAAACAATTCATCAGATAACAAATATGATGTTTCTATTGGTACACAAGGCATGGACCACAAATGTATTTTTATGTTAGAAGTACCATCCGAACTTAATCATTTTCAGCAAGCTTATAGACATTTATTAACAACAGACTATTATAGTGGTTCGTTGGAAGATTAAAATAATAAAATTAAATATTTATTAAAAAATAGACATTATGGGATATACATACGAGTGGAAATTAACAGGTATAAAAAAGCAAAACACAGACGAATTATCAAACGTTGTGGTAAATACCTATTGGAACTTGGTAGGAGTTGATGAAAATGGTTATTCTGGTAGTTTTACCGGAGCAACACCTCTAAGTTTAAATTCAGTAGATACTAACAATTTTACCGAATATCAAAATTTGACAGAAGAGCAAGTTATAGGTTGGGTAAAGGATATAGTTAGTGGTTCAAATCGTGGATTAAATTATTGGGACCATATACAAGGCCAAATAGATAAGCAAATCAATGTAAATAAGTACCATAGAGTAATGGTAATGGAAGCAGATTTGCCTTGGGCTCCAACATCTGGAAGTAATATGTATGGGGTAGACCCGCAGCCTGTATAAGGTAATTTGAAATATTTTTATAATTTAGTGTCCAAAACATAGTTTAGTAAATAGATTTGTGTTTTGGACATTTTCTTTATATTTATATGTGTATTTTTACAACTAATAACAAATACAAAACCTAAAATACAAATTGGAGAAATAAAATGGCAGAAAGAATCGTATCACCTGGCGTATTCACAAGAGAAAATGACCTATCATTCTTAGCACAAGGAGTAGGAGAAATTGGAGCAGCGTTTATAGGACCTTTTAAGCAAGGACCAGCGTTTATCCCAACTATTGTGAGAACACAATCAGAATTCGAAGAAATTTTCGGAACACCTGATGGAACTTATTATACCGAATATGCGGTACAAAGATATTTGCAAGAAGCAGGAAGCGCTACCATCGTAAGAGTTGGTGGTATTGGTGGTTATCACCAAGTAGCTCCTTTGGCTATTGTAGCTAGTGGTTCTGTTGCATCAGTTGGAACTAAAATAGTTGGAGTTCTTTACTCAACAGCTAACGGAAATAAAGGAGTTGGATTTGCAAACGCATCTACTAACATTTCAAGTAGTTTAGAAGGTGGTGGTAACTTCGTTGTATCAGGACTTTTAAGTTCTGCATCTGCATTTACTACTGGTATATCTGCATCTATTATAAACACTGCAACAAATGATTTAGCAGATACTTTTGGTGAATCTGTATTTGGTGCTAAAGCAGCTTATGTTTATAGATACTTTGAAAACGTAGCATTAAACTTTACCGGTTCAAATACTGATACGGCTTTAGCGGTAGTTAGTGAATTACAATTACCTACTCAAAAGTATGGTGATATTTCTTCAGCTGAAACACCTTGGGTTATTTCTCAAAAAGATGATAATAATGTTAGATACGAATTATTTAAATTTGTAACTTTAGGACATGGTACTCCATATAACACTAAATTCAAAGTTGGTATTTCAAATGTGAAAGCAGCTGGTGAAGATGGTGCAACTGATTATTCTGTATTTACTGTAACAATTCGTTCTTATAGTGATACTGATAAGAGAAAAGTAGTTGTAGAAACATTTAATAATGTAAACTTAGACCCTTCTTCTCCAAACTATATTGCTAGAAGAATTGGTGATAGATATTTAACTATCGATAACGATGGTAAGATTACTGAAAATGGTGATTACTCAAACAAATCAAAATATGTAAGAGTAGTTGTATCTGAAGCAGGTTCATTCCCAATTTCAGCAGCACCATTTGGACATGCAGCTTATGTGAATCCAATACAAACAAATAACTCAACACAAGATTCTTATGTACCTGCAGTTGTTTACCAAACTGGTTCAGCAAACAACTCATCTTCATCTCCAATTTATTATAGTGGATTTGATTTTGAATCTGTTGGTATAGCTGATGATAACGTACAATACTTATCACCTATTCCTGTTGGAGCAGCAGCTGGTGCAAACGTACTATTCGCATTTGATTCTCAATTAACTTATAAGATGACAGGTTCGGCTGCATCTGATATGGTTAAGAGACAATTTACTTTAGGATTCCAATATGGATTCGATGGTTTATTCCCTGGAACTAAAGCAAACTTAGGAAGTAACATATCAGCAGCAAATACGCAAGGATTTGACTGTTCTAAATCAACAGCAAGTGGTTCTATTGCATATAATAAAGCAATTAACGCTGTTGGAAATCCTGATGAGTGGGATATTAACTTAGTTGTAACTCCTGGTATCATTCGTTCTTTACATCCATCTATTACTACAAAAGTAATTGATATGGTAGAAGATAGACAAGATGCATTCTATATCGCTGACTTTACTGAAGTAAATTCAACAATAACTGAAGCAACTGAGCAAGCAAACGCAGTAGATTCAAACTATGTTGGTACTTACTATCCTTGGGTTAAGACAGTGGATACTAATACAAACAAAATAACATCAGTTCCACCATCAGTATTATTACCGGCTGTATTCGCTTCTAACGATAGATTAGCAGCTGAATGGTTCGCACCTGCTGGTTTGAATAGAGGTGGTATCACTGGAGCAGTAAGTGTATTGAATAGACTTACACATGCTGAAAGAGATACTCTATATGAGAACAAAGTAAACCCAATCGCAGCATTCCCTGGACAAGGTATTGTAGCATTCGGACAGAAGACATTGCAAGATAAGGCTTCAGCATTAGATAGAATCAACGTAAGAAGATTACTTATCACTGTTAAGAAGTACATCGCATCTACATCTCGTTACTTAGTGTTCGAACAAAATACTTCTACAACTAGAGCAAGATTCTTGAATACTGTAAATCCTTACTTAGAGGGAATCCAACAAAGACAAGGTTTATACGCATTCAGAGTTGTGATGGATGAATCAAATAACACACCTGATGTAATTGATAGAAACATATTAGCAGGACAAATATTCCTACAACCTGCGAAGACAGCTGAATTCATCGTAATTGATTTCAACATTCTTCCAACTGGGGCAAGTTTTAACGCTTAATATGAATTTGAAGCAAACTGATATTTATTAATATAAAATAAAAGGACAATAAAATGGCAGAAATACTAGAGTTTGACAAGATGTTCTATACGAACTTCGAACCTAAGATGAAAAATAGATATGTGATGGAAATCGATGGAATTCCTTCATATATGGTAAAGGCGGCAGCTAGACCTTCAATTCAATTTGAGCCGGTTGTGTTAGACCACATCAATATCAAAAGAAAATTACAAGGTAAAGGTGAGTGGCAAGATATTACCATTACTCTATATGACCCAATTGTTCCATCTGGAGCACAAGCGGTAATGGAGTGGGTACGTTTAGGACACGAATCAATCACTGGTAGACGTGGATATGCAGATTTCTATAAAAAAGATATTGATTTCTATATGCTAGGTCCTGTTGGTGATAAGATTGAACAATGGAAACTAAAAGGTGCATTTATCGTATCTGCAAACTTTGGTGATGTTTCTTTCGATTCTAATGAACCCGCAACAATTGAATTATCATTGGCTTACGATTACGCAATTCTTGAATTCTAATCTAAGAAAAACTATAAAACTAAGGGATACTCAAAAGGTATCCCTTTTTTATTTCCAATTTTTTTAGATTTATGTATTTATATATACAAACTAAAAAGATAGAAAGTTATGGCAGAAGTTAATATTGCACAACAAAATCCAACACCTAGACAGGTTGAAACTCCTAAATTTGATTTCCCTACGGAAGTAATTGAGTTACCATCTAAAGGATTGGTTTATCCAGAAGGACACCCATTAAGAAAGGGTACTTGTGAGATAAAGTATATGACAGCAAGAGAAGAAGATATTCTTGCAAACCAAAACCTTATTAAAAAAGGTATTGTATTAGACAAATTATTTGAATCAGTATTAGTTGAACCTGGTGTTAATCCTAATGACGTTTTCATTGGTGATAAAAACGCTATTTTAATGGCTACTCGTATTTTAGGATATGGTGCTGATTATCATGTTGAAATTACTGACCCATTTACTTTAGAAAAGCAAGATACAGTAATTGATTTGGGTAAGGTACAAACAAAAGATATTGATGAGAGTGTTTTAAATTCTAAAAATAAATATACATTTAAATTACCATCAAACGGAAAAGAAATTGTATTTAAGCTTTTAACTCATGGTGATGAGCAAGAGATTACAAAAGAAGTACAAGCTTTGGAAAAATTAAATAAAAACTCTGGAAATTCTTTTGATGTAACAACTCGATTAAAATATATGATTGTATCAGTTGATGGAAATGAAGATAGAGGATTTGTAAATAGATGGGTAGTAAATTCTTTCTTAGCAAAGGATACTAAAGCATTTAGAGCATATGTAAAAGAAATATCACCTGATTTGGATATGAAATTCCAATTCACATCAGATTTATCTGGCGAAACGGAGGCGCTGGATATACCATTTGGGGTTTCCTTTTTTTACCCTTCCAACTGATTATAGAACTCAACTTCATACCCAAATTTGGGAAATGGTTCAGTTTAGTAATGGATTTACTTGGTCAGAGGTTTATTACATGCCAACGTATCTTCGTAAATTCTATTTCAATAAGTTGTTAGAATTGAAGAAAAAAGAAGCTGAAGAAGCTAAAAAAGCTCAATCTAAAATGAAAACACCGAAAGTGAGGATGCGTTAATATCCTCACTTTTTTATTTGCCAATATTTATAGAATATAACTAATAAAACTATGTCTAACAAAGAAATACAACAAGAAGGATTATTTGGAACGGCTAAAAAATTTTCAGATGCATTTTTTGATGGTTTAAAAACAAATGCTATAAATTCAGCATTACAAAAAGCAAAGAAAAGCAAAGATATGCCAATTCCAATTGTTAAGAAAATGGATGATATTGATAAACTTGCTAAGGAATTGCAAAAAATGTTAAAAGATTACGAATAATCTAAAAAATGGCAGATAATATTAACGATTTTAAAAAGCAAATATCTGATTTAAAAAAACAGATGAATGAAATGCTTAAGGATGCTGGCGGCGATGCTTTGGCTAGAGCTGCCATAAAAGCAAAACCTGAGTATAAAGCGCTTATCGTTCAATTGAAAGAAATAAACTCTCAAGTATTAGAAGTAAAACAAACAACTCAAGATTATGTCGATAGTTTAACTCAACAACAATCAAAAGCAAAAGAGTTAAAAGGTATCTATACTCAGCTTGGAAAGCTCGATTTACAAAGAGTAGAAAAGCAAGCTAAGAACCTTAAAATGGATGCTGATAAAGTTAAGCAGTTTGAAAAAATATCGGACCTAAATCAACAATTAGCTCAGTTATCGGCGGAAGATAGTATTTCAAGACAATTAATACAAAAACAAATAGAAAGTGAGTTAGCAGATTTAGAAGGGTCAAGAGGAATTCATTCTCACATTGTAAAAAATTTAAAACAACAATTTGAATTTGCAAAAAATATATCAAATCTAACAGAAGGACAAAAGGAACAACTTGAAGCACAAGTTGAAGTGTATGAATCAATAAAAAAATCCATAGGTGGTATTTTTGATACATTATCCATTTTAACATCTGGACCAATGGGAGCATTGGGTATGGGATTGATAGGTGCTGGATTTGCAGCAGATAAGTTAGGAAAAAATATTAGAAGTTTTGGTGGATTTATTGATTCAGCACAATTTTCAGCATTAGGACTTAGTTTTATATTTGAGGATGCAGAAGAAACTGCAAAATCATTATCTAAACAATTTGGTGGATTAAAGGATGTATCCCTTAGTACGCAATTAAATACCAATTTAATGGCTACTAATATGGGTATTAGTGGTGAAGAAGCTGCAAATGTAGTTGGTAGTTTTGCTAGATTAAATAATATGTCAGCAGATACTGCTATGGATATGGCAGCAACTACCAAATCAATGGCTAAAGCAGCTGGAGTTCCTGTTGACCAGGTAATGAAAGATGTTGCTGGTTCAGCTGAGAAATTTGCTGAATATGGCAAGGATGGTGGTATCAATATAGCTAAAGCAGCTGTATCAGCAGCTAAGCTTGGTGTGGGTATGGATTCCTTAACAAAAGTTACTGATTCTCTACTAGATTTTGAAACATCAATAAATCAAGAGATGGAATTGGGTGCTATGCTTGGCAAAAATATTAATTTAGATAGAGCAAGAGCATTAGCATATGAAGGTAACATTGGTGGAGCTGTAAAAGAAACATTACAAAGTTTAGGCGGTATTGAAGCATTCAATAAAATGGATATTTTCCAAAAGAGAAAAGCAGCCGAATTGTTAGGATTATCGGTTGATGAATTCCAAAAGATGGCAGCTAACTCTGATAAGTTAAATGATGATGGTAGTGTTCAGCAATCACAATGGAGTACTATATGGGAATCTATAACTGGAGCAGCAACTGCTTCTGGTGGATTCTTAAAAACTATGGGTGGTATGGTGTTAGGAGCTGCACAAATGGGCGGTTCTTTTGCACAAATGGGTATGGATGTGAAGGGAATGGCTTCTAAGATTCCGGTTATAGGAAAATTATTTAAAGGTGGTGGAGCACCTGGAGCAGCACCATCAACTGCACCAACTCCGCCAGCTGGTGGTGGGGCACCTGGAGCAGATAAAGCTGGAGCATTTGGTAAAATGAATACAACTGCATTACTTAAAGGAGCAGCAGCATTATTAATATTAGGAGCAGCACTTTATGTATTTGCTAAAGCAGCTAATGCATTTGGTGATGATATAAATTGGGCAAATGTATTTATTGGTATTGGAGCTATGACATTATTAGGTGGTGTTGCTGCAATATTAGGAGCAGTTGGTCCAATGATATTAATTGGAGCAGCAGCATTATTAGTTGCATCCGCAGCATTTTATGTGTTTGGAATAGCTTCGCAAGAAGTAGCAAAAGGTATGGCAATGATGGGAGAAGCATTACCATTATTTGCAGCAGGTATGACGGCATTTGCTGATGCACCATATATTCAATTTGGATTGGGAATGGTTGGATTAGCAGCATCTATGCTTGTATTAGGCGCAGCAGCTCCATTTATGATGTTGGCTGGAGCAGGATTGATGATGGTAACAAATGCATTAAACGCATTAGCACCAACAATTCCTATAATAATGGAACAAATATCCGCATTATCTCAAATTAACTTTATGCCTATATTTGGTTTGGCTACTGCACTAACGGTATTATCGGGAGCATTAGCAGCAGTAGCTGTTACTGGTATGTTAGCACTTCCAGCATTACTTGCTTTAGGATTAATAGCAGGTGGCGCAGCAGCAATTATGGGTGGTGGTGAAGGTGAAGGTGATAGTAAGACAGATGAATTGATTGCGGAAATAAAAGGATTAAGAACTGATTTAAATTCTGGTAAGATAGCGGTTAATATTGATGGACAAAAAGTTACATCTAATATAGGAAAAGTAGTTTCTAGATTAAGTACAAATTCATACGCTAAAACTTAAAGATGGGAAAAACAATAGAAGAATTATTTAAGACGAAAAAATTAGCGGATGGTAAAACAGCTGCTGAAAAATATGAAATTCGTGATGCCAAAGAGATGATGTTACGTTCATCTACTGGTGCTATGGATTTACCATTTAAGTTGGCGCAAGTAGCAAGAAGAAATTTATCATCTAGATTAAGAGAAACAAGAATTGAAGAAGAAGTAACGGGATTAAGAATAATATCAAAACTTTCTGGGCCTGTAATATATGGTACTGATATTTTTAAATTAAGTACACAAAAAACTGAAATGGTTACGGCTATGAAAGATTCCGTAAACCCAAACAATTCAGCTGATAATGGTTTGCTTGGTAATTTATTTGAAAAGGGTAAAGCAAAAGGACAGGAATTATTAAATAAAATAGGAATACAACTTCCTACAAAACTAATACCAACTCGTATATCTTTAAATTCTGATTTTAAAGCAGGTAAAGAACCTGATACAATGGCTACTTTAGCAAAAATTAAAAGAGATGGTGCTGGAAATTTAGTTGGTAAATTATTAGCACAAAATGCTAAAGGTACTCCAAAACAAATAGGAAACCAAGTTTTAGGTGCTGGTATAAATGTACTAAAAAGTACAGTTAAGAAAAAATTATTTGGGGCAGCAAAAGAAGGTGCACAAAATTTAGCTAAAAAAAGTGATAGTGAAGTACAATACGATAGTAGTGCAAAATATTCAAATACTATAAATCCTTATGATGAAGATTATTTTAGTAGAAATGACCTTTCATCTATTTTAGTTGCTCAAGAAACAAAAGAATTGGGTGGTGGGCCTGCTGTTAATAAAAGAATAGATGAATTAGTACCAAAAGGAAAGGGTATAGAAAAAGCAAAAAATCCTTTTTCTAAGTTGGGAGATTCGCTCGGTAATTTAAAAGAAAAAACTGAAAATAAATTATCTCAAGCTAAAAAAGAAGGTCAACAATCTTTAGGTATTGGTAAAAAAATTGGTGATACTAAAGAAGGAGCAACAGAAACAACACCAAACCCAACAATAACATATTCTGGTACAGTAGATGAAACATCGGATGATATAGAATTAAGAAATGATTTATCAACTTATTTAGATAGTCTATTAACTGCTAGAGAAGAATTGGCTGAAGGTGATAGAAAAGGATTATCGCCACTTTCAAGAACAAATGTATCAAAAAATCAATATTCTATTTTTAAAAATAAAAAAATAGATAAAAAAGGTCAAACTTTAAAAACAAGATATGGTATTGAGAGTAAAGACAAACTTGATTTTTTGAATGAAAAAACACAATATGCTGGCGAAACTTTGAAACTTAAAGATGGTACAATATTAGATGATTATGATTTTATAACATTAAAGTTTAGGTCAAAGGGAACGGGGCAGAGCGTTAATTTTAGAGCAACTGTAACTGGTATTAGTGAAACGGTATCACCATCTTGGGATTCTGCAAAATTTATAGGAAATCCATATAGTTATTACACATATAGTGGTATAGAAAGAAGTGTAAGTTTTAATTTTAAAGTATATTCAACAACACCATTACAGCATGTTGCTGCATGGCAAAGGTTGAATTTTTTAACAAGTCTAACATATCCACAAGGTTATAGTGGTGCATATGCTATACCACCATTTGTAACATTTACGTTGGGAAATTTATATAAAAACAAAAATGCATTTATAGAATCATTAAGTTATACTATGGATGATAATGGTGGTTGGGAAATTGGTTCTATTGGTGTTGGTGAAGATTCACCGGTTGGAATAAATGGAAGTACGGCTTTAATGAAAGATTACAAATTACCAATAATTGTAGATGTAAGTATTACATTAAAATTTGTTGAATCTGTTAGTACATCTTCTGCTGGTAATTTTTACGGATTTGATAAATTACCAAAAGCACAATCTGGTGCTGGAGCAGCAACAACAAATTCACAAAAGTTAGATGATGCTAATAATACAGAAGAATTATCCACTACAAATGATGAAGAAGTAAATACAAAGGTTAAGAAATTAAAACCAAAACAACTTAAAAATCCAAATAGTTCTGAACTTAATTCTGGTAAAGGTGTAACTAATTCTGGTGATAATACAACTACAACAAATTCAACAAATAAAAAAGAAAATGAATCAGCAATAGAAAAACCAAAATTACCTTCTTATAAAGTAGAAACCTATGTTCAGGGTGATACTATTTATGGTCAAATATATGCTGATGGCAAAAAAATTGGCGAAAAAGGATATTACCTTGGGTTCACTAATAGCTTTACAGACGAAAATGGAAAATATACTTTAACAGAAGGAGAACCAGCGGTAAAGGCATCTTTAAAATGGCAATTAAGTAGAATGGGATATTATTCGGATGAAGAAGGTAAATTTTATGAAGCAAGTTCAAATGTAAGTTAATATGGGTAGATATACAAATAATACAACGAAAAAAACTTTTGATGGTAGAGAGGTATTTAGACCAAAAATATACCCAAATATTCCATTGACAGATAGTGATGTATATGTAATGACAGAAACTGGAGATAGATTGGATACTCTTGCGTTTGAATATTATGAAGATGCATCTCTTTGGTGGGTTATAGCAGCTGCAAATAATATACATGATGCTCCTATGGGATTAAAAGATGGTACTATATTAAGAATACCTTTAAACTATATTCAAATAGAAAATAATTTTACAAAATAAACTATGAGTAGTTTTCCTAATTTTTCAAACATAGCTGGTTATGTAAAAACCGAACTTAACTCCAGAAAACAAAATATACAAAAAATATCAGAGCTTAATGCTTGGGTAAGAGTTTCTTCTGGAGTTGGGAATGGACTTGTTATATTATCAAATCCAAATTTTAAATTATTTGGTGCAGCTGGCGAGGCTTCAATTTATGGTGGTGGTAAGAGTAGTGGTACATTGGGTACTACTTGGGGTGGGGCTGCAGTAAATGCAGCTGCAAATGATTCTGTATTTAGACCAAAACCAAATATTTCATCTATGGAAATAGATGAGGGAGCTGGTACTTTAAGTAGAAAAGCAACATTCACAATAGTAGCTTATACCAAAGGACAACTTGATACTTTGTGTGAATATTTTTTAGAACCTGGTTATTCTATTTTTATTGAATGGGGATTTAATGTTGCTCGTTCACTAAAAGCATATTCTTCAAAATTAAATGTAAACACCATAGCAAATTATCAAACATTTGATAACGTAAACAAAGCTAGGGAATCTTGTGGTGGTATGTACGATAACTATTTGGGATTTATAACGGGTGGAAGTATTTCAATAAATGGTGATACATATGAGATAACAGTAAAATGTACTGGATTTACCGAATTACCTGCATACTTTATGGGAGCTGATAATTCGGAAGAAGAAGGTTCTGAAGAAAATAAAAAAACAGCACCTGAATATAGTACATCACAAATATCTGCTGAATCTGATTTGGGTAGGAAACGTTTTATGATGGCATTCAATAGATTACCATCAAATAGAAGAACACTTAGAGTTCAGTCTTTGATAGATGACCCAACAGTTGCAAATGCCGCAAATTTTATTAATGTTGATGAAACTGTAAAAGCAAAAGTTAATGAGTGTACGGCTGGTACTGAATTGTTAGGATTTTCGTTGAATGATGAAGAAGCCACTTTTGAAAGTGGTGGTGGTACGGCTAATGTAGAATTTCCATCGGGAACTGAAATTATTAAAGATGATGCTTTTATCAAATTTGGTACACTAATGAAAATTATAAATCAAATTGGTATGGAAGGATTTGTAATTGGTGGTAAAGTTTTGAAAACCCAAATAAATACAGAAAATAGTGTATGTACTGCATTTGGAAAAATATTTAGTACTGATAAGAAAAAATTATTTATACCAAACCAAACAGCTCCTAAATTTGATATTGTTAAAGCAGCAAATAGTGAAACAGATAATGGTGTTAGTGATGAAGCAACAGATGATTGTTCTGTAAAAGACCCTTCTGGAACTGTTATACAATTCCCAGCATTAGGAACTATATCAGATGGTGTTGCTGCTGGAAAGAATGTTCAGAAAAAAATAGATGGTACTTTTATAGGTTTGAATAAAGAGCAAGGACAGTGGGGATTTTTGGAAGACCTTTATGTAAATTTAGATTTTGCTAAAGGTATATTGGAAACCAAAAACTTTTCAATAAAGGATGGTTTGTATCAAATATTAAATGGTATGGCTGGGGCAGCTGGTGGACTTTGGGATTTCCAAATTATACCAGATGAAAATCAAGAAGAATTAAAAGTTGTAGATTTAAATTTAACTGCAACTGGTAATGATACTCCATTTACGTTTGATTTATATGGATACAATTCTATATTCATTGATGCATCTTTAGATTTAGATATTAGTGGTGCAAAAATGAACCAAATTATAGGTAATAGATTGGGGCAAAGTATAAACGGAAGCCAAAAGGATATTAAATCAAAAAAGAAAGGTTTGTTTACGGATAAAGATGACCAAATTTTAAAAGAAATAAGAAAAAGAGAAGAACCACCTGCACAACCATCAACGCCAGCTGAAGGGCCATCTGAAGAAGAAGTTGAAGAAGCAAAAAGAAAAAATTTACAACTCTTTTTAGATAAAGTTGGATTTATGCCTAGACCCGATAAGGATGATAAATTTGATTTTTCGGCAAATCTTAGTGAAAGCTGTTTTATTGTTGCATATAATGACCAAGCCGTATTTGAATTCTTTAAAAAACAAAATGATGTAAAGGCAGTAAGAACCGAATCTGGGGGTACTGGTCCATTAATGCCAATAAAATTTAGTTTTAGTATACATGGTGTTAGTGGAATAAAAAGAGGTGATAAGTTTATGGTTACAGGATTACCAGCTGGATATTCAAATGGATTTTTCCAAGTAACATCGGTAAAGCATGTAATTGATGGAATGCTTTGGAAAACCGAAATCGAAGGTGGATTTAGATTATCGAGATAATTATTAATATGATTGATTTAAACAGATATAAGAAAGTTGGTAAGCCAGATTCCATTTATCAAAGTGTTAAAGTAAAAACACATATACCAACTCCTGCGGAAATTGATTATAAAAGAGGATATATTGTTAGATACTTTGTTCAAAAAGCAAATGATACCGAATCAGAAATATATGAAGTTGATTATATTGGATTTAGTAAAGTTATTGATAATCCTTTTTTTGCAAAAGTAAATCTTAATTGGAGATTGAAAGGAACTGATGACCAAATTAAAGATTCTAATTCAAAAGCAATTAAATTAGTTTCTCCTAAAATTCCTAAATTAGTATTGTATCTACCAAATCTTTTACAATTCAAACAAAAGAAAGATTTGGAAATCTAATTATTTTTTCGTATATTTGTATTTATTAATATGGGGATGCCTTGGTATTGATTGCGATGCGAATGGTAGTACCACACGTAGAGAGATGTGCTAGAGCTCTTTAAATCTGCGCAAAACAATAAATGACGTAGAATTATCTACTTGGACCTTCGATGACCTTATGGCATTCGTAGGTGCTGATTACGCTGTAGCAGCCTAATCCCTTCCGCATCACTCGTGGAATTTAAAAAGAAGTGAACATTAAGTTTACCGAAACTTTAAATCGGTTGGTGGAAGCGCTGAACTAACCATTCGGCCCCAATTATTTTGGAAGGTGAATAAGATTAAACCTTATCCTAAACGTGTGATATGCTGGTATTATGATTACTTCGTAAGACACCGGTTCGACTCCGGTCATCTCCACCAAAATCCCGAACTATTATTTGGTAGTTTGGGATTTTTTATATTTATTGATATGAAATTAAAATCACTTTTACCTGAACAAAAGGAAATAAGATATATCCATCCAAATTTTGATTCGGAATGGGAAGAAGCTGAACGCTATCCTGAATTTGTTGAAATGGGAAGACTTGAATGGATTAAGAGAGGTAAAAAAGGATACATAGTAAAATTTTCTGATATAAAAAATGTATTAGGAAATGTAGACTTAAACTTTGATGAACTTAATGCAAAAAAGAAAAAGTTCGTTCTTCAATATATTAACGATGGTTTGGTAGAATATCCAATCGTAGTTAAGTTTTCAGATACCGATTATGATTTGGTAGCTGGTAATACTAGACTCTCTGGTTTAGTAAAGTTTGGATATGACCCAAAGCTATGGGTAGTTGATATATCCGATATATTTCAAAAATAATTTTGCCAATTGAACTAATTTTCGTATATTTGTGTATATGAGAATTGTTGAGTCTATTGATGAATTGAACGAACTAAAGGAAAAGCTGGAAACTGAAGTTTCTATTTGGTATCCTTTGTGGGTGGATAATGATAAGCATCCGCAAAACACTCCTATTTCGTTTATATTCGTTAGAACCCAATCGGACAAGTATATTGTACCACAACAACACACAGACGCTCTATCACTCTCTAATGAGCAAATAGCTGGGTTGTTGAATACTGCCGGTGAAAAGTGGGTATTCCAAAAGAAAAAGCTACTACAATCTTTTGTTACACTTAGGGAAGGATTGAATGATGTTGACACCGCTTACTTCTTAAAGCATGGTGAAACAATAGACTATCAACAACCAATACAACACTTAGTAGCTCCCTTTATTCATAAGGGTTACAAAGAAGACATCATTCAATCTATTCCCATTCTTAAACTTGCGGAAGCAATAGAACCCGAATTAAGAAAAACGTATAGACAAAAAACTAAAACTTACAATTGGTACAACGATATTTTCATTCCCACCCTTTCAGAAATTGAACGATTTGGGATTCGTGTCGATAGGGAAAAATTTATTGATAGATGGCCTCAAGCCCAAAAGCAAGTATCCAAAGATAACTTAGTGTACACCGAATACAATCCGTTCACTGTAACTGGTAGACCATCCAATAGACATGGTGGTGTGAACTATGCCGCTCTCAATAAATCGGATGGTAGTAGAGATTGTTTTGTATCCGATGGTATTTATCTACAAATGGATTATAACGCATACCACCCAAGACTAATTGGTAAGTTAGTAAAGTTTGATATGCCGGATGGTAATGTACACCAATGGTTAGCTGACCAATATGGATGTAGTGTTGAGGAATCTAAAGGAGTTACATTCCAATTATTGTATGGTGGTATTGATGATGATTTCAAACAAATTCCTTATTTTAAAGCCGTAGCTGATTATATTGATGAGATGTGGATGGAAACTCAAAAGAGGGGATTCCTACAAACACCACATAGAGAGATTCCGTTGGAGTGGATTGAAGGGGCTAATCCTCAAAAAGTATTTAACTATCTACTACAAGCCGTTGAGACTGAGATGAATGTAGAGAAAATGAGAAGGATATTGGATTACATTAAGGGTACTGATATTACATTAGACTTGTACACTTATGACTCGTTTCTATTTGATGTACCTGCTGATGTTGATAAGGAATCAATTAAGGGATTAAAAGAGATAATCGAAGAAGGTGGGTTTCCTGTTAAAGCAAGTTGGGGAAAAACTTACGGAAACCTTTAAGAAGTATATTTATAGTATATACAAAAATATGCTATAATATGAAGAAATTAATGTTCCTTTTATCGTTTTTAATCGTTTCCTTAACATCATTTGGACAATTGCCTGATGTGAGAGTAAAAAATGAAGTGTTTGATATACTTTATTCACAATCTTTAGAGCAACCACTAATTATTAAATATCGTTCAACCAATAGACCTACAAATGTTAATAGAGGTCATATGGATTTCTATACTGAAAAGGGAATCAAAACTTCAGATGGTGAAGATTACAAAGGTAACATTTACGATAAAGGACATGGAGCACCGGCAGCAACATTTTCTGATAATGAAGCTAATTTGAAGCAGACGTTTTCATACCTAAATTCAATAATGCAAAATCAATATCTTAATAGAGGTGAGTGGAGAATGTTAGAAGAACAAATTCGTAAGTGGGATGATGTAGAACCAATCACCGTTTTAGTAAAAACTTTCTTTGATACTCCGGTTAAAAGAGTACCAACTGGGGCAGCAATCCCATCACATTTACAAAAACACGTTTATTTTGAAAAATCAAACAAATGGAAATGTTTTGTATTTCTAAATGAAAGACCAAAATTTCATTGGGACGAATTAGAAATGGTATGTGAACCAGCTGACCACAAATTTTAATGAATATGAATTTATCTGAATTAATAAACGAAATACTTTCCGAATGGGCGTTCCGAGTTGATGATGGGATGCCAAATCCAAAGAACCCAACCCACTTAAAGGAGTTGGGATTTGTACTTTCTGAAATGGGATTATCTCATATCGAAGATGTGTTGGTAGAAAACCTTTTGATGGAAAAGGGAAAAACTCCAGAAAAAGTTGTTGAAGCTGAAAAAGGAAACTTCTCAAATCCTGCTTTAAATAAATCTATTAAATATAAAAATACAAAAGGTGAAGATGCGGAAGGATTGGTTGGAAATCTTTTAAGATTACCGGCTGACCACCCTGGTAGACAGGCTGCAGAAAGAACTTTACCAGCAGATGGTACACCGGAAAGAGATGCTATTAATAAAGATTTGGGTGGTGAGGGTCAACCTAAAAAACCGGAAGAACCAAAGGATGGTAAAGGTGGTGGTGAAGAAGCTCCAAAAGAAGACCCAATCAAAAAAGCAGCACCAATGTATGACCCAAAAGCAGACCCTGCTATGGGAGCTCGTTTAGATAAAGAAAAAGAATTACAAGCTCAATTTGCAAAAGATGCTGAAAAGGCACAAGCTGATTTTAAAGCACAAGCTCAAAAAGCTCAAGATGATTTTAAAGCACAAGCTGATAAAGCACAATCTGATTTCAAAGCTCAAGCCGGCGATAAGGTTCAAAAAGCTAAAGCAAAGGGATATGATTTTTATAAATTATCATTAAATGCAGATGAACTTAAAGCAGAAGAAGATAAAGAAAGAAATGCGGTAGCAGATGCTAAGGCTGCTGGTGATGAAAAGGGAGCTGAAGCAGCTGCATTGAAATATACTCAAACAAGAATTGCTAGAGCTAAAAAAGAAGGTGATAAAGAAGCAGAGCAAATGTGGTCTGATGAATATGTTAGTAAGAGAGGTGAATATGAAAACAAATATGGTGAACAACCTGAAGATGAATTTGATTTAAGTAAAGATAAAGCAAAATCAGATTCAAAAGAGTTTAATCCAATTCCAACTCAAGATGTTCAAAAGGAAATACCACAAGCTGACCCAGAAACATTTGGCGGACAATCTGATATTCCAGATGGAGTTGACTCAAAAGATTTAGAAAAATTCAATACGGATATTACTAAGGTACAAAAAATGGTTGATGATGCAATCTCTAAAGGTGAGAAAGCACCAAACATTAATTTATGTCAAATAACTGTACCTGGTACTAACTTATATTGTGATGATAACTTAGGTATTCCACGTTCAGAAATGCCACAATTTAAAGGAACTGCACAACCTGGAACTAAAGCAGCAAATATGCCAGTTGATAAGAGTGGTGAAGTAGATACTGAGCCTGTGTTTAGAGAAATGTTGAAGCAAAAAAATATTAAGGTAACTCAAACTGAAGTTCCTGCTGATAAATTAAAAGCAACTCAATCCGAATTGGTTGGTGCTAAAGTAGTAGGAATGATGGGGGCATTAGAGAAAGACCCACAACACGAAAAAATTACCGCACCAATATATGTGAGTAGAGATGGATATGTAATTGATGGACATCACCGTTGGGCGGCAGTAGCAGCTTACAACGCTAAACATCCGGAAAAACAAATTCCGATGAAAGTTCAGGTGTTAGACCAAGATATTAAAGATGCTATTCCAATGGCAAATAAGTTTGCAGAAGATATGGGTATAGCAGCTAAAAAAGCAGATGCTAATAAAGAAACTCCTGATGCGGCACCAAAGCAAGTATCATCTTTAGATAAGACTGGTATTACTGATAAAATTAAGAGTAAGATTGAAAAATGGACAGCAGAAGAAAAAGAATACTTTGAAAAAGGATATTACAAAGCTGGGTCAGAACCAAGAAGAACTTTAGCACAAGCTATTAAAGATAAAGCTAAGGGAGCATGGAAAGCAGTAAAAGATGGAATGAAGCATGAAGTACATGAATTCAAAACTGCTGGAGAAGGTGTTGGTAAATTCTTTAGTGGTAAAAAACTTAATGACCACGAAAAAGATGCACTTAAAGCAGTTGGTATTAAGATAGCAACTACTGCAATTTTTGGAGCAGCAATGGGTGGATTAGGACATGGTGCGGCCGCATTTGGTAAGCACGTTGCTATGGAATTTATACCACACGTTGTTGGTGAAACTATATTGAAGGGAGCTGGTAGAGCAGCGTTATTTGCTGATGCAGATGGTGATGCGGAAATGGATGCAAATATGGAAAAATTTGCTGAAATGATTTCAAAAGGTTTAGAAGAAATGGAAATCAGTCCTGAGCAAATGGAAGATATGATTGATTCATATGAACAAAAGAAAAAAACACAAGGGGAAGATAATATGGAAACTCCGCAAATGAAAGAAGAACATTTGGATTTATCAAATGAATTAATGTTAGAAATGATTTATGGTTTCATTGATGAAGCAACAGGTGACCCTAAGTTGGCAGCTAGAAGTAAAGAAACTGGAAAGTTAGTTTACTTTAAAAGTAAGCAATCAAAAGATGCAGCTATTAAAGGTGGTACTCACGAAGACCCTAAAGCTAAAAAAGGTCAAGCTAAACCGCAAGCAGCAACTCAAAATATGTTTACCGGCGATGCGGAATATCAAAAAAGATTAAGTAAAGAAAAACCTGCAGCAAAACCACAACCCGTATCAGAACCAACACCAGCTGCTAAACCAGCTAAAGGTTCTAGAATAATTGGTGGCAAAGATAAAACACTTACTAAGATAGATACTTTAAAATCAAAACAATTTACACAAAAGCAAATTCCAGATGATAATGAATTTGCTATCAAAAATAAAAAATATGAAGTGGGACCTCCACCACCACCATATAAATTACCAAAAGAATTATATGCTGGTACAAAAGTTCCACCAAGACATTTGAAAGCTTTGGAAAGAATGATGAATACTAAAGCAACAAATGAAACTGCTAAATGGTCACACTTTTCAAATTTACCTGGTGGGGCTGGACAAATTTCAGCACAATCTGGTGAGTTGATGACTATGATTAGTACTACATTAGATGATAAGCAAGCTCAGGCTTTCTTTGATTCTTTATTAGCACATGAGCAAGCACAAATTCAAGCAAATCCTGATTTAAAAATTGAAGGAAAAAGAATCGTAACTAAAAGTTGGATTCAAGCCGCAATGAACAATAGGAAAGCAATCAGAAATAGATTGTCAAAAGAATATCCTGGTGCACAAATTATAGCTGGTTCTTGGGATACGGAAGGTGAAGTTGAAGCAATGGGATTGAAAGATTATAAAAAGAATAAAGGATTTTCAACCGATGCGTACTTTAAAGTTAAAACCAAAGATGGACAAGAAATCTTAGATGAAGTATCTTTAAAGAAATCAACTGCTGTAAACTTTTTAAATTCTGGTACTGGTAAATTATTTGAGTGGGATGCAAATATTTCCGATGATATTAATCCAAACGTATATCAAAAGAATCAGAGAAAATCATTATATGATTTTGGTTCAAAGAATATGAAAAAATTACAAAGTTTGGTAGCAAAAGATTCAGAATTTCAATCAATAGTAAAGGCTAAAAAAATAACATTAGAACAAGCTTTAGATAAATTGAAAGCTGGAAAAGGTTCTAGAGATATAAATAAAGTTGTCCTATCAGCAATAACTGCAGCAGCTAAGAAAGGTGATAAAGGTGCGTTAAAGTATTTACAGGGTGTACAAGATACTCATAAAACTCATCAAAAAGCAGTAATTACAGCATTGGGTACTAATCCTAAATTAAAGCAAGGTATGTTGGGTGCTATTAGAGAGGAATTTCCATTAAAAGCAGTTGGTGAGGGCGAAGAATCTATGGCAATTGGACCTAACTCATTAGATAGAGCAGTATTGAAGAATATATTTGAAACATCCAACTTTGAAGAAATTAAGCAAGGTTTATTTGCAGTAACAAATGAAGAACCACCTTACTTAGCATATAAAGCTGGTAAAAAGGGTAGAGTTATTCCTATTGCAACTATTGTAGCAAGAGAAGATGGTGTTGGATATGGTGGACAAATTAAGTTTGAAATGCAGCTTGATAAACGATTTGCTAAAATACTTGAACTTGCTAATAAGAACATATACGGAAATTAAGTAAAAATACCCTTTCATCCGTTTTTTCATATTTATAGATGATATAAAAGAAAAGGAAAAGCGGATGAAAACACAGTTACTATGTACGTTTACAACGAAAGGTGAGTTACACAACACTCTACAACAAATTAGAGAAATTTATCACATCGTTTATAATTACATTTATATTCTTCAAAATAAGGGGAATTTAGATGAATTATTCATCACGTACAACATTGATACAGCTTTCCAACCTGAAACTCCGTTGGAAAATACAATTTTAATACACAGAAAGAAAGAATCTAATACATTATACACTATTAATGCTCTTAACGAATTAGTTAAAGAAGAAAATGGTGGTGTGTTGGATACATCATTTGTCATCAATTGGCAAAAATTCAAAAATTCAATCATATTAACAAATGCCGAAGGTACAAAAAAGATTCAGACAAGAGTTTTTGAAGTAATTGATTTCGGTGAGGGTGAAAATAAAGAGCAGTAATATTTATAATTACTATGTATAAGGTTAGAGGATATTTTAAACCAGAAAGCTCATTTCACACAATATCCGAATGGGAAACCATTTGTAATGAATTCCTTGCCTTAGAAAAAGATGGATTTGATACTAGGGGCGGTACGATTGATTATAGCCCAAAACTTATAGATTTAATTAACAAATACTTTTCATATCAATTATTTATTGAAACTGAGCAATTTCCTGATTTAACAAGAAAGAAAGTATTGGACTTTATAGAAGACTTTGTAAATCATAGAGTTTGGTCATTAAAAAAAGATTATAAAGATTATATAGTTAATATAGATAATGATAAGATTGCTTTTTTCTACTCTAGAGGAGCAATAGAACCATATCTTTTGTTAAATAAAGAATTCACAATGGATACTTATGGTACTGTTGATGAAGAAGTGACTGTATTACATTGGACATCTAAAGAAGGATTGATTAACTTAATAGATAGTGTACAAAATGGATATGGATTTTCAATATCTGGATTTACAACACAGGCTAAAGAGTTTTTCAGACCGGAAAGTAATATATTGGTAAAATTAAGCGGAACATTGGTAGCTGCATTCAAATCAGATGCAAAAACATTCGCAACTGATAAGGGTAATAAAGCAGTTAATATGTTCAGATTATCATACCCTGGTAACGAAAGTAATCTTTGCAGAAATGTAGAAGATTGTAGAGATAATAAGACATCTCTATGGAATGAAATAGTTATGAAACCTAAACAAGTTATAATGTACAAAGAAATTAAAAAATATTAAAACTATGTTATTAAAAAAAGGTGATAATAACGAAAACGTAAAATTAATGCAGGAGAAGTTAGGAATTTCTCCAGCAGTAACTAACTTTGGACCTAAAACCGAAGCGGCAGTAAAAGAATTCCAAGCTAAGCATGGTTTGGTTGCAGATGGTATCGTAGGACCAGGAACTTGGGCAAAAATTATGGGAGAAGGAGAACCTTTACCAGCGCCACCAGTTCAAACAATAGCACCAGTAGGTGGATTAAAATTGGATAAATTAAAAGGACACATTCCTGATGCAGTAATCGCTATGATTCCTGATACGGCGGCTAAGTTCCAAATTAATACTCCATTAAGATTAGCACATTTCTTAGCACAATGTGGACATGAGAGTGGCGGATTTAGAGCAACACAAGAAAACTTAAACTATTCAGCTAAAGGTTTAATGGGTATATTCAAAAAGTATTTCCCAACCGAAGCGATTGCAAACGCTTATCAAAGAAACCCACAAAAGATTGCATCTAAAGTATATGCAAACCGTATGGGTAATGGGACTGAAGCAAGTGGTGAAGGCTACAAATTCAGAGGCCGTGGTTATATCCAATTAACGGGTAAAGATAACTACACTGCATTTGGTAAATCAATTGGTGAAGATATGACAGCTAATCCTGATAAGGTAGCATCTCAATACGCTTTATTATCAGCAGCTTGGTTCTTCTCTAAAAACGGATTGCATAAGATGGCTGATGAAGGTGCAAGTGATGTGGTTGTAACTAAAATCACAAAAAGAGTAAATGGTGGAACTATCGGATTGCCTGATAGAATTAAACACTTTAAAGAATATTATCATTTATTAGCATAAAACAAAAGGGAGTATAAAAACTCCCTTTTTTATTTGGTTTTGTAACATATTTTTCGTATATTTGTTACAAATTATGAGGACAAAAATATACTCAAAAAAAGATTTGGAAATATCAGGAATTTGTTGTATATTTGTATCTCCTTTATATTTATTAATGTAACGGAAGTGTAGGAAAGACACTATAATCCAACCTTAAAACATAAACGTTTTAAACCTTAAACTCTTAAAATTTAAAAGAAAATGGCTATTAATTTAGACGCGATTAAGAGCAGACTTAACAAACTGCAGAACACCCAAAGAACCACAGTAGAACTTTGGAAGCCAGCACCAGGCAAACACACAATCAGATTGGTGCCGTACAAATTCAATAAAGAAAATCCTTTTATTGAACTTTATTTTCACTACAACATTAACAACAAAACTTACTTATCTCCGATGAGTTTTGGCAGACCTGACCCAATTGTTGAGTTTGCTGACAAACTTAAAAGAATGGGTGATAAGGAAGATTGGAAAGCTGCAAAGAAAATGGAGCCGAAACTTAGAACTTTCGTACCAGTATTGGTAAGAGGTGAAGAAGGTGAAGGTGTTCGTTTTTGGGGCTTTGGAAAAACTGTATATCAAGAGATTCTTGGTTATATGGCAGATCCTGATTATGGTGATATTACTGACCCAAATGAAGGTAGAGATATTACCGTTGAAGTAGTATCAGCAGAAGACAGTGGTACTTCTTACCCTGTAACAACAATCCGTGTTAAACCAAAAGAAACTCCTTTAGCAACATCTAAAGAAGAAACGGACAAGTACTTAAATTCTCAAAAAGAAATTACTGAACTTTATTCAGAATTAACTTATGCAGAATTGAAAAATGTATTAGAAGGTTGGTTAAACCCATCAGCAACATCAGAAGATGAAAAATCAGTATCAGCTGAAACTCTTTCATCAACTGCTAACGATGATGATGAAGCACCTTTCGATACAACTCCATCAAAGCCGGCGGCAGCACCAGCTAAGAAATTAGATGATGTAGCAGCAGCATTTGATGACCTTTTCAATTCATAAAATAATAAGTTAATATATGGCTAAAGCAACTAAGGAAGTGGACTTAGCAGAAGTGCTAGCGGAGTCCCTTAACAAACAATCAAAAGACCAAAAGGTAGCATTCTTTTTGGACTCGGATGAAGCTCCCACAAATGTAGAGGGATGGATTTCAACCGGAGCATCAATGTTAGATGTGGCTATCTCAAATCGCCCGTATGGTGGTTTGCCTGTTGGTAGAATTACCGAAGTGACAGGATTGGAACAAAGTGGTAAATCATTACTTTCAGCACACTTACTTGCCGAAACTCAAAAGTTAGGTGGTATCGCTGTGTTGATTGATACTGAAAACGCCGTAAGTAGAGAATTCTTAGAAGCCATTGGAGTAGATACAACCAAATTACTTTATGTAGCAGCTGAGACTGTTGAACAATGTTTCGAATATACTGAAACTATTATTGAGAAAGTGAGAACTAACTCAAAGGATAAGTATGTAACAATCGTTGTGGATTCAGTAGCAGCAGCATCAACTGAAAAGGAGATGGAAGCTGATTATGGTAAAGATGGTTACGCTACCGATAAAGCAATTATCATTTCCAAAGCAATGCGTAAAATTACTAACTTAATTGGTAGACAGAAAATCACTTTGGTTTTCACAAACCAATTAAGACAGAAGATGAACGCAATGCCATTCTCTGACCCTTGGACAACTTCTGGTGGTAAAGCAATTGCTTTCCATGCATCGGTTCGTTTAAGATTAAAGAGTATGGGAACGATTAAGGCTAAAGAGAATGGTAACGAAAGAATCGTAGGTATCAAAGTTCGTTGTCAGGTAGTAAAGAATAGGATGGGACCGCCGTTACGTTCCGCTGATTTCGATATTTTCTTTGACAGAGGTATTGATAACTATGGAGCTTGGTTAGGTATGATGAAAGAGAATAGCATCGTAAAACAATCAGGAGCTTGGTATGAATATATTGATATTGATTCAGGCGAAGTGATTAAGTTTCAAGCGAAAGATTTCCCTTCTACATTAGAAACTAATCAAGAAGTAAAAGAACAAATCTATAAAAGGATTTGTGAAGCAACAATTTTACAATACAAAAAAGATTCATTGGATACTGATAGTTTGGTGACAGACTCAGAAGTAATCGGTGATTAATAAATGTTACAAACAATATGAAAGAATTATACAAAAAATTACTCAATGAAGTAGAATCTGAACATGAATCTAATGCCCAAAGGGTAAGGAATGGTAGAGTTCTTATCATAGATGGACTAAATACCTTCATCCGTAGCTGGACTACCAACCCCATTATGAATGAGGATGGTGAGCATACGGGTGGAGTTATTGGTTCGTTAAATTCAATCGGGTATCAAATCCGCCAATTCAATCCAACTAGAGTTATCTTAACCTTTGATGGTAAGGGTGGTTCTAAAGGTAGGAAAGAATTATTTGAAGGCTATAAAGCTGATAGAGGTAAGAATCGTTTTAGAGTTAATCGTCAGTATCCTGAAATGATGACTCAAGAAGACGAACAACTTTCAATGAAAAGACAATTTGTGTGGTTAGTAGACTTGTTAGATAGTTTACCAATTACTACAATGATATATGATGGTATAGAGGCAGACGATGTAATTGGACACATAGCTAAGCATGTGCTTGGTGAAGATGAAGAATGTTATATTGTTTCTACCGATAAAGATTTCTTACAATTAGTAGATGAAAAAACTTTTGTTTATTCACCAACTAAAAAGAAATTGTATAATAGAGAATTGGTTAAAGAAGAATGGGGAATGTATCCACAAAATCTTTTACTATTCAGAACATTAGATGGAGATAATTCAGATAATGTACCTGGTGTTAAAGGATGTGGATTAAAGACTGTTCTTAAAAGATTTCCTGAATTATCTGAAGATAGAGAAATTACTTTTGATGAGTTCTTTCAAATATGTGAAGATAAGAAAGGAGAAGCTAAAATCTATGATGATATACTTGCAGCTAAAGATGATGTTTTGAGAAATAGACAAATCATGCAATTGCAAGAACCACATATCAATACAAATACAAAGTTGAAAATCAATGACCGTTTTGCCGAACCAAATAAAAAGTTTGATAAGATGGAATTCATCAAAGCCGCTATGAAGTATAAAATTCTTCAAAATTGGAAAGATATAAACGATTGGCTTAAATCAACCTATACAAATATTATAGTAAAATAATTTGGTGATTTCACTAAATTGTTGTATATTTGTAAACCAATAAAGATAAATGCATAACGAAGATACACTCTCAAAATATGGGCAATCATTTCAGACCAAAGTAATATCTGCTTTACTTACGGATGAAAGAATGATGGATACATTATCAGATGTAATCCATAAAAAGTTCTTTGAATCCGAAGCTAATAAGTGGATAGTGGATGAAATTGTATCGCATCATAAGGATTACAATAAAGTACCTTCGTTGGATGTATTTAAAGTTCAAGTATCTAAGCTTGAAAATCAATCTCTACAAAAAACAATAGTAGGGCAACTTAAAGAAGTATATTCTCAAATTGGCAATACTGATTTGGAATATATTAAAGATGAGTTTACAGCTTTTTGTATTAATCAAAACTTAAAGAATGTAATTGTACAATCAATTGATTTACTAAAATCAGGCAACTATGATAAAATCAAAGAGTTGGTTGATAAGGCAATGAAGGTTGGTGTTGATTCTGATTTAGGTATGGATTATCTCATAGACTTTGAAAGAAGATATGATGAAACAAAAAGAGATACTGTTGGTACTGATTGGGAATGTATTAATGAATTGATGAATGGTGGATTAGGACCTGGCGAATTGGGAGTTGTGGTAGCACCTTCTGGTGTTGGTAAGACTTGGGTATTATGTGCTTTGGGAGCAGCAGCTGTAAAAGCTGGAAAGACTGTGGTACATTACTCATTAGAATTATCGCAAGAGTATGTCGGATTAAGATACGATACCGTATTCTCACATATCGCATCACATCAATTATCTGATAAGAAAGAAGAAGTATTAACATCTTTAAAGAAACTAAAAGGTAAACTTAAAATTAAATACTTCCCACCAAAAGCCGCAAGTTCAAAAACAATTCAAGCTCACTTAGAAAAGATGATAGCAGCCGGTAATAAACCCGATTTAGTTATTGTGGATTACGCTGATTTGTTATTATCCCATTCAAATAAAACCGATAGTACATACGCTGAGCAAGGTGGTGTGTATATTGATTTAAGAGGATTGGGTGGTGAGTTAGGATTACCGGTTTGGACAGCATCACAAACTAATCGTTCAGCAATTGATTCGGAAGTTATTGAAGCGGATAAGATTGCAGATTCTTACGCTAAAGTAATGAATGCCGATTTCATTATGAGTTTGAGTAGAAAGGCAAAAGATAAATTAAACAACACCGCTAGGGTGCATGTTATGAAGAATCGTTTCGGACAAGATGGTATTACCTTCCCAGCGAAGATGGATACAACGCATGGTACTTTGGATGTTTATACAGCAACATCAGCAGATGGAATGATGGCAACTAAAGAAAGTGCTAATGGAGCCGAAATGGAAAGACAGCTATTACATAAGAAATATATGGAAGCAATGCCGGTTGGTAGTAAACCAAATACCAATACGGGTTTAGGATAACAATTAAAAAATAAAAACTATGACAAGTCAAGAATTATTTGAGCAAATGAAAGCTTTGTTTACAACATTTGAAACAGAGCACAATGGAACTAAGAAAGTAAACAAATCAAGAGCTAGAAAAGCAATTGGTGAGTTGAAAAAATTAGTAACTGCTTATAAGAAAGCTTCAACAGAAGAGCAAAAAGCAGCTTAATATGATAGGGGAGTATATCTCCCCTTTTCATATGTTTTAATAGGTTAGAATTTTGACACCAAAAAAATTAAAGAAAAGTGGATTTTTTATCCACAAAATTGAATCGTTTGGTGAGAGACCTTATATTTATTTTTTTATTTTCAGGTTTTCCTGAAAAAAATCAAACTCACAAACATTTAAATTTTTACAAAACAATGGACATTTCAACACGAATTTTATCAGACATTACGGTGTATATGAAGTACGCTAAGTACCAACCGGAATTGCAAAGGAGAGAAACATGGGAAGAATTGGTTACTCGTAATATGGATATGCATATTAAGAAGTTTCCAAAATTAGAAAAAGAAATTAGAGAGAACTACAAATTCGTGTATGATAAAAAGGTATTACCATCTATGCGTTCAATGCAGTTTGCTGGTAAACCAATTGAAATTTCACCAAATAGAATTTACAACTGCGCATTCGCTCCAGCAGATGATTGGAGAGTGTTTTCAGAAATTATGTTCTTACTATTGGGTGGAACTGGTGTAGGTTACTCTGTACAAAAGCATCACGTTGACCAATTGCCTGAAATTAGAAAACCAAATGCAGATAAGACAAGAAGATTTCTTATTGGTGATTCTATTGAAGGATGGGCTGATGCAGTATTAGTATTAATGAAAGCATATTTCTTTGGTGGAAGTAAACCACAATTTGATTTTAGAGATATTAGACCAAAAGGAGCTCGTTTGATTACATCAGGCGGTAAAGCACCGGGTCCTCAACCTCTTAAAGAGTGTTTGATTAAAGTAGAAGGTATCTTAGATTCAAAGAACGATGGTGACAAATTAGAACCAATCGAAGTACATGATATTATTTGCCACATTGCTGATGCAGTATTAGCAGGTGGTATTCGTAGAGCAGCACTTATCTCATTATTCTCAGCAACCGATGAGAAAATGATTAGTTGTAAAAGTGGTGCATGGTGGGAAACAAACCCACAAAGAGGTAGAGCAAATAACTCAGCAGTATTGATGAGACATAAAATTACTAAAGAGTATTTCTTAGACCTTTGGAAAAGAATTGAGGCAAGTGGAGCTGGTGAACCTGGTATCTACTTATCAAACGATAAAGATTGGGGAACTAATCCTTGTTGTGAGATTGCATTAAGACCTTATCAGTTCTGTAACTTATGTGAAGTAAATGTAAGTGATATTGCAGACCAAACTGATTTAGAAGCTAGAGTTAAAGCAGCATCATTCATCGGAACATTACAAGCGGGTTATACTGATTTTCATTACCTAAGACCAATTTGGCAAAGAACAACTGAAAAAGATGCATTAATTGGTGTATCTATGACAGGTATCGGAAGTGGTGCAGTATTAAAAGCTGATATGAAAGCAGCAGCTAAAGTTGTGAAAGAAGAAAACAAAAGAGTAGCTGAAATTATCGGAATTAACCCGTCAGCAAGATGTACAACTGTAAAGCCTGCTGGAACAACTTCATTAACTTTAGGTACATCATCTGGTATTCACGCTTGGCATAACGATTACTATATTCGTAGAGTGAGAGTTGGTAAGAATGAAAGCATTTATGCTCACTTAGCATTACATCACCCTGAATTAGTAGAGGATGAATATTTCAGACCACATGATACCGCAGTAATTGGTATTCCACAAAAAGCACCAGCAGATGCTATTTTTAGAACCGAATCACCAATTCAATTATTGGAAAGAGTTAAAAGAGTACATGGTGAGTGGATTAAGCCTGGTCATAGAAGCGGTAACAATACACACAACGTATCTGCAACTGTTTCTATTAGAGAGCATGAGTGGAAAGCAGTTGGTGAGTGGATGTGGGAAAATAAAGATTTCTATAACGGACTTTCTGTATTACCTTACGATGGTGGAAGTTATATCCAAGCACCATTTGAAGATTGTACAAAAGAAAAGTATGAAGAACTTATGAAGACATTGCACGATGTTGATTTAAGTAAAGTTATAGAATTGGAAGATACAACTGACTTAAGTGGTGAGTTGGCATGTGCAGGGGGAGCTTGTGAAGTTAAATAAACAAAGAGAGGAGCTGTATTACTTTGAAGGTAGTAAGATAGTGTTTACACCGCAATACCATATCGAGCGTGGGCATTGTTGTGGGAGTGGATGTAGACACTGTCCTTACGAACCAAAGCATGAAGCTGGAAACATAAAATTAGAAAAACAATTTAAATCTTTAAAAGATGAGCGTAGTAGTTAAAAAATTTGGAGCAGATTGGTGTGGTCCTTGTAGAGCACTAAAACCTGTGTTGGAAAGTATAGTAAAAGAGTTTGAAGGAAAAATAACATATACGGAATATAATGTTGATAATTCACCTGAAGAAACTCAGCAATACAAAATAACTTCAATTCCAGTAGTTGTGGTTGAAAAAGATGGTGTGGTTGTTGAAAGATTTCAAGGATTATCATCTAAGTTAGCATATACAAATGCTATCAACGAAGCATTGAAATAAATAAATTAATAATAAAGGTTACATGGCTATTTTAAGAGGGCAAACTCATCCTGCCGCTAAACTGACAGATGAGCAAGTTCTAAACATCAGAAGATTATGGAATATGGGACACCGAAATGTAAAGGTGATTGCCCGTAACAATAAAGTTTCGCCGGCCAATGTGATTAAAATTGTTCAACGTAAAACTTGGGCACATTTAAACGAATTTTGGTCTGGTAGTCTATGAAAGTAGAAGGTAAACAATATTGTGATACATCCAAATTCTCAATAAGAGAAATCAATAAGAATATTGCAAAGGATATTATTGTCAATAACCATTACAGTGGGATATGGACAAAGGTATCCTTTGCCATAGGCTTATTTTATCTTTCCGATGATGAGCATTCATTCTTTAGTGGAGTGAATGAGCAATTAGTTGGTGTAGCCTGTTATGGTGACCCGGTTGGTAGAAATGCCGGAGCATCAATTTCCGAATTACTTCCTAGAGATGGTGTATTAGAATTGACAAGATTATTCGTATTCGATGGATATGGTAGTAACATTGAAAGTTGGTTCGTTGGACAAACTTTCGAATGGTTAAGAACTAATGTACCTCGTATCAAAGCACTTATATCTTATTCAGACCCAAACGCTGGGCACTTAGGAACGGTATATCAAGCTACCAATTGGATATATCAAGGTAATAAAATCAGATGGTCAGATAGTTGGTCTTTCAAATGGAGTGAAGATGATGAATGGCATCATTCTCGAACATCCTATGTGAAGTACGGAACGAATGACCCAAAGATAATTCAGACAATGGTTACAAGCCCATTCTGGATTAAAAGAGAACCCCGTAAGCACCGATATGTGTATATCCTTACAAAAGATAAGAAGGAGCGTAAAGCACTCTTAAAATCGCTTAAACATGAGGTATTCCCCTATCCAAAGGTGGAATTAGATATTATTGATGAGGTTCATAGAATGGACCCGATAGATTTGGTAGATTCAAAATAATTTCGTATATTTGTATAAAATTATGTTATGGCAGTATCTAAAACACCACCGGAAAAACCACGTAAGTTTCAGCATGTTTATATAGATGATGATGGTACTGAATCTACATGGAAATATGATTTAGATAAATTTCCGAATGGGCCGATAGAAGTAACAAACAAATTCCCAGCCGGCTATGATAAGATGATGAAGAAACAACAAAAGGAAGCTAAGTTGGCAAAATCATTATCGGTATTAGAGAAAGCTAAGCAGGCTAAAAAAGATGGTAAAAAGTACTGGTAAAATATGAAAGTAGAAGGTAAAAATTATTGTGATGTATCCAAAGTGTATGTAGCACCAATAGCAAAGAGTATTGCTAAAGATATGATTGTAAAGAAACATTATACTCATGCTTGGACAGCTTGTAGATATGCAATTGGAATATATTACAAATCAGAAGATGCAAATACCTTTGATGGTGATAAACTTATAGGTTGTTTAATCTATGGTTTCCCAGTTGGAGCAAAAGCATCAACTTCTATTTGTGAAGGTTTAACCAAAGATAACATTTTAGAATTGACACGATTATATTGTGATGATGGTTATGGTTCTAATATTGAATCATATGCATTAGGACAATCTTTCAAATGGTTAAAAGAGCACGATAAAAATATAAAGGTATTACTTTCATACGCTGATAATGGACAATCGCATTTGGGTGGAATCTATCAAGCCACCAATTGGATTTATCAGGGATTATCTACGGATATTGCATTGATGCCAAACTGGGGTATATCATTACACAAAGACCCTTATCAATGGATTCATAGTAGGACAGTATTCTCAATGTGGGGTAGTGGTAACTTAGACCATTTGAAATTAGAAATTGGTAAGCAAGGATATAAAGAGTTTTGGAGAAGGGAAGAACCACCAAAGCATAGATATGTTCAGATACTTGCGCAAGATAAAAAAGAAAAGAAGGATTTGATGAAACGATTAAAGCATGAAATCAAACCTTACCCAAAAGATACGGCATCTTTTAATACAGAAATAGTACATCACCTAACTACATACGAAGCACCAGAAGGTGCGGCCAATTTTTGGTAATATGTAACTCATTGATAATCAATAAGTTAGAAAAAAGTACTAAAAAAGTTTGGCCATATCAAAAAATCTTCGTATATTTGTATTTACAAACAAAAGGTATTTGTAATGCTGATGCAAATACTTTACAATTAAAACAAAAAGGTAGCAGCAACCAACTAAAACCTTGAAATGGTGTATAGGTAAACCAAATTATTTATGAGTAATCAACCATTACTTGATGGTGCAATCAGATTCGCAACCATTAACGAATTCAAAAGAGTGTATTTAGAAAAGCACTCAAACATCCAAAACCAATATTGGACTCTAAGAAAATTCCTTGATTATTATCATCAGGGTAAAATCAACCCATCTCCAAAATTCCAAAGACCTTACCACTATGTAGATGTGGCGTGGGGAACTGGTGAAATATGGCAACAACATCTTATAGGAGATGTATTAAAACTTAAACCATTCCAAAAAATTCATCTTAGATTAACTCAAGATGGATTCTACGAAATATTGGATGGTGGGCATCGTTCCAGAACTATTCTGGCGTTCTTCACAAACAAAATTAGAACTCCAAAAAACTTAATCATCACATTGGTAAATTCTGAAACTGGAATTGAAACCGAATATGACTTGAGTGATATGAGCTGGAAACAAATTACCGATAAACATTCTGAATTGGAAGAAATATACCAAACAAGTATATACTTCGATTTAACAATACATTCAAATATATCTGATGATGAGGCGGAAGATATATTCCTAACACTAAACGATTTGCACGATATGAGTGCAGCGGATAAGAGAAACGCAATCAATTCATATGTTTCAGACTTATGTAGAAAATATGGAGCAGTAGATAGTAGTGAAGCCTTCAAATTCCTTTCCGAAAAAGTAGGCCAAAAGTTGGCCCATATTGGGTTGAAAACAACAAAAAGAGAAACCGATGAGATTGTTTCATTGTGTATGTTGTATATGAAGCAAGGTGGGTTTACAAGTAACGAATGTACCGGTTTAGATTCTACGGCAGGTCCGTTAGAGGAAATGTATAGGAGTGAAGAATTTAATGAATTCCTTACAATAAAAGAAGGTATCCAATTCATTAAAAATCTTGAGATAATTCTATCTATGACAGATAGAGTTGTAAGAACTGGTAAAATTGGTGCAAAACAAAATTGGAAGAAAGGTAACATTAAAAAGGTATTCTGCCTAATATATGAAATAGGATTGATTAACCAAAATTGGCAAGTATTGGATAAGAACTTCAATTCAGCAAAATTCTTAGAAACACTTAGAGATAGAATTACACTCTTTGCTGGTAAAAAGAGTTTCAAACATAATCCGCACCAAAGATATGAATCTATTGATTCTGATGGTAGGATGGTTAAAAAAACCACATCTAAGAAAGTAAACAAAGGTGAGGAATATGGATACCGCTCTGTATTCAATGGTGGTGCTCGTATAGATGACTTGGAGTTTACTCTGATGCCACTATTAGATGGTTTTGACTTTGAAAGCTGGGGATTCTCAAAAGCAAACAAAAATCCAAGAGAATTCTCTCAGCAACAAAGAGATGAATTATATACTATCCAAAATGGATTATGTAGAAAGACCGGTAAGAAACTTAGTGACTATCCACAATCAGAATGGAGAGCTGACCACATTATAGCATACACTTATGGTGGACCTACTGAAGTGTACAATGGTCAATTAATACTAAATGAAGTAAACCGAAACAAATCAGCAGGATGTGATGCTGATGATGTTAAGTATGTATGTAAACTTGTAAAGTATAGTAAAACACAAAGTTTATTAGATATATTAGATGTAGATAATAGAACAACTGCATTGACACCTGATGAAATTAGAATGGTGGCGGGTATGTTGTTCACTAACAAATAAATTAAATTAAATGTCATTTTGGGAAACAACTGTTAATTACCATACGGCAAGAAAAGTATTAGTGATACCAAATATTACTAACTACTCAAATATTGAAAAGGACTCCTTTGTGGATGTCCTTTTCAATCACGTTAATGCCTTAAAGAATTATGGTGAATATTTTTGGTATGTAGTAATGCCAAAAGGTAATGTATGTGCAAAGCTTAATATGTTAGATAACGTTAAGCAAATTGAAGTCCCTATACCTGGCGATATGATGAATCAGAGATGTTTCCCATCAGAAGAATTAGTTGGTGTGTTAAAGAATACAGATTATGATATTATCTATTCGCATCTGCCTGATTGGAATGTGGTGGGTAGATATAAGAAAACTGTTGATACAAAAATAATTGGTTATTGTCATTGGTGGGAGATGAGTTATTGTAATGGTGTAGATAATAGACCTGGTAAAGCAAAAGAACTTTGGTTACCCAACGAAATATTGGGTGTACTACAAATGGATACTTGCTTTATCAATACACAAGACCAAAAGAACAAAGTTATTGAAGAAGCAAAGCAATGGTTTAGTGATGATGTTTTAAACAAATTGAATGAAAAACTATGTGTTTGGAATTTGGGAGTGATGAAAGATAAAATTATATCACAACCAAATCCAAATAAGCATAACATAATTGTATTCAATCATAGAACGGCTGGATATAAAAACTATAATAAGTTTGTTGGTTATATGGAAGCTTACAAAAAACATAGACAAGATTTTAAAGTATGGGTGCCACAATATCAACATAAGGATAAAAAGTTACCTTGGTTTGATACAACAAAAGAGGCATCAAAGCAAGCATACTATGAAAAATTACAATTATGTAAAGTTGGAATACAACCATTACAAACAAATTATGGATGGAGTGTGTCTGCAACGGATTGTATGATGAATGGAACTCCAATGATATTTCATAATTCAGATTGTTATAGAGAAATAGAACCGAATGGTATGTTTTTTAATAACCAAAAAGAATTGTTTGAATTACTTGATAAGATATTAGATGACGATACTTATAGAAGTGAGAGGGAATTGGCAGCATTAAAAAGAGCAAACGAATTATCAGAAAACGATACAAAAATGTTTTCAGTATTACATAAAAAATTAAGTGAATAGATGTATCAGAATTGTTATTATCAAAGAGAAAAGAATTTAGTGCATATTTGGGATGATAAATTGGGATACCGCACTTTCCCTTATAGTAGATATGCTTACGAAAAAGCAGATAGAGGTGAATACACTTCTCTTTATGGTGATAAGCTTACTAAGATATTCAAATTTAAAAAAGATGACCCGGATTTATTTGAATCCGATGTACCTGAAACAACAAGAGTATTAGTTGATACATATACCGATTCGGATATACCATCTGAAGGCCACATTACACTTACATACGATATTGAGGTTGAGATGGAAAGTGGATTACCTGATGTTGAAAAATCAGAGAATGAATTAACAGCGATAGGTTTGCATGATTCAGCTACTGACCATTTTTGGGTATTGATTATGGATAAAGCCGGTAAGATGAAAGAAAGTAATACCGGTAATAGAACTGTAATTCCTTTTAGAGATGAAAGGGATATGATTCTAAAGTATTTAGATTTATACGAAATGATTAATCCAACAATTGTAACTGGTTGGAACATTGATTATTTCGATACTCCGTATTTGTACAATCGTATTAAAAGATTATTAGGTGCTAAGCACGCTAATAGATTATCTCCAATTGGTGAGTGTTTTTGGTCACCATATCGTAAGAGATTCTTTATGGCAGGTGTATCTTATTTGGACTACTTACAATTATATCGTACATACACATATTCAGAATTGGATAACTATCGTTTGGATAGTATCGCTATGAAAGAATTGGGTAGAGGTAAGATTGAATACAAAGGTAATTTGGACCAATTATTCAAAGATGATATTGAAAAGTTTATTGAGTATAACTTGATTGACGTTGACCTGGTAGTTTCATTAGATAGAAAATTACAATTCATTGATTTGTGTAGAGGTATATGTCACGCTGGACATGTTCCTTATGAAGATTTTGTTTATTCATCTAAATATTTAGAAGGTGCAATGCTTACTTACCTTAAACGTAAGAACATTGTAGCACCAAACAAACCTGCGGATAGACAAGAACGTATGGAAGCCATTAGAGAGAACAATGAAGAAAAATTCATTGGAGCTTATGTAAAGGCACCTATTGTTGGTAAATACGATTGGATTTATGACTTGGACTTAACTTCACTATATCCATCAATCATTATGACTGTAAACATCAGTCCCGAAACTAAGATTGGTAAGATTAACGATTGGGATGCACAAAAGTTTATGAAGGGTGAAGTGGATATGTACACAATTGGTGATAGACAAATCACAAAAGAAAACTTAAAGAAACTATTTGAAGAAGCTAAATGTTCGGTAGCATCAAATGGTGTTCTATATAAAACCGATAAGCCCGGCTGTATCCCTGATATTTTGGATTTATGGTTTAATCAGCGTGTTGAGTTCCGTAAGTTGGAGAAGAAGTTTGGTGAAGCTGGTGACAAAGAGAAGTACGCATTCTATAAGAAAAGACAGTTGGTACAAAAAATCTTATTGAACTCTCTTTATGGTGTGTTAGGTTTGCCGGCATTCCGATTCTATGATGTGGATAACGCTGAGGCTGTAACACTAACAGGTCAGACCGTAATTAAATCAACTGCGGATATGGCTAACATTAAGTACAACAAAGAGTTAGGAACTAAAGGTGGTGATTACAACATTTACATTGATACGGATTCAGTATTCTTTTCAGCAGTACCTATCTTAGACCATAGATTCCCTGATTGGAAAACAAAAGAAGATTCGGAAATTGCCAAATTAGTAGATAGTATTGCTGGTGAAACGCAAGACTTCTTAAATAATTTTTATGATGTGTTGGCTGAAAAAATATTCAATGTAGCAAAAGAAAAACATAGATTCCAAATTAAGAAAGAGTTCGTATCTCGAAGTGGTATTTGGATTGCTAAGAAAAGATACGCTCAATGGATTGTGGCTGAGAATGGTATTCCAATGGATAGATTGGATGTTAAAGGGTTGGACGTAGTTCGTTCATCATATCCAGCTGAGTTCCGTAAATTTATGGGTGAGGTTCTTATTCAAATTCTAAAAGGTGATAATGAAGAAATACTAACCGATAAGATACAGGCTTTCAAAAAAGCATTGGTAACTATGGATGTAACTTCAATTGCTAAGAACTCGGCTGTAAAAGAATTATCTAAATATCTTCCAAAGAAAAAAGACCAAACGGCAATGTTCCAATTTGCATCTGGTACTCCGGCTCACGTTAAAGCAGCAATTGCTCACAATCAATTGTTGGTACACTTTAAATGCCCATCTAAATACGAACCAATGAGAGATGGTGACAAGATTAAATGGGTGTATCTAAAACAAAATCCATATGGATTGGAAGGACTTGGATTTAAGGGATATAATGATGCACCTGAAATTATGGAATTGGTAACTCAATACATTGATTATGATAAAATCTTTGAAAGAGAGTTATTGAAGAAATTAGAGGACTTTTATGGAGCATTGGGATGGGGTGAGGTACTATCTGCCGCTAAAACTGCTGAAAAATTCTTTTCATTTTAGTTGGTAGTTTCAAGTATTTTTCGTATATTTGTGTAATATAAACTTTTAAAATATAAAATTTCAATTATGAACAAAAGCAAATTTGATGGTTTTATCAATCGTTATAACCTTGGTGGTGAGATTGAATCCGTTATGATTAAATCTTCTGATAAAGAATTATCAGTAAGAATGATTTCCGATGACAAAACATTGTTAGGTGATGTTACAGTTGCTGAAACTGATTTCCCTAATGGTGAGTTTGGTATTTACACTACATCTCAATTAAAAGGATTGTTGAGTGTATTGGATGAAGCAATTTCAGTTGAAGAAACAACTGGAGCAGTTAAGTTCTCTGATAAAGGAACTAAGGTACAATATATGTTAGCAGCACCATCGGTGATTCCTGCAGTACCTGATTTGAAAGCATTACCTGCTTTTGATGCAGAAGTTACTTTGAATGATGACTTTGTAAATAAGTTTATTAAATCAAAAGGTGCATTGGCTGATGCAGATACTTTTACATTTACTGTAAAAGATAAAAAAGCTGAAATCATTTTGGGTTATTCTTCAATCAACTCAAATCGAATTTCAATCGCTGTGGAAACAACAGCAAAAGAAGATGTTGAACCAATTGCATTCTCAGCAAAATATTTGAAAGCAATCTTAACCGCTAACAAAGGTTCTAAATCATCTTCATTGAAAATCTCATCTAAAGGATTATCACATGTATCATTTACTGATGGAGATTACACATCAAACTATTACTTAGTAGAAATTAAATAATTAATATGAGCTTTTGGGAAACTGAACCACAAAAACCTATCTTTGACTTTGATGTTGAGAAACAAAAGTTAAAAGAAAATATGGACTATCTTATGACGATGTCTGTGCAAGAACAAACACTATACAAAAAGTGGGTGGAGTTGCAAGAACCGTCAATGATTCAGGCTAAAGCCCAAATAGCATCGTATTATGACTCTCAATGGAAACCAACAAATATCAATGATAAGGAGCTAACGATAAAAGAAATTGAATCGTTAGACCCTTACGTTGAGATTGTGGAAGACCCTAAGGAATCTACTAAATGGGCAGCAGTAAGACGTATGATTCACACAATGGATTTTACAGCAAACCCTGGTCGTAATGTAAAGATTAATGTAAAGGATAGGACAAGTGGAAAATTATTAGGACAAATTTCATTGGCATCCGATGTAACCGCATTAGGTGTTAGAGATAACTTTATTGGTTGGTCAAAAGAAGATAAGTTTCAGAAGGGTAAGTTAAACAACACAACTATTGCTTCAACTATTGTATGTACTCAACCTTTAGGATATAACTTCTTAGGTGGTAAGTTAATAGCTATGATGACTACGGTGCCTGAAGTTAGAGAGTATTGGAAGAAAAAATATGAAAACGTTCTTATAGCAGTAGGTACAACATCTCTATATGGTATCCATTCTCAATACAATGGTATCCCTTTATTTAAAACATTAGGAGAATCAGCTGGTAAAATTAGTATTAAGCCGGATGATAAGTATTATGACCCTTGGCATCAATGGTTAAAAGAAAATCGTGCTGAATGGTACAAAGATAACATTTCAGATGAGAGAGCTCGTAATGGTGCTAATATGGGATATGAAGCTAACGGACCTGTTAGTGGTATCAAACAAAAGATATTAGGACAAATCTTTAAGGAGTGTGGTATCAAAGCAACTGAATATCATCACGGATTTAAGAGAGGTGTGTATATGGCTATGATGTATGAAAATGGTACTGATTTCCTTTGTGATAAAATTACCGAAGACCAATTAATCCTTAAAGATAAATTTAAGCAAGGTACTGAATACATCAACAAATGGTGGAAGAAACACGCAATCAGTAGATATACAAAACTACATGATGAAGGAAGAATTAAACCTGAACACTTATTCTACATAGATGCTATCGGAATTAGTTGGGAAGAAATGAAAGCAAAATACCTATCAGAAGTAGGAAGATAAAAACAAAATAATATGGCAAAGGCTAAAAAAACAAAAAAAGTAGAAGAAGTAAAAGTTGAGGAAGTATCTCAACAATTAGAACCAATTGGACAAATTGCATTGAATCAGGAAAAGTATGAAGAATGCGAATGGTGTTTTCAGTTTGATGAAGATGAACCACAAGTATTTGCATGGACTGATGATGAGTTAAATAAAGATGAAGACCCAAAAGTAATTTTTACAATTACCAATGTTAAAGATTCTTATATTACTTTTCAAAATGGAAAGACTGGTAAAATATTTAAAATATTTGCTAGAGAGATTTCATCCGAAGGTAAAGAACTAAGAGAAAAACAAAGAGAAGCTATTAAAAATTTACAAAATGGAAGTGAAGATAAAGAAACTGAAGCCTAATGCAGTAATTCCAACATACGCCAAAGAAGGTGATGCTGGAATGGATTTGGTTGCAACATCAATTATATTAGATACTAAAACACAAATTACATATGGATTGGGCATTGCATTAGAAATACCTGACGGATTTGTAGGATTAGTATTCCCTCGTTCATCAGTAAGAAATACCGATTTATCATTATCAAATTGTGTTGGTGTGGTTGATAGTAAATATAGAGGTGAATTACAGGCAACATTTAATAAAAAAGGTGTATCCCAAATTGATGGTGGGCATACCTATATCGTTGGTGATAGAGTTGCTCAAATTATGATTATACCATATCCACCAATTGAATTTAAAGAAGTAGATGAATTAACAAACACCGAAAGAGGCGAAGGTGGATTCGGTTCAACTGGAAAATAAAAAAATTATGTTCGAATATCAGCAAGAAGAAAACAACCACTCATTGTGGGTTGAAAAATATAGACCTAATAAGTTAGAAGATTATGTAGGTAATGAGCACTTAAAATCAAAAGTAGAAACTTATTTAGAAAGTGGTGATGTACCGCATCTGTTACTTTATGGTAGAGCGGGTACGGGTAAAACCACATTAGCAAAATTGATTGTTAATTCATTAGATTGTGATTACATCATTATTAACGCATCGGATGAAAACAACGTAGATACAGTTCGTAACAAAGTAAAGAACTTTGCATCATCAATGGGATTCAAGCCATTTAAGATTATTATAATGGATGAGTTTGATTACATGTCACAAAACGCTCAGGCTATCCTAAGAAACTTAATGGAAACATTTAGTAAACATTGTAGATTCATTTTGACTTGTAACTATGTGGAGAAAGTAATTGAACCAATTCAAAGTAGATGTCAATCTTTCCAAATTATCCCACCAACTAAAAAAGATGTGGCTATTCAAATGAGTAAAATTTTGAAAGCTGAAGGTGTGGAGTTTGATGTAAAAGATTTAGTTCCAATCATTGATGCTAGTTATCCTGATATTCGTAAAGTAATCAACACTTGCCAATTGAATTCTCATAAAGGTAAGTTGAAAGTAGATGTACAAAATCTATTAGAAAATGATTATAAGTTAAAAGTATTGGATATTCTTAAATCAAATGATGATAAGAGAAATAAATATATGAAACTAAGACAGGCTATTATTGATAGTAGAGCATCAGAATTTTCAGAATTGTACACACTTCTTTATGATAAAGTAGATGAATATGCAGCTGATAATACATCCGGTGTAATTCTTATCTTAGGTGATAGTATTGCTAAATCTGCGGTAGCAATTGATAAAGAAATTATAGCAGCATCAACATTAATACAAATTTTAAACGTAATATAATATGGCAAACATTATTGGACAAGGTGAATTACCACAAATGCCCGGAGGAACAAATCCAAAAGTTGATATATCACAATCAGTACCAATGGTGTGTGAATGTGGATATGATAAATTCATACCAACTGTTAAAGTAAGAAGATTATCAAAGTTATCATTCGGTGGAGCACAGGATATGGTTATACCTTTTGATTTAGTTATATGTGGAAGTTGTGGTGAAGAATTTGAACCACTTAAACCGCTTGAATTAAGAGCATTGGAAGCAAAAGATAAAATGTCATCTCAACCAAAAATAGATTTAGATACAAATGGCTAAAACTTTATTTGACCATATTAACGCAATAACACAAGATAAAGACCCAAAGTATTGGGATAAGCTTGATGAAAGTGATAAAAAAACATGGAGTAACTATATGATACTCCGTTTTCTTTCTATGAAGCCGGATTGGATTGAATTGATAGCAGATATATCACCTTACATTCAGGAGGCTCCACCAAAAGCAATGTATCTTGCGTTGATTGGATTAATACCAAAGACAAGAGCATTTTTAAAATATATGAAACCAGCTTCGGCAGATAAGTACGAAGGTTGGGTAATTGAGTTAATAGCTAAATACTATGAAGTATCTAAGTTAGAGGCTGAAGATTATGTTCATATACTTTACCAAACAACCGCAGGTAAAACTCATATCAAAGAAATTGCGGAAGCTTATGGTACTGACCCTAAGCAAATTACTAAATTAAAGTTGAAAATTTAATTGGTAATATCGGATAATTTTCGTATCTTTACATTATGGCAAAAGTATCATTTTCGCAGTACTCAATGTGGAGTAGCTGCCCGCAACAATATAAGTTAAATTATATAGATAAATTAGGTGAAAGTTCTGGTAACATTCACACTATATTTGGTAGTTCAATGCATGAAACTATCCAACACTACCTTTCAGTAATGTATGGTGTATCCAAAAAGCAAGCTGATGAGATTGATTTGGATAAGTTATTATTGGATAGGATGAAAGAAAACTTTACGAAAGAAAGAGAAGCTCTTAGTGAAGGTACACCTTGTACCCAAATTGAATTAGAAGAATTTTATGGTGATGGTAGAAGAATATTGGAGTGGTTAAAAAAGAATCTTAATAAGTTCTATTCTAAATCAGGATTTGAATTAGTTGGTATTGAGATTCCATTGAACGCTAAAATTAAAGAAGGTGTTCACTTTATTGGATTCATAGATATTGTTCTTAGAGATATGGCTGAGAATTCAATTATAATTATTGACCTTAAAACATCAACACAGGGTTGGAATCAATATCAGAAGGCGGATAAGTTTAAAAACGCACAAATCCTTTTGTATAAAAAATACTATTCTGAATTATTTAACATTCCTTTACAAAAGATTAGAGTTGAATATCAGATTATGAGAAGGAAGTTGCCCGAAGATTCGGCATTTCCAGTTCCTTATATATCAAAACACGCCCCATCGAATGGTGCACCATCTGTTACAAAAGCACATGATGAATTTATGGAATTCATCAATACGGTCTTTAATGATGATGGTACTTACAAAGATATTAAATTCCCTAAAGTACCCGGTCAAAACAAAAAGAATTGTAAATGGTGTGAATTTTTAGGAAAACACTGTGATGGTAAGGCTGATAAATAAAAAAAGTTTTTAAAAACTTATTCTTTTTTCTTGTTGTAATATACTTATATATACAAATATATAAAATAGATATTACAATGAATCAAGAAAACACAAAATTAACAACTGTGAAAATCTTGAAAGATGTATATTCATCGTTTAAAAAAGTATCATTTAATTCGGATGTTACTTTACAAAAATTAGTCAATAGAACAGTCGAAAGATATGTTAATGATGAGGATTTCAGAAAAGAAATGAATGAATACGCAAAACTTCAAATTTCAGGTTCACAATTTTAAAATTAGTTATGGCAAAGAAAAAAATATTGTTACTTTCAGATGATTTAAGAATGGCGAGTGGTATCGCTACAATGTCCAAAGAATTAGTATTAGGGACAGTACATAAATACGATTGGTTTCAAGTAGGAGCTGCAATCAACCATCCAGAAGCTGGAAAGATTTTAGATGTTAGTGAAGACATCAGACAAAACTATGGAATACAAGATGCAAATGTAAAAATTTTACCTTGGAATGGATATGGTAACGCTGATTTAATACGTCAGCTGATTAATTCAGAAAGACCTGATGCTATCCTACACTTTACTGACCCTCGCTATTGGACATGGTTGTATGATATAGAGCATGAAATCAGACAAAATGTTCCTCTTTTATTCTACGCAATTTGGGATGATTTGCCAGACCCAATGTATAATCGTAACTTCTATGAAAGTTGTGATTGGATTGGTTGTATCTCTCGCCAAACTTATGGTATTATTAAAAGAATTGGTGCTAGAGTTGATAAACCAACTTGGAAACCAAAAGCAGATTGGCAAGTAAGTTATGTACCACATGGTATTAATACTGATATATACAAACCAGCTGATGTATCTGATGAGTTTTACAAAGATGTTGTTGGTGATAAAAAATATGATTTCATTCTTTATTGGTCAAATCGCAATATTAGAAGAAAGCAACCATCTGATGTAATCTATGCATATAAATTATTTTGTGATAGAATTGGTAAAGAAAAAGCAGATAAGTGTTTGTTATTAATGCACACTCAACCTGTGGATGATAATGGTACGGATTTACCGGCAGTTATTGAAGCAATTGCACCTGATGTTAATATTAAATTTTCTGAAAAGAGAAGACCTCAACAAGAGTTAAATCTTATCTACAATATGGTAGATGCAACAATTAACATCGCTAACAACGAAGGATTTGGATTAGCAACTGCAGAATCGGTAATGGCAGGAACTCCAATCATCGTAAACGTAACAGGCGGATTGCAAGACCAATGTGGATTTAAAGTTGAGGGTAATGTATTAGTTGCGGATGATTATATAAAAATTGGTTCTCTGCATGAGTGGAGAAAGTGGGAAGAAAAAGCAAAACCTGGTTCTTGGGCTATTCCTGTTTGGAGTAGAGCATTGGCATTAGCAGGTTCAGTTCCAACTCCTTATATTTGGGATGATAGAGTTGATTTACATGATGTTGCGGATGCAATCGAAAAAATGTACAACACACCTAAAGAAGAAAGAAAAGCAAATGCTTTAATTGGTAGAGAATTCTTTATTAATGAAGCTGGTTTATCACATACAAATATGTGTCAAACATTAGTGGATGGAATTGAATCTACATTTGAAAATTGGAAACCTCGCCAAAGATTTGAGGTATTTAAAGTTAAATAAGTTATAGTATATGAGCAAACCAACATTAGTATTTCAAGGACCTATTTTTACTAGAAGTGGTTATGGTGACCATTGTAGAGATTTGATGAAATCACTTCGTAAAATGGATAAGTACGATATAAAAATTATTCCACTTCGTTGGGGTAACACACCACAAAACCAAGTTAGTGACCAAGATGAATTTGGCCGTTGGATGTTAGAAAGAGTTATTGGAGAGATTGGAGAAAAGCCTGACGTATTCATGCAAATTTCAGTAGCAAATGAATTCGAACCAAAAGGAAATTATAACATTGGTATTACTGCTGGAGTTGAAACTACAATTGCACCTAAAGATTTTATTGATGGTTCTAACAAAATGGATTTGATTTTAGTACCATCTAATTTTACAAAACAAAATTTAGGCGGAACTGTATATCAACAAAAGGACCAAACAACTGGGCAGATTGTAGGTGAGTTTAAAATACAAAGACCAATCGAAGTTCTATTTGAAGGTGTTGATACTGAAATATTTTCTAATGGAAATGGTAAAGATGTTTTGGAAAACGTAAAAGAAGATTTTTGTTTCCTAACTGTTGGACATTGGTTGAAAGGTTCATTGGGACAAGATAGAAAAGATATTGGAATGGTAATTAAAACATTTGCAACAGTGTTTCAATACCTACCAAAAGATAAACAACCTGCTCTTTTATTAAAAACATCTCATGCTGGATTTAGTGTAATTGATAGAGAGGAAACTCGTAGAAAGATTGATGAAGTATTAAAATCATTTGGTGATAAATCTCCATCTGTATATTTGATACATGGTGATATGGAAGAAAGTGATATGAGTAATTTATACCATCATCCAAAAGTTAAAGCAATGATTTCATTTGCTAAAGGTGAGGGATATGGTAGACCAATGGCTGAGTTTACTTTGACAGGTAAACCACTTATAGCAAGTGGATGGAGTGGGCAAATAGATTTTCTACCAGCAGAACATGCAGTTTTATTGGAAGGTAGTTTGACAGCAGTAGATGAATCCGCAGCTGACCAATTCATTATGAAAGAAGCACAATGGTTTACTGTAAATTATAGTTCTGCAGCTAATAAAATGTATGATGTTTATAAAAAGTATGATACTTACCTTTCTAAATCACAGGGATTAAAAGAAAATACTTTGAAAAATTTTACATTAGAAAAAATGCATGATAGATTTACTGAAATTATGGATACTTATGTAAAAGCAACTCCTAAAGTTGTTCCATTTAATGTTCCGCAGCTTAACAAAGCTAAGATTCAAATACCAAAATTAAATAAACTATAAAATGCCATTTTCAAAAGAGTATATACCATTAATTGAGTATGAAGAAAGTGTTTCTAAAAATTTGATAAGACCTAGAAACATATACAAAATTAATAGTTATACTTACAAAGATGGTAAAACAAAGAGTTTAGCAGGTGTGGAAACATCTTACATTTTTGTTATAGGAATATCTCCAACAAAAGTTATATCTGCTTTAAAAATTAGTTTAGTTAAGCCAAAGGAGTTTTTTAGGTGGTTAAAAAAACTTTATAAACCCGCTATTACTGAAAATTTAATAACTGAATCCGAAAGATTGGAAGATATTTTAATTCTTGATAACAAAGATGGACGTAAAATATTCAATCAATTTGTGGCCCAAAGTAGGATATATAATCAAAATATACCTACTTACAGAACTTATATTACCAAAAACATAAAAAACATTGAATTGGTAAAGTTCAAAAAAGAAGTATTAACTCAATATATTAAATAGGTACAATCTTCTTCTTTTACCTTTTAATTATATTTACTTGTGTATAAATCTCAAAATACGCAACATAATATAAAATGGCATTAGTTAAACGTTTATCAAAGGGGTCTCCGCTAAGCGCACAGGAGATGGATGACAATTTGGATTATTTACAAGCCCAAATTTTAGCAGGTACATCAGGAACGGCTGGTAGTGGTGGTACGGCTGGTACATCAGGAACTTCAGGAACATCAGGTGCAACCGGTTCTACCGGTACTGCTGGTAGTGGTGGTACATCTGGTACATCGGGTACGTCTGGTTCAGATGGTGACCGTTATGCATCCACATCAAATGATACGCATGATGTATCTTTAGGTTCAAAGACTTTTACAATAGGTACTGGGTTAAAATGGACACCTGGCCAACAAACAATCATATCTTATGATTCTAATAATGTATTAAATGCAACTGTTGTATCTTACAATAGTGGTAATGGTTCGTTTGTTGTTAATGTAACTTCTATCGTTGGTAGTACTACCGGAATTTCTTCTTGGTATATTAATACAGCTGGAGCAACTGGGCAAGCGGGTACATCTGGTACAACAGGTACTGCTGGTAGTGGTGGTTCATCTGGTACTTCTGGTACTTCTGGAATATCTGGAACAAATTCTACTGCTGGTAGTGGTGGTTCATCTGGAACGTCTGGTACAAGCGGTACATCTGGCGTTTCTGGTACAAACGGAACTGCTGGTAGTGGTGGTACATCTGGTACTTCTGTTACTGATATAAGTTTACTTAACGCATTTACTGGTTCAACTGCAACTCAAATAGCTACGTTACAACAAGCAACGGCTTCTTTAAACACATATACTGGTTCAACTGATGCAAGAATTCAAAGATTACAACAAACAACTGCATCTTTAAACACATATACTGGTTCAACTGATGCAACGATTCAAAGATTACAACAAACAACTGCATCTCTTAATATTACAACTGCATCTTTAGCAAGAGTATGGCAAACAACTGCATCATTAAATACATTTACAGGTTCTATTAGAGCAGAAATAAATGGATTAGAAGCATACACGGCATCTCTTAAAAATTCAGCAATTATATCTGGAGCAGCTCAAATTACCGCATTGGGATTTGGAGCTGGTGGTGGTAGTGGTATTTTTGTACAAACTGGTTCATTCTACGCAACAACAAATGATATACAAATTACAGGTTCTTTATCCGCATCTTTAGCAAATGGTTATATGTGGGTTGGTGGACCTGGTAATGTTTCAAGATTAGTTACAACATCTTCTTTAACGGCTGGTGCATTAACTTTAAATGGATTTACTTTAAATGGAGTAGTTACATTTAATGTACCAAACTCAACGGTAAATACTAACTTATTATTTGATGGTAGTTTATTGACAGTAACTGGTCGTGTTTCTGCATCAAGTACATTAACCGCTTCATTAGCAAGTGGATATGCTTGGGTTGGTGGTGCTGGTGGTGTGACTGCATTAGTAGCAACTTCATCATTTGGTAGTGGTATATTTGCTCAAATCGGAACATCAAATACATATGGTACAGGAAACGATGTTCAATTATCTGGCTCATTCTCCGCATCATTGGCAAGTGGATATACATGGGTTGGTGGTGCTGGTAACATTACTAGATTAGTACCAACATCTTCTTTTGGAGCATCTTTATCTGTAAGAAATTATAGTGGTGCATCATTTGGTGCATTTAATTTACAAAATGTAACAACTATTGCATTTAGTGGTTCTGCTTTTTCAATTTCTGATTTGGGTGGTGGTAGTGTGAGAGTAGAAAATACCGGAGCTGCTGGTGGTGGTGGTACTTCTGGTACAAGTGGTACTTCTGGTGTTAATGGTGTTGGTAATGATGGTTCATCCGGTACAAGCGGTTCTTCTGGAACTTCTGGAGTTGTTGGTGGAGCCGGAACATCAGGTTCATCTGGGACTTCGGGAACAAGCGGATTAGAAGGTTCAAATGGTTCATCGGGTAGTTCTGGTACTTCTGGATTAAACGGCGTTGGTACTAATGGTACATCTGGTACAAGTGGTAGTAATGGTGTGGCTGGTGAAAACGGGTCATCTGGAACTTCGGGAAGTAGTGGTACATCTGGATTAACTGGTGGTGGTGGTACAAGTGGTACATCTGGAACTTCTGGAGTTAGTGGTACAAACGGATTGCTAGTACTAAATGGTACAACTGATAATGGGCTTATTACATATCATAACGCAACATCAGGTGGATATGTTGAAGCTGATTTAAGATTTGAACCAACTCAAAAAATATTAACGGTTAGTGGTTCTGTTGATTTGTATTCTGGAATTCATCTTATTCCTAATCAATATCCACCAACTGGGCAAGGTGGTATGTTATACGCATCTGGTTCAACAGGTAATGCATATTTAATGTTCCACAATGGTTCAACTTGGGTAACTGTTCAAACTTACTAATAGTAATTAAATAAAATAAATCTAATGGGTAACTAAAAAAAGTTACCCATTTTTTATTGTTTTAACTTAAAATCTTATATTTATATCTATATATACATATACATAAATTATATTTGGTAAATTAAAAAAAAAGTATTATATTTGTACCTATGATAAATGTTACATACGCAATAACAGTTTGTAATGAACTTGTTGAAATTACTAACTTAATAAATTTTCTACACCCTAGAATAAAATCTGAAGATGAGATTTTAATACAATATGATACCGATTCGGTTAGTTCTCAGGTAAAAGATTATTTGGCAATTATTAATCAATTGCACAATAATATAAAGGTTATACCTTTTGCACTAAATAAGGATTTTGCTTCATATAAAAATAATTTAAAAAATCATGCAAGCGGAATTTTTATATTTCAAATAGATGCGGATGAAATGCCATCTGAATATTTAGTTGAAAATATACATACTTTTTTAGAATATAATAAAGATGTAGACCTTTTCTTTGTTCCTAGAATTAATACCGTAAATGGATTGACTGATACTCATATTCAAAAATGGGGATGGAAGGTAAACGAAAACGGATGGGTAAACTTTCCCGATTATCAAACACGTCTTTATAGAAGAACTTCGGAAATTGAATGGCAGGGAAAAGTGCATGAAAGAATTGTAGGATACAATACACTTTCAGTTCTTCCTCAAGAAGAAATTTATTGTTTATATCATCACAAGCAAATTGAAAGACAAGAAAAACAAAACGCTTTATATGATACAATCTAAGATAGCTTTTCTAACTGAAATGGGATTTATTGGTAAAATTCCAGCTACCCATCCAAATATGAGAACGGAGTTTGCTTGGATGCATGCTTTAGATGCTGACCATTATAACATTCACCTATTTGCTTCCGATAAGAATTTGGTTAATTATGACCATGTGTTTATTATATTTCCAAAAGGCAAAACATTTCTCAGTTCCGAAGGTAGCTCTTTGGTAAATGGAATAAATCCAGTTTCTGAATTATTACAACAACCAATAGTTGAAAAGTTAAAAGAAAGAGGAAACAAAAAAGTACACTATGTACAAGAAGGACCTCATTGGTGGTGGAATGATTATTCAGTAAATGACCAAATTCATTTTTATAATTTTCTTCAAAGTTGTGATTCTATTTTTACTCATAATGAATTTGATGTGCCTTACTATAAAGGTCTTTTTTGGGATAAAGATGTTAGACCAATTGGTACATTAATGATTGATACATTAGTTAAAGATATAACTCCAATAAAAGAGAATAAAGTAATCATTGGCGGTAACTTAGCAAGATGGTATGGTGGATTTGAAAGTTTTATTATAGCTGATATTTTTGAGTGTGATATATGGGCACAAACATCTCACGCTATGAGAGATGGTGAGGATATGGGTGGTACAATAAAGCATTTACCAAGAATGATGTGGAATGAATGGATGCAAAATTTATCAACATTTAAATATGGAGTTCACTTAATGCCAACAGTAGCAGCTGGTACATTTGCTCTGAATTGTGCATATTTTGGAATACCTTGTATTGGAAACCAAGATGTAGATACTCAATTACTCTGCCACCCATCATTATCAGTAGCTGTAAATGATTTAGAGAGTGCAAGAGAATTAGCAATACGATTAAAGGATGATGTTGAATTTTACAATGAGTGTTCGGAAATGGCAAAGGCTAATTATGAAGCTTGTTTTTCAAAAGAAGTTTGGTTACAAAGAATAAAAAGAGAATTATGATAACAGTTATACTAAATGGTTACAAACGAGCAGAGAATCTTAATGAACAATTAGAGGCTCTTAAAAATCAAACATTACCACCGGATGAAATACTTTTTTGGTATAACAATCCCGGTGATAATGATTTGATTAATTACGATATTGGTACTGAAATTGCTGGTGCATATTGTAACTATAACTTTGGTGTATGGGCACGATTTGCTTTCGCATTTATGGCTAAGAATCCTTATGTGTGTATTTTTGATGATGATACAATTCCCGGTAAGAAATGGTTAGAGAATTGTATGAACACAATGAAAGAGAAAGAAGGCTTGTTAGGTACGGTAGGATTACTATATCCAGTTCCATTACCACCACAATACTCATCTTACTATGAACACTACTTAAGATTCGGATGGCCTGATTTGGGTAATAACGATAAGACTGTTCAGGTTGATTTAGTTGGACATAGTTGGTTCTTCAAAAAAGAGTGGTTATCTCATATGTGGAGAGAACAACCAGACCCAAAGTATAATACTTGTGGTGAGGATATGCACTTCTCTTATATGCTGCAAAAGTATGCTGGAATTAATACATATGTTCCACCACATCCTCGTTCCGATATCGAAATGTGGGGAAGTATAAAGGGTGGAACTTATGGTGGAGATTCTGCTTCACTTTGGGAATCAAATCAAAAAAGTGTAGAGGGAGTTCCTTTCAAAGAATTAATGAATCAGTATTTTAGAGAACAAAGATTAAAAGGTTGGAAATTAGTAAATGAATAAGAAAGACCCAATATTAATATGTTTTGGTACTAGACCAGAATGGTTAAAAGTAAAACCATTGATTGATATTATGAATAAGAAAGATTATAAACTCTTATTCACAGGTCAGCATGAGGATTTACTTAAAGATATAAGAGTTGATTTTAGAGTTAGTATAGAAGAAACTTTTCGTCATACTAGATTGGATTCTATTATGATTGGTTGTATGGAATATTTTCCAAATTACAACTTCAGCGGTGTGTTGGTGCAGGGTGATACAGCTTCTGCGTTTGCTTGTGCGCTAGCAGCGTTTCATAGAGGAATAAAGGTTTACTATTTAGAAGCGGGACTCCGTAGTTACGATTTAGAAAATCCTTATCCAGAGGAAGGTTACAGACAAATGATAGCTCGCTTGGCAGACATTAACTTTGCGCCAACACAACTTTCCGCTGAGAACTTAGATGCTGAAAGAGTAAAAGGAGATATTCACATAGTTGGAAATACTGTATTGGATAATCTTATGAAGTATGATAAGGGTAGTTATGGTGATACTATCTTAGTTACAATGCACCGTAGAGAAAATCATCATTGGATGGATGAATGGTTTGTTGAAATAAACAACTTAGCTAAAATGTATCCTAATTTAAAGTTTGTACTCCCACTTCACCCTAACCCAAATGTTCAGAAACATAAGAATTTACTTACAAATATAAATGTAGTAGAACCATTAACACATGATGAAACAATAACCATTCTTAAAGATTGTAAATTAGTAATTACCGATAGTGGTGGATTGCAAGAAGAAGGTTCATTCTTTAATAAAAAAGTTATTGTTTGTAGAAAAACAACCGAAAGACCGGAAGGTATTGGGACTGGACATCTTTATTTATGTGATTCTCCAAAAGATTTAAAAGAATTATTTGTTAAATTGGAATATAATTCGTATATTTGTAGACCTTGTCCATATGGAGATGGTAGAGCAGCCGAAAAGATTAAAAAAATATTAGATGAAGAACTTTAGACAAGATTTTATTAAATTTACCGAAATGATTAGAAATAACAAACATTTTGGTTTTGCTCGCTATTCTGATGGTGAACTATCAATTTTAGAAAATAAAGAATTAAAATTAAGTGCAGATGTAATTCAAGTTGGTGAAACAAAAAGTCCTGGTGTATATCAAGCGCCAGATTTTAAACATTATAATCCATTGGAACACATAGAATTTAGAAATAAATTAATCGAAGCATATCAACATAAACAATCAAATTACTATAAAGGTATTAGTTGTAAATGTTGTGTTGGTGATGATGCATTTAAATTTCAATTAGATTTGCATGGTGGGGATGATGATAGCTTGACATGGGCAAATCTTTGGGTTAATGGCAATTATCCTTTATTTGTGACACATACACTTCCAATTCTTTATAGTAAAGATTGTGTATTTGTTGGACATAAAGATGCAGATATATCTAAACTCCCATTTGTTGTAAAAGACTTTAGAGTGGGTTATAACGCATTTATAAATGATTATGATAAAATTGAAGAAATTAAACAATGGATTAGAGAGAACAACATCAAAAATCATGTGTTCTTATTCTCAGCTTCTACATTCACCAATTTGGCAGTATATGAATTATTCAGAGATTTTCCCGATAATTCCTATATTGATATTGGAACGTGTCTTACTCCGATGATGAACATGCCAACGCATAGAGGATACCTTCAGGCATTTTGGGGATATAGAGGTGGACAGGACATTCAAAAAATTTGTATATGGTAATATTAGGAATTAATATAAGTGGATTTCATTCTTCGGCATGCTTGATTATTGATGGAGAAATTAAAGCAGCAATTACAGAAGAAAGATTAAGTAGATTAAAGAGAGATAAAAACTTTCCTAAACAATCTATAAAATATTGTTGCAAAATAGCAGGAGTATCTTTTGAAGATATAACAGATGTATATGTTGGTTGGAATCCTGCAACATATATGTATCGTTCAGATAATACTATAAGTGATGCATTAAAAGATAGAGGTAAGATGGCATATCTAGCTCTTAACGAATTAGCATCAATGTCTGAGTATAACTCGTTACAAATAGAACAGGAAATTAAAACAATAAATTCAAACATAAAAGTTCATTTTGTAAACCACCACCATGCACATCTTTCAAATTCATTTTTTACTTCTGGGTTTGAAAGTTCAGATTATTTTGTAGCAGATGGCTTTGGTGAAAATACAACTGGGTTGATTGGAACAATTGATTATTCTAAAATAGAAGCTATATCAAATTTGAGAACACCACATTCTCTTGGTAGTTTTTATTCAACATTTACTGAATTTTTGGGATTCCATCCAAACGGAGATGAGTGGAAAGTTATGGCATTGGCATCTTTAGGAAACCCAAACAAATATTATGATAAGGTAAGGAATTTAATTAAACTTGATGATTTGAATTTTGAATTGGATTTAAGTTATTTTGAACACTATATGTTTTTTACTCAGAATTACTTTTCTCCAAAATTTATAAAAGAGTTTGGAAATCCTATAAGTAAATTAGAAGAACTTACTGAATATCATTATGACTTAGTAGCTGCTGTACAAAAGGTTGCAGAAGATGTTAGTATTGAAATATTAAATAATATACAATCAAAAACACAATCTAAAAATATTATTGTGGCTGGTGGATTTTTTATGAATTCTGTTTTAAACGGAAAGATTTTAGAAAAAACACAATATGAAAATATACATATAGGCGGAAGTCCTGATGACAGTGGAATTTCAATAGGTTCTGCTTTATATGGATTGGTATTTGATAAAAACCAAAAAACAATTTTACCAAAATTACAACATAACTATTATGGATTTGAGTTTTCTGATAACGATATAATTTCAGAACTTAAAAAGAGAAAAATTAAATTTACAATTGTTGATGATGTAGAAGTATTTGCAGCTAAAAAATTAAGAGAAAAAAATATTATTGCATGGTTTCAAGGTAAAAGTGAATTTGGACAAAGAGCATTGGGTAATAGAAGTATTTTAGCTGACCCAACATTTGATGATGTTAAAGATAAAGTAAATTCATCTATAAAATATAGAGAAGGGTTTAGACCATTTGCACCTTCTGTATTAGAAGAAAAAGAAAACATATATTTCCACATACCAAAAGGTCAGCATTCTTATTTTATGGAAAAGGTGTTTATGTTTAAAGATGAATATAAAGATAAACTTCCTGGTGTTGTTCATTTTGACGGTACTGGAAGAATACAATCTGTTTCTAAAAAAACAAATCCAAAATACCATAAATTAATTTCCGAATTTGAAAAACTTTCTGGATATGCAATTGTATTAAATACATCATTTAATATTAATGGAATGCCATTGGTAGAATCGCCATCAGATGCTATTGATTGTTTTTATAAATCTGGTATTGATTATTTGGTTATGAATAATATTGTTATTGAAAAGTAATGAAAACTAATTTAAAAAGTTCTATAATAAAAAAAGGAAGATATGTTTCTCAAATCCTACATTTTGTTGGTGGAGAGAAACGTACTTTTAATGAGGTGGATACGCATTCAATTAAGCAAGGTCAGTTTACTAAATTTGAAACAAAAGATGGTAGATTGGTAATGGTTAATGATAAAAATATCCTTTGCATAGAAATAATAAACGAAGAAGAAAATTAAAAACTATGATAAAATTACACAATCCATACAAAATCGTAAAGATGTTTGAGGAAGAAGTAGCTGAGTACACTGGAGCACCATACGCTATTTCTATTGATAGTTGTACAAATGCACTATTCCTTATTTGTAAGTACTTAGAAGTTAAAGAGGTAACCATTCCATCTAAAACGTACCTTTCAGTACCACAATCAATTATACACGCTGGTGGTGAAGTTATCTTTGATAAGAGACCTGAAACAAATCATTGGGTAGGTGCATATCAATTAAAACCATATCCAATTTGGGATGCGGCTAAGAGATTCACAAAAGATATGTATATGCCTGGTCAGTTTATGGGATTATCATTCCATATTAAAAAGATATTACCAATTTGGAAAGGTGGTATGATTCTTACCGATGACCCTAAAGCAGCTGAGTGGTTTAAGAGAGCTCGTTATGAAGGTAGAAGTGAGAAGTATTATAAGGATGATGATATTGAGTTCTTAGGATGGAATATGTATATGACTCCACAACAAGCAGCACATGGATTGGCAGTAATGCAAAATCTACCATATCATAATTCAGACCAAGGTGAACTAAATGGTTATAGAGATTTAACCGAATTCACTGTTTTCAAAAATAATAAAGTTATTGAATAATGAAAAATATTAGTATAGAAAATAAAGATGCTTGGAAATCATTTATAATGAATGAAGCAAAGTATAATGTTCCTGATGAATGTAAAGGTGGCTTATGTGTGGATGCTGGTTGTAATATTGGGGATTTTGAAATGAATCATAAAAATAGATTTGATAAATATGTTTGCTTTGATGTATTTCAAGAAAACGTAGAAGAATGTATTAAAAATACAAAAGATTTAGTAGCTGAAGTAGAAGTTAATAAATTAGCAGTTTGGTCAAAAGCAGATGAATTTATTAATGTGTTTGCATATGAACCTTGGGATACTAAAAATTTACAACATTTTGGTAATTCTGGAAACGTTGGGTGTATCGAATATAAAGGACCTCAAGGTGAGGGTTGGGATAAAAATAATACAATTGATTTGGTAAGAACAATATCTATCGAATCAATAATAGAACAATATGGAAACATAAACTTATTAAAAGTTGATGTAGAAGGCTCTGAATATGAATTTTTATTAGGAAAAGATTTATCTAAAATAAATTACATAGTTGGAGAATTCCACTTCAGCGATGATAAGAAAAAAGAATTAATAGATTGGATTTCAAACACACATGATGTTCATTCTGGATACTTTAAATTAAAAGGATTATAGTAATGGTAACGTTTCATAGATTAGGAGAAAACGGAAGATTGGGTAATCAACTATTTCAGTACGCTGCACTAAAAGGATTAGCTACTAAAAATGGTTATAAAATGAAAATACCAAATCCTCAAACAATGAGTTGGCATGGTCAAAATTGTTTGTTAGATAGATTTAATATTGAATGTGATTATTTAACCCAAGAAGATGCTAACAATCTACAACATATGTACGAAGAACCATCTTGGCAAAAATATGACCCAAACTTTTTTAATCTACCTGATAATACAACAATAGATGGTTATTATCAAAGTATATTTTATTTTGAACACATCGAAGACCAAATTAAAAAAGAACTTACTCCAAAAAATGAATATTTGGATAAGGCAATGAATTACATTGATTTCTTAAAAGAAAAGCATCAATGTGAAATTGTAAGTGTGCATGTTAGGAGAGGTGATAATATGACAAACGGACAAACTGGATTGATTCAAGCATTTGAGCCGGGTGGTATGTATGAAACATATTTTAAAAAAGCTAAGAAAGTGTTTGAAGGTAAGAATGTAAAGTTTTTAGTATTCACAGGTGGACAGAGATTTAATGAGGATAATAGTGTTGATGTAGAATGGTGTAAACAATTTTTTGGTGAAGATGGATTTTTGTTTTCAGAAGGACAAGAACAAATTGATGATTATTGTAGAATAATGAGTTGTGACCATAACATATTATCTCACGCTAGTAGCTTTGGATGGTGGGCGGCATATGTAAATCAAAATCCAAATAAAATAGTTGTGGCTCCGGAGTGGTATCACCCTGACCATACTGATTTAAAAAGAGAAAAATTTTATCCAAAAAATTATATTTTATGCTAGTAGTAAAAGACATGGGTGGTGATACGCCGGATGGAGTAAATGATTATTTAAAAATAGAAAGACATTCAGAACAAAGTGATAACGATGTTTTGATGTATGGTATTAATTGTACATTAAATTTTGATTTACAAAAACAATATCAACAATTTGAAAGTAGAAAACTTTTAAATCTTTGGCAACCTTGTGAATTCGTATTTCCAGCTGACCCAGCAGGTCAAAACGCATTTGAGCAAATATTATATTTCACAAAAGTATATACTATTTGTCCATATACAGCAAAATGGTTAAATGATTGTTTTGGAGATGAAAGGCATGAAGCTATATTCTATCCATTTGGAGATGATATTATTCCTGAGAGACAAGAAAAAATATATGATGTTTGTTATTTTGGTGGAATACATGGTATAGACCATGCGGAGTGTATTCAGCAAATAAGTAAATTTAATTATAGATTCGTTTCTCAGCAAATGTATAATGGTATTTACACACCAACTGATTATAATGTACCATTTAAAGAAAAATTAGATATTGTTGCAAAAACAAAAATATCTGTATGCTATAATTTATTACACTTTAGACCAGACCAAAGAGAGATTGTAAAAATGCATGAAAGATGGGAAGAAAATCCAGCTTTTCAATATATGGATGAGCATGGTAGAGTTCCTCAATTTAAGCAAAGAGTACATGAATCTGCTTTTAGTAGAAGTTTAATTTTGTGTAAAAGAGACCATTGGAATATAATAGAAGATTATTATACACCAAATGAAGATTTCATTTACTTCAATGAAAATAGTGAATTGGAAGGATTGATAAAAGATATTCTTAACAATTATAAAGATTATGAGCACATAATTGAAAACGCTTATAATAAAAGTTTAAATTATACTTCAAAAAAATTATACGAACATATAAAAAACAATAAAAAATGGAAATAGTAAAAGGTAAAAAGTTTTTAGTAACGGGTGGAACTGGATTCTTAGGAAAGAATTTCGTAAAATATGTTATTGATAATGGTGGTGAAGCAGACTTTTTTGGGTCTAACTACGATTTATCAATAGTATCTGAAGCAGAAAGAGCATTCACCGATTTTAACAAAGAATATGATTACATCATACATGCAGCTGTATTACAGGGTGCTGGTGATTGGCCATTAAAACACAAAGCGGAACAATTTGATATTAATTGTAAAATTCATACAAACACATTTGCTTGTTGGCACAAATATCAACCACAAGCAAAATTAATTGGTATTGGTAGTTCTTGTTCATACCCTGGTGATATACAAGAATTAAGTGAAACTGATTATTGGGATGGCCCTATGCATGAATCAGTTGACATTTATGGATTAACAAAGAAAGTTATGACAACTGGTATCAAAGCATATAAAGAGCAATATGGTTTAAAAGGAACTACCGTAGTTTTTGCTACATTGTATGGACCGCATGATTCATTTGATAGAGAAAAAGCGCACGTTGTATCAGCATTAATTAGAAAATTTGTTGAAGCAAAAGATAACAATTTACCAGAAGTTGAAGTATGGGGAGATGGTACTCAAACTAGAGAATTGATTTATGTTGAAGACCAGATTAAAGCATTGTTAGCAGTTATTGATTATGATGGTGAAATTATAAACATTGGAACTGGTTCAACAACTACTATTAGAGATTTAGCTGAAACAATAAAAACTTTGGTAGGTTATGATGGAAATATATTTTATAATACCAATAGATTTGTTGGTGTTAAGCACAAAGTATTAAAAATAGATTTAGCAAAAGAAAAATTTGGCTGGATGGAAAGTATAGTACCAGATACTTTAGAAAATAACCTTAAAAAAACAATTGATTGGTATAATCAAAATAAACATTTAATTAAATAATATGGAAAAGGTAGAATTAAAAAATAGAAAAGAATTAGCTAAATATCTAAACACAATCAACGCTAAAGTTGTTGTAGAAGTTGGTGTTAGAGAAGGTTATTTTAGTAAATATATTTTGGATAACTCAAATGTTGAAAAGTTATTTGCAGTAGACCCTTGGGAAAAGAATGTTGAATTAGAGCATGGTGCAGAAGAAGCATATAATACTTGTAAAAGTTTATTTAACGCATATGGTGATAGAGCTGAAATGGTAAAGGGATACTCACCATCAGCAGCTGAAATGTTTGAAGACAATAGTTTAGACTTTGTTTACATAGATGGTTTGCATGATTATGAATCTGTAAAAGCAGATATAGAAGGTTGGTATCCAAAATTAAAAATAGGTGGTATTATTTCTGGACATGATTATCATAGTGGAGATTGGCCTGGTGTAGTTAATTCTGTAAATGAGTTTGTAGAAAGTAATGGTTTAGAACTTAATGTAACTGGAGTTGAAGGAATTGATTATTCCGATACTTGTCATGATGGAGCAAAGGCTTCTTGGTGGACTATAAAAAAATAATTTAAAAAAATATGAAAAGCTGGATAAATAAAAAAATATTAATAACAGGAGCTAATGGATTTGTTGGTAAAGCATTGGTTAGAGTTTTGAAAGGAATGGGTGCTGATAATCTATTAACACCATCATCAGAAGAATTAAATTTAACAAAGCAATTGGATGTTAAAACTTATTTTGAATTACATTCACCACAAATTGTATTTCACTTAGCAGGTAAAGTTGGTGGAGTAGCAATCAACAAAGCAAAACCAGCAGAATTCTTTTATGATAATATTACAATGGGTATATTTGTAATGCATACTGCGTATGAAAATGGTGCAGAAAAAGTAGTATCATTGGCAGCAGGATGTGGTTATCCAAAACATTTGCCTGTACCATTTACTGAAGAAGGATTTTGGCAAGGATTGCCTGATGAAAATTCATATGGATACTCATTGGCTAAGAAAAATTTAATTATTCAAAGTTGGGCATATAGAGAGCAATATGGATTTGATTCTACAATATTACTTCCAGCAAATTTATATGGACCTGAAGATAATTTTAATTTAGAAGCATCGCATGTTGTACCTGCATTAATTAGAAAATTTATTGAAGCAAAGGATAACAATTTACCTAAAGTTGAAGTTTGGGGAACTGGAAAGGCTACTAGAGAATTTCTTTATGTTGATGATGCAGTTAAAGCAATTATAGATTCGGTTGAATGTAAAGAATCAGGCCCTTTCAATTTAGGAACTGGTGTTGAAACAACTGTTAAAGAATTGGTAGAAACTATTTCTAATTTAGTTGGGTACGATGGTGAAATTGTTTGGAATTCCGATAGACCAGATGGACAACCAAGAAGATTCTATGATATGAATAAATTTAAAGAAGCATATGGATATGTTCCTGATACAAAATTAGTAGATGGTTTGAAAACTACAATTGAGTGGTTTAAAGAAAATAAAAATAATATTAGAAAGTAATGATAGATTTAAATTATAGCATTCCTAAAAATATAAAAAGGGCAAGAATAGATGTAGGGATGTCATCAACCGGCCCAAATGCAGCATTTTGGTTAAACAAATATGATGATATAGCAGTAATTGGTGTTGAACCAAATCCTGTAAACTATGAAAGAGTAATGGATGGAAAATTTATTGTTACTGGTGAAATTCAAATTGTAGCAAATGAAAATATAGTTAGAATTGGAAATGGTGATACATTGTGTAACTACGTTGAAAAGGGTAATTATTTTAAGGGAATGGAAGTTGCAATTGATAATGTTTCTGAAATATGTAAGAAAACATTTTATTGTACTGATATAACAAACACTGGATGTTCTTCATTACATAAACCAATTGATGAAAGATTAAATGGAGCAAAAACTGAATTTGAAGTTGATGTTGATGTTGTATCATTAGAAACTATTTTAGAAAACTTTCCGTTTGAACAAATACCGGTAATTGAATTTTTAAAAACAGATACGCAATCAAATGATTTAAATGTTGTTAAAAGTTGTGGTAAGTTTTTAAATAAAGTATGTTTTGTATTTTCAGAATATTACGCTCATTCTGCATATGAAGGTGAAAAATCCCAATCAGAATGCTTATCTGAATTTGATAGTTTTATGACAGAAAATAACTTTAAACAATTTTTTAATAGTGGTACTGACGTAGGATACGTTAATACTGAATTAATACCATATATTATTGATAATAATATTACTAATGATTGTATTGAATTTCAAAACGGATTAAATTGGATATAATGAAACGAATATTAGTTACAGGCGGAGCGGGATTTATTGGTTCACATTTGGTTAAAAAATTAATTGAAAGAGGACATGAAGTAACCGCTATGGATAATTTAGAAAGAGGTAAAGTAGAATTTGTTGAAAATGTTAAATCATTAAAATTGATTGTATGTGACTTGACAAATTACGAAGTAATGCAACAATTCTTTGAAGATAAAGATATTGTAATTCATTTGGCTTCTAAGGTTGGTGGTATTGGTGTATATTTGGATAAACCATATGATGTTATGAAAACAAATATGGAAATGGATGCAAATGTTTTAAAAGCAGTATTAGAACATAAAATAGATACATACTTTTACGCATCATCTGCACACATTTATCCAAAAGAATTACAAATGGTAGCAGATTCACCAATGATTAAAGAATCAGATGCTTACCCAGCAAATCCCGAACTAACATATGGTTGGGCAAAGTTGATTGGTGAAAAATCAATTGAAGCAGCAATTGTTGAAAACGATTGGTTAAAAGCAGCAATAGCAAGATTCATTGGTATCTATGGACCAAATCAAGATTATGGATTAGAAACTGGCTCAGTAATTCCTGTATTTTCACATAGAGCAATCAAATATCCTGAAGTTCCATTTAAAGTTTGGGGAACTGGTAAAGAGACTCGTTCTTATTGTTATATTGATGATGCTTTAGATTGTATTGAAAAAATGATTGAAGCAATGGATACCAAACAATTAGTTGGACCTTATAATGTGGGTAAAGGAGAAAGATGTACTATTGAAGATATAGCAAAAACAGCTGTTGAGATTAGTGGAAAGGATATAGAGGTTGAGTGGGATACTAATAAGAAAACAGTTATTTGGGGACAATGGTGTGATGTATCTAAAGTAAAAGAAGAATTAGGATGGGAAGCACAAACATCTTTAAAAGATGGAATGACAAATGTATATAACAACATAAAAAATAGAATAGAAAATGAATAAAGTTTTAATCACAGGCGGAGCAGGTTATTTAGGTTCTACATTGGCAGAACACTTATTAAATAACAATTATGAAGTTACGGTATTGGACAACTTAATGTATGACCAATTATCACTCTTACATCTATTCAAAAGAGATGGTTTCAAATTTGAATTGGGTGATGTTAGAAATAAAGAATTGTTACAAAAGTTAGTTAGTGAACACAACGTAATAATTCCATTAGCAGCGATTGTAGGTATGCCTGCATGTAAAGCTAATCCAGAATTAACGGTGGCTGTGAATTATCAGCAAGTGGCTGATGTATTAGAAGTATTAAGAGATGACCAAAAGTTAATCTTACCTAATACTAATTCACAATACGGGTCATCGGATTCAATCATTACAGAAGAATCTCCATTCAAACCTTTATCATTATACGCAACAACTAAGTGTGATGCTGAAAACGCAATGCTAGCAAAAGGAAATGGCGTATCATTAAGATTAGCAACTGTATTTGGTGTATCACCTCGTATGAGAACTGACCTTTTGGTAAATGACTTTACATATAAGAGTGTAGTAGATGGATACTTAGTATTGTTCGAAGCACACTTTAAAAGAAACTACATCCACGTTCAGGATATAGCTCGTACATTCCAATTCATTATTGAGAATTATGATAAATGTAAAGGGCAGGCATTTAATGTGGGGTTATCAACTGCTAACTTATCTAAATTGGAATTAGCAGAGAAGATTAAATCACACATTCCATCTTTGGTAATTAAGCAAGATGATTTCAAAGAAGATTTTGATAAGAGAAATTATATCGTATCAAATGAGAAATTAGAATCATTAGGTTGGAAACCAATCTATGATTTGGATTATGGAATCAAACAACTAATAGAAGCATACAAATTAGTAGTAAATAAAAACAATCAAAACTTTACAAATTTATAATATGGAAGAAAGAAAGTATCTACCTACGTTAAGTGAATTAATTGACCGCTTGAGTATCGTTCAATTAAAAGAAGTGTTTATCGCTGAACACAAAGCAGAATATTCTGAAGAAATTAAAGCAATTGTGCATGATATACAATTGTATTTAAATGAAACAAAAGAACCAATTACAGCAGAAACAATCAGAGCAATTGTGGTATTATCTCAAATGAACTTACACATTTGGCACAACGAATCAAACTATCGTAAGGGAATCAAAGATGGTAACAACTTAGAATTAACACATGGATTGAATGGTATCCGTAATGTAGCTAAGAATAAGATTCAGGAAGTTATGGGTGGTAGAAAGGATTATAAAATTGATTGCTTAGCAGCAGATTTTAAAGATTGGGAAATTAGTTGGTAAAATTAAAAAGTTATGAAAATATTAGTTATAGGAGATGGTTGTAAAGATGTATTCATTTATGGTAAAGCAAATAGACTTTGCCCTGAAGCTCCTGTACCTGTATTCATTCCACAAAGAAAGACTGAAACAGGTGGTATGGCAGCTAATGTTTATGAAAACATAGAATCATTGGGTGTTGAAGTTGATTTAGTTACTAATTCGGAAGTTATTACTAAGACTAGATATGTTGAAGAAAAAACAAATCATCAAATCATTAGAGTAGATTCGGATTCTGCTAAATCACAAAGAGTAGAAGGATTGGAACATATACCATATTCAGATTATTGTGCAATTATCATATCAGATTACAATAAAGGATTCTTAGAGTATGAGGATATTGAATACATTTGTTCAAAGCATGACACTGTTTTCATTGATACTAAAAAGATTGTTAATGAAAAGATGTTAGGTGCTAGGTTCATTAAAATAAATGAGCATGAGTATGAAAACAATATCGCAGCTGGACAATACTTTAAAGAATTCTACGATAAGTTAATTGTAACTATGAGTGGTAAGGGTTGTAAATATATGGATAAAGAGTATAGAGTTCAGGAAGTAGAAGTAAGAGATAATAGTGGAGCAGGGGATACATTTATTTCAGCATTAGCAATACAATATTGTAGAACAAATGATATTGAAAGTGCGATACTTTATGGTAACGAATGTGCAACAATTGCAGTTCAACATAAAGGAGTAACAAAAGTTGGTAAACATCTAAAAGCACTTCCATGATAAAATTGATTATCTTTGATTTAGATGGTGTATTGATAGAAGCAAAGCAAATACATTACGATACATTAAATCAAGCATTAAAAGAAATTGATGAGAAATATATAATTACTGAAGCTGAGCATCTATCTACCTACGATGGATTAAAGACAACTCAAAAGCTTGAATTACTTACTAAGAACAAAGGATTGCATCCGGAGTTCTATGATGATATTTGGTATAGAAAGCAACACTTAACTATTGAAGCTATTTCACAATTACAACCTGATTTGCAAAAGATTGAGTTGTTTAAAGAACTAAGAGATAGGGGATATAAATTAGCAGTTGCTTCAAACTCAATTAGAAGGTCTGTGTTGGTTATGTTAGCAAAGATAGGTATAATTGAGTATATGGACTTAATCCTTTCTAATGAGGATGTAAAGAATTCTAAACCACATCCTGAGATGTATTGGAAAACAATGAGTATGATGGGTGTATTGCCAGAAGAAACTCTTATTGTAGAAGATTCTCCACATGGATTACTAGCCGCAAGTAGAAGTAGAGCAAATGTTTTGAGAGTAGATTCTCCAAAAGATTTGGTAATATCAAAAATTATTCGTAAATTAGAGGAAACTAAAACTATGAGCATACCAAAATGGCAAGGTGGTAAGATGAATGTACTTATCCCAATGGCTGGAGCTGGAAGTAGATTCCAACAAGCAGGTTATACATTTCCAAAACCACTAATCGATGTGGAAGGAAAACCAATGATTCAAGTAGTTGTTGATAACCTAAACATAGATGCTACATTTATTTATGTAGTACAAAAAGAACATAGAGAGAAATACAACTTAGATACTTTATTAAATCTAATCACTCCCAATTGTAAAATTGTGGAAGTAGATGGTTTGACTGAAGGAGCAGCTTGTACAACTCTATTGGCAAAAGAATACATTGATAATGATTCTCCGTTATTGATGGCAAACTCTGACCAATTTGTAGAATGGGATTCTAATGAATTTATGTACAAAATGATTGAACAAAAAGTAGATGGTGGAATTGTTACATTTAAAGCAACACATCCAAAATGGTCATTCGCTAAAGTGGATGAATATGGATATGTTATCGAAGTAGCAGAGAAAAACCCAATTTCAGATATAGCAACTGTTGGTGTTTACTATTGGGCTAAAGGTTCTGATTATGTAAAATATGCAGAGCAAATGATTAGTAAGAATATCAGAACTAACAATGAGTTTTATACTTGTCCAACTTTCAATGAAGCAATTGGTGATGGGAAGAAAATTAAAACATTCAATATTGATAAGATGTGGGGATTGGGAACACCTGAAGATTTAAAATATTACTTAGAAAATTATAATAAATAATGGCACATTATCAATCGGTTACATTTATAATACCTTGCCGTAATAACTTAAAATATTTGAAGCAAGCTATTCATAGTATAGAAGATAACTACAATGATTATCATCAAATAGTAATATTAGATGATGCTTCAAATGATGGTACATGGGAATGGGTGAGCTCTCTTAACAAACCATATATTAAAACATATAGAAACGAAGGACCTGATAGGGTTGGACATACTGTTTTATACGATAGAGGTATTCAGTTAGCAGAAACCCCAATAGTTACAATTTTACATTCGGATATGATTGTAACTCAAAATTATGTTCAGAACATGTTGAAACATTTAGCACCACTAAGTGTAGTTTCAGCTACTCGTATTGAACCACCATTACATCCACCAGGTCCTGAAAAATATGTTGAGGATTTTGGTATGGAGCCTGAATCATTTAAGCAAGCTGAATTTAATAAATTTGTTTATGAAAAGGAATATGTAAATGAAGGTAAAGTTACAAATGGTATTTTTGCACCTTGGATGTTATATAAAGAAGATTTTGTAGCAATTGGTGGACATGACAAATTATTCGCACCAATGGAGTTAGAAGATTCCGATATATTCAATAGATTCCATTTGCAAGAATATAAGTTAATACAAAGTAGAGATGCATTTGTATATCATATGACTTGTAGAGGTAGTAGATTCAAAGATGGTATTGAAATTGAAAGAGTTATTGATTTACCGGATGGGACCAAATGGTACAAACCTAAAGATTCAGTAGAATACACTTTATTAAGACAAAATAAATTCAAAGAGTGGTGGAGAAAATGGCATACTGATGTATTGCATGATGAATTGATGATGCCAATTGTACCAAACCGATATGATACTACATTTGTGGTACATAATTGCCATCCACAATTGTTAGCAGCTTTAGAACCTTGGTGTGACCATATATACGTTGATTGTAATTACGCAGATTATGTTGGCAATGAACAAAATGAATCTATGTTTGATATAATTGGTAAAGTACATTCAATTGGTGAAGAAATGAAAGGAGATGTTCAAATTCTTTTTGATGGTTCTAAAATAACACCGCAGCATTTTCAAACATTTATAAAAAACATTCCATTCATAGTTCAACAAACTGATAGTTTGGGTAGTTTTGAATGGGATATATTTCAAATACATATATTTAGTTTACAAGCAGCCGATATGGTCCCACCATTCTTTAAAAACGTATTTTAATGACAAAGAAAAAAACACTTATTTGCATACATGTAATGCCATCTGAATTGGAAATGTTTAGTAGACTTATGGTAAACATGCATAAGGCATTATCCTATTTAGATGAAAATGATGATGTGACTTTAAAAGTAACTTTAAATCTAAATCCAGAATTAACTGATTGGAACAATAGTGAATATAAACAAGACTATTTTGTATCTCGTTTTGCTTTATTATTTAATGGTATAAAAAATATAAATGAAGTAATATTGGACACGTCTTGTTGGGGAACTACTCAACAAAAAAGAGAAGTGATTAAGTTAAACTATGACCAATTTATATTTTGTGATACTGATATTCTATTCCACGAACATATGTTAAAATACCAATTAAATGTATCTTATCAATTAGATGGTATGTACATAGTTTCACCATCATTACCTAAGTGGTGGGATGCTAGTTGGAATATACTTTGTCATTCCGATTATATGGATAAAGAATATGGATATGCAACAACAAAAGATGCTATGAATAATGCAGATTCTCAAATAATAGAAAGAGTAAATGCAAAACAAATACCAACACTTAAATTTGGATGTGGGATGCATACTTTATATTCTAAATCGTTTTGGAATTTTGTAGGAATACCTGAAGAATTTGGCGGATATGGTCCTGAGGATACTTACGGAATGGAAGCTGGTAAAGTTGCCATTAAATTGGGGTATGATATTAAACAATTTGTTATGGATGGGGTATATATAACAGAAGATTATCAAAATAGAACTCCATCATTTTCTGATAAAATAAAATCAATTGATAAGAAAAAAGAATTTTATGATTCTGCATCTGCAAAAGGTCAAGAATTAATAGTAGCATTTGCAAAGAAACTAATTGAAAAAAATATCCCTAATTCCTAAAAAGTATATTTATATCTATAATTTTAGGTAAAAATGGAAAAACAACTTAAGGAAATAATACGTTCTGTAATAAGGGAAGAATTCATTAATGAAATGTCTAAAAATGATGTTCATGTAAAAGAAATAATGAAATTCTACGATAAAGGTAGTTCGAATGCTAAAAAAGCATTATCTTTATATCTACTTCGTAAACCACATGCAACTAGAAATCAAATATTAGATGAGCTGGGTGATTATGGATATGATGAAATATGGGATGTTATGGACCACTTTAAATTGAAATTAGAATACGTTGATAAAAAAGGTGTTGAACACGTAGCAGCAGCGTTACCTCAAACTGAAGAAGAACCACAAAAAGAAATTTAATATGGATAACATATATTCAGTATTGATAACTGCATGTACAGTATTAGGTAGTGCAGCAGCTTTCCGTTTCTATGAGAAAAAATCAATGAGAAAGGAAAGAGATGAGGAATTTATCAGACACGATTGTAGAGATAGAATTTCTAAATTAGAAGCCCTTTTAGTAGCATCATCAAAAGAAAAAGATGAAATGCGTAAGATGATTATAGAAATGACAGCAAAAGTTGCCGAATTAACCGTAAAGGTAGAGTATCTTACTAAAGAGAACGATAAATTGGAAAAAGCAGTTCCAAAAGCTAAAAGACAATTGAACGGATAATGCCAATAGCAAGAACCCTTTTTACGGAAGATAAAAAATTAAGAGTATTTGATTTTGATGATACACTTGTCAAAACAAATTCATTCATATATGTAACTGATAAAGATGGTAAAAAATCTAAATTAAGTCCTGGTCAATATGCCGTTTACAAAGAAAGACCAGGTGATGTGTTTGATTATACTGATTTCCAAAAGGTAACAGAACCTAAGTTAATTAAAGGATATGTTGAATTATTAAGAAGAATGGTTAATAGTGGTGGTAGTAGAGAAGTATTTATTCTAACCGCTCGTTCAGCAGAAAAGCCTGTATCTAAATTTATAAAAGATTTGGGTATAAGAGGTGTTACTGTAGTTGCATTAGGTGATGCTAACCCTGAAAAGAAAGCTGATTGGATTGAGGATAAGGTAAAGGCTGGTTTTGATGATGTTTATTTTATAGATGACTCTCCAAAAAATGTGGAAGCGGTTAGAAAAAGATTAAAAAACTATCCAAACGTAAAACAAAAGATTCAACAAGTAAAACCAAAAGAAGAAATGGAATCCCAATCAACAAAATTAATATCAATGCTTCCAAAAGCAGATTTAACAAAAACTATTAAAAATCCAGACACTGGTAGAGATATTAAATTAAAATCAGCTTTACAATACGATAAAGATTCCAAAGTATTTAAGGCTGCTGAAAAAATGATAAAAAAATAATATGGGAGTATCAATCGTTATAGTGGACTGTACAAAGCAGGACATAAATAAGGCTCTAAAAGAATTCAAAAGAAAGGTAATCAAATCCGGTCACATTATGGAATTGAGAGACCGAAAAGAATATACAAAACCCACAACCGAAAAAAGGGAACAAAAACAAAAGGCTATTCGTAAAAATCAAAGAGAGGTTATATTAGATAAGATAGCCGAAGGAACTCTACCCACATCTGCGTTGAGTACTAAGAAAAAGAAAAGAGGATTTTCTGGGGAGTAGTTTTATTATATTTTTCAATATTTATATGAGTTAAATACTAACTTTACGAAAATAATATTGAAAAATGGCAGATAAGAAGATAACCGAATTACCTTTTATAACGGATGTAACGGCTTCGGTAGGTACGGCACCAGCTAATACTACAGTTATTCCTGTGGTTTTATATGGTACTACTAACCAAATTACAGCGGATAATCTAAAAGATAACTTTATTAGAGAAGTCAGAGCAACTGTTGCTGGCGTTCAAACATATACATCATCTTTAAAGGGTGCAGTTACTGTTCGTGGAAACGGAATTGAGGTGGCTGGTAATTTGGAAATTGGTGGTAATGTTAGTGTAAAAGGAACATTACATACTCAATATGAAACATCTTCTATAATATATTCCAGTGGTTCTACAAAATTCGGAAACTCTTTTGATGATTTACACGAATTTACAGGCTCTATATACTTCACAGGTTCTCATACTATAAATGGTGAAGATTACACATATTATAGTAGTTCAAATTCAGCAGTATTTACAGATTTTAGTAGTTCTAACTCAAGTGCTATAACAAGCTTCAGTAGTTCAAATTCTACTTTATACACAAACTTTAGTAGTTCTAATTCTACATTATTTACAAATTTCAGTAGTTCTAATTCTACTTTATTCACAAACTTTAGTAGTTCTAATTCAAGCTACAATACAACATTTAGTAGTTCTAATGCAACGTACATAACTGCATTAAGTAGTTCTAACTCAACTTACAACACTACATTTAGTAGTTCTAATGCAACTTATGTAACTGCATTAAGTAGTTCTAATTCAAGCTATAACACAAATTTGAGTAGTTCTAACTCTACATTGTTTACAAACTTTAGTAGTTCAAATTCAAGCTACAATACAAATCTAAGTAGCTCGAATTCAACATTATTTACAAACTTTAGTAGCTCTAACTCTACATTGTTTACAAACTTTAGTAGTTCAAATTCAAGCTATAATACAACATTTAGTAGTTCTAACTCAACTACATTTACAAATTATAGTAGCTCAAATTCAAGCTATAATACAACATTTAGTAGTTCTAACTCAACTACATTTACAAATTATAGTAGTTCAACTGCTAATAGTATAGCTGGACTTTCTTCTGGTGTAAGTAGTGAGTTGGTAAGAGTGTACCAAACTACATCTTCATTGAACATATTTACTGGTTCTCAAGATAGTAGAAACTTTGTAATATCACAATTCACTTCATCAACAAATAATAGTATAGTTGGTGTATCTGCATTCACATCTTCTCAATTAGCTGTAAATTTAGGAAATGCAATATTCACATCTTCGGCTAGAATCGAATTAAATAGTATTGAAGCATACACTGCATCTTTAAAAGGACAAGCAATAGTATCATCTTCAACGCAAGTTCAAAACTATGATTTATTCGCATTAAACTCTAACTTATATAATGGTACAGGTTCTATAAAAGCGGAAGTAGCTGGAATAGAATCTTATACTGCATCTTTAAAAGCAGCAGCAATTGTATCTTCATCAACGCAGGTTCAAAACTATGATGTATTCGCATTAAACTCTAATCTATATACATCTACTGGTTCATTGATTGGAATTACGAATGGTTTGATGGCATTTACAGCAGCATTAGATTCAACATACGCAACTGATGCACAATTATACCAATTATATCAGGCAACGCAATCATTAGAATTAACTACGGGTTCTTTAATAGGAATTACAAATGGTTTGATGGCATTTACGGCAGCATTAGATTCGACATACGCAACTGATGCACAACTTTATCAATTGTACGCTGAAACCGCATCAATCAAAGCTGAGATGGGTGGTATTGAAGCATATACGGCATCTTTAAAAGGAGCAGCAATTGTATCATCTTCACAACAAATAACAAACTATTATAAGTTCGCTGAAACGGCATCGGCAAATACATTCTATGGTACACAAACATTTGTAAATACAGAAACTACTTTTAACTTCAATCCACAAACAAGTCTATTAGCATCATATAATTATTTAAATTTTGGTGGTGGTTCTATTATGTATAGAAACGCATCGGACATTTATATTGGCTCAAATGCAAAATATGGCTCAGCTGGAACTGTAGTAGCAAATTATACTTCTGCAAACGGAATGGGAATGCTTACGATGGATGGTGCTTTATTGAGATATCAAGCAACTGATGTATCTGTAACTGCTGGAAATACATATGGTGTACCAATACGATTTGCTATCAATGGTGATGGTAACATTGGTGTAAATACTACCGCTCCGGTTGCAAGTTTTTTAACTGGTTCTTTAACTATTCGTAAATCATACAATAACGATATAGCATCTGTACCATCAACAACTGCACAATCATATTATTCAAATCAAAGTGGATTATATCTATTTGGTAGAAATAGTGGAATTAGTATTATAGGTGGTAATAGTGAGGAAGCTACTATTTGCTATGGTAATTCATCAACTCATAGATTCGCATCAATATCGGTTGGAACTGGTACTGACGCGGTGGGTGGTGATTTATATGTTAAAGTTGGTTCTGATACTGAAAGATTAAGAATAGCTGCAACCACTGGAAATCTAACTGTATCAACTGGTAACTTAGTAATCGGTACGTCTGGCAAAGGTATAGACTTTTCGGCAACATCAAATAGTGCTGGTACAATGACTTCCGAATTATTAAATGATTACGAAGAAGGAACATTTACACCAACAATAAAAGGTTCAACTACCGCAGGAACTGGTACATACACTGTTCAACAAGGAACTTATACAAAGATTGGAAATCTTGTCACAATCAATGTTTGGCTTAATTGGAGTGGTCACACTGGAACGGGAGACATGTTGTTGGCTAATTTCCCATTCACTTCAATAAGTACAACTAATTATCGTGCTTCTGGAACATTTGGTTGGATAGAAAACCTTAGCTTAACTGCAAATAATTTAGCAACAATGGCTATTACACCAAGTTCAACTGAAGCGTCTGTGACTCAGTACCCTGTTGGTGGGGGAGCAGCTACTTCCGTTCCAATCGACACTTCTGCAAATATTCACTTTTCAATGACTTATCAAACAGCATAAATAATATAAAATGGCATTAATAGAAAAACAAATCGTAGACTTAGTAGAACTTGTACAATCAAATCATATTCAAGTTCGTACTGCAACAATCATAGAAAAAGATGGTAAAGAAATTGCAAGAACATTTCATAGACATGTACTTTCACCTGGTGATAGTATTGTAAACGAAGACCCAAAAGTTCAAGCTATCGCAAATGCAGTTTGGACAGAAGAAGTGATAGCAGCATATCAAGCTTCTTTAGTAAGCGAATCATAATTAGATGAAACAATATAATGTTGCGTTAAAAGCCGGAGTTGACTACGATGGGTTTTGGAATGATATGGAATCCGAAACCGATGGTTTACTTTATATTCCAAATCGTAGAATAGAATTTACAAACGAAAGACCGGCATCACTTCGTCAATGTTGGTATTTGCTCACAGATGAAGAAGCAGAAACTCTTAGAAATGATGAAAGAGTTTATTGTGTAGAAATTCCACCGGAGCATAGAGATGATATTATAATGGCCCATGCAGCAACGCAAACGGGCGATTTTACAAAAGTAACTACATCGGCTGGTTCGTATCTTAACTGGGGATTGATAAGAGCATCAAATCCAACAAACGTTTATGGTACTGGTACAACTACTACATCAACTTATGATTATACTTTAGATGGTAATGGGGTAGATGTTGTAATTCAAGATAGTGGTATTCAAGTTGACCATCCTGAATTTCAAGATGCTTTAGGTAATAATAGAGTTCAACAAATAGATTGGGGTTCTTATAGTGGTGGTGCTTTCACACAAAACGCAAATCATTATAGAGATTACGATGGACATGGTACACATTGTGCTGGTATAGCTTGCGGTAAAACATATGGTTGGGCAAAAGAAGCAAGAATATATTCTGTAAAAGTTAATGGATTAGAAGGGAGTGGTGATAGCGGTACTGGTATTTCAGTAACATATGCATTTGATGTTATTAAAAATTGGCATGCATCAAAAGCAGGAAGTAGACCAACGGTAGTTAATATGAGTTGGGGATATTTGAGTTTTTATAATACAGTATCTTCTGTAACATATAGAGGAACAAATTATACAGACACAAACACAACTGGAAATGCGGCATATAGACAAAGTACATATGGAATCAGAAATATAAGTGGGGCTGCATATGGATATAATTACATTTGTAATACCAGAATTGATTCCGTAGATGTTGATGTTCAGGAATTATTAGATGCTGGTGTTGTTGTTTGTGTGGCAGCTGGTAATCGTTCTTTTAAAATAGACAAGATTGGTGGTACTGATTATAATAATACAATATCTACTGATACTGGTACAAAATATATTCATAGAGGTTCATCACCACATGATGATGATGCATTAACTGTTGGTAATGTTGATAGAGTTCCATTTAGTTCAACTTTAGACCAAAAATCAACTTCATCTGAAACTGGACCTGGTGTTGATATATGGGCACCTGGTACAAATATAATGAGTGCGTGTTCAACTACAACTAGATTCTCAGCACAAAATTATTATAATAATGCATCTTATAGACAAGTTAATATAAGTGGTACATCAATGGCATCTCCGCAAGTAGCTGGAGTTGCTGCATTGGTTTTACAACAAAATCCAACTTGGACACCTGCACAAGTTAAAGCATCATTATTAGCAAAAGCTACGGCAACAATATACACAACTGGACTTAGTAATGATTGGTCTGATACAAGAAGTTTACAAGGTGGTACACAGGCTTTTTTATACGCTGATTATGATTTGATTGGTATAACAACTACAACCACATCAACTTCAACATCTACTACAACCACATCAACTTCAACAACTACAACAACAACGGCTGCGCCCGCATTGACAACTACATCAACATCAACTACATCAACATCTACGTCAACATCTACATCCACAACAACATTAGGACCAACAACAACCACAACAACAAAAGCACCAGTAGTATGTTCGGAATATATGATAACGGCTACAAAAGGTGGATATGTTTATTGGGTGGACTGTAATTCTAATACAAATGCATCTACTTTTGTGAACGCTGGTAAACGAAAGTATATAAATTCTAGAACATATCCTACATCGGAAAGAGGGTCTAAAATCATAATTAATGCAATATCCAGCTATTTCGTTTCAGATGATACCATAGAACCGAAACCTTGATAATATATACTTATTAGTATCTAACAAATACTGGATAATTAATGGCAGATGTTTACATTTATAGAGTATCGGTTCCTGAAAAGACTGATTCTTATGTGGAATGGACAGAATGTGAAGGATTTGGTAGTCCAAGACATTTAATCTATAATAAGAATCGTTCAATAGATTTTGCTGCGATAGAAAACACTGTGTCAGCATCATCTGCAGCAACTATACAAATTGTAGGAACTTGCTATCCATATCCATCTTGTTTATGTTCATATACGGCATTACCAACCACAACTACAACTACATTAGCTGGTGTAAATTTTTCAATATCATCGGATTGTACGGGTACTGGATTGAATGGAACTGGTAGAATTACAATTGGTTCATTTACCGGTGGAAATGGTACATATTATAGTGTTGGTATTGGTACAACATCTGGACAAGCATTTTCAGCCGCACAAACTGAATTATTAGGAGCAACATCATATCAGTTTACGAGTTTATCAAATGGTACTTATTTTGTTATATTAAGAGATAGTGCTGGAAATTATCAAATAAATAATGTGGCGGTTAGTTGTAATGCAACATCAACTACTACATCTACATCAACTACTACATCTACATCAACATCAACTACAACAACAACAACCGCAGCACCAATATGTACTTACAATGGTGGTAGTGTTGTTATTGTATATGGTACATCAACTACAAGTACTTCAACAACTACTTCAACAACAAGTACTACAACGGCTGCACCTACATCAACTACAACTACATCAACATCAACAAGTACTTCAACATCAACAAGTACTTCAACATCAACATCTACTACAACAGCATCTCCTTACAACTACTATTCAGCAAGAAGATACGATTGTACTGATTGTAGTTTGATACCTGGTACTGTTAAGATTAGATTTAGTTCAACATTCTACGCAAATGTTAATAGATGGTATAGACCAACTACACCTGATGGATATAGTTATAAACCAATAGGATTAACAACTGCTGGTACATCGGTTGATTGTGATGAAACTTCATATCCAACTTGTATTTCTGCTTGTAATTTATCAACAACAACTACATCAACTACAAGTACATCAACATCGACTACAAGTACTTCTACATCTACTACTAGTACTTCTACATCAACTACTACCGCAGCACCATTATTAATAACTGTTCAATTAGATGAGTATGATGGCGGAAATCCACCTTACTTAGATATGGATATGATAGTGGCTGGTTCTACATACTATTTTGATGGTGGTTCATATACACAATATGTTCCTGCTAATATTTCATCTGATATTACATTAAAAACAAAAGATGGATTGGCTTCGCATTTATGGGGTAGTTTCACAACAGCAAGTGCAACATTGAAAGTATTTGAAGATGGTATATTAATTGTAAATCAAACTAATTTATATAGAAAGAATGAAGGGGCTGTTGATTTCACGTCTGGTGTAACATTTAATTCTGGTAAAACTTATATTGTAAGTGGTTCTAACTGGACATTTGTTGGTGAAGTACCTGCAACAACAACTACTACATCAACTACAAGTACTTCAACCTCTACTTCAACATCTACTACAACGGCTGCACCAACTACAACAAGTACAACAACAATAGCTGGTACAACAACCACTACAACTACAACTTGTGGACCATTACCACCATATTCATATACAATGTACTATGATTATGATGATGGATTACCAATTGTGATAGGATTTACTGACCCTAATGATGCATGTACGGCTACAAATAATTTCACAGTTTATTCATATGATAGTCCATTGATAGCTGGTAGTGAATTATACTTTGATAGCGGTTGTGGGCCTGGTGTAATTTCCGGCGCACCATATTCTTTAAGTCAAAATCATTATAGAATCGGCAATGATGTTATTAGATTAACAGACGATGGTGGTGGATTCTATCATTATATAATTTATGATTTTGTACAAACTTGTGGAACTACCACAACAACTACAACTGCAGCACCAACTACTACAACTACAACTACTGCTGGTATTAATTATATAGCTTATCCTGCGGACAAATATGTATGTGATGCACCAAATTGTGGAGCTTTTGTTGAGGCTACTGAAATAGCGTTTCCGGACACATTTACTCCAGTTATTAACAAATGGTATTCAACACCTACTCCTGATGGATATGCATATCAATTAACATCTACAACTCCATCAACAGGACCTGGTTTGATAATGTATGAACAATCATTTAATAGTTGTGGGCTAGCATGTTCAATATAAAAAATGAAAAGAAAAGATATATATAAAAGATGTATGTAACTATAACACTTAATTCTGGATTAGGGGCTGATTTAGGGCCTAATTTCAATCTCACAGCAGATGTGGGGAGTGTTACACCTAGCACCGCAACAAGAAGTGAATTGCTGGCTGGTAAATTAGTTGATGTCGATGCATCCGCAACTCAAGTTACGGTTACATCAACTGGCGCATGTACAACATCAATTAATATCAATATATCGGGCCAAACAACTACAACAACTACCGCAGCACCTGCTCAATTTACGATAGGGTATGATGCGGCTAATCCATTTATATCTTGTACAAATAGAACAATAGACCCGAGAATAGTTTATGCGGCAAATGGCGCTGTTTTGGCAAACGGTGTGGCTTTATATTATGACCAACAATTAACTACACCGGTTAATCTTGGATTTTATTCAGATGGTACGAATTGGTTTAGAGTTACTGGTGTATTGGGTGTTATATCTTCAAATGGTTCTTGTGCAACAACATCAACAACTACAACAACCGGAGCACCAACTACAACTACATCAACTTCTACATCCACATCAACTACTACCGCTGGACCAACATCAACTACTACAACAACACAGGCTCCGGCTACATTTAGTTTAAGATATAGTACAATTAGTGGCGGTGATGCTTGTTACCAATCTGCAACAACTTATTATGCAGAAAATGGTTCATTGTTGGGAGATGGAACTGTTATATACACAAATGGTTCATTAACTACATTGGCGCCTGCTGGGTGGTATTCGGATGGTACTAATTATTGGTATGTATCACCAACTTGTTTTGAATATGATGTTACAAATGGTGGCGCAAGTGCGGTTAATATTCAATTTAGAGATTGTGATGGAGTTGTTACATTATTAACTATTGCAGCTGGTGCAACTGAAAATGTTTGTTCACAACAATTTGACGAATTAAATGGTTGTACAACAGTTAATAAAGGTGTTGGTATATGTTTAATAACTACCGATGGTACATTGAGTTTAGAAACTGCTTGTCCTGGTACAACAACTTCAACAAGTACTTCTACATCTACATCAACTACATCAACATCTACTTCAACATCTACTACTTCAACATCTACTTCTACGAGTACAACGTTGCCACCAACAACGTCTACTTCTACAAGTACTTCAACATCAACTACATCAACATCAACTACATCAACAACAACTGGTGCACCAACAACTACAACTACTACAACGTTGGCACCAAATGAAACAACAACAACTACAACTACATCAACAACAACTGGTGCACCAACAACTACAAGTACATCTACATCGACTAGTACATCAACAACCACAGCGGCAGCAGCACAATGTACTTATGATGGATTAACAATTGTGTGTGATTCGGCAACAACAACTACAACAACATCTGCTGCTTATTCGTGGGTATTCCACGGAAGTGGCACAGGATATAGTACATCTGCAGCAGCTTTGGCATCGTTTTCAGGAGGCCCAACTAGATATTCAAATAGTAATGCTATGATAGGGAATGTAACTACATTCTATACTGATTCGGGATTAAGTACTACATTTAATGGTGGTGATTTATGGTATCGTGTACAATTAAATGGAGCAGGTACAAATTATGCTGCATTCATTAATAGTTCAGGTGTAGTAACAACTTATACATCTTAACCCTAACTTGAAATTATAGATTAATAAAAATAAAATGGCAAGAAATATAACATTAACATTAGGAGCTGGTTTAGGGGCTGATTTAGGACCAAATTTTAATCTCACAGCAAATGTGGGAAGTGTAACTCCATCAACCGCAACTAAAACTGAATTAACTGCTGGTAAGAGTGTGAGTGTGGATGATGCGGCAACACAAGTTACAGTAACATCAACCGGAACTTGTACAAACGCAATAACACAAACTATACCATGTGCAGGTGGAACAACAACTACAACATCTACAACTACAACATCTACAACTACAACAACTACAACCGCAGCACCAACTACAACATCTACATCAACAACTACTGCGGCACCTCTGACTCAGGTTAATATAAATTTATGTGCTGGTGGAGCAGACGGAAGTGGATATGTTGATGTATTTGCATACTCAAGTATTGCAGTAGATACTCAAATATCAGTACCTTTCAGATGGACAGGTGATTTATCTTCTGTATTCGAAGGATATGTAATAATAAACAATGGACAGACTTGTGGTACTGTTAATGTATTGGCTGGACAAATTGGTGAGAACTTTAGTAATTTAGAATTCTTAGGAGATATATCACCGATGACATCATTAAATCAGGAATATGTACCTCAATTTGCTGGGTCTGGTTCACCTTGTACATCTTGTTAAAAAATTATAAAATTTTATAGTTATACTAAATAAAGGTTATAAATAAAATGGAAGAAATTTTTAAATCTTGGGGAATTAATTATGACCCAAATGATGAAATAAATGAATTAGCATTTAAACGAATTGAAGTTTGTAATTCGTGTCCTAATAAAAAAGAAATGGATGGTGTTAGAAACGTATGTTCATTATGTGGATGTATGTTAAAATCCAAAGTATTTACTGCCGAAATGGGACAGTGTCCCGATGATAGGTGGAATGAAGTTGAACAACAACTTGTAAAATACAAAATAAGTAAAAATCTAAGATTCGTATCGGCGCAACCTGCAATTCCATATTACACATGGCAAGTTGAAGTTATGCTAAATAACTTTATAGAAATGGGTGTAAACTTAAACAATGTTGATATTGTTTGTTGGAAAGAGGATGGTACAATTCCTGAAGCTTGGTCTAAACTTGCTAACAATTACGCAGCAAGATTCTTTTTTTATGATGATATTAGGGTAACAAAAGATTACATATCATCAATCAGACCTAATATACTTAAACAACATTTTAAAGCACATCCATATCTAAAAGATGAAACAATATTTTATCATGATTGTGATATTATATTCACTAAACCAATTAAAGATTGGATTACCAATGATATGATTAATGATGATAAGTGGTACGGGTCGGATACTCGCTGGTATATTGGACATAATTACATAAAATCAAAAGGTGAAGATGTTTTAGACTTGATGTGTGAAATAGTTGGTATTGATAAAAAATTGGTTGAAGCAAATGAATTAAATGCAATTGGTGCACAATATATAATGAAGGGAATATCTCATTATTTTTGGGATAGGGTTGAAAAGGAATGTGAAATACTTTTTAAAGATGTATCTGAATTAAATACAAAGAAAAAGCAAGAAGACCCAACACATCACGAATTACAAATATGGTGCGCTGATATGTGGGCTGTATTATGGAATGGGTGGAAAATGGGATACCAAACAATTTGTCATGATAATCTTCAATTTAGTTGGGCAACATCAAATGAAGATGATTATAACAAATATAATATAATGCATAATGCAGGAATAACCACCGGTGAAAATGGACAATTCTATAAAGCACAATATATGGATAAATTACCATATTTAGAAAATTTAAATATAAAAGAAAATACTGCCAGTTGGCATTATTGGAACGAAATACAAAAAACAGCAAAAAAATCAGTTTTATTATGATAGAAGAATTATTTAAAAACAAACCCGAATCAATTCACGATGTAATACCATCTGAATTTTTTACTAAGTATGACTCTTACGATTATGTATGGAGTGGTAACTGCTTTGAATGGTACTATGCCATAGCAAAAACAATCAAACCAAAAACATTTATGGAAATAGGTGTACGTTTTGGTTTTTCATTTTTACCAACAATGTTAGGTTCTGAAAATTTAGAATATGCATTGGGTTGGGATTTGGAAACTTATGGTAATAACGAAATAGCAAGAAACAATATAGGTGAATACTATAACGGAAATTGTAAATGGGAAATTCAACATTTAGATTCACAAGAACAAACCGAACTTCCACAATTTTTTGATTTAGTATCAATTGATGGTTGTCACGATTATAATTGTAAAATTCACGATTTAAAAATGGCAATGGAAAATTCACGTTACGTTATTTTGGATGACTATGATTATCACACAGACGTAAGAAATTCCGTATCTCAATTTATGAGAGATTATTCACATAGAATTGAGTGGGCACTTTATATACCTACATTTAGAGGTTCTCAATTAATTAAATTTAAAGAAAAATAATGGAAGATTTAAAAACACTTAGTGAATTTTGGAATTATTATACTCAAAAATATAGTGGGTTTAATATTACCGATAAAGGTACAACACATGATTACATAAATTCTTATTATACCAATGAATTTACAAATAGAGATGCGGAAATAAATTTGGTTGAGATTGGGATTGGTGATGGATATTCTATGGTATTGTGGAGAGAGTGGCTTCGTAAAGCAGAAATCACAGCAATAGAAAAATATCCATATCATTACAATCATAAAAAACCATTTGAAATTAAGGGAGCAACAAGTATTTTCCAAGATGCTTATCAACAAAGCACTGTTGATTTATTTGAAGATAATTCTATTGATTATTTGATAGATGATGGCCCACATACATTTGAATCGCAAATGTATTGTATTCAATATTGGTTACCTAAAATAAAACCGGGTGGTAAAATTATTATAGAAGATGTGCAGGAATATGATAGATTTGAAAAGTTTGAAAAACTAATAAAAGATAATAATTTTAACGTATCTACAAAAATATTTGATAGTAGAGATGTAAAAGGTAGATATGATGATTTAATTTTTGAAATAACAAAGCTATGATAGATAAAGTTATAAATCAGGTTTGGGTTGGTAAGTACCCTATACCAAGTAGAGAAAAAAGAATATCGGAAGAAATTAGAGATAAACATCCCGATTACAAATACAATTTGTGGACCGATGATAATTTACCACAAATACCAGAAAGATTACAACAAATGTATGATACGATGTACGAAAGAAAAGATTATGTATTTTGTGCAGATATGATACGATGGTTAGTTGTTTATGAGCATGGTGGTTGGTACTTAGATATTGATTGGGAATTCAAACAAAGCTTGGATTCTCTTAACTTAGAAAATAGAGATGGTATTGTTTTTGGACATTGGGGAGTTGGTTGGCAACATTGTGATTATACATTAACAAATAACGTATTTGCTTTTCAAAAAGAACATCCAATGGTTAAACATATGATTGATAGTATGCCAATTGAATATGGTTATTGCAACGCACCATATTCGCCAGGATGGACAGGAATTGAAGCTAAAAGATATTTGGGATTGGAAAACGAATTTAGTAATGAAATTTGGCATTACCATAGTGTAGTAAGAGGACATTTGGATAAACATAATATAGAATATGGTGATTATAACACTTTTCAAAATGAAGTTTTAAAACATCATGCGTTATATAGTTGGGAACATACCAATAAAGAAAAATTTGCAAAAGGATTAATTGATTAAAATGAATATACTTTTATTAACATCTTGTAATAGAATAAAACAAACATTATTATCTTTATCATTAAACGCACAAATAATAAAAGATAGATTTAGTGTTATTATAGTAGATAGTTCTACACCAAATATGGATACTGAGGCAGCAGTTAATATGCATCAATCTGAAGACCCATATAATGTGGTGAAACCAAACAACTATTGTTCAGATGTGAATTTATTATATGATGCTCATAAATGGTTTCCGCAAATTGAACAATTTAAAGTTATACATTTTAATCCAAGACTAGGAAAACAAAGAGGTGAAGCAACTTCTGTTGCGTTGGGATTAATGCAAGCTGCAATTATGGGTGATAGAAATATTGATAAACAAAATTATTGTTTAAAACTTACGGGAACATCAATATTAGTTAAAGATGTTTTGTCAGAACTACCAAATGAATTAGCAGATAAAGATGTTATGACTTGGCATAGAGCTAACATAGGTGGATATGAACGTTCTACTAGAATATTTGGATGTAGACCTGACGCATTAGTTGGACATATAGGTAAGGAAGGATGGAGTGATTGGTGTGATGATACGAGTGGTATATTTGAACAACGATTTGCAAGATTTTTAGAAAGAACGGTTGGAGAAAATAAAATAAATTATACCAATACTTCTGAAGATGGATTTTTATTGGAAGGTGGTATGGCTATGCAGCAAATATATGGTAGAGTTAGAATTGAAAAGTTTATTGAAGATAATGAAATAAACACAAATTCTACACCATATCTTAAAGAATTTGTAAATGGCGGTATATGGTAGTATTAGTTACGGGATACAAAGGATTTATTGGTAAAAATATATTGAATAAATTAGGACATCATTATATTAAATTGGATGTCGAATATTTTAACGAACCAAATCCAAAAGAATACTTAGAAAGATTTTTGGATAATATAAATCCAGATGCAATACTTCATGTAGGTGCTTGCTCGGATACATTGAATACCGATGTTGATTTTATGTTAGAAAGAAATTATCTTTCAACTAAATGGTTGATGGATTGGTGTGTGTTGAATAATAAAAAATTAGTTTATTCATCATCTGCAGCTGTTTATGGTGTTGATTATAATAAACCTTCTAATTTATATGGTTGGAGTAAGTTATTAGGTGAAGATTATGTTGTAGCTAAAGGTGGAATTGCATTAAGATATTTTAATGTATATGGACCTGGTGAAGAACATAAGGGTAATATGGCATCTATGATTTATCAGAATATAAATAAAGATGAAGTTAAGTTATTTCCAGGCAAACCAAAAAGAGATTTTGTTTACATAGATGATGTAGTTCGTGCCAATTTTTATGCATTAGATTATTATGATTCTTTAAAAGGAAAATGGTACGAAGTAGCAACAGGACAAAGTGTTGAATTTGAAACTATATTTGATACATTGGGTATTCCATACTCCTATTTAGAAGAAAGTGATATACCAACGGGTTATCAATTTAATACATATAGTTCTCCTGATAAATTTATGGGTGGATGGCAACCTAATGTAAACATATATGATGGTATTCAAAAATATAAAGAATATCTAAAAGATGGTAAGGTTAGTTTTGTATGTACAACCTATGGTAGATTTACTTGTGTAGAAAGAATAGTAGCTCAATATCATGCACAAACATATGAAAATAAAGAATTAGTTATCTTCAATACGGATGAAGAACATCCATACACTTTAGGATTTGATGACCCTTCTATTATAATCGTAAATAATTCAAAGGATTATCAAACCGGAGAGCCTTATGAAAATAGAGGACAGATATGTAGAGATGCTGTAACTCATGCAACTGGAGATTACTTTATGTTGGCAGATGATGATGACATTTATTTACCTTGGCATTTAGAACAGGCAGTTGATGGTATTAGAGAAAATCGTAGAGATGCTTGGAAACCTGAAATGAGTTTCTTTTCAACTCAAAGTAATACTATGCTTGTTATGAATACATTAGAAGCAAGTGTTATTATAAAGATGAATAGAATCAGAGAAATAGGATTCCGTTCAGATATTACTGGATATGAAGGATTGAGTTGGTACACAAAATTAAGAGATGAAGCGCAATTAGATGAACATAATAAAAATTATGTACCATCGTATTGTTTTAATTGGAGTGACCCAGCAGAAGTTGCAGGTCATAAACAAAGTGGTAATATAAATTCGCCTGATAATTTTGAACAACACAAAAATCAATCGGTAGATTTTGCTAAAAGACCTTTGGAAAAATTATCCGATGAAGAAATAAATAAAGTATATGAAAAATACTATAATTGGTTTAACAATAATATGGATAAAATAAACATTCAGTATTTTGAAAGATACGCTAAAAAATTTATAAATTAATACTTATTTAAAATAGAAAAGTTATGATATATTGGTTCACTGGCCAACCTGGAGCAGGTAAAACTATTCAAGCTACAAAACTTAAAGACCTTCTCCAAACGGAAAAAAGAAATTGGAGAAAGGATGTATTTCATATTGACGGGGATGATTTGAGAGAACTCACACTCAACAAAGATTATTCAGAAGCAGGTAGGATTCAAAATATAAAAAACGCACAATTACTTTCTTTTTTCTTAAACGCAAAAGGATGTGATGTGGTTGTATCTTTAGTATCACCATATAGAGAATTAAGAGAAGAATTTAAAACTGAATGTGGCGGTAATATTGTTGAAATATATGTTCATACAAATCGTAAAAGACAAAGAGAGCAATTTAAAGTAGAGGGATATGAGATTCCAGAAATAAATTTCTTTGATATGGATACAACATCGGACAATCCAGTTCAATCATTTACAAAGTTGGTTCATTTTTTAAGAGAAAATGATAAAATATGAATAAAGTAGTAGAAATATTTAAAGCGTGGGGGATTGCATTTAATCCAAATGATGCACAATCCGAATTAGCTGGAAAAAGAATGGAAATATGTGATAGTTGTGATTCAAAAAGAACATCACCTATTATTCATTGTGGAGAATGTGGATGTGCATTAAAAGCAAAAGTATATTCACCAAAAATAGGAGCTTGTCCAAAAGGTAAATGGACAGCGGTTGAAATGGAATGGTCAAATAAACAAAATAAAGAAAGATATAATCAAATAAAATAAATACATTATGAAAAAGTACGCAATGTTCATTGGAAGATGGCAAACATGGCACAAAGGACATGAATGGTTAATTAATCAACAATTAGAAAAAGGAAAAAATTGTTGGGTAGCAATTAGAGATGTTCAGCAAGATGAACAAAATCCAAAAACAGCACATCAAGTATTATTGGACTTATCAAAAGAACCTTTCTTTATAGATAATTCAGACAAAATTCTTTTATCAATCATTCCAGATATTGAAAGTGTAAACTATGGTAGAGGTGTTGGGTATGATGTGATATATCACCAACCACCAACTGAAATAGAAGCTATAAGTGGAACTGGTATTAGAAAAGGATACATTGATTCAAATGGAGATATAATTGCTTACAATATAAATAGTAATGATAGTACAACGCAAGAGACACATAGCTAAGACCATTTCATATCGTATTATATCCACTTTAATCGGGTTTTGTATAATGTGGTGGGTAAGTGGTTCAATTAAAGTAGGTGCCGCATTTGGGGTAGCAGAACTCGTTTACAAGCCTATTCAATACTACATACATGAAAGAATTTGGTATAAGTGGATAAAATTCGGCCTTAAAAAAGAAAATTGATATACTTATATAAAGAAATATAAATAGTCTATCAAAATAGTTATGGAAGAAGAAAAAGAATTTAAAGAGTTTTCCAACTTTGACCCAACAAAGAATCTATCATTAGCACCACAAAGGAGAACTAAAAGAGGATTAGGAGCAAGACCTTTATTGGAATCTGAAATAAAGGATATTCAAAAGAAAGCACGTTCAGCAGCTGAAGCAGCTAAATTATTGGGAGTATCATATAATACATACAAAAAATATGCTAGAGAATATGGTATTTTTGAAGAATTAAAAAATCCTTCTGGTATTGGAATTCGTAAGGGAGCAACAACCACACATGGGTATCATGCGCTTGATGATATTTTAGCAGGTAAGTACCCCAATTACCCAGTTTGGAAATTAAAAAAGAGATTACTTCTTAGTGGATATGTAGAAGAAAAGTGTTCAAATTGTGGATTTGAAGAAAGAAGGGTAACAGACCATAGAGTTCCATTAGTTTTGGATTTTATAGATGCAAATCGTAAAAATCATTCATACGATAATCTCCGTATGCTATGTTTTAACTGTTCTTTCCTAATAAATGGAAACCTTACCGGTCCTAGAAAAGAATATGAATATTAATTTGGTAGATTCGTAAAAATTTCGTATATTTGTAATTAAACAATAAAAACAATAAATTATGGCAAAGTATTTTGAAGTTACAGTGACCGTTCAACACGAAGTTGATGGCGGTAAAGGTGGTACAAAAATTAAAAAAGTAAGAGAATCGTATTTAGTAGATGCTATGACCGTTACGGAAGCAGAAGCTAGAGTAGTTAAAGAATTCGAATCAGCAGGTATAAGCTTAGAGTATGAGGTATCAGCTGCAAGAGAATCTAAAATCTTACAAGTTATCGCATAATGGCATTTGAAACTAAAATAGAAGAAACCAAAGAGGTAGTTCTTAAAAGAGTTCCACCGGGTGATAGATGGCAGCCGGTAGACTCTCCTTCTACTATTTTGGAATCACTAACTGATGGTTTGGAATATCATTTCCAAAAGACTGGACAAACAGAATTCTTTCTATCGGCTCGTAAAGGGACTGTGGAAGTAATCTATAAAGAAGAAGTAAAGGTTGAAAAACCTGTAAAAAGGTACTCTTTATATGATGAGGATTAAGTTTGTTTACTGAAAAACTATATATTTATACATAAACCTTAAAAACTAAAATCATGGGAACATTTTTAATTATTTTGGCTGTTCTTGCAATCGGCGGAGTATTTGCATACTTTGGTATGAAATCTGGCAAGATTGAAGATAAGAACAACAATAACATTCCTGACGTTATCGAAGAAAAAATCGAAGAAGTAAAGGAAGTTGCAGTTAAAGTAAAGAAAGTAGCTGATAAAGCTAAGAAAGTTGCTAAAACTGTTGTTGTTGAAAAGAAGAAGCCAGCAGCTAAGAAGACTAAGTAATCAATGAAGAATCTTATATCCGAACTATCTACTATCCAAAAAGAGATTAAGGAAGTCAGAACTAAACTATTCGCTGAGATAATCACCGAAGGAGTTGATGATCCTGGTATTCTTAAATGTATCTTTTTGGCTGGTGGACCGGGTAGTGGCAAATCCTATGTAGCAAATGAAATATTTGGCGTAGGTAAGGGTGATATAGCATCCGTTTCCGCAGGTGGATTAAAGATTCTAAATTCGGATACTGCGTTTGAGCAAGCTCTTAAAAAGAATGGTATTAATCCAAAAGATTTAGCGGATATAGAAAAGAATGACCCTAACTTCTGGGCTTATATAGCCGGAGAAGAAGGTGATTCAATTCGTAACAAAGCTAAAGCCGTTACACAAAAACAACAAGCATTTTACGAAGCTGGGAGATTGGGAATGATAATCGATGGAACAGGCGATGAAGTTCTTAAAATCAAAAACAAAAAAGACAAAGCTGAAAAGCTTGGTTATGATTGTTATATGGTATTCGTAAACACTTCGTTGGAAGTTGCACTAAAAAGAAATGCTGAAAGAAGTAGAAGCCTACCGGAATCATTGGTAAAAGACGTTTGGAGAAAATGCCAAGAGAATATGGGTAAGTTTCAGGGAATATTCCACAACAATTTTATCATAGTAGATAATACGGAATATCAACCAGTTACTAAATCAGTACAAAAGCAAGTAGATGCATTTTTAAGAAAACCAATTGAAAACCCAATAGGAAAGAAATGGATATTGGGAGCAAGAACACTTAAAAAGCATCTTAAATAGGTTACGTTACAATTTACAACAAAATGTAACAACAAATGGCAAAATCAGTAGGTTCGGCAAACAAAGTATCTTTTGGTAAAAGAAAGAGCAATCCTAATGGTAAGAAATCATATGGTCCTAAAGCGCAAGCACCTAAGAAGTATAGAGGACAGGGTAGATAAAAATGGGTTATGAAAAACGAAAAGGCTTATCTAAAAAAGTTTGTGTATAATGAGATTGATGAAGAAGAATTATACATAAAAGATAAAGTTAAAGTAAAGAAAATTAATAAACCAAAAAAGAAAGACACTAAACCACAAAGAGGTAAAAAGAGTTTTTCGGAAGATTGGGATTAAACTATATAGTTATGAATAAATGGTTATGGAGAGCACTTGGCTTACTTTTTGTAGGTTGTGCTTACATCGGGGCTATTGTGCCAGGTATACCGATGACAACTTTTGTAGTGTTAGCAGCTTGGGCATTCGCTAAAAGCTCACCAGCATTAAATCATTGGCTACACACACATCCAACATTTTCACCGCACTTAATAAGATGGGAAGAAAAAAGTATCTATCCAACAAAGGTTAAATGGATAATGCTTATAACTATGAGTATTAGTTATACTATTTTATTATTTACACTTTCACACAAACCATTCGCTCTAATTGGAATAGGATTATTTATGTTGTTTTGGTTAGTATGGGCTTGGAGATTTCCAGGTTCAGAAGAAGAATGGCAACGTAGAGTAAAAAATGGAGAAAAGATTGGATGGAGAAAGTAATATGGAGAATACTACAATTATTATTCAAGGAAGAATCGAACAAGATTGTTATGATTTTTATGTAGCAAAATATAGAAACTGCCCGGTTGTTATTTCAACATGGTCAGAATGTTCTATTGATTTTTCAAATATTCCAAAAAATTTTAAATTAGTAATGGCACCGCTTCCGATGGAAAGTGGTGACCAAAATATCAATTATCAATTAATATCAACTTTGAACGCATTAGATTTGGTGAAAACAAAGTATGTTATTAAAATGAGAGGCGATGAATATTGGTCATATCCAGAAAATATTTACCATGCAATCATAAATGAACCTGATAAGTTACATTGTTCATCGGTTTTCTTTAGAGCATGGCAATATTGTGAATATCACATGAGTGACCATATTATAGCTGGTACAACTGAAAATTTGAAATTACTTTTTGAAAAATCAAAATATAATTGGGATAACGGTAGGTTAAATGTTTCTAAATGGAAGATTGATGGCGTATTTACAAGATACATCCACACACATGCACCAGAAGAAAGATTAACAAAATCATATTTAGAAGCAAAAGAATCAGAAGATTTTGAAAAAGTTGATGGTAGAGAATTGATGAAAAAACATTTTAATATTTTAGATATACAATTATTAAAACCATACAAAGTAAAAGCAAATCTTTTTAAGATAGAATTTAAAGATAACTTTGTACCTGAAAAAAACTTTAGTATATCTAACATAGATAGAATATTTAGTGATGACCCTTATAAATTAGATTAAATGATATACATATCACATAGAGGAAATATAAATGGTCGTATCGAAGATTCAGAAAATAAACCAGAATATATTGATGATACTATTCAATTAGGATTTGATGTTGAAATTGATGTTTGGTATATTGATGGTAAATGGTGGTTGGGACATGATGGTCCTCAATATGAAATAGATTTTGAATGGATGGATAATCGAAGCCATAAATTATGGATTCATTGTAAGAATAAGCAAGCGGTTGAATATTTGGTAGAGAATGATTATGAAGCAGCTAACATCAATTGGTTTTGGCACGAAAATGATGCTATGACTTTAACATCTTTTAATTATGTTTGGGCTTATCCTGGTAAACAACCAATTAAGAAAAGTATAGCAGTTATGCCCGAAATAAATAAAGATGATATTTCTAAATGCGGTGGAATCTGTTCAGATTATATAAAAGATTATAAAGAAGGTAAACGATGAAAATAGCTTTATGTTTTTCTGGAAATATAAGAGATATTAATGAAACAAAAAACTTTTGGACCGATTTAATTAAAGAATACGATATAGATGTCTATGCTTCATTTTGGGATACTGAAAATGAAGAAAACGGAGATACCTTAAATAATTTTTTAAAGATATATACACCTAAAAAATACGAAATAGAAAACTACAAAATATTCAAAGAAACTACCCAAGATATAGCTTCTATGCATATTGAATCTCCAAAATTAATATTGGAACATTTAAGAAAAGCATCTAAAGCATTTGGGCAACTACCAATGTATTATAAAGTTTGGAGATGTAATATACTAAGTAAACAATTGGGTATTGATTACGATATTGTTATAAGAGCAAGAACCGATATTGTTTTAGATGATAAGTTTAAAATAGAAAAAAATAAAAATTTAAATGTACCTATGGGTTGGATGATGGTCCCATCATTACCAAATTCAGATGGTATTAATGATTGTTTTGCATATGGAATACCAAAAATAATGGATTATTATTCTTTTATTTATTTACAAATGATGGAATATTTGAAAGATGGCCATTATGCATTTCCACCAGAACATTTTCTATCTGTTCATTTTAGTAAAGTGCATATACCAATACGATTCTTTGAAAACTATATGATGATTACTAGGGTTTGGAAAGATTCTCCAAATGAAATTTATAATAAATTTATTTCAAGCCCACATGAAGCTATTAGATGGAGTGATGAAACTGAATTTATTCCAATATCACATGGTTCGTTTAAAAAAGAATCAATAAAAGATGATTTTATCGTTTAATTAATTAACATTATATTTAAATGAAAAATCGTAGCATTATGAATATGGAAAACAAACTTAAAGACATTATTGAAATGTTAGAAGATGCTATCTCATTTGAAGATTGGAAAATGGTAGAGAATGCACAAAAAGAACTAACATTTTTATACGAAGAAATGGAATCATCATTTCCTTTAGATGAATGGGATGAAGATACAGAAGATTTTAAATAATTGTTTTGAATAAAAAGAAAATTTTAATTACGGGATTTCCTCATACCGGTACATCTATTTTAAAAGCTAAATTAGGTGAATGTAAAAACTTGTATGAAATGCCAAAAGAATATTTCAGTATTTCTAATACGGATATTTTACAATCTGGAGATAAAGAATTTGTTTTGGCAAAATCACCGGTTATACCGGTTGAAATTAGAGCAAATGGATTAAAATATATAACCACTGCTAAAAAAGAATATGGCGATTATATTTTAATATTTGTTATAAGAAATCCTTGGAATGTATTTAATTCTGTAATTAAAGCAGGATATAATCCACTAACAACAGACGGTCCTAATTCAACATTTAATTATCATATGAGTTTTGGTGAATATGAAGAAGCAGCTAAAATATTTTTAGATGGTGTTGAAAATAATTATCCAAATGTGTATTGTATAAGATATGAAGATTTTTTTGATAATGATGGTGAAATCATAAAAAAAATGATGACTAAATTAGGTCTTGAATTTTCCGATGATATATTCAAAACGAAAACAAAAACCTATACACATATACCTGGAATAAATTATGATTCTATAAATTCAATTCCAACCTATGATGATGGGCAGGGTGTTATTAGAACATGGCAAATCAATCAACCTTTCCAAAATATGAATGGGGAAGTTGATATACCAAAAGAACTTAGTAAAATACTTACAGAATCAGATATAATCAAAAAATTGGGATATTCGGACCCACGTATAACTGATTAATTTTCAACCACTTACATAACTAATTGATTATCAACCTGTTATAACTGGTTGATTTTCAGTGCCTTAAAAAATATTTTAAAAAAAGCTTGTTTATATCGGGTATTATTCGTATATTTGTATTCAATCGTTAATTAAAACCCCTTTATATGAGTTGGTACACAGATTTTAAGACAGGTACAAAAGACCACATCGCTAGTGGTAAATCTAAAAAAAGTAAATCATATAGTTCTTATGGTAAATCCTCTTGGTGGATGGA